>Ga0116215_1002573_pt1 | contig 11115 bp, 4 predicted proteins | sample Sb_taG_7_FD_89698 | JGI IMG/M metagenome (GOLD analysis project Ga0116215, IMG submission 89698) | Peat soil microbial communities from Weissenstadt, Germany - Sb_50d_2_FS metaG | ecosystem: Environmental > Terrestrial > Soil > Wetlands > Peat | place: Germany: Weissenstadt | collected 2010-09-21 | reverse complement strand
GGGCCGTCGGCGGCTCCTACTATGCCATCGCGCTCCATTAGGTCGATTAGGTGGGCGGCTCGGCCGTAGCCTATGCGGAGGCGGCGCTGCAAGAGCGATGTGGAGGCTTTGCCGAACTCGACTACGAGGCGAACGGCATCGTTGAAGAGCGGGTCGTTATCATTGTCGTCGGCGGAAATTTCTCTGGCATCGTCTTCGGCGCCGGCTGGCGACTCGGGATCTTCTTTGGGCGTATCTAGGAATTTCTCCTGGTATTGCGCCACGCCCTGGGCTTTCCAGAATTCCACCACGGCTGCGATTTCCTTTTCGGTTACGTAGGGCGCATGGAGGCGGTGGACGCGGGCGGAGCCGGAGGGCAGGTAGAGCATGTCGCCGCGTCCGAGGAGCGATTCGGCGCCGTTGGCGTCGAGAATGGTGCGCGAGTCTACTTTGGTCGCTACGCGGAACGAGACTCGGGCGGGGAAGTTGGCTTTGATTAGTCCGGTGATTACATCGACCGACGGGCGCTGCGTGGCTAGCACTAAGTGAATGCCTACGGCTCGGGCCATCTGCGCTAGTCGAGTTATTGATTCTTCTACGTTGTGGCCGTCGAGCATCATTAGGTCGGCTAACTCGTCGATGATGATGACGATGTAGGGAAGGGGGCCGTCGTCGGAGTTGTTGGACTGCTCACTGAAGAGGCTGGGCGTATCGTCGAAGAGGCGGTTGTAGCTGTCGATCTTGCGGACGCCTCGGGCGGCGAGCAGTTTGAGGCGGCGCTCCATTTCGCGGACAGCGTTGCGCAGAGCGTTGGCGGCGAGTTTGGGCTCGGTGATGATGGGTGTGTAGAGATGCGGGACACCTTCGTAATTGCCTAACTCGAGGCGCTTCGGGTCGACTAACACTAGCCGCACTTCGTCGGGCGTCGACTTATATAAGATCGACATGATCATGGCGTTGATGGCCACGCTTTTGCCCGTGCCGGTGGAGCCGGCGATGAGCAGGTGGGGCATTCCGGCTAAGTCGGCGGCGGCGATGCGTCCGTTAATGTCTTTGCCCATGCCGATGGTGAGCTTGGATTTGGAGCCGAGGAATTCCTGCGACTCGATGTTCTCGCGCAGCCAGATGATTTCGCGCTCGCGGTTCGGCACCTGGATGCCGACGGTACTCTTGCCGGGCATGCGCTCGACTAGGATGCTTTCGGCGCGCAGGGCGAGGCAGAGATCGTCGGTGAGGCTGACAATGCGGCTGTATTTGATGCCGGCTTCGGGCTTGAATTCGAAGGTGGTGACGACCGGGCCGGGGTTGATCTGCGTGACTTGGCCGAAGACTTCGAATTCCGCGTACTTCGCGGTCAGAACCTGAGCGACGATTTTGAGCTCTTCTTCGTCTACGGATTGCTGCTCGTCGGGACGGTGCAGCAGGCTCGAGGGCGGGAGCTTGTAACTGCCCGCGATTTTGGGGAGGATCGTTTTCGGCCGGTGCTCGGCGTCGGCGCGGTCAGTGACTTCGACTTCGACTGCGATTGCCGAAGACGAATCCTGCGGCGGCGGGGTGGGGGTGGAGTTGTCTACGCCTTCCTCGGCAGTCATGCGTTCGATGCCGGTGCGGGGGGCTAGAGCCGCGGACTGCACGCCTGGGATCTCCTGCTCGATGTCGTTGTCCGGCGTATTACGCTGGGCTTCTGGGCGCGACGGCGCGTTGCGCGCGGGCACGAGTTGTGCCGTGACAGTGGGTCTTTCGGCGCGGCGTTTTTCGAGTTCTTTTTGTTGACGGTTGCGCTCGCGCTCGTCCTGCCAGTCTTGGAAGCGATCTCTGAGCGCCAGGACGAAGGCGAAGCGAGTGGGCGCCCAGAGTTCAATTGCCGAGAAGGAGAAGGCGGTAGTGAGGTAGAGGGCGCCGGCTAGAACAGTGGTGCAGACAATGTATGCGCCGGCAACGTTTAGGTAACGGATTAAGACATCGCCGACGATGCGGCCGGCGAGGCCTTCGATGGGGATGGCCCCCATCCAGCGGACGTGCCCGGGCAGGATGGCGAGCAGAGCGGGCACGAACATGAGGAGCCAGATTGCGCCGAGAGTCTTCGCGATCGGAGTTTGCACGGGCCGCGAGCGGAACCAGCGCACGCCGAGCATGGCCATGAAGATGGGCAGGAGAAACGATCCTACTCCCCAGAATTGCAGGATGAGGTCGGAAAGATAGGCGCCGAAGATGCCGATCCAGTTGCGGGCAGCGTGCGATTTGGTGAGGATGGAGGCGCTGTTCAGCGAGGGATCGAGCGGCGAATAGGAAGCCAGCGCAAGGAAAAGGAGGAGGGCGGAGACGCACAAGAGGAGTCCGACGAGTTCGTTCAAACGGCGGTTCCTGGATGGCGCAAAAATGTTGGAGAAAAATGTCATGTGGCAGCGACGGGGTGCCGGGGCAAAATTCACCCACAGCACCGTTACGTGGCCAGAGCTTGATAATTATGACAAGAAGCAGGGGTTCGGGCAATGCGGGAAACGGGGCGGGGTGCCGAGTTGGGTACGGGCGGAACACTTGCACGGGTTGTTGGTGTAATCGCGATATTTCGCCAACTGACAGAAACCGCTCCAGCGGCAGCCTAGCCCGAGGGAAGAGGTGAGGTTCCAAAGTGTTCGGCGGGGTCCGGGATTTGCCCGACTGTGTATTCGATCTGTGGGTGAACCGAGAGTGCAGATGTATACTATGCGGCAGCGAATTCGGAGCCGTAACTGTGACGTGTACATGCGTTTGGTCTAAACGGAAGTCCAGCTTATGTCGTTTTCTTCAGCATCTGGAAATCTGTAACGTCCTCATTATTTGTCTTCTGCTCTCCCTTTTTTCAGCCTCCTGCGGCGGCGGTTCAGGTTCGTCAGGGTCTATTTCGCCGCCCCCGAGCTTCTCCATTAGTGTCAGCCCGCAAAGCATGTCAATCGACCAAGGACAGGGCGGGACGATAAATCTTTCTGTAACCGAGTCGAATGGCTTCAATCAGTCGATCACAGTTTCCATGACGGGCCTGCCAAACGGTGTGACATCGGCGCCCGCATCTCCCTTCACGGTGACATCCTCTGGTCAAGCAGTAACCCTGACGGTCTCGGCAAGTGCAGAACTAGAAACGTCAACTCTCGAGTTTGAGGCATCCGGCGGTGGCCTCAACTCCTCGGCACAAACATCATTGTCCGTCACTCAGGCCCCACCTGGGCTTCCAGACGATCGCACAGCTTTCATACGAACTGACGACACACCCCTGGCAATTGTGTACGACCCGGCGCACCAGCAACTTTTTGCAAGCGCGCTGCATTTGAATTGTGTCGATGTAATCTCCCTCGTGACACACGAAGTCGTCCAATGCATCCCAGTCTCAGGAGCTTTCGGGCTGAGTCTGAGCACCGACGGCACAAAGGTGTTGGTCGGTACGCAAGTCGGCGTGGTTGCGTGGATCGACACCACCTCGCTACAGGTAGTCGAGCGTGATGTGATCCCTCAACTGCCTCAGGGTGGGAACACTGGAGCTGGGCAGACCTATGTGTTGCCTGCACAAGCCTTTCAGGCAGCAAATGGCAAGATTTTGCTTTTCTCGAACTGGGGCTACACGGACCTCTACGGCGACGGCGGCGGGTTCGCGGGGTCCGCGCTAGTTGAATGGGATCCTGTAGCTCGAACATCTGTGCTCCGTGCGGACTCAGGCGGGGGAGGGGTGGTTTCGATGAGCGCGGACCACTCCAAGATCCTGATCGCCGGGGGTAGTTTGTCCCTCTATGACTCCAGCACCGATGGAATCACATTGGGGCCATCAGACACTGCTCTTCAATTCGCGACTATGAACTCAGCTGGCACACAGCTTGCGGTGGTGGGTGGTTCGCCTCTTGTGAGGTTCTACAACGCTTCATTTACACAAGTAGGCTCGAACCCTTTTCCCTCGTGTTGTCTCCCCGGGGGAGGCCTCCCAATCGGTGCCTACAGCTCTGACGGCAAATATTTCTACGTTAACTATGTTGCACAATCGAGCGGAATATCCACTCTGGCAACGATTGACACCACCACGTTTCAACTTGTCGGAGAAGCACCGGGGTATCGCTCCCAGATTGCCTACTTTTCTTTTCCTCTGATTCACGGGTACCCGCAAGCCGCCGACTCGACCGGCCTTGTTTTTGAGTTGGCCGATCACGGCGTCGCCATTAACGATGCTGCCGATATCCGGGGCTTCACCAACGCCCAGGTAACCGAGGACTTTATAGTTGCCACGCCGGACGAAGGCCCCGTTAATCAGGCCACCACCGCGGAATTCACTACTGCAACCTTCCCCTCGGTACCGGACGTGTTCTTCGGCAGCCAGAGAGGCCTCAACCCAAATCTGTTCAACGGAGCTGGGCAACTGGCGGCGACAGCCCCTGCGTCGCCGACCGTCGGTCCGGTCAATGTCAAGGCCATAGAGGCCAATGGTGTCATGACGTTGATTCCTCAGGCGTTTACCTATGGATCACTTCCGATTCAATATGGTCTGTTGGCGGCCACGCCGCAGGGTGGAGTGTCGGCAGACCTTTTTGGCTACGGCTTTTCGGTTGACATTCCGGGGGCCGACATTGAGGTCAGCATAGGCGCGTCAAACGCGGACGTCCAAACCAAGCATCTGTTTCCCTCCGAGAGTCCCTACCCATTTCCTCTTCAACATTTGGCTGTGACCGTTCCTCCGAGCACTCCGGGTGCACAAGACATAACGGTGACCTCGCCGACCGGGACGGCAGTGTCACCCGGATCGTTTCACTACCTCAAGAGCGTGACGGACTACTCGTCGCCTGACCGTTTCCTCTACGTACTCTATGATTCGAAGCGTAATCAGCTTTACCTGAGTGCAGGCGATCACATCGACGTGTTTTCGTTGACGACAGACAGCTTTGGTTCCCCCATTTCGATCCCCAGCCTCGGGGGCACTCGGCTAATTCTTGGGCTTGCGTTGACTCCGGATGGCACGCGCTTGCTGGCAACGAACGAAAGTGACCTAAGCGTAGCGATCGTAAATCCAGATAACCCAACGTCAGGTGCCGTTGCCGTGACTCTTCCGCTTGCCAATGTACCTAACCACCCAGGCCCGTGTCAGGTCGCTCCCACAAGCACGAACCACGCTTTTGTGACGGCTACGACTGGCAACGCTTTTTCAGGAGGAAGTACACCGCTTTGTGATATCGACCTTTCCAGCCTGACGGTTACAACTGCTATCCTTCCAGCCTTTGCGAATCTCACCCTGACGCCGAACTTTATTCAAGCCTCAACAGATGGAACAGCGGTACTCATAGCGACGACGGATACCAGTGCTGGGCAACTATTGTCTTGGCTAGCCGCGTCAGGTACTTGGCAACTACATTACGTGGAGGATCAGTTTTGGCTCAATGCAGCGATCTCGGGTGACGGGTCCGTCTTGGCCGCGTCCAGCGATCCGCTAATTTCGCCCTTCCCGTTCCCCTATATGCTGGACTCCAATCTGAATCTGATTGCGCAGGTCAACTTTCCGGAGTTTCAATCCGCGCAGGAATTGTATCTTCAGCTAGACCAAACGGGAGCGCTGCTCTTCGCGACAGATCCTTTCGGCGTCGACATTTTTGATGCCCACACTGGGCAACTACTTGAACGAGTGCTGCTTGCGGAGCAGCTTGCGACGGGCGGCTCTACAGTCTCACAGATCGTCTCGCAGGCGATGGCAATTACTTCTTTGGGCGACCAAGTTTTTCTGCTAACTACGGCAGGGCTCACGGTGGTCGAGCTCGACTCAGTTCCCATGGCGATTGCCAAGGTTTCTCCAACGTCAGGATCGGCAGGTTCCGCGCTGACGGTGCGTGGATCGGGATTTGTCCGCGGTACTTCCGCGAACATTAACGGCATTCCTGCGCCGGTTACGTTTGAGGATGCTTCGACTCTGAAGATAAACATCCCGCTATCGGTTCATAAAGGTACAGCTCAACTCACGCTCTCAAACCCAGACAGGTCGAAAGCCGTGCGCGACGCGGCATTCCGGGTGCGCTGAAGTCGGGGCACCGAGCTGCCCACCACCCAGAGATGCCGCACTCTCTTGGTAAAGATCGGGGTTGGGGCCGTTCCGCCGAGACCAGACTGGCGAAACCAGGCGTTAACACTCAGAACCCTGCCAATGACGTTATGGCGATGTTTCACCAACCGCGTGAGGTAGCCCTATTCGGCTCGGAGCGTTTGAGCGTTTAGCGGCTAAGATAGAGGCGAATGGAGCTCGATTTTCTTCCTGACGGCTCCCCAGACTGTCCCTTGATCTATAGGAAAAACAGCAGCCGACACATGGCTTGGATTTACTTCCTATTTTTCTGCTCGGGATTTCCGGCGCTTATTTATCAGATCGTCTGGCAAAGAGCGTTGTTCGCCATCTATGGACTCAATATTGAGTCGGTCACGATCGTGGTCAGCGGTTTCATGCTGGGCCTGGGACTCGGAAGTTTAGTGGGGGGAGGGTTTTCGAATAGCAGGCGGCTCGCGCCAGTCAAGCTGTTTGGCATTGCCGAGTTGTTCACAGGGATGCTTGGAATCGTCTCGCTGAAGCTCTTTCATCGAATTGCCGAATTCACAGCGGGAAGGTCGCCTTTGGAAACAGGCCTGACCGGTTTCTTAGCGATTGTTCTATCGACGCTGCTCATGGGAGCTACTTTGCCGCTCCTGGTGGAATACTCGGTGCGCTCATCGCAGAACGTAGGGTCTTCGGTTGGAGGTCTCTATTTCGCAAACTGTCTGGGATCTGGTTTAGCGTGCTTTCTGGCAGCAGATTGGTTGATGCGGTACTTGGGGCAGTCGGGTTCTGTCCGGTTTGCTGCCGCGGTGAATGTATTGGTAGCGACCGGCGCCCTGGTCTACGATCTTCATTGGCGACGGCCGCAGAAGGATGAACCCGATTGTTCATCGGAGGTCATTGCCTGCAGTTCCCGTAGCCCGCTGCCATATTCTCTTGCTCTCGGCTGCGCGGCATTCTCGGGTTTCGCGGCGCTTTCCTACGAGATCATCTGGTACCGCGTGCTGGCGTTTGGTTCGGGTGATACGGCAGGTGCATTCGCATCGTTGCTGGGTGCTTATCTTTTCGGCCTCGCTCTTGGATCGAGGCGGGTCGAGCGATACTCGCAAAGTCACCAACGGGAAGATGCGGTAGGCACGTTGGGTGCGGTCATCTTTGCTTCCGCCATGGTTGCATTTGCCGTAAGTCCGCTTTCTGCCGTGGCTCTCAAGGCTACGTCTCCCGACAGCCTCGGGAGCAGATGGCCCGGTTCAATCATCTTGCTGTTAGTTTGCGCCGGTGCAAGCTTCTTCGGGGCAACGTTTCCCCTTGTCGCCTATGTTGCCGTCAATCCGGCGGGGCGGACAGGAGCGTCACTGAGCTACCTGTATGCGGCAAACATTGTTGGCTCGACATTGGGAGCACTGGTAGTGGGCTACATTTTGATGAACTATTTGTCCATGTACCAGATATCAATACTTCTTCTGCTCGGAGGCGCTTTCTTGGCCGCGGTAGTGTTTGGGGTTTCTGCTCGCCCACCGGTTCGATTGAAACTCGGATTTGCACTTCCTGTCGTAGCGATGTTGCTCATGATGGTGGTCGCTCGGCCGCTGTTTGGCACGTTGTACGATCGCTTATTCTTCAAGAATAAGTATCCAGCTTTGCACTTTCAGGAAGTTATCGAAAATCGCAGCGGCACGATCGGCGTGACTCCCGATGGTACCGTGTTCGGAGGCGGTGTATACGATGGCCGATTCAACGTTGACCTGCTGCATGACGTGAATATCATCATCCGTCCGTATGGGCTCAGCGCATTTCATCCTGCGCCACATCGAGTTCTGATGATCGGGCTCGGATCGGGCTCATGGGCGCAGGTTGTGGCCAATCATCCGCAAGTCGAAAGCCTAACCGTCGTCGAGATCAATCCAGCGTATCTAAAGCTCATTCCAGAGCACCCAACCGTAGCGACTCTTCTGCACAATCCTAAAGTGCACATCGTGATCGATGATGGGCGCAGATGGCTGTTGTGGAATCCGCAGGCAAAGTTCGATGCGATCATGATGAACACTAGTTTCTACTGGCGAAACCACTCCAGCAATTTGCTTTCGGTCGAGTTTTTGCAGATCGCGCGCGCGAACCTCAAACCGGGCGGTGTACTTTTCTATAACACTACCGGATCGGAAGATGCGATCGCGACCGCATTGACGGTGTACCCCTATGCTCTGCGTTTGGTGAACTCGGTGGCGGTGAGCGATTCTCCGCTTGTGTTCGATCGCGTGAGATGGAGAGCGGTCTTGTTGAACTATGTCATCGATGGAAAGCATGTCATCGAGGCGAACGATCCAAAACAACTTAAGAAACTGGACGAGATTGTAGGCATCCCCGAGGACTCGACTGGACGCAATTTCAATTCAGTGGAAAACAACAATCAGCTTCGCAGCCGGCTGCAGAACCGTCTGATCATAACCGATGACAACATGGGACTGGAGTGGCGCTGAGTCCGGCGGGGACCCGGCGCTGAAGCGCCGGGCTATTTTCGGTCGTCCCTCCGGGACTTACACCTGTTATCGTTTCGCGACCCGGCGCTGAAGCGCCGGATCACCCGTCAATTCTCGCCTAGATTTTAATAGTGCCCGATGAATCCCGCGGCCCAGGCCAGTACCAAAATTCCTAGCACAATGCGATACAGGGCGAAAGGCGCGAAGCCGCGCTTGCGGACGTAGCCCATGAACCAGGCGACGGCTCCGTAGGCGACGATGAAGGAGACGACGAAGCCGATGGCGAGGATGACCCACTGGTGAGGAGTGATTTGGGCGACGCCGATGGGATTTTCATCTTTGCCGGAAAGCGATTTGAAGAGCGTGTAGAGCGTGGCTACCGTCATGGTTGGTATGGATAGGAAGAAGGAGAACTCGAGCGCGGCGGGGCGTGACATTCCCATCAGTTGTCCGGCGGCGATGGTGGACATGGAGCGCGAGGTGCCGGGGAAAACGGCGGAGAGAATTTGGCAGGCGCCGATCCAGACCGCTTGGCCGCCGTGGATGTCGTCCATTTTCCAGGTGTGAATGGGCGAACCGGCGGCTCCCGGGCCGGCCTTTTCCCAGGGCGCTTTCATGGCGTCGATGATCCACATCACGATGCCGCCAATCAGCAGGGCAGTGCCTATCACGTAGAGACTCTCGAGGTTCTTGCCGATCACCTTGGTCAGCAGAAAAGACGGGATCGCGGTTACGACGAAGGCGATCATGACCAGGCTCAACGGGTGGGTCAGGTAGTCGCAGTCTTTCTTTTCGCCTTGAGGAAATGTGGAGATGAGCTTGGCAATGTGTTGGCGGAAATAAATTGGCAGAACCAGGATCGCGCCTAGCTGGATGACGATGGAATACATCTTCCAATAGCCGCTGGAAAGTGGCACGTTCAGCAAGACTTCGGAAATGCGGAGATGGGCGGTGGAACTGACGGGCAGGAACTCGGTGAGGCCTTCGACAATTCCGAGCAGGACGGACAGAAGATAGTCGTTCAAGTGTTTTCTCCAATAATGTAGAGACGCGGCTGGCCGCGTCTTATTTCGGTGCCCAGCCCCTAAGGGGTGCGCGTGAGAATTGGGCCGTCCCTCCGGGACTTAGGTCATTCTTCCCACTTTTCCCAGCGCTGAAAAGCTTGCGGAAAAAGTCGGATTGCGCGCTGTGCAGCCCGCAGCGCTAAAGCCGCGATTGATTTTGCTGCGCTTACGGCGCAGCTGAAGCCGCGCACCTTCAAAACAAGATCAAAATCCGAGTTTTTCCGCAAGCTGAAAAGCGCTGGGCTAAGTTCGTTCGCCCTCCGGGGCTGCCGCGTCCTAAAAGACGATGCCGCGTCTTAAAAGCTGAGACGGGGCGAGCCCCGTCTCTACGGAATTTATTGTCCAATATTGACAGGTTCCGCGTATCTCCGGAAGAAACTATCTGGCTTCCACTTGGGGCGGTGGTCGCCGTTGGCGATGTTGATGAGCAAGGCTCTGACGATCTCTTCGTATTTCGCGGCGGCGGCGAGGTCAACCGGTTGGTCAACGTCGTCCGAGGGCGCGTGATAGCGCTGGGTGTGCCAGTCTTTGAAAATCTTCACCTCGGGCGTTCCGGGCTCGGGAGCGACGCTCATCATCACCGAAGGCACGCCGTGGAGGATGAAGCTGTACTGATCGCTGCGGATGAAAACATTGCGCAACGGCTCAGGGTCGGGCTGAATTCTTACCCCGATGGTTTGCGCGACCTCGCGCGCGCGATTACCGAGATCGGACTCATCGAGTCCGAACACCGTAAGTAACTTCAGAGGCACGATGGGAAGAAACATGTCGACGTTGACGTCGGCGACGATGGACTTCGGCGCGACCGTCGGATGCGCGGCGAAATACTTCGAGCCGAGCAGGCCCTTTTCTTCTCCGGTCACTAACACCAGGAGAATCGAGCGGCACAATCTTTCTGGATTCTTCTGGAAGCTGGCGGCCATGTCCAGGACGAGGGCGCTGCCGGAGCCGTTATCCATGGCTCCGTTGTAAATGCGGTCGCCATTGATGGGCTCTCCGATTCCGATGTGATCCAGGTGGGCGGAGAGCACGACGTATTCATCTTTTAGAGCGGGATCGCTGCCGGCGAGTTTGGCAACGAGGTTGGCCGACTCAATTTTCGTGAGTTGAACTTTCGTTTTCGCCGCGAGCGAAACGGCGAGCGGAAAGTGTGGCAGCGGTTTGCGATCTTTGCCGAGCGCGGCAATTTCTTCGAAGGTATGGCCGGAGCCGGCCAAAAATTTCCCGGCGCTGGCCGGATTCACGGTGACGGCGAGCTTAGCGCCTTCGGTTTCGTTGAATTCGGGATAGTCGAGATCCATGCTGGGGTGGGCGCGGTTGAGCGCCAGGCGGGACCACGGGATATCCATGGCGGCGGGGTTGATCAAAGAAACGATGCCAACGGCGCCGGCGGCGCGCAGCACTTTCCAGCGCTCGGCCGCAGTCTGGTAATGCGAAGCGAGCGCGCCCGGAATTTCGGAGGGCGATCCGGCAAGAATCACGATGATCTTGCCGCGGACGTCGATGGCGGAGAAGTCGTCATAAGTTTTCTCCGGGACTTTAAGGCCATAGCCGGCGAAAACAAGCG
>Ga0116215_1002570_pt1 | contig 11119 bp, 11 predicted proteins | sample Sb_taG_7_FD_89698 | JGI IMG/M metagenome (GOLD analysis project Ga0116215, IMG submission 89698) | Peat soil microbial communities from Weissenstadt, Germany - Sb_50d_2_FS metaG | ecosystem: Environmental > Terrestrial > Soil > Wetlands > Peat | place: Germany: Weissenstadt | collected 2010-09-21 | reverse complement strand
GTGACTGTCTTTGGCTTCGACGCCGGCGAGGAGCTGACCGAGCACCAGGCGGCCCGCGCTGCCGTAGTTCAGGTCCTGTCTGGACGGCTTCGTTTCACCGTTGATGGTGAGGAACTCGAGCTGGCTCCAGGGTCGTGGCTGCACATGACGCCTGGCACCCCCCACTCCCTGGTCGCCACTGAACCGACCATCATGCTGTTGACACTCGCCGGCTCCTGACCGCCTAGAGCGGCGCTGGTCACATGTCCCCGAACATCGTCTGTGCATGAAACCCGTTCCAGCCCCAGACCGCCGGTGTGGAGACAGTCGGGGAATCACGACCGTGGTGCCATCACGGATGCTTTTGCTCCCGAGTTGAACAGGACAACCCGATCGGAGCCGACAACCCCGGAACCGGCTGGAGCTCGCAACTTGCAAACCGACCGATTGGTATGTTTTGATGTAACTGATGCCGACGAGCAACGTCCCGGTCCGTCAAGAGCGCGCCGAGCGAACACGTTCGCTCATCATCGACACCGCAGCCCGGGCGTTTGCCGAGAGCGGCTTCGACGGCGTCTCCCTCAACGATCTCGTCCTGGCCAGTGGGATGAGCAAAGGCGCTTTCTACTTCCACTTCTCGAACAAGGAGGAGGTGGCACTCGCCGCCTTTCGAGCCAAGCAGCAGGAGCTGATCGCCCGGCTCCTGGCTGATGCGGAGCCAAGCACTTCCACGAGCGACGAGCTAGGCAGTGCGTTGCGGCGCCGCGCGCGGCTGATCTCGGACGACCCGACGATGCACTGCGTCGTCCGGCTGGGCGCCGACCTGAGCGTCCGTTCAGGCCCCGGCTCGGAATATGCCTCGTACCAGGCGCTCGGAATTCAGTCCATCGCGGAACTGATCGAACGTGGGGTGCATTCGGGAGAGTTCGGGGCGCAGCTCGATCCCCCCTCCACGGCTCGGGCGATCTTCGCCTGGATCGTCGGGATGGACTCGCTGTCGCTCTTGGACTCCGGGGGCAAGGACCTCGAGGAGCGAACCGAGGAGGTTCTTGATCTGCTGATACCGGCACTCGCGGCCCGACCCACCAAGCCAACGCACACGGCCCAACCCGCCGCAAGTCGAAAGACAGGGAAGACCAAGGACACGAGAGCGAGGAAGCGATGACCACGAGGACCGATCTAGCTATCGGGGGCGACAAGCTGCCCCCGCTCATCCCCAGAACGATGAACAGGCTGACCACGCCCAAGAGTGCGCCACCAGCAATGTTGCGGGTCCACCAATGGATCTATGCCCGGAGTGATGGCCGGGTCGGTCCAGGCATGATCGGGGCGTGGACGCTGCTTCTGCGCACCGTCGGGCGCAGAACCGGTCAGCCGCGGTTGACGGCTCTGGTATTCGCGCGAGACGGGGAAAGGATCATCCTGGCCGCCTCGAACGACGGAAAGGATCGCGCACCGGCCTGGTTCCACAACTTGTGCGCCAGGCCGGACGTCGAGGTCCAGGTGGGTCGCAGGCGGTTCTCTGGAAACGCTACCGTCATCGACTCAACAGACGCCGCTTATCCACGGCTTTGGGAACTCATGAACCAAACCAACAACAGGCGGTATGACGCGTACCAATCAAAGACCTCTCGACCGATCCCCTTAGTCGCCATTGTTGCAAACGCGAGGAACCCAGCCCCGTAGGCCATCTGAAGAGTGCCGTTAGATCGCTCCCGCTGACGGCAGCAGACCGTCCCATAATGCGCGGGCCAAGTCGGCGCTGAGGGCGCCCCTGATCGCCGGGAAGGGGCGATACCGACGCGGCTCCGCGAGAACTCAGCACTCATATACGGCAGGCACACTTGGAAGTCGCAAGCCGGTCCGAACAATGAGTATTGGATGGGGCCGTTCGCCGCCTTTGGCCTCCGATCCATCGGGCTTCTGCTCACCCGAGGACGTAGGCCTGCTCTTCCTCCATTTCGGTGTCCAAGCCCGCCATCTCCACCTCGTCGGCCACTCTGATCGGCTCGAAGTGGTTCAAGACCTTCAAGATCAGCCAGGTGACCGCGAATGCATACGCGGCGACGAGCAGTGCTGCTGCCACCTGCTTGCCGAAGAAGGCCGCGTTTCCAGCGACAAGGCCGTTATGCCCTGTCGCGTTTACCGAAAGATAGGCGAACACGCCGAGGAGCATCGTGCCCACGAGCCCGCCAACCCCGTGAGCCGCCCAGACGTCGAGCGCGTCATCCCACTTCATGTGGTTGCGAAACTCAACAGCTAGGTAGCAGAAGCAACCTGCTCCGAGCCCGATCAAGAACGATGCCCATGTCGGGACATACCCGGCGCAGGGAGTGATGCATGCAAGGCCAGCCACCGCCCCCGTGAACGCGCCGACGAGGCTCGGCTTTCCAGTCCTCCACCAACTGATGGCCAGCCATGTGCACATCGCTACCGATCCTGCGATGTCGGTATTGACGAATGCCTGCGCCGCGATCCCGTTAGCGCCCAAGGCAGAACCGGCGTTGAATCCGAACCAACCGAACCACAGAAGCCCGGTGCCGAGGCCTACGAATGCGACGTTGTGCGGCACGGTCTTCTCGCCGGGAGCGAACTTCCGAGTCCCCACGACCCACACGGAAGCGAGGGCAGCAAAACCAGCGCTCGTGTGCACGACCATCCCTCCTGCAAAGTCGAGGACTCCCCATTTGGCGAGGAAACCGCCACCCCAGATCCAGTGCACGAGCGGCACGTAGACGAGGAGGCTCCAGGCGACGAGGAACTTTAGATAGCTCTTGAAGTGCACCCGGTCGGCAAACGCCCCTGTGATCAGCGCAGGAGTGATGATCGCGAACATCTCTTGGAACGAGAAGTGGGCGAGCGCCGGGATGTGAGCCGCCCATGGACCTGGATGAGCCCCAACACCTCTCAGTGCGAACCAGTTCAGGTTTCCGATGACCCCGCCAACGTTGCCCGAGAAGGCGAGCGAGTAGCCCACGAGCACCCAGATGACGGTCACCACCCCCATCGAGATGAAGCTCTGCATCATGATTGCGAGCACGTTCTTCCGGCGCACGAGACCGCCGTAGAAGAACGCAAGTCCCGGAGTCATCACCATCACAAGCGCCGCACAGATGAGGACGAACGCCGTGTCACCTGCGTTAATCACGTCTCCTCCTCCGATGTCGGAGCGGTTGGCCGTGCCAAGCTCGTGAACTCCGTCGCATCAGTAATGTACAGGTGGAGTGACTTTGGGGAAAGGGTGGCCGCACTTCGACGCCTCGTTCAGAAGATCATCAACGGTGCAACGTTGCACCTCCCCCCAAGGGGATGGCCAAAGGGATCTCGGTTGGTGCATCGATGGTATCCGAACCAACCGTGACAGCTTGGCTGCGAATGCATCGGGAGCTGTGGCGGTCGAGGCAGTTTGGTGCTCCCGCCGAAGAGTGCCACATTGCCCCCGGGGTTCGCGCCGGCGAAGGCAACTGACCATCCCATAATGCGCGAGCCAAGTTAGTGCCGAGGGTGCCTCAGAACGCCGGCTGAAGGACAGTCAGTACGGTACGTTCTGGCGCTGCGTTCTGCTTCCGCCCGAGATGAATAGAGCAGTGCGGTGCGCTCGCCCGAAGTTCCAGGCATCATTCCGGCACCTCGTTGCCCTCATGAGCGACGCCCGGCGTGGCCGGCGAACCGACTTTGCCCCGGTCCATCCCTCAGGTAGCTAGGGTCCCACTCATGGTCGACGACGCGCAGGCGATTCCAACTCTGGACGCGGCTGATATGGCCCTGATCACAGAGCTGGGAGCTACACGTCGTGTGAGCGAGGGCGAATATCTCTACCGGGAAGGCGACGTCGCCTACGACTTCTACGTACTTGTCAGTGCGGAGGTCGAGATCGTCATGGCAGTCGACGATGGGGAGCGAGTCATCGCTCGTCACGGACCTGGCCGGTTCCTCGGTGAGCTGAACATGCTCAGCGGGTTGCGTGTATTCGTGTCCGCCAGGGTCGCAAAGTCGGGCGACGTTGTGGTCCTTACCCGCGACCAGTTACGGCACTTGATGGCAACCAATGCGCGCCTCGGAGACACGATCTTGGCCGCCTTCATTGCTCGTCGCACAGTTCTGATGACAGATGCGGCTCCTGCCATCCGGGTGATCGGCTCGAGGTTCTCATCGGAGTCGCTTCTCGTGCGAGAGTTCTTGGCTCGCACCCGCATCCCCCACGAGTGGTTGGACCCCGATCGTGACTCTCAAGTCGAGGACGTGCTGCGGGAATTCGGCATCTCGGCGAGCGAGCTTCCGGTGGTGATCGCCACCGGATCCGTGCTGCGTCGTCCGACACCCGGCGATCTAGCTAGCTATCTGGGGCTCACCGTCGAGAGCCTGCCCGAGCGCTGCTTCGACCTGGTCGTCGTTGGCGGCGGGCCAGCCGGTTTGGCCGCGGCGGTGTACGGCGCCTCCGAGGGGCTGCGCACGCTCGGAGTTGAGATGATCGCTCCTGGAGGGCAGGCCGGCACCAGCTCGCGGATCGAGAACTACCTGGGTTTCCCGATGGGCATCTCCGGCGCCGAGCTGACACAACGGGCTGTGATCCAAGCCGAGAAGTTCGGCGCTTATCTCACCGTGCCGTGCACTGCCGTTTCACTGCGCAACCAGGCCGGGCATCTGGTGGTCCGCCTCAGCGATTCAAGCGACGTCGCCGGACGGGCCGTGATCGCAGCCACCGGTGCCACCTACCGCCGCCTCGATGCCGACCGCCTAAGTGACTTCGAGGGCAGGGGTGTCTACTACGCCGCCACCGAGATGGAGGCTCGCATGTGCGGCATGGCACCGGTCGCGGTCGCCGGAGGGGGTAACTCGGCGGGCCAAGCTGCGATCTTCTTGAGCCAGGGAGGCTGTGCTGTCACCATCGTGATTCGCGGCTCCGATCTCGGGAAGAGCATGTCGCGCTACCTGGTCGACCGGATCGAAGCGGACCCACGCATCACCGTCAGGACGGAGACCACGATCCTCGCTCTGGAGGGGGACGAGACGCTGCGCGCTCTGCGGTTGAAAGAAGCCGACGGCGAGACGGCGATCGAGTGCGCCGGGTTGTTCTCCTTTATCGGAGCCGACCCCTCCTCCGGGTGGCTCTCTGGATGCGCAGCCCTCGACGACCGTGGTTTCGTGCTCACCGACCTTTCACTCACTCCCGATCACCTCGGCGACAGCTGGGAAGTGCTAGCGCGGTCACCGCTACCGTTCGAGACCAGTCATCCGGGCTTGTTCGCCGTCGGCGACCTACACTCCGGTTCCATCAAGCGGGTCGCAGCGGCGGTCGGTGAAGGGTCGTCCGCGGTGCGATCGGTCCATCAGTATCTCGCCTTTTCCAACTGATTGCGATGGCAAGTTGGTGTCTCTGAAGGAATCCAGGGGTTCCATTGCCGCATTGAACGAGGTGCTTAGCGAGCTGATCAACCGCGTCCAGGACGTAAAGCAAACTCATCGAAAGGTCCCAGAGAACCACGCCCTGCATTCGGAGCTCCACCAGCAGCCGCGTTCAGCGAGTCACGGTTTCTGAGGGTTGAGATCCGCGGCTGTGCTCGCAGATCGCAGACGGTTATTTCAGGTCAGCGACCCGGTCCCACGATGCACGGGTCGCTCATAACGTTCACGCCGAACCGCCAGTCAGCCTGCCCCCGAACGCCGGGACCGAGGCGCACTGACATTTCGATTTTCCGTAGATTCGCCGTCAGTACGGGCGATCCTGCGGGCGGCAACTCCCGTGATCCGGTTCGAGTCCAAGATTCAAACTGGACAACCTGAATCGAGGAGCGACCTTCGAGAACCGCTCGCGCGGAAGTGCCGCCTAAGGGAGGTACCGGTAGATGACGGTCCTGCGCGAGCAACATTTGAAAGCAAGGACGGCCCGGATTAGCCGGCCCGTCGGTATAGGCGCACGCTGTCGGAGACGGGGTCGGTAGTGATCCGCGGTCCTACCAGCGGGGAACCCGGATCCGCAGAGCCGATGGCAGCGGCTCGAAGACGAGCGGCGGATCCATGACCACCGCTTCGCCATCCAGCCCGACCTCGACCGCCTTGTCGGACTCGACCCGGAAGTCGGGCGGGGCCCACTCCTGCACCCCCTGCCAGGGCGGTCCGTTCGTCACGGAGACGACACCGAGGATTCCGCCGTTCATTGTGCCGCGGGTTCCGTGTCCCGGTCGGGGGTCGAACAGGTAGGGGTTGTTGGAGACGAGCAGCAATGCGGCGTCAGCGTGCTCCCTCCCGTCCGGCCCGGTGAACCTGAGGTCGAATCGTTGAGCGGCCGGGCCCACGAGATCGGGCAGCTTCCCGATGACGGTCCTGAGCTTGGCATCGCGATACTCCCGTGATTGCACCATCCACCCGTACAGTCCCATTGACGCGTTGTTGACAAAGACGCGGTTGTTCACCTTGGCCAGGTCGATGCGACGCTCGGTCCCACCCAGGAATGCCTCCAGCGCGCCGATGACATCCTTCGGGTTAACGCCCACATCGAGCGCGAAGTGATTCCGGGTCCCGGCAGGGACGCAGACATAGGGCACGTCGTACTCGGCTGCCACCGCCGCACCCGCCGCCTGAGAACCGTCCCCGCCAGCCACGCCGAGAATCTCCGCCCCTCTGGCCACGGCCGTCCGGGCCAGTTCGGAGATGTCCTCACCGGCTTGCCGGATCACGGTCTCGATGCCCCGCGCCCGGCATTGCCCGACGAGGTCTAGGTGCTGCGTTCGGCCCCGACCGGAGGCGGGGTTCACGATCAGCACGTACCGAAGTGCAGCCATCCCGGAGTTCAGCCCGAACCAGCGTGGGTCTCGAGCCGGCCCGCGCGGATGGCGCCTAGAAACGCCTCGTAATCCCTCTCGTTCTGATCCGCGTACCCGACGGCGAACGCGGCCAACGCCTCGTCGAACACGGCGCTGCTGCCGAGGTAGCCGGCCAAGACGGCGGGCTCTCCGGCGCGGGCGTGGGCCCTAGCCAGGGTCGCGCCGCACAACCTGCCGTAGACGGCCAGGTCGGTCGGCCGCACCGATTCCAACCGAACCGAAAGCTTCATGTCCCGAAGTTGGCGGACGTAGAAGTCGAACCCGTCGATGCGGGCCCAGCCGAGGAACGTGTCACTGCCCGCTTGCATGATGCGCTGGCCTACGACCACTCGCCGACCATGGTTCTCGAACCGGGACCGGCGTACGTACGGGGCGAGGACCGAAGCCCCTGCCTCTTTGATCTGGAGGAACAGGGGATCCAAGTCGGCTTTCCCGGCCAGCAGAACGATGAAGCATCGGGTTCCCACGCTGCCCACTCCCACCACCTTCAATGCAGCGTCGACCAACTCGTAGCGGTCGAGGAGCACACGCCGGTCCGCGTCGAGGCTCGCGAGATACGCCCGGACGGAGCGTCGGGCCTGTTGGACCTGCTCGTCGGTGAGACGACTCACCAGGGGAGGGTCTTCGAGGATCACCCGGCGTCCGGCTCTGACGGTGGTCAGTTTGGCAAGCGCCTGGAGGCTGGTCCGCTGCCTAGCTTTGGAGACACCCCGCTCGACGACCCTTCGACTCCGCGGGTCGGGCGCGGCGGCCAACAGTGCGGCGGCGTCGATCCGAGCGTGCCACACCTCGAAGGCGGACAACTCTGACATGGCCGCCATCTCCGAGCGATACGCAGCCGAGCAGGCGAGCACCGCGGTCTCGCCGTCTGCATCGCCCAGACCGGCAGTCCGAGCCGCGATCACCAGGCTGGCCGCGAGGCGTTTGAGGTCCCATTCCCACGGTCCGGGCTGGGTCTCATCGAAATCATTTACGTCGAAGACCAGGTTTCGCTCGGGCGTGGCGAAGCTGCCGAAGTTGAGCAGATGGGCATCGCCGCAGATCTGCAGCGTCACCCCAGTCACCAGCGTGCGGCTGAGATCGGCGGCCATCATTGCCGGGGCGCCGCGGTAATAAGCGAACGGGGACTCCGTCATACGGCCATGGCGGATCGGGACCAGCGCGGGCAAACGGTCCTGGTTTGTGCGAATCAGCACCTCTACGGGGTCGGCGCGGTCTGCTGGCGGTCGCCATTTCGCATGGCCGCGTCTCGGGACGCGAGTTCGCAAAGCTTGACCGGCCGCCCGCTGCTCCGATCGGGTCATGGTCGCGCTCCTCGGGCGGCGGATCGGCTACCAGCTCTCCGCGTCCGGGAGGGCCAAGCGGGCGAGACGCCGAGCTTCGGTTGCGCGGAGTCCGAGCAGGCGCAAACAGGCCTCAGCGAGGTCGTCTACTGCGCTTTCGTCCACTCGTTCGGGGTGGCGCTCGCTGAGGCGGAGCAGACCGAGTAGTCCGCCTGCCACGGCACTAAGCGCGATGTCGGGGTCCGAGACGCTAAATCGCCCGACTGCCTGGCCGGCGCGGATGTCACGAAGCGCGCGCGGTGCCAGTCCTCGCGGTGCGTCGAGGAGTTCCAGACCGGCACCGCTGATGAAGCCTGCAACGTCGGGGTGGGTCCAGGCGAGTCGGCCAGAGATCCGCAGAGAGACGGCGAACACCTTCGCGGGGTCGTCGAGACCGACACAGGCGGCATCGAGCATCTGGCCCCACCGTTCAAGCACTTCTTCCGACGCCGTCTGGAACAGTTGTTCCTTGCTTTCAAAGTGGTTGTAGAAGGAGCCGAAGCCGATGTCGGCCTCTTGCGTGATCTCCTGAATGCTCGCTCGATCCCCTCGTCCTTCGGCGATCAGCCGGATGGCGGCGTCAACGAGCGATTGCCTCGTACGGGCCTTTCGACGATCGAGCCGGTTGGCAGAGACTGGACCGTTCACCAACACCGCTTTCACCAACTTCTCCTCTCTTCTGTTCCAGACAATCAGTTCTGATTTTAGACTACAGGATTGGCTTCTCGACGAAGTGGCCGCTCGGCGGGAGCCTGGTCGGCCCCCACCGAGCTTTCTGGCCGAGGTGCGTTCGCTATCAGGCGGCGGTCTTAGTCCTGGTCGGCGGAACCAGGGCGTGCAGCCGCGCATTGGTCCGACCTAGCTCGAAGCCGCGCACCAACATCGAGCTGCCCGAGATCAGGTTGAACAGCCCGAAGACGAGCGCGAGCGCTATGGCGCCCATGCCGGGATGTGCAAACAACACAACGCCGAACGCCGCGGATACCAAGGCGCTGAGGATGAACATGGCCCGGGTTCCGGCCTCCTCGCCTCGGCGGAAGGCAGCGGCGAACTCGAGCGCGCCGGTGACGATGGCCCAGCTGGCAACTACCAGCACGAGGACGAGCGCAGTGGGAGCCGGCCAGGCCAGAGCGACAACGCCAGCAGCAATGTCGACCAGTCCGACAAGCAGGTGACCGACAACGGGCCCCGCGGAGCGGCTGCTGAACGCCTGGAGCGCCTGCATGCCCGCGGACATGAAGGCGAAGACGGCGAACACCACCACGAGGGCGAGGACGGTGGCCCCCGGCCAGGCGAGAGCGAGGCCCCCGACGACGAGAGCGAGCACACCCCGAAGGATGAGAGAGGTGCTGAGGGACTTGAGCATGACGGCGCTTCCTTTCGTGAGGTTCTTTGGGTGTGGCGAGTCGATAGACCATTTCAGACTTGATAACTCATCACAACTCTGATTATGATGTCAGTCACCTGGCCTGTCAAGGGCCCCGTTCAGAAGCCTTCGAAAGGAGTGCCCCGTGTTCATCCCCCTCTCCGTTCTGCTGGCAGCTGCCTGCCTCGTCCCCGCGATCGCGAAGTTGAGGAGCCATCCGAAGATGCTGGCGTCGGCAAGCCACTTCGGCGTCCCATGGAGCCGTTACCAGCTCATCGGCGTCGCCGAGCTTGCCGCTGCGGGTGGTGTCGTAATCGGGCTCTTCAGCGTTTCGTTGGGCCTCGCCGCCGCGTCAGGGATGGCCCTGCTGCTCCTCGGCGCCCTGACGGCGCACCTGCGGGCAGGCGACGACCTCAAGCACGCTGCGCCGGCACTGCTCACGCTCGGGATCAGCCTCGCCTACCTGTCCGCAGGTCTCATGCGCTGAGGTGGTCGAGACGATGTCGAGGCGTGGACTGTTCCGGCTTGCTCGCTCAGTTTCTCTCCGCCATTCATGTGGTTCGACGAGCAGGTCGAGCGGGCACTGGACTTCTACATGTCGGTATTCGTCAATTCCAAGGTCTTGGAGGGGGCGCGCTCCGGGGAGGCCGATCCCGGACAGATCGACGGGTATTGCCGCTTCGCACCACGCGGCCGCAGGCCAAGAGGTGCCCCAGAATGTGCGGCCCGAACGTCGGAGGCTTCCTGCCCCGGAACACCGGGTTCGAGCCATGTCGATGCTTTGAGGCGCGGAGCTAGAAGGGGGGTCGGCCCGAAGACCGACCCCGCTCTGGAATCCAGGTTAACGACGACACTTTCCCGATGACGGCGGGTACTGCCGCTCAATCAGGCGTTTGCCGTGTCCGCAAGTGCCTACAGCGAGTCGAGGATCTGTGTATACCTTGCCATTCCGTCGATCAACGCCGCGCCGGTGACAAATCGCCGAATGCCGAGGTTGTTCACGAGAAGCGACGATCTTTGGAAGGGGTCCAGGAAATCGTCGGATCGGATGAACTCTTCGATCTGCTCCTCAGTTCCGTAAATACGAATTGCGCCTGCCGGCGGATTCCCCGATTGTTCAAAGACAACCACGTCCCAGCTGGCGATTTTTCCGTTAGCGACGGCCTTGTCGTTGTTGGCCGTGGCGTCGGCGAATACCTCAAGGGCCTTCTTCTCTCGGCCAGGCTTGGCGTCACCCCATGTGACTGCGACTCCGTAATCTGCCATTTGACTTACCCCCCCCTGGTTGCTCGACCGGTCGGCCGAGTCAATGACCTTAGGGACGGCTGGATCCAGGTTCAAGGGGTTTCTCGGTTGGCGTTAAGCGAGCCGGCGTTAAGCGAGCCGGCATTGGCTCGATGCGAGGGGGGACCCCTTGAGTTCCCTCAAGATTTATCTCCGATGCACTCGACCCGACCTCACAAAGCTGGATGCCCCATAACGTTCGGCCGATCACGACGCGAGACGTATCCCCGATTCAGCATGGAACGGCCGGCTCCCCGACAGCCGCATCTTCGTGGATCATTCGCGTTGAGCGGCGAATGGAGCCGACATACGGAAGGAGGAACCGGCCGTGTCCAGTATTGCCC
>Ga0116215_1002564_pt1 | contig 11139 bp, 7 predicted proteins | sample Sb_taG_7_FD_89698 | JGI IMG/M metagenome (GOLD analysis project Ga0116215, IMG submission 89698) | Peat soil microbial communities from Weissenstadt, Germany - Sb_50d_2_FS metaG | ecosystem: Environmental > Terrestrial > Soil > Wetlands > Peat | place: Germany: Weissenstadt | collected 2010-09-21 | reverse complement strand
CCCGGCCGCCAGGCGCTCCCCGAGTCCGAGCGCGCCGCCTGGGCGGCAGCCGACCGGGAGATCGAGGCCGCGTAGCGGCCACGCCAGCACGAATGAGAAGGAGGACCGGAGGATGGACGCAGCACAGGAGAGCCATCAGGCACGGGCGGAGACGGCCCGGATCGCCCGGGCGGCGGCCCGCCGCGCGGCCCTCGACCTCGCGCGTCAGGGCGGCGCGGAGGTCATCAGCCGTCCGCCGTACCGAAGCGCCCGGACGACCATCCCGGACATCGAGCCCCTCGCCGGGATGCGGGCAGCCCGCGAGATCGAGCTCGGCTCCCGCCGCATCGTCCGGGACTACATCCGTGACGCGCGGGAGGCCGGGCACTCCTGGCGGGCGATCGGCACGGCACTGGACCTCACGCCGGGCGGAGAGCCAGACCTGGCAGGCGAGACCGTCGCCGAGGCGGCGTTCAGCTACGCCACCGGGCACCCGGACACCGAGACCGCCCGGCGCTACGGCCGGTCCGTCTCGTGGACCTGCGGGTCCTGCGAGGGACTGATCATCGATCAGGGCCTGTGCAACGGGCCAGCTGACGACGAGCGCGGCCACGCCGATGGCTGCGCGCGGCTCGCAGCCGCCGTCGCCGCATGGGACGCCGAGCCGGCCGCGTTCGACGCCGGACGGGAGGCCGGGCAGTGACGGCACGGGCCAGCTCCCGGTAACGGTCAGCCCGCGTCCGGTCTTGTTGACGTCGGGCCAGTGAATCGGGGCTCCGGCCAGGACTGTCAGCCGTGCTCGCGGGGCGGGGCGGCCCAGAGCCGGATCCGGCCGTCGTTCCCCCGGACCCGCCGCGGGACCTCCTGGTAGGCGTCCGGCGTCTCCAGCGGGCTCACCGCCCGGGCAAGGACGGAGACAACCTTGTGCCGATGCCGGACCGGCGCACCCGTGGACTGCACCCACGACACCCACGCGTACCAGGACCCGTCCCGCTCGTGCTGCTCCCAGCACAGCAGGTGCGCGACGATCCCGTCCCCGATCTCGACCAGCGGCGGTGACCACGGCACCTTGCCCAGCACCGACCGGGCGCCGTCAGCCTCTCCCACGCCACCAGTATGCGAACACGTATTCGACATGTCCAGGACGGCCTGCCCGGGCGGGCCAGCCGTCAGGGCAGGGATGCCGCCACGAAGGTCCCGCGCCCGTGGATGGTCACGATCAGGCCCCGCTCGCGCAGGATCTGCATGGCGTGCCGGACGGTGACGTAGGCGACCTCGTACTCCTCGGCCAGCGCCCTCTCGGACGGCAGCTTGAGGGTGATCTCGCCCTCGCTGATCCGGCGGGCGACGTCGTCGGCGACCTGGACGTAGGAGTGAGCCCGCGCGTACGGATTAACCGGCATCGCTGGCACACGGCGAACATAGACGTCCTCTGAGCTACCGAATCTTTGTTCTAGCTCCTCTAAGCTCCTATGAGCTATTATTACGCGATGGGCTTCGGGGGGGCTGCCGGGCGTGGCCGGCGCCGGCTCCCCGGCACCGAGAGGACAACAGCGCAATGCAGGACGATTCCGCCGGGCCGGCGCCACGCCGGGCAGTCCTGGCAGGCCAGGAAGCGGACCACCGCAAGGCCGTGCTGACCAGGCTCCAGGAAGTGCTCGCGGTTCACGGCCTGGAGTCAGTTCTGGCCGCCCGGCACATACTGGTGCTGCGCGGGGCAGGGCCGGCGCAGCCGTCCGGGCCGGGCGACCCGGAGCTGCACATCCTCGGCGCCGGCCGCCGCCAGGTCATCACCACCGACGGCCGGCACTACAACTTCGGCAATGCCGGCACGCACCCCGCCGATGACCCCAGCGGAGCAGCCGGCCGCGTCCTGTTCGCTGACATACACCAGGACTGGAACGGACATCAGCCGCCCGCATCCGCCGATCACGCAGCCGCGAGGCGAGACGGCATCATGATTGGGGCCGGCGAGGGCGCTCTGCGGCGGCTGCGCGACGAGGGCGTGATCTGATCAGGAGGTGACCCGCAGTCGGTCATCGAGCCGAAACGGTCTCTCACAGAGGGTAACTGGCGGAGGAACAACCGCCTGGTGGATTTCCGCCCTGCCGACTCTGCGCGCGCTGAGGATCGATGGCTTCTGGGCTTCGCTGGCGCATATCGGCCAGTTAGGTGCCGAGGTAGTCCGCGTCCTAGGCATCGTCGTCGCAACCCTCGTGGTCTTGGTCGACGTCCTCTTGGTCCTGGTCGCTGTCGTCGTCGTATGGCTCTCCAGCGGGTTCCGCGATTTCAGCTAGTCCTGCACGGACCTGCTCAAGCTCCCGGGCCTCCGTGTTGACCCTCACACCGTGGCCCTCCTACACCTCGAAGGCACGCCCTCAGGGCCGATTACTTACACCACCAGAGGGACGCCACTCCCGGCCGGCAGCGTGAAGCGATCTGACAGCCCGTCAGGCCGGCTGGCCTGGCGCCTGATCTTCCGGCTCCAGCTTGAGCATGAGCGCGGGCGTCAGGCCGGCCGCTGACGCCCGGTACAGCTGCGAGGTGTCGCCCGACGCCAGGACTACCCGCCCGCCCATTAACGTGGCGAATCCCGACGCCCGGGCGATGATCTCCGCGTCCTCGACCGGCAGCCGGGCGTGCCACGGCTCATCGAGCCACACCTCGATTGTCGCCGGGCCAGGCTTAGCCTGCGGCATCAGCGCCGGGTCCGCGGGCGCGTCACCATGCAGGTCCCACAGCTTCTTGAGTACCGACCTGACCCGGCCGCTACGCTTGCCGACCTTCAGCCGGTCCAGCTCCTCGACCACCAAGATTGGCACAACCACGCGGACCGGCTCGCCTTGTTCAAGCCCGCTCAGTGAGTGCCAATTGAAGGTGTCGAAGATCGGTCCTTCAACCAGCGCCGAGGTATCCGGCACGACGATCTGTCCCGGGATTGCGGCAAAAGCTCGCAGGCGCTCCAGCTCCCTGATCACCTCGTCGAGCCGCCAGGTCCATTCCTCGAAGAGCTCGATGACCGCCGCCGGGCCGAGGGAGAACATCCGCGCATGTGCTCCCGCCTCCCGCAGCGCGGCCGACAGCCGCTCATCAGCGAAGACCCGCCTCAGCTCCAGCCCCGCGACCTCTGACCACCCGAGCCACTGAGTGTGACGTCCCAGGGCCGGGTCCGGAGCCGCCTGAAGCTCGGCGATCCCGTCCCGAAACATCCGCACCATCTCAAGAGCGCTCTCAACCCCGGCCGGGCCTGGTTCCCGAAGCATCATCGCCCCAGCCTGCCAGCCACCGCCGCCTCGGATCGCCCCGATTACTCGGAGATCGCAAGAACCGCCAAACCTGATGATCGGCTGGCAGACTCGGAGATCCGGGCCGGGCCTCCATTCCAGGCCAGGACCGGATAATTCGCCACCGGACGGACAGCCAAAGTCACTCACAGTACTCCGGCATCGCCTTGCGCGAATCACCCGAGCGCCGAGTATGAGCGGCTGATAGCCGGGGCGACTGCGCGCGTTACCGCACGCAGATCATCCAATTCCGGGCCACCCATTTCTACGGCATTCCATTCGAAGCGTCCCCGACCACCAGGGCCACAGAACCGCTGCGTGATCAAGAAAACCCGGGGTGACCGGGACTGAACCGTCCCGGAGTTTCCGGAGGCTCCGGACTCGCCGGGCCAGTTCATCGCGGTATGTGTATCGTTACTGAGAATCTCGCCCGGTCCGTGTCCGACTGACGCAAAGGAGGTCACGCCATGCTGCCTTTCGGACCGCCCAACGTCAAGAAGCTCACCGACAAGAGAAACGTCAAGAAGCTGATCAAGGCATTGAACTATCAGAAGGACACACACAACGCGCGCCCATCTCACACTCGGCTCGAGGCCCGGTCCGTGCGCAAGGCTGCCGCCGACGCACTCGGCCAGATCGGCGATGCCCGAGCCGTCGAGCCCCTCATCGCCGTTGTCAACGACGAAATCCGGGACGTGCCCAACCTTGTCCATCCCGACGACAACGTACTGGCGAGATCCGCAGAAGAAGCTGGCGTGCCTGTTTTCTCTGTCAACGACGAACTCCAGGACGTGCCCAACCTTGTCCATCCCGACCAAGTACTGGCGAGGGTCGCCGAAAAGGGTGATTCCTCCTTTATTTTCGGTTTCCGGCAGGCGTTTGGGATAGTCAAGGCCATAGTCGCCACGGACGAAGTCTCCCTCAATGACGAGATCCAGGACATGCGCAGTCATGCCATCGACGCGCTCGGCCAGATCGGCGACGTCGGCGCCGTCGAACCCCTCGTTACTGTCCTCAATCACCGGTACCAGCACGTTTACGAGCAGGCGCGATACTGCTACGTGCGCGAGCATGCCATCGACGCGCTCGGCCAGATCGGCGACCCCCGCGCCGTCGAGCCTCTCATCGCCATCCTCGATGACGAGAACTGGGACGTGCGGGCGGCTGCCGCCCGGGCGCTCGGTCAGATTGGGATCCCCGCCGTCGAGCGCCTCATCACCGCTCTCACCGCCAGCAACGAGTACGTCCGCGGGGCTGTCGCCCAGGCGCTCGGCCAGATCGGCGACGTCCGCGCCGTCGAGCCTCTCATCGCCACCCTTGATGACGAGAACTGGGACGTGCGGGCGGCTGCCGTCGGGGCGCTCGGCCAGATCGGCGACCCCCGCGCCGTCGAATCGCTCATCGCCGCCCTCAAGCAACGGGACCGAAACGTCCGCGGGGCTGTCGCGAAGGCGCTCGGCCAGATCGGCGACGTCCGCGCCGTCGAGCCTCTCATCAGCGACCTCAATCACCGGGACCGGGACGTGCGGGCGGCCGCTGCGGAGGCGCTGGACAGGCTCGCCTGGAGTCCAGATGAAGGTGCGGCCGGAGCAGCCTACTGGGCGGTTAAGGGCAAGTGAGGCACGCGCGTCCACATCGGCACCCCCGCCGTCGAGCCCTTCATCGCCAGCCATCAACCACCAAGACCGTACGCCCGGCCTTGCCGCGAAGGCGGTCGGCCATATCGGCAACGTCCATCGCAGTGTAGGGCGAGCGCAAGCACCGGCCCAGTCCGCAATCACTTCATCCTGACCAGATTCCCGATTCGATCCAGCCATTCGTAGTGCCAGTGGCGCTCTCGCGCAGTCTTTCGTCATCGCCACAGGATCGACGAACGGGCTCGATCGGCTGTTCGGGGCCGCTCGAGGTTCTGGCAATTGTATGCAGGCGTAAGACGCTGGCTGGCGCGCGGACCTCGGAATGTCGTTCCGCCGCGCGTTCCACCGCTTAGCCCCGGGTCCGCTCGACCACGAACTCGTTCACCTTTAGCTGGCCCTTGCAGGACTCGTCGGGGCACCTGATCTCCTGTCCGCGCCAGCCGTCGTCGAAGGGGTGGACTGCGTTGCAGTGCGGGCAGCGGACGACCAGGCCCGCGCCGAGGTCCGCTGCGGTGACGATCAGGGAGCCATACTGAACGCCAACAAGCTCGATCGAAGCGATGAAGCCGCCGGTGCCGCCCCACGAGGCAACCGGGCGGCTTGGATGCATGGCTACGCAGTATGGCGCGCTTGGTAGCGCGAGGGTGCACAGCTCTACCCCGCTCTGCGGGTCCCAGACCTTAAGTGTCTCGTCGGTGCTGACCGAGACCACGAACGAGCAGTCGGGGCTCACCGCACATCCCAACACGGCGCCAGCGTGGCCGCGCAGCGTTGCCCGCTCGGCCCCGCTCTTCACGTCCCAAAGCTTCAACGTCTCGTCGCTGCTTGCCGAGACGAGGAAGGAGCTATCGGGGCTCACGGCGCAGGCGCGGACTCCGCGCGAGTGGCCGTGGAGCGTCATCTTCTCGGTTCGGCTCTCCGGGTTCCAGATCGTCAGCGCTCCGTCGTCTCCCGCGGACACCAAGAACGAGCCGTCGGGGCCCACGGCGCAAGCGTTGAGCGACGGCTCAGCGACGGTACTGAAGTTGGCGCGCTCGGCCCCGTTCTCGACGTCCCAGAGCCTCAAGGTCCAGTCCCAGCTCGATGAAACCACGAATGCGCCCTCGGGGCTCACTGCGCAGCCCGACACGGCGTCGGAGTGGCCGCGAAGGGTGCCGCGCAGTTCGCCGCTCCTCACATCCCAGAGTTTCAACGTCCGGTCGTTGCTGGCTGAGACGACGAAGGAGCCGTCAGGGCTCACGGCGCAGGCGCGGACTCCGCCGCTATGGCCACGCAGGGTGGTCCGCTCGGCCCCGTTCTCCGCGTCCCAGAGTTTCAGCGTGCCATCTTCGCTCGCCGAGACGATGGCCGACCCGTCGGGGCTGACGGCGCAGCCGCGGATCCCCCCGCCGTGGCAGGCAGGGCTGGGTCGCGCTGCTTCGGTCTCGGCGTCTTCGGTCTTGGCGTCCCAGAGCCTCATCCTCCCACCAGCGGCGCCCGAGAGGATGGAGGAACCGTCGGGGCTCACCGCGCAGGCGACGACCCCGTGAACGTGGCCGCGCAGTGTCGCCCGCTCGGTACCGGTACCTGGGTCCCAGAGCTTCAGGGTGCCGTCGTCGCTCGCCGAGACGACGACCGATCCATCGGGAGTCACGGCGCAGGCATTGACCCATCCGGCGTGGCCGAAGAGGGTCGTGCGCTCCGTCCCGTTCGCCGCGTCCCAGATCTTCAGCGTGTGGTCCGAGCTCGCAGAGACGATGAAGTTGCCGTCGGGGCTGACCGCGCAGCCCGTCACCTTCCCGTTGTGGCCGGAGAGGCTAGCACGCTCCACTCCGGTCGCGGCATCCCACAGCCTCAACGAATCTCCAGACCCCGAGACCAGGAATGAGGCGTCGGGGCTGATGGCCAGGCCGAGACATTCGCCGTCATGCTCGCCGAACCTGGCCAGCTCGGCTCCGCTCTCGGGGTCCCAAAGGCTCAGCGGCCCGTACTCGGTCATCGAGGCGACGAAGGAGCCGTCAGGGCTGACCGCGCAGGCAACGACGCGGCCGGCGTGGCCGCGCAGGGTCATCAGCTCGGCTCCGCTCTCCGGATCCCACAGCTTCAGCGTCTTGTCCGGACCCGCCGACACGATGAAGCTACTGTCAGGACTGATCGCGCACCCGCGGACTCCGTCAGCGTACCCGCCGAGCCTAGCCCGGATCGCCCCGGTTTCCGGGTCCCACACCTTCACCGTTCCGTCCTCGCTTGCCGACACGAAGAAGGAGCCGTCGGCGCTGACTGCGCAGGCTGTGATCCGTTTGGTGTGTGCAGCAAAGACTCGGATCAGGGACTCCGACTCGGTCACCGGCATTCTCGTCCGCAGCCACAGCGTGGCACTCCGACGCGCACGTTCCGCCTCCAGCAGGTCGAGTACCGGCTTCTTCTCCCACTGCAGGCGGTTGTAAAGTTGCTGCCACGTGCGGTCGGGGCGCCCGACGAGGTTATGGGCCTCGAGACGGAGGGCTCGGCCGTAGGCCTCGATCACCTCGCCACGAGGGTCGATGCCTCGCTCTTCGGAGGCTTGCCCGGTCGCCGAAGTCATCGCTCGCAGCGGACGCTCATTTCCATCACGCCGCTCGAGCACGAACCCGTTCACCTTCAGCGGCGCCTTGCAGTACTCGTTAGGGCAGGTGATCTCTTGGCCGCGCCACTTCTCCTCGAACGGATGCGGGACGTTACAGTGCGGGCACCGGACGATTAGGCCATCGCCGAAGTCTGTCGCCGTGACGATAATGCGCCGCCGCCCGATCTCCTTGCCGCCCGACATCGCCCGCAGGGCGATGTCGAAGTCCTCCTGGAGCTGGAACACGCCGGTATATGTGGTGACGTCCTTGCCCTCGGTGTCCCGCGCGGTAACCCTGCCGACCCGCTGTGCCTTCTCCTCGAGGAAGCTGATGTCGGTGAGCGCGTCGTAGAGCTCGTCCCAGCGCTGCTCGCCCGCACGTGTGAGGTGGTGAGGGAGCTCACTCAGGCCGTGGAGTGAGCCTGCTGACCATTTCCGTCTCCCATTGCCCTCGAGACCCGGGCGGAAGTAGTCGGCGAGCTTCGCGTGGTACTCGGGTTCCCGCGCGTCGCTGAGGTACTGCTCGCGGACGACGTCTCCGAGCTCGCGGTGGTAGAAGCCCATCAGCAACGCGTTCTCGTAGGCACGCGTGGTCAGGTAGGGCCGCAGATCGCTGTACAGGCGCGCCCAGAGGACGATCGGCAGCTGCAAACCTTCCGGTGACACGAGGACCTCGTTCAAGAAGTCGTCTAGCTCCTTCGCCTCCCGCTCCCCGGCACGGATCTGTCGCATCCACTCGGCGACCGCGTCGACCCGCTCGGGCTCCTCGCGAGCGCGCAGCTCTGGCTTCGAGTCGTCTCTCAGGTAGTGCCCGAGGCGCTGCCGCAAGTCCAATGGCACGTGGTGGCTAGTGAGCATGAACCAGCGATAAACCTCCTGGTCACGGGAGAGGAGGGCGACGAGCTCTTGCTCCGCAAGGCCGTGGCGAGAGGCAGCCAGATAGGCAAGAGCGTGGGAGACGAGCACCTGGCCGTGGGCGTCCTCGTCCGCGAGCCGGGCGAAGGTGTTCTTTGCGATAATCCCCTTGACGCCGGATGCGAACTTCTCGGGCTTCTTCTCGCTGATCCAGTGGCGGGCCTCCTCGAAGGCGAGCCGAAGGTAGAGAGGATTCCCCCCCGATTCCTCGAAAGCGGTGAGTACAACGCTGCGCTGGCTATCTTGCAGGCTGCGTCCCTTGTCGTTCAGCCAGAGGGTTAGAAGCTCGTCACCCTCGGCGCGCGACATGGCGCCCACCTCGATCAGCCGGGCCTCGGCCTGGCCGGCCCGCTTGAGGCGCTGCACGAGCGGGTCGAGCGTGTCGCCTGGGCGGGTCGACGCGACGAGGCGGACGTGCTCCGGCAGCTGGTTGGGAATCCAGGCCAACCTTCGTGCTGCGTCGCTTCCGGCCAGCTGGTCGAGGGAGTCGATGAACAGGTAGAGCGGGCGCTCGGCACTGGCCAAGCCGAGTCGCTCGCGAAAGTCAGCCGAGAGCTCCTGGAAGTCGCTCGGCACCGCCGCCTCGTCCGCGCCGTAGCGGCGGGCGATCTCGCGGCAGATCCCGAGCAGCAGTCGGTGTCCATCGGAGGAGGCTGGAGTGGCGCCGATGAAGCGAAGGACGACCTGCGTCTCTGGGCGGTCCTGGGCGTGCCGCGCTATCTTCGCGATCAAGGCTGACTTCCCGGTCCCGCCTCCGCCGTGCAGGACGAGCGGGAAAGGGTCGCTGGCGGCGAGGTAGCCGCCAATCCCTCGCAGGAGGTCTTCGCGTCCGACGAAGAAGCGGATCCGCTCGTCGGCGAACTCGTGGTGCGCCTCGCCCTCTGCGTCGAGCTGGCTGTGCCGCTCTGTTCGAGTCCTGTAGGTCTCCGCTCTCGGGGCCTCGGCAGGACACGTGAGCTCCAGCTCGATGGCGCGCTTGAGGGCCGCGTACACGTCGTCAGCGAGCCGGTCCAGGTGATCGGTCGTTGGCGCACCTCGCTTAGCGTCCCAGCCGGCGGCGTAGCTGCGGATAGCGACGTCTGACCCTGCGAGCTTCTGCTTAAGCTCCTGCAGTGGTCGTTGGTCGGAGTCGACGAAACTGAGGATCGGATCCTGCGCGTCGGCTTGACGTGGGTCGGGATCTCCCTCTTTCAGGTTGATCTCGCGTGTGAAGCAGAAGGCCCGGCCCTCGGGTGCCCCCGTCTCTAGCGCTCCCGCCATGATCTCCTGCTCGGTGGCGGAGGACTCGTAGATGCGGCGACGCTCCTCGCTCAATTCCAGTCCGTCGGTGGCAGCCGAAAGGATCTCCCTCAGCCGAGTCTGGGCCTCCTGCCACTGCGCCGCCTCCTCCTGCCGCCACTCGGCGCGATCGGCGAAGTCATCCTCGCGAGGGTGCCCTGTTGGCGCCGAGTCGCCAACGCGGGGGCGGAGCCGGTATTCGACGGCCACCGCGTTCTTGTCGCGCTGATACCACCTGGTCAGTAGCTCTCTCTTGTCCTCCGCGGGCACTCGCCCGAGGATCTTCGTGAACTCCTGCTCGGGGATCTGGGGCGGCAGTGGCCGCCAGCCATAGCGGTTGCCTAGCAGCACCAGGAAGTTGGGGCGGGGCGTTACCTCGCGGCAGCGCCTGATCTCCTCTAGGCAGATGTTCATCGCCTGCTGGTCGAGGCTCGCCTCCTCGCTCACCCCCCAGCGCAGGTCGATGTCCTGGAAGCCGGCTCCGCGTTCGGCGCATAATTCGCGTAGCTTCGGATACGTGCGCTCGCGCAGCACGTTGCGCTCCATCGCGAGGTCGCCGAAGGTGGAGCTGACGAAGACCCGGAACGTGCGCGGCCGGACGGGAGCGGCGGACGTCTCCTCCTTGCGAACCACGTCCTTTACTGCTGCCTCCTTCTTCCTGGCCTGGCTGCTGGTCGCGGAGGAGGAGGCGGCGGCGGTGCGGCCACGCCATGCGGAATCGAGAACCGCCGACGCCGCGTCGGCACTGGCAACCACCCGGCCGTTCCCCTGCGCGCGATGGGCGGCATCCCGAGCGAGGCCAGCGTCGATGCCGATTTCTCGGCACAAGCGCAGGAGACTTAATCTCTCCTCAAAACGACTGCGGCTGCTCTTGTTGCCCTTGCGCTCCGCCAGCCCTGAGATCGCCACGTCGGCAATGTCGGTCAGTAGGTAGTCGGCGTGGCTACGCACCATCGCGTGCGCCTCTTGCCAGCTGGAAGCATCGAGGAACTGCCGGATAACCACTGTTCGTCTCCACGCTTCGCGCAAATTCATGTAGTCAGATTGACTGAACTTCGCTGCTCGCGCAACGCACGTTGAACCCGCCCCTGTGGAGCTCAAATGCGCGATCGTGGCGGTCACCTGCTTCATCTTGTAGTAGCGAGGCTGTCCTGCGGCGATCTGGCGCCGTCGGGGTTCGCGGTGATGCCGACTAGGTGAGCACGGCGGGTGCCGTGCTCGATGACGATCAGGGACATAGACGCGACGAAGCAGCAAGGAGCATACAGAAACGACAATTCGGCGCTGGGCTGACCGATCCACCAACCGACCGTTTTGACGCGCAGAACGAGCCGACTGTGCGTGGGGCGGGCAGATAGCGACGATCACGCAGAGCGACGGGTCTCCGTTTGAGGAAGCAAGACGGGGGCCTGGTATACAGATTGTTATGGCCGTCGGTGCCGCGTGGCACACTCTCGCGCAT
>Ga0116215_1002548_pt1 | contig 11180 bp, 7 predicted proteins | sample Sb_taG_7_FD_89698 | JGI IMG/M metagenome (GOLD analysis project Ga0116215, IMG submission 89698) | Peat soil microbial communities from Weissenstadt, Germany - Sb_50d_2_FS metaG | ecosystem: Environmental > Terrestrial > Soil > Wetlands > Peat | place: Germany: Weissenstadt | collected 2010-09-21 | reverse complement strand
GGGCAAGGCCGAGGCCGACTTCACCATCGCAGCGGCCGATATCGAAGCGGGATCCGCGATCGCCACGGTCCCACCAACGAGCGCACCGACCGTCCCGTCGCGCATCTCTCCGGTCACCGCGGTCACTCTCCCAGCTAGCGGCAATACTGGCACGGGCACGACTGGCACGGGCACGACTGGCACGGGCACGACTGGCACGGGCACGACTGGCACGGGTAATACCAGCCCTACCGGCACAATCGGCACAACTAGCACTCAGGGAAAGCACCACCATGTACACCGTCCCGGATACCGCCTAAGACACCACCGGACATCCCACCGCGCGCATCATCGGGGGAAGATGGGCTAGCAAGGTGGTCCCTTCAGGTAGCGACGTCAGCGGACTAAAGTCTAGGGACGAAAATGTCGAGGCCATCCCGAGCCAAACGAGGATGGCTCCTCCCCCATCCCCTTCTTTCGCGAGAATCCGCCTACAACTGGTATCAGCTCTCGCTCAGGTACGCCAGCACCATCGAGCGCTCGGTAGTGGTGGAAGTGCATTTGCGGCCGCCGTGTCGCCCTTATTTGCAGCGACCCGGCCAATAGCAGGTCTTGTTGCCGAAGCTGCGCCGGGCTCAGCGATGCCTCGTTGCAGGCCAACCATCGACACTGGCCCGGGTCTGCTCTCGATCGACGACTAGACATGTCGACACACAGAATGTCGATGATGGCAAGAGGCTCTGACTAGTACTCAGGTCCACGCGTTGGCCGAGGACCTCCGTGCGATTTTGGACAGAATCGAGGCCGGTAACCTCGAAGCCACGAGGGGCAGTGCGCCACCGGATCGAAGATGCGCTCGCCGCGCTCGACCCAGTTCAGGGCCAAGCTGCGCGATTTCGCACCCGAGAGTACCTAGGGATTAGAGGCGTATGGCTCCGCTCGGATGGCAATCCGACCCACCGACCCCAACGATGCACGATTTGGGACAAGAGATGCGCCCGTGCTGGCGCCTCGGGCAAACTTGGCAGTTGCATTGGTCGACAATTCCGATTCTTATCTGGCGATGATTGTTCAATCTGGTGGGTGTTCGTTACTACTGGCTTTACGCTTTACCGCTGAGAATTGCCCATCTTACCGTCACCCACTTGTTATGGCATCTAATGCTGCGCCACGAAGTCGAACCCTGGACCGCCACTGCCTTGGTGGGAACGTTCTTGGTCTTGGGTGTTGGATCGTCAGATCTGCTGTGGGCATCTAAGATCGGATTCGAAGGCTCCCTGGGTAGATCAAAATTCAGGGACCTCGTACGGTGGACCGACAAAGGGGTCCGGTCAGAGACGTCAGGGCGTGAGATATCACGAGCGTGCAGTCACGGATCGGTGGCAGTGCATCGTTGGGCGCTCGTGACAGTGCTTGGGGCCGAAAAGACCTAGACGACAATGGGCGTGGCTAAGGATCCCAGGCGATGTCGACGCGTCCTTTACGGCGGTGGTTCCTTGCCGGGAACGATCCACACCCACAACCCGCCTACAGGCTGGGGTGCCTGTCCCAGCACCGTAGTGATGAATGGCTTAATGTTGTCCGAGTCGGCGCTCTTTTCGTTCATGATTATCACTCCGACACCCCATCGATCGAGCGCACTTCGCACCTCGGCTGTAAGCGACAACGGTTCGCGCTTACCAGATGTAAGGCCGTCTAGAATAGCGGCTGCTGCATCCGGTGGCGCCAAAGAGGAGTACGGAGGGCTGTTTGAGTCCGGAACTACGGCGTAGCCACCTTCCAGAGCAAAGGGGAGGCCTGTCTCCGCCTGCCACGACATCACCTGCGTGATTGTTACGAATCCAGTCGGTAATACCAGGACTCTCGTCCCAACAGGAAGGTGGGATGCGTCCTTGGTGAACCAGACCGGCATGACGTTCTGATGGACGACGAAGGGCAGCGTATAGGCCCCGGCCACCGTCCAAAGAACGGTTCCCAGAGTCAGCGTGATGACCGAGCCCCAGACAGCGGGACGGGATGCGAACCAAGAACCGCCATGTCGGGCAGATCTCCCTCGCGTCCCCTTTGTTCCGAATTGCCACCACCGATCCGCGGAGATGGCCAGCAATACGGCAACGGCTAACCATGCCAGGATCGCGAACTTGCTGGGCGTGATGTCCTCGAGGACCGGCACATGTATGAACAAGCGCCAGACCAGCCACCACCGCCCGGTGGGAACCGCGTCGTTCACAATCCCGGCGGGGACGATCACGCTGCCGAGGGAAAACAGGGTTGCGACGCCGCCCAGCCCGATCATTACCCAGGCCAGGCGATCTCGGTACCAGACGATTGCCGAGATAGCGAGAAAGGTCACGAGGCCGAACCCGAGATATAAGAATGAAGGGCCGGCGGCGCCATAGTAGCCGTACGCCGCGTTGATCCAGCTCGGGTGTAAGAGTTGGGGACTGACCGTTAGGATGGTTGAGGGTGCCACCCCGTGATTCTGAAGGTTCAAGCTCGGCGCCGGTACCCCGACGATGTGGCGGGGGCCAAAGAGGGCGAACCATGCGGGATAAGCGAGCACACAGACTGCGATGCCGACGGTCCAGGTTGTGGCAACCCCGATTCGTCTTCGCAACGCCCACGCGGCACTCGGAGCAAGAGCCGCGGCAATCGCCCCACCGATGACGACACCTATCGCTGTTATGGTTAACACTTCGGTACCGCAGAAGAACTGCACAACCACCGCACCACCAAGCCACCTTCCGATGACCGCTGGGCGTCGGGAGGGTACCAAGCACAGTTGGTAGAGCAACAGGAACACAAGCGGTGGAAAGAACAACCAGGTTATGTTGATGTTTCCGTAGGGGTCGTTCCAGATCATGAACGGGGAAAAGCCGTAAAGCAGCGCGCCGGCTACCTGACCGGGTACGAAGCATGTGATCCGACGAATTGCGAAAAAGAAGCACCACCCCGACAGCACGGGCCCGATAAGGGCAGCCACATTGAACGAGGCGATCGGACCGAACAGGACAGTGACCGGCGACAGCAACAGTGAGGCCAGCATGTTGTCGGGGTCCCACATGACGTTCATCCCGCCCTGTCCCGCCTCCAGCAGGTGGGTGAAGAGAGGATTGGTCCCATGCGAGAGGGCATACGGCACCCAGGCGAGCAACCACAGCTCATGGCTCGGGTCACCACAGGCGCAAGTGATGGTCGATGTGGGGTGTCCGGTGACCCACACTCGCCACCACGCCAGTACTGCTAACGAGGCGAGCCCGGCGAGCACCCCGAGGTGCAGCCCGATCGAACGTCCACGGAGCGAGCCCATCTTCGTGTTGCCAATCACCGTGCCGAGGGCAAGTCCAGCTCACCCCCGCCAGCAGAGTCGAACGTTAGCGCCGCTGTGCAACCACCAGAAGAGTCATCCACTTGTTCCACACAAGATTCCTCTCACTTACTGCCTTACACACCCGGTCTGTCGCCCAACGACACCATAGCAATCATCTTGAGCGCATCGTCAGAAGTGAGTAAGGGCGACTAACGAATCATCGCGACTTGAGGCACCCTAACAAGGCCTATGGCTACGAGGCTGTAACCCATAGACCTCACGTAGTCGAAGTCCATGCCGGCAACCGCACTCAGTGAAAGCCATTCTGGTTATATGCGGAGGATCTCCGTCCGCGAGCTCGCTGCCGGCGCTCACGTGATGCCAGAACGACCTGCCGCGTCTTGAACAGCCACGTGCCGCCCTGGCCAGCGCTGAGGCAGCGGGTCGCCGATTACCCCGACCTGCCCGAGTCCCAGTGTTGGCGAGTGACGTGAGGACCGAGTAGCGCACGCCCACAGAGCAGGAGGTTCAACAGCTGCTCGAGCTGGCGTACTTTACCTCTTGCGCACCTCCGAAGGTCAAGATGCCAACCGATGCCGCCGACTCCAAGCTCGTAATCGGTCCCCCCGACTTGCGTCCACTCGGGCGCTCCAAGGTTCGGCGACTTGAAAACAGCAACGGAGACGGCGCTGCGTCTTGCCGAACTCCAGGAGCCGCCCTGCGAAATCTGGCGCCGTTCGAAGCGGTTGCTTAATCGAGAACCCCTACCTCTTGGTCATGCTGACCGGAGCACGCCGCAGAAGGCGACGGCGTCTGGGCGTGTCTCGGATCGTGCCCGCGACGAGCATCAGCGATAGCGCAACAACGCTTATGGCTGCCAGGACGAGACCGAGCGAGAAGGTCGTCGGCCAGTAGCGCAGTTCGATCACGTGACGACCTCCCGGAACGCGCGCTTGCAGCATGATTCTGTCGAAGGGGTGGAGCTGCAAAGGATGACCGTCGATGCTGGCGTGCCATCCTGGCACATCGGTGAGGCGTAACCTCAGGACCTGAGGGCGAGTCGTGTCGACCACGATCTTCCACGACGACGAATCGAGGTTGCTGATCGGCACTGGAGTCCCCGCGGTGTCCACCGCCGGAAATGGGGAACCGACTTGGGTGCTCACCACGGTGGCGAGAGCCGAACCCGGTATCTGATAGAGCTCTTCGTTCCCTACATCCTCGTAGAAGACTCCGCCGATGGGCCCTGGTTGACCCGGCGGCTCGAGTACGTAGCTGATGCCGAAGCGACGAGCCAGGGTGGCACTCGTGATCGCCGGGCAGAAGACCGAAGCGTTCGCATATCCCGGCGACTTCCATCCCAAGTAATAAGCAAGTGGAATCATCGGGTCGTATTCGGCGAACTCGCGGATACGAAAGACCACGTTGACATTCTCGAGAATTCCGACCCCGGGGAGGACCGGGAGGCACGAAGACGCTCCGAAGCCCACCAGCGATGACCCGACAGCTCTCTCCAGTTGGGCCTCCGCCGGAGTCGTCGTGAGATAACTCCCACTCGAGGACATGATCGGTGCCCCCGCGCTCACCAAGAAAGCGGCTTCGCAAGCGAGGAGGACGATGCCGGCAATGCTTCCGGGGCTGATCGCCGAGCAGGACCGTCCTGGTCGCGGGCGCTCCGGGAGCTTCACGAGTCCCCAGACGACGGCGAGCCCGACCACCACCTCGATCACGGGCCATATGAAGCTGTGCGCGCGGATGCTTGCCGATCGCGGTGGCAGCCCCCGCTCGGCTATGAGCCAGACGAGCACCAGGATCAGTCCTGTCACCCCGAAGCCGATTCCCAGCAGCTTTCTGACGCGCTGGTCCTGGTGAGACCGGATCAAGGTGTCCATCCCCATCCCGGACAGCACCGCGATCGCCAAAATCATGGGTTGCATGGCGAAGAGCCAATAGGTGCCTAGGAGGACGTTGTCGAGAAGAGAGACCAATGGAGGGACGAAGACCAGGAGGGCCATCACAACCGCAAGAATGCTGAGCGAACGGACCTCTGGGCGCTTCCAGTGAACGGTTACGGCGGTCACCGCCAGCACGAGGGGCATCACGCCGACGTACATGGCCGTCTCGACGTAGTTCGAGTAGCCAAACCATTGATTGTGGATGAGGGGTAGCCCGTCGAAGCCCTGGAAGATCAGGTGGACGGCGTCGTTGATCGGCAGGGTCTGGGGCCCGTTCGACGGGCCCACCACAGTTCGGTTCGCCTTCGAGGCGAGTTGAAGCCCGGGGAGAATCAAAGGGGCTGCCAGCGCGAGACCCGCCACCGTTGCCGCCGCGAAATCCACAACAGGGCGGAGCAGCGACCCCGAACCGTTGAAGGCGGGCGTTCTCTGGAGCAAGGTCATGACGGCGAAGACAACGGAAGCGAGAACGACCGCTACGAGCAGCTCATCCGGGTCGCCTGAATACGTGGCGAATGCGAGAACCACGGCGAAGAAGGCGATATTCCGAGCGCGTCGTCGGCCGCGGAGGATGAGCACGGTGGCCGCGAGGATCCAGCCCAGCCACGACATCACCGATGAGTTCGGCCAACCCAGCCATCCGATGAACGGGCCACTCAACTCAAAGGTGGTGGCCGCCATCGCCGATCCCAGCGGGCTCAATCGGAGCACTCTCGCGAGCACGTACACCCCAGTGCCCGCGATCAGCACGGTGACAACGATTTGAACGGTGTACGCCAAGTGTACGGGAAACAGGTATCCGATCGCTACAGGGACACTGAACGGGGCTGATACCCAGTTGAATGCCAGGGGCGACCCGAGCACGCTGTAGGGGTTCCACAATGGCAGCTGCCCGTGGTGGACCTGAGTCCAAACCAGGTGCGTCCAAGGTATGAACATCATTATCTGATCACCGATAACATCGTTGTGAACGATGGAGTGAGGCTTTGCCGACAGGCCGTACCTCGACAACAAATCGTAAGGACCGAGCAGAGCACCGTGGAGTAAGGCAGGGATGAGGGCGAGCATGCCCGCAGAGAGGACCCAAATCAATCCCAGGAGATCGGGTGCCCACGCCCGACCGCTGTACCGAGCCTCAGCCTCCGGCGTGTTAGGTGTCAACCCGTGCCCCGCAAGAATGTTGACACCACTACAGGCATAGGACCGGCATCCGGCACCGCCCTGACTTAGTATCCCTGCTCCTCATACTTGGCATCACCCAGAGGATAAACCGAACTACAAGAGGTTGGCTTGTAGCGGCGGAATCTGATTCGTGGATACACAATCTGATGAGAGGCCAAAGAACGATCACGGTTCGTCTCGGTAAGCGCGTCTCCATCCCCCGGAGTTGCGGCCCTCTGCACCCCGGGGCAAGGCGGTGAGCGGTAACGTTTGACCGTCGACAATCCAGGGGGAACTAATTTTTGGGGGCGCTTGTGCGGGAGCGTCCTGAGGTTCTCGCCCCCGAGCTGGGGGTGTCCGGCGCCACCCCGTACCGGTGGAAGCACCAGGCGCTCATCGACCCGGTCGCAAGCCGGGGAAGAAGAGTCGGCTGCCGGGCTCGTCCCGTCAGTTGCGATGCGTTCGGGTAGAAAGGGAATAAGCTGGTTTCCTATGCGGGTTCGATGCGAGTTCTGACCCTACGTCGCTGTCGCTGCTAAGTCTCACGCCAGGATACATAGGTCACCGTGGGAACGCTCGTCCCATCGCCGCTTTCCCGATCTAGAGGCGCTCCGCATCGGTCATCGAGAAGACCCGCACCTTTCTCGACTATCGGCCGTCATTTCGGGGTCATAGGACTATTTCTCATACTGTCGGTGATCGTCTGGGGACACGTCTGGTTGACGGGCCACCCGACACACACCATCACCTTGTCACTAGGTGATCCTGGGGGAGAAACGTTCTGGTTCGCTTGGTTGCCGTGGGCCATTCTCCACGGACACAATCCGTTCTTTACCAATGCCTTGTAGGCTGGGCGTGGAGGGGTGAACGCACTCGCCAATGTCTCGGCCATGTTCCCCGCATTGATACTTTCACCGGTGACATTGCTCTTTGGTCCTATTGCGGCATTCAATGTGGCAGGGACACTTTCTCCCGTCATCTCCGGCTATTTCATGTTTCTCCTGGCGCGTAAGTTCACGCACTTTGCACCGGCCCAAATCTTGGCAGGGCTTCTGTGGGCTTTCTCGCCCGAGGTTGTCCTCAATCTGCCCTTTGGGCACCTTAGCGACGTGCTCGGTCTCTTTCTTCCCCTCACTGGACTGCTCGCGTACGACGTTGTGATCGAACACAAGCGCCGACCATGGGTAGACGGTGTTCTGTTCGGAACCTTGGTGATAGCCCAGTTCTTTACCAGCACCGAAGTCCTCGCCATTGATGCAGTCTGTGCACCCGTGGGAGTTGCAGTCGGCATAGCCCTCGCACGCCGGGTGTTGTGGAATAGCCGTCGCGCACTGGTAACCGCCGCCGGTGCGGCGATTGCTGTGGCTGCCATTCTGCTCGCGTACCCGGTCTGGTTCGCTGTTGCAGGGCCAAGGCATATCACAGGACCACCTTGGCCCTTTGACTACAACGCTCCATTATCGGGCTACCTGAGGTGGGGCGTGCTCGTGTTTATCGTTGTCTCTATACCTGTCTGGCGGACACGACCGCTTGCTTGGTGCGCGGCTTTCACCGGCATATGGGCCTCGATGCTTTCCTGGGGTGGCACCGGCACACTTATCTTTGAACAGGGCACTCACTCAAGCCTCTGGCGGCCGTGGAGCCTCTTTGAGCACTTACCGCTGTTTTCCAACATTGAAACCTTCCGTTTCTCCGATGTCGTCGCCTTCTGTGCGGCCATACTGATGGCCATTTCGCTTGACGGATGGCAGAAGTCCGCCACGCAGAAAGCTGCTAAGCGTGCAAAGAAGCGAGTGCAAGGGCCACCCCGGTCCCTGTTGGCACTGCCTGTCGGCATAGGCATCGGTGCGACCGTGGCCGCATTTGCTGCGTTGGTACCCATTGCAGCCACGTACACGCTTCCGTTGATGGAGCATTCGACTCCGACTCCTGCCTGGTTCACCCATGAGGCGATACGGCTCCCGCAAGGAACCAGGGTTCTTACGATCCCGTTCACGGTGAACGAAGTCGGCCCACTGCTGCCGCTCAAGCTGCTTGGAACCGAAGTCATGGCCTACCAGGCCGAAGACTCGTTCCGATTCGATCTCACTGGCGGCTACATGGTGGTGCCCGGCACGGGGGGCATTTCGGTTTATCGGCGTCCACTTGGCGGCACGTCGGAGATCCTCACTCGCCTGTCTGACCCGGGGTTGTCGCGACCAGCCCTCTCATCGAACATCGCCGAGGTGAGGACATCTCTGTACCGATGGGAAGTCCAAGTAGCGGTGATTCCCCAATCCGCTCGCTATCCCTACGCTGTGCGGTACCTGACAGCCGTCTATGGCCGTTCGCCTGTGGAGCAACGTGGTGCGGCGGTCTGGTATGGGACAATCCGACGGAGCCAAGCATTGCCGTGAGTGAGCAGAAGCATCTTTGCTAGGCCGTCAACCGGCTGGCACCGAGCAGGTTCCGTCCGAGGCCTGGGTCGGCCTGGCGACGGCTTCAGGGCGATCGCCGGGAATATCGGCCGCATCGTGTATCGAAGTGGTCCGAGCGCAACGTGCCTCCCCGGTCGATGGTCGAGGCGACAGTAAGTCAGCGGAACCCGCACGGTATCGCCATACCCGCCGACACGAATACTGAGTCAGGTTGGACCACTCTTGTGACCAACACGCCAACGCCGGCGGTTGGGCAGCGTCGTGATCATGATTGCCCGTTCGCCCGACTTGAGCGCAGCGGCCGCCAGAAGCCGGCGGCCGAAGGGGGCGAGCTTCGAGTAGAAGCGCTCGGCCTCTGTCATCCAGACATCGGCGGGGCCGTGCTCTGCCAGATCTCACGAACCACGATCTGGATGATTGCACCCGCCGGGATCGCGAGAAGAACGGCGACGAATCCCCCGATGAGCATCACGCCGATTCGGCAATATGGCGAGCCCTTGGCACTGAGCAACCGGCTGCTGTGTCCACTGAGCCCGAATAATCGGTGGTTTTGGGACGTTTGGCCCTTCTGCGACCTCCAACGGGTGGGAAAACTTGACAGATCGAACGTTGCGTCCTGAAGGGGAGGACATGGAGGGCACCACCCTTGAGGATCTAACGAGACAGGAGTGCTATCGCCTGCCCCGCGAGAGCGCCGGCAAAATCGGACGGGTCGGAGTCTCCTTTGAAGCTCTCCCTGCGATACTGCCGGTCAACTACGCCATGATCGACGACACCATCGTCTTTAGAACTGGGCAAGGCACGAAGTTGCACGCAGCCATCTGCAATGCCGTGGTTGCTTTCGAGGTTGACGACTCCGATACCTCTTCCGGATGGAGCGTCCTCGTCGTCGGCCACACCGTCGAGGTAACTGAGCCTGAAGAGATCGCCGCTGCCCTCGCCGTAATTCCTGACGGCTGGGTGCCCGGTGAACACGAGCACGTCGTCAGGATCACCTTCTCACGGATCGGCGGCCGTCGCATCCACCGACACGAATAAGACGAGTTCGAGGATTAGGGTCTGTCTTACACGCCCTAGGGATCGAGGAACTGCGGGTCCATCATGGTCGATCTTCGTCGCGGTACATCCCTGCCTGACCAGAACCGTCATCCTCAGTGGTCCGCCACGGCCTGGCTAGTTTACTCCTGTGGTCTCTCACCCCTGTGGTTCCTGCGCCGTCGACCGCCGAGGAATTTGCCCGTGAACTGATCCGACAGACCGACGCGGCGCTTGATCCAGTCGTAAGCGCGCACGGCTTCCTTGTCGGCGTAGATCAGCAGTGCCTTGGCTCCGTCGTCGGGACGGGCCCGGTATTCGGTTGAGCGGGCCGTCGGATGGTCCTCTTCTGTGTAGTAATAGACGGCGAGTGACCGGCGGGCCGTCTCTGGTGGGCAGCGTAGTGGGTCGGGATGACCATGCCAGGTGTCGGCGCCAGTGGTGAAGACCACGGCCCGGTTGCCGACCGGGGCAATCACCTCTTCGCGCACCTTCATGTCGCGGCTCCACAACTCGAGGTCGCCACCGTACTCGGGGGGCCAGTCAGCGTTCAGGTAGACAAGGAGATTGGCTCGGCGCCGCCAGTGCCGCTTACGGGGGTGCACGGTGAAGTCGGCGTGGATGTTGAGGTAACCGCCTGCCTGTGTCTGGTGTAGTCCAGCTCCTTCCAGGGAATCGTCGCTGATCAGATTGTCGATCCCAGTAAGTCCACTCAGGAACGCCATGAAACGGGGCGAGGTCAGTTCTCTCCACACCGACTGCAATGTGGGCCCCCAAGAGGTGGGATCGGTATTGCTGAACTTCCGCTCGTTTGCATGCACATAGTTGATCCAATGATCGTGGTCAACGGCGGGGAACTCAGCCTCGGCTCGCCGTACCACTTCAGGGAGCAAAAAGCTGTCGAGCGCAATATGAGGGAACGGCGACGCCAACTGGTACTGGGATCTCAGCACCGGCAGCGAGCGCTCGAGCACGTCGAGGTCGACGACTGAGTCAGTTCCTTGATCGTTCTCTTCGGCGGGCTCTGACGCACTCATCGATGTGAACTCCCCCCACACGTACTGCCGGATTCGACCTGAGCATGCAGCGGAGAAAGGGTCGAAGATAAGGGTAGAAGGTCCCATTTCTTTCACTCAAGACACGGCACGCGATGTCGCCCATCGGCGTGGCAATGCGCCACCGACGCCGACCAGTGATTGGTAGACGACACCAGCTACCGAATCAGATCGACAGACAGGGTCACACAGACAGGGTCACACAGACAGGGTCACACAGACAGGGTCACACAGACAGGGTCACACAGACAGGGTCACTCAGGCAGGG
>Ga0116215_1002545_pt1 | contig 11189 bp, 10 predicted proteins | sample Sb_taG_7_FD_89698 | JGI IMG/M metagenome (GOLD analysis project Ga0116215, IMG submission 89698) | Peat soil microbial communities from Weissenstadt, Germany - Sb_50d_2_FS metaG | ecosystem: Environmental > Terrestrial > Soil > Wetlands > Peat | place: Germany: Weissenstadt | collected 2010-09-21 | reverse complement strand
GAGAGCCTGCAGCGACATATTGCGACTGCGGGCATCGATGTCGACGAAATCGACGTCGGCGCCGCAATACAAAGCGCAGTTGGCTGAAGCAATGAAGCTGTTGGGACTGGTCCAGACCCGGGATCCGGGGCCGACACCCAGGGCGAGGCAGGCAATGTGCAGCCCGGCGGTTGCGCTGCTTACCGCGATGCCATGGGCGACCTGATGCCGCTGCGCAAATGCCTGTTCGAAAGCCGCAATCGTCGGGCCCTGGGTGACAAACTCAGCGCGTAACGCCTTGTCGACAGCGTCGATGTCCTCTTGAACTATGTTCTGACAGCTGTAGGGGATCAAAATCCGCGGCCTCAATCGGTCATCTGTCCCAGGACGTGCTCGTGGATCAGCACGCGCAACTGCTCGACGCTCAGAAAATCCGGGTTATTACCACTGTCGTACGCGAATCCGGGCGGCACCAGTGTGGCGCCATTCTTGGCGCAATAGTCGGCCATCGAATAGTGCCCCGCTGACGGCAGGATGGCGAAGTTGCGCCCCAGATCGAGCGTATTGAAGCTGTCACTGGCTGTGATCATCTCCTCATGAATCTTCTCGCCCGGACGAATTCCAACGATCTTCTGTTCGCATTCAGGAGCAACCGCGCTTGCTACGTCAACGATCCGATAGGACGGAATCTTGGGTACGACGACTTCACCACCCCAGGCGTTGTCGATAGACCACAACACCAGATCTACGCCCTGCTGCAACGATATGTTGAAGCGCGTCATTCTCGGGTCCGTGATCGGCAGTACTCCGCTCTTACGCATACTGAGGAAGAACGGAATCACCGAGCCCCGACTGCCCATGACATTGCCGTAGCGCACTACGCTGAAGCGCACATCGCGCTTGCCCTTGATGTTGTTGGCCGCCACGAACAGCTTGTCCGAGCAAAGCTTGGTCGCCCCGTACAGATTGACGGGGGCCGCAGCCTTGTCGGTTGACAGTGCCACCACGCGCCGAACCGAACTGTCCAGGCAGGCCTCAATCAGATTCTGAGCTCCGAGCACATTGGTCTTGATGCACTCGAAGGGATTGTATTCGGCGGCCGGCACCTGCTTCAGCGCGGCCGCGTGAACCACGATGTCGATGCCTTCCATCGCCCGGCGCAAGCGCGCCTCGTCGCGGATGTCACCGATGAAGTAGCGCAGGTTCGCGCCCGAGAACTCCTGGCTCATTTCGAATTGCTTCAGCTCATCGCGCGAGTAGATGACCAGGCGCTTGATGTTTGGATATCGCGCCAGGACCGTCCTCGTGAATGCCTTGCCGAACGAGCCGGTGCCGCCGGTTACCAGGATGGAAGAGTTGCTTAGCATGTGACGTGGGCCCAAGTCGTCAATGACCGCGGTCAGCGACGCCCCTGCGCCGCCTCAGATTATCGCGCACCGCGACAACGGTGGTACCGACGATGAGGCCGATCACGATGCCAAACAGGACTATCACCGTTCGCTGCGGACTGACGTGGACTTCCGGGGCAACCGCAGGATCGATGATTGTGAACGCGTACTCGGTTCGCTCGTTGGCGAGCATCAGCGTCTTGGTCTCGTTCTCGATGAGATCATACAGCACACGTTGCAGCTCGATGACGTTGGTGTGGCCGATCTGATCCTTCAGATACAGGATATTTCGACTCGAATCATTCAGCGCCCGCGTGCGAATGAGTTCATTTGCGAGCGATATGATCTCGTTGGCCCAGCGCGCCGCGGTAGTCGGATCGGTCCACTCGATACTGATCGTCGTAACACCTCGGCGCACATCCGGGCGTATGTTGAGCACATCGCTGCGGAATTTCCGGACCGCCCGCCACAACGTCGCGTATTTGCCGTCCTTGGGAAAGATCTGCGGTAGCAGGTTTTGCCGCGTGATGAATGTCTCGACCAGATATCTGGATTGCAGTACCGCCTGAGCTTCGACGCTCGCATTGTCGCCATTTCGCAGGCCGACACCTCCCAGACTCACAAGCCCCCCTAACTGATTCACCAGCGATGCGGCCCCACCCATGCTCCGATCGTGTACTTCACTGACTACGACTTCGGCGCGGTAAAGCGGAATCGCGGTGAAGGCGAAGTAAGCGGCGATGAGCCCACAGACGACCGTGCTCAATACAATGAGATACTTGTTACGCCAGGCCAGCCCAAAGAAAGCCACGAGGTCGATGCCCTCATCGCTGCCAGCCGCAGTGCGCTCTTGGTCAATCACTGATCATCACTGCCAGATCGAAGGAACACCGTTGCAGGTGCGATTTACCCTAGTTGACATTCCGGCACGCTACCGCCCTGCAAGGAACCCGCAGGGTTCTCGCATGTATGTTGCAAACTCATCGACCAGCTCTTCGGTCGACGGCCGTTCAGCAGGACCGCCCTCGCACCGACTAACGTGCCTGTCGCGGATTGCGCGCCTGCACTTCCCGATGCATCTGCTCGATTTCGAGCCGTAGTGACTCGTATTCGCTTTTCTTCGTCTGAAGAAAGCGCGCGGTCAGCTTAACCTTGCTCTCAATTCCGCGCGGCGTGAGCAGGTACATATATGCCGCTTTGTTGCGATTGTTGGTGAAATTGGTCATCTTAACCCACCCCTTCTGGACCAATGCGCGCAGGCAGTAGTTGGCCTTCCCCAGACTGACGCCCAACTCGCGCGCAACATCGCGCTGGCTCATCTCGGGATTGGCTTCGAGGAGTCGCATCAGCTTGTAATGAATTTCGTCGCCGAGCATCAGGCCCTCTGCATTGCGAGGTCGGGCTCCACGTAGCCGGCAGGCACCATCGCAGGTACGTCTCGGCCCAGCAATGTGAGCAGAACCACGACACGCTCGCAGCCGGCTTGCCGTTGAAAAATGCCGTCCAGACCGTCGAAGGCGCCCGAGATGATCCTCACGTGCGCACCCGGCACGATCGGCGGCCGGCTCTTCAGATAATGCAGTCCAGTCTCAGGGTCGGCTCGGGCCCGCAACTCGCGGATCACCCGGTCGGCAACGATTGTGTAGTGCGTGCCTAATCGCACGACATTTGCCACACCCACCGTGGAATGCACCGGACTCAGGCATTGACGGTCGTCGTCCAGTTGCAGAAAAAGATACCGCGGGAAAAGCGCCACGATCCGCCCCGGCCGCTGGGCATCGCCACGAACATGCTGGGCCACGCGTGGAAAATAGGTGCAAAAACCCTGTCGCTCCAGATTGGTCTGAGCGACGGTTTCGCGCGACGGCTTCGAATGGATCAGATACCAGCGGGTCATGCTCTGTTGCACCGATGAACCATGGACTCGGCTGAGCGAAGCACCTGTTCAACAATTGAACGCACAGAATCCAACATTTCCCGCACTGTGTCAATGCGTAGGCGCCGTGCCTTCGAGTACCGTCGCAGGCACCTGTGCTGCAGGACCGCTATGTTCCAAGCCCAGAAATCGGCAGCTCAGCTCGAAGGCCGGCGAACTCAAGGTATCGTCGCATGCACTTCTGCCGCGGCGATCGCCAGGTTGTACAGGATCTGTGTCACCGCGCTCCAAACCGTCAGAGCCGGAAGCCGCTCGGTATTGAGCGGCACGACGATCGCGTCGCCCGGACGCATGTCGACGCTGTCGCCACCGTGGAACCACCCCCTGGCCCCGGAGTCGACGCTGCCGTCGGCTCGCACTACGTAGATATGTCTGCGGTCGGCCTGCCGAGTCGGACCGCCGCTCTGATCGATATAGTCATCACGCGTCATACGGCGTTTATACAGATGCGACGTGGGATCCTGGACTTCCCCGAGCACCATGACCTCCTGGCGCTTCTTCGGCACGATGAGTTCATCGCCATTGCGAAGAATGACGTCGTCACTCGAGCCCGGCATGGTGCGTAGCACCGCTTTGAGGTCGATCACCAGCCGACCGACGGCCTTCGCATCCGTCAGCTGATGTAGCAGGGTTTCACCGACGCTGATGGCCGAAGGTGCACTGCCCTGCTGCGCCCGCACCCCCATGAGCGCCACTTCGGCAATCTCCGTGCGCAGGCGACCGGCCAGACGATCGAGCTGTTCCTGTTCGCGCACCTTGAGCTCTCTGCGCGTGAACACGCTGCCCTCGACGAACGCGAATTCAGTCAGGCCACCCGCACGGTCGACGACGGAATGCAGTGTCTCGCCAGGTTGGATCGTATAAGTACCGGGGAATCGAACTTCACCCTTGAGCGTGACCTGATCCTGTTCCGTCCAACCCGATACCTGCTTGATCGAGAGCCGGTCGAATGCCTGCAGCGGAATATCGGCACCCGGGTCGCCGCGACGTATCGCGGCCAGATCAATCGAGATCACCTGGGTATCGCGTTGGCCGCCATTTTCAACCGTGAAGCGCGACAATTCCGCGTGTATTCCATAGGCGGCCGGGTCCAGGCTGCCGCCGGCACGAATCAGATCACTGACGCGCATGCCTGTCTCGAGCGGATAATCACCGGGCACTTTGACTCGACCGTCGACGTGTACGATTTCCGTCGGCTGTCCGAGATTGGATTGCAGACGCAACTCGCTCATCAACGACTGAATGACATGCTCGCGACTGGTCTGCAGATCGAATACCGTAATCGTGTCTCGCGGTAGCAGCTGGAGGTCCGCGGGCGTACCGGGAGCCTGAAGTGCCGCTGCAAGATTGGCCGACAGCACTGCAATAGTCCGATTTGGCGGCAGCTCGCGTCGAATCAGCAGGTAATGCTGATCGGCATCGCGTTTGAGTTCGTCGATCGAGGGAATGACGTCGCTGATCCGCAGTCCGTCGTGCCAAGCGACATACTTCGACCGATAGACGTAACCCTGCAGAATGACGCCGGAGTCAAGCTGCGGCCGCAGGCGTGCGACGTGCAGCGCATCGCCGTTACGCAGTGGCAGCGAGGCGCCCAGCGGCGTCGAAGGATTCACGTCCATCACGATGCGTTGCTGTTGAGCATTAACGCGTAACAGTGCGGCGCTGCCGTCATCGGCGTTCGGCGTCAGGCCGCCGCCCATCTGGATTAGATTGGCGACGGTGTCGCGATCCTTGAGCTCGTAGATCGCCGGCCGCTGTACTTCACCGTCGAGTGCCACTGTCGGTCCCACCGGCGGGATGAAGACCACGTCGCCAGGCAACAGCTTGATGTCGTTTGCGCTGTCGCCACGCATCAGCAGGTCGTACAAGTCGAAAGTGCGTACGGTCTCTCCCTGGCGCTTGACCTGGACGGTGCGCAGCGAGCCGATCGGTTGCACGCCGCCCGCGGCAAACAGCGCCGTGGTCACGGTGGCAAGGCCGCTGACCGTGTACGAGCCCGGATACTTGGCGCTGCCCAGCACAAATATATTGATGGTGCGCGTCTCGCCCATCGTCACATTGGCGCGCACGCCGATCATCTGGCGTGCCACCCGTGACTCGATATCGCTCTTGACAGCGCTATAGCGTTGGCCCCCGACCTCGATCGGCCCGAGCTGCGGAAAGCTCAAATGACCATCGCGGCCCACAACCAGGGTCATCGTCTGGTTCTGGCTTCCGAACAGCTGCACCTGCAGGACGTCTCCCGGCCCCATCAGGTAGTCGCCCGGCACCGGCGTATCGAGCATCGGCATCAGACTTAGCAGCGAATTGTCGAATAGCTCATAGCCGAAGGGCTTGAGTGCATCCTTGCCGGATTTGTCCAGCGGCAGGCGTGTCAGTTTGATCAGCAGCTTCTCGAATGCAGGCTCCGCGGCAACCCGTCGGGTCGCAAGGTCCTCCGTGAGCCCCGCCAGTTCCATGCCGGGGATTCCCGGCAACTGCAATTGGCCATTGCTGTCGAGATGATAGGGATTGCGCGCCCGTATCTGCTCGATCATGTCCTCCAGTTTCTGCTTCTCCTCGGCCTGCAGCTCTTCAATCGTCCGCTGCGGCTGTTCCTGTACACGCTGACCGTTCATTCCATTATCGAGACCCAGCAGTGACAGTTGCGAATTACTCAGCAGCGTCGGACTAATCGATATCGCATTCGGATTGCCCGTCGGAACGTTCTGGCCAGGTGGCGCGTTCTGATTTTCCTGGACGTTCTGGTTGTTCTGATTGTTATTATTGGCTGGCTTCTCATGCAGCAAGCTGACTTCCACCAATACCGTATCGCCGGGCTTGAACACCGGCAGCTCGGTCTGACCCTGTAGGGTTGCCGCAAGACGTCGCTGTTGCTGCAGCTGCATTTGCTGCAGCAGGGCGGACTGCGACCTGTTGGCAATGCCGCCGCCGAGCAGTGAACTCCCCGTCCCCAAGCCGCCAAGACCGCCAATACCTGTGCCGCCAAGAGCTGTGCCGCCGCCCAGTCGCTGCAGGATCGCCTGCTGCTGTTCCGGCGTCATGCTGTTGAACAGCTGCAGCTGCTGGCTCAAGTCAGCCTGCTGTGCCTGACCGTACCGTGGAACGGCCAGTAACGCGATCGCGAGGACCGCCATACCAAGATAGAGGCCTATTCGTTGTCGGGCTGGCATGCCGCTCACTCGCAGTTCCCCGCGTGACGGAAAGCCGCGCATTGTACTGATATCTGAGCGGCTTGCCGATCCATCTTCGCCTTGCTTGTAACCGCCGGTGCCAGCCTAAGACCAGCGCGCCCGGGGCTCAGTTCCGCCACCGTTTAACGTAGCTCAGGGCCCCCAGAAGCGAACTCGACTGCCCGGTGACCGCTTCGGGCTTCTGCACCAGTGGGATAAAGCTCTCGCAGAGCTTCTTGCCGAGCTCCACGCCCCATTGATCGAACGCGTTAGTGCCCCAGACCACGCTCTGCACGAACACCTTGTGCTCATACAGGGCGAGGATCCGTCCCAGGGTCATGGGGTCGAGGCGCTCGAACATCAGCAGGCTCAACGGCCGGCTGCCTGCATGGATCTTGTGCGGCAACAATGCAGCAATGCGCTCCGCAGAAAGCTTCTGCCGCGTGAGTTCGACCCGCACCTGATCCGCATTCTGCCCGAACGCAAAGGCCTCGGCCTGGGCGAGGCAATTGGCAATCGCCAGATCCTGCTGCGACTGGCTGGCGCAGGATGAATTGATCGGCAGCAGCAAGTCGAGCGCCGCGCGCTGCGTGCCCTGGTGCAGCAGTTCGAAGAAGGAATGCTGCGCATTGTCGCCGGGCTCACCCCAGATGACGGGACAGGTCGGGAGCGTGGTCGGCGTGCCATCGAGCTTGACGTGCTTACCGTTACTCTCCATTTCGAGTTGCTGCAGATAGGCCGGCAGGCGCGCGAGCCGCGAGTCGTAGGGCAACACGGCAAGCGTCGGCAGAGCGAGTAGATCGACATTCCAGACGCCCAGTAGCCCCTCGAGCACCGGTAGGTTCTCGTGCCAGGGCGCCGCGCGGAAATGCTCATCGATCTCGCGCGCGCCGGACAGAAACGATTCAAAGCCCGCGCGGCCGATGGCGATCGCGAGGCTGACCCCGATGGCGGACCACACCGAATATCGCCCCCCGACCCAGTCCCACATGGCAAAGCGATACGCGGGGTGCACGCCGAATTCGTCCATCGCCTTGGCATTGACCGAGACGGCCGCGAAATGCTGCGGTAGCCGCTTCGCGCCCAGGCGCTGCAGGATCCAGGCGCGAGCGGTGCGGGCATCGGTCAGTGTGTCAAGGGTCGTAAAGGTCTTGGAGCAGATGACGAACAATGTCCGCTCCGGGTCCGCGTACTCGAGCAGATCGGCGAGCTGGCAGCCATCGACGTTGGAGACGAAGGCGACGCGCGGCGCGCCGGCGCTGTATTGCTTGAGCGCTTGCACCGCCATGGCCGGTCCCAGGTCGGAGCCGCCGATGCCAATGTTCACCACCAGCGTGAAGCTCCGGTCGCTGCTCGAGCGGATGATCCCCTGTCGTACGTCCTCGGCAAATGTCAGCATGCGCTCGCGCTCGGAACAAACCAGCGCGCCGATATCCTCGCCTGCGACCTCGAGCGTTGTCTCACTGGAGCGTCGCAATGCCGTGTGCAGTACGGCGCGGTTCTCGGTGCTGTTGATGGCATCGCCGCGGAACATCGCCTCGATGCGCGAGCGCAGGCTGAGCTGGTCCGCGAGCGCTGCGAAGCAGTTGATCACCCGTGCGTCCACGCGTTGGCGTGAATAATCGAGCGCGAGTCCCGCGGCCTCGATGCAGCAGTGTTCGAAGCGCTGCGGATCCTGCGCGAACAGCTCACGCGTGGAGCTGGCGCTCAGGGTTTGCGCAAGAGTTTCGAGCTCGCGCCAGGCGGCGCAGTCGGTGCCGGAACGCAGCGGGTGGGCCATGTTGAGAGCTCCGCACAGATTTAGGGTCGATGAATTTTAGCGATTTTAGTTAGCAGCGCTAACACCAAAGTCAGCCGCCAAGGCTACCGGCCCCAGTGCGCCTCAGCCCCCGCCGGTCGGGGCACCGGCGGCGGCCGAGGGCGGCTCGCGCGCGGCCGCACCTTCCTGCTCGAGCTGCATCCACACGCAGCTGCCGCCACTCGCCTTTTGCAGCAGCGTCGCCAGCGCGGCGTGGGCCGCACGCTCCTCGCTCGTGGCCTCGATGACACGCAGCGGCTCGGCGGGCCGCACGGTTGCGGCCGCTTGGGTGGATCGCGCCGCACCACTGCGCTCACGCGCGGCCTCATCGAGCGCCAACAGGCTCTGGCCACCGGTCATCGCGAGGTAGACGTCCGCCAGAATGCGCGCATCGAGCAGCGCGCCGTGCAGTTCTCGATGCGAATTGTCGATGCCATAGCGCTTGCACAGCGCGTCGAGATTATTGCGCTGGCCCGGGTGGCGCTCGCGCGCCAGCAACAGCGTGTCGAGCACCGCGCACACGTTGCGCACGGCCGCCGGAAGCGGGCTGCCGTCTCCCCGCACTCTGGCCAGCAGCGCCAACTCCATATCAATAAATCCCAGATCGAACGGCGCATTATGGATGATCAGCTCGCTGCCGGTGATGAAGCTGAACAGCTCCTCAGCGATCTCGGCAAACTTCGGCGCCGCCAGCAACCGCTCGCGCGTAATGCCGTGCAGGGCGCGCGCGCCCTCATCGATCTCGCGCTCCGGATTCAGGTAGCGATGGAAATGCCTGCCGCTGGGCCGCCGATTGACCAGCTCGATACAGCCGATTTCTATGATGCGGTGGCCGCGCTCGGCCTCCAGGCCGGTGGTCTCGGTGTCAAGAACGATTTGTCGCATGGGCGGGCAACCCTGTCAGTTCACACCTAAGTCTAGCGCAAGCAGCCCATCGATCGCGGCATTGGCGAGCGCATCGCAGCGCTCATTGCCCGGTATTCCGGCGTGGCCCCGGACCCAATGCCACTCGATGCGGTGCCGGGCGGCTGCCGTCTCGAGCAGCCGCCACAGATCCAGGTTCTTGACCGGCTTCTTGTCGGCGGTCCTCCAGCCGCGCGCCTTCCATTGCGGTAGCCACTCGAGGATGCCGCGGCGCACGTACTGTGAGTCGGTGTAGAGCCGCACGTCGACCGGCCGTTTCAGGGCCTGCAGCGCGGCGATCACGGCCTGCAGCTCCATGCGGTTATTCGTGGTCTGGATCTGCGCGCCGGAAATCTCCTTCTCGCGCCCACCGGCGGACAGCAGCGCGGCCCAACCGCCAGGTCCCGGGTTCCCGCGGCAGGCCCCGTCAGTGTAGATATCGACCACGCTGCTCAAGCGCTCGGCTCTACCAGGCCGCCGAACACCGGGCGCCGCTCGCGCAGCCGCGGCCTGATCGGCGTCAGCGTATATACGCGCTTGCGCGCCTTGATCACGTAGGCGGCGGCCGGCCAGGGATAGAACCAGCCGCGGTACAGAATGCTCGGGACAGCCGACTCGATACTGCCGCGCGGGGCTCGCGGTAAGCGGTACAGATACGGCCGCACATCCACGATCTCGTAGCTCAGCAGCGCCAACCAGTCCCGCACCCTTGAGGCCGGCAGGATGCGGCGCAGACCCGGAGGAAATCCCGCCCGGGAGGCCGCCGCCCGCAAACCCCACAGGCTCGCCGGCCGGAACCCCAGAACGATCAGCTGCCCCTCGGCGACCAGTACCCGGTCAGCCTCTCGCAGCACCGCGTGAGGATCGGCCGCAAGCTCGAGCGTGTGCGGCAACAGCACGGCGTCGACCGAAGCGCTATTGATCGGCAGGTGCGCCAGACGGGCCACGAGGTCGCCGCAGGCGCCCGCCTCGACCGAGTCCGCGACTACGCTCTGGCGGCGGATGCGCGACGGCGCGAGCAGCTCGCGTCCGACGCCCCAGGTACCGAGCTGCAGCAGCTCCAGGCCGAACACGTCGTCGAAGGTCGAGGCGAGTAGCTGTGCCTCACCCTGGATCAGCGCTCGACCGAGCAATCCTTGCTGCCACTGATGTAGCACGGGAGGCGAATCCGTCATAATGTTGGCTTATGTCCGGATTGTGATCCGATGCAGGAAAACACTAGCCATATTGTGAGCTTACGTGTTAAATAGAGTTGCGCTGCAGTGTACGCTTCCCGCATACCGTAACACGTTCGATAAACCCAAGATCCGGGTGCAAGAAGTGGGTGCAAGAAATTGAGTGGCATAGAGCTGATCCCGAAGTGGCCCCGCGTCGTCCTGCTCCCGCTGATCCTGCTGGCCGCTTGTGCGCATCAGCCGGCTCGAGCCCCGTCGGTGACGGGACCCGTGGCAATCCCGTCGGTTCCCGCGATCGATACCCCGGCGGCCAGCGCCGCTGATGCCTCTTCGGTACCGGTCCTCGACGACGACGACGCCGCCGCCGCGCCCGAGCGCGTCGCCTCGGCTGATACGCCGGACAGCACTGCCACTATCGATTCCGCGAATCTGCCCGGCCCTCCGGCCGACAGCCTGGTGACCATCAAGCAGCCCGAGCTGTTCGCGCGCCTGCGCAGCGGCTTCCTGCTCGACGACGTCGATGAACCGGCGGTCGCGAGCCAGCTGAACTGGTTTGCCAATCACCCGGACTTCCTCGAGCGCACCTGGGGCCGCGCCGGACTGTGGCTCTACTACATCGTCGGCCAGCTCGAGCAGCGCGACATGCCGCGCGAGCTCGCCTTGCTGCCGGTCATCGAGAGCGCCTTCGAGCCCTACGCTTATTCCAGAGCGCGCGCCTCCGGGCTCTGGCAGTTCATCTCGGACACGGGCCGCCGTTTCGGCCTGTAGCAGGACTGGTGGTATGACGGCCGGCGCGATCCGATCGAAGCCACCCGGGCCGCGCTCGATTATCTGCAG
>Ga0116215_1002542_pt1 | contig 11199 bp, 9 predicted proteins | sample Sb_taG_7_FD_89698 | JGI IMG/M metagenome (GOLD analysis project Ga0116215, IMG submission 89698) | Peat soil microbial communities from Weissenstadt, Germany - Sb_50d_2_FS metaG | ecosystem: Environmental > Terrestrial > Soil > Wetlands > Peat | place: Germany: Weissenstadt | collected 2010-09-21 | reverse complement strand
GCAAGCCCGGGATCTTCTCGACGAGCGGGCCATGCACCCCCAGGTAGTGCGCATCGAATTCGGCAGCGTCATCGGGCTGGGTATACAGGACAACGAGTTTCACGGTCATGGGCGGCACCCTAGCAGAAGACATCGGCATCCGTTGCGCCCGGGACGACCGCAACGGAGTCGAGTGCGATCACACAAGGGGTGCCTGCCTGGGCCCCAGCCCGACCAGGTCGGCACTGACCCGCCACAGTCTCGCGGTCACACCCGCGTCGCCGGCGGCCTTGTTGGCTGTCCTGGGCTTGCCGTTGGCGAAGAACTGGCCGGTGAGGCCCTCCACGTCCGATGATGACGCCACGTAGATCGGCGTGCGGGCGCCCTGCGCCGGTGCTTTGAGGAACGGGCGCACCAAGGGGCTGATGATCAGGAAGAAGCCTGCCTGGTCCTCGGACCCGAAGTTGGTGCGCACCACGCCCGGGTGAACCGAGTTGGCAGTGACACCGGTGCCGTGCAGACGGCGGGCCAACTCGTTCGTGAACATGATGTTGGCGAGCTTCGACTGGCTGTACGCGCGCTGCCCTGAATAGTTGCGAGCGCCCTGAAGGTCATCGAAGTCGATCCGGCCCGCGGCCTGCGCCCCGGAGGAGATGGTCACGACCCGCGCCGGTGTGCTCGCCTTGAACCGGTCCAGGAGCAGGTTGGTCAGGAGGAAAGGTGCGAGGTGGTTGAGGGCAAACGTGTGCTCCAGGCCGTCGGCCGTCGTGTGTCGGTGTGCCCAGAACCCACCGACGTTGTTCACGAGCACATCCAGCCGTGGGTAGGCATCGAGAACAGCGCCGGCGAGGCGGCGCACATCCGCCTGAGAGCTCATGTCGGCAGCAAACGCATCGACTGCGGAGTTTCCAGAAGCGGCGCGGATGTCTGCCGCAGCCTGCTCGGCGCGGATGAGGTCGCGACCAGTGATGCCGACCCGGGCGCCCATCGTGGCCAGGCCGATCGCCGTGGCCTTGCCGATGCCGCCGGTGGCGCCGGTGATCAGGACGGTCTTACCGGCCATCGTCCGTGCATCAGCATCAGACACTGATCACGACCTTTCCCCGAGCGTGACCGTTTCCGACGTACTCCATCGCCGCGGCGGTCTCACTCAGCCGGTAGGTTCGATCGATGACCGGCGTGACCGTACCGGCCTCGATCAACTCCTTGAGGGCGATGAGATCTTCACGCTTCTGCCCCACCACAAATCGGCCCAGCCGCTGGCTCACGAACCGGAACGCCAGCATCGCTTTGATCAGGCGCCCCGCGCTCGAGAACCAGCGATTCTGGAACTGCCCGCCGTTTGGCACCAGCATGCCGGTCGGGGCGAGCGCGCGGCGCAGGTCGGACAGCGATCGATTCGAGATGTTGTCGAGGATGAAGTCGTAGCGCTCGCCGCTCTCTGCGAAGTCGTCGCGCGTGTAGTCGATGACGCGGTCCGCGCCGATCGACCGGACCATCTCGACATTCGCAGTGCCGCACACACCGGTGACCTCGGCTCCCAGCGCCTTGGCGATCTGCACCGCGAAGGTGCCGATGCCACCGGAAGCACCGTTGACGAGGACCCTCTGCCCGGCCCGGACATTGCCGTGGTCCCTAAGGGCCTGCAGGGCGACGGAGCCTGCCATGGGCACGGCGGCAGCCTGTTCGAAGGAGAGGTTGGCCGGCTTGACCGCCAGACCAACTTCAGAAGCGGCCGCGTACTCGGCAAAGGCGCCGCGGCACCAGCCAAAGACCTCGTCGCCTGGCTGGAACGCCGTCACGGCCGAGCCGACGGCTTCCACCTCACCTGCAACATCCGTCCCTCGAATACCGTTCTTCGGGGTGCGCAACCCGTACATGGGAGCCAGGCGGGCGATGTACGGCAGTCCGCCCATGATCGCCCAGTCTGCGGGATTGACCGCGGCGGCGCGAACACGAATCAACACGTCGTGCTCACCGATTGCGGGCTTCGCCGTGTCCCTGAGTTGCAGGACCTCGGCTGACCCGTAGTTGTCCTGAACGATCGCCTTCATCGTCGTCGCACCGACGGTCTCCGGCGTCTGCTCGGTCGGTCTGTCGATGGTTGCCGTCTTCATGGTCTCTCCTGGTTCGCCGGCTCAATGCCTGGCATCGTCGCCGGCAGCGGAGGCGACGGCCATCGGGGCATCCACTGAGCCACCACGTAGGGGCACGCCTTCTGCAAAGAGTCAGCCGACACGGCACTACGTGGTCGATGGGTGGCGTCACCGACGACTTCCGGCGGCGCAGCAGGCAATCTGGGGCCATGAGAACAGAACCACCGACGCAGGAGCGACCTTCCGCCACAAGATGCTGCTACCTGGCTGAGGTGAAGTTGAGAGGGGCAGAGAGCGAGCTTTCTTGGATCAGCAAGAGCCTGAATGCAGCGTGCCTGCGTCTCCGAGACGGTGATCGCCTGCCGGAGGTGCTGAGCGTCGCGTACATCCCCGATGATGACCGGCTCGCATGCATCGTCGAGGCGCGGTGCGCCGAGGATGTTCGCCGCCTGTTCGGTGTCGCGCTTCTGCCTTCGGTGCGAGTCGCTGACGCGACCGTCATTGCGCTGCAGACGCCGCGTAGAGAGCGTCCCTAGTTCTGGCTCAACTCCCGCGCAACCCAGCCGGCAACCTCCACTCTCGAGTTGATACCGAGCTTGTTGAGGATGTTCGACACGTGCGTCTCCACAGTCCGCTCGGAGAGGAAGCACCGGGAGGCTATCTCCTTGTTGGTCATGCCGTCTGCGACAAGGCGGGCGACCTCGAGTTCGCGCTTGCTGAGCGGCGTCACCCCCGCAACAACACGAGCGTCGACGCGAGTCGGTTTCCTCTCGTCGAGGGCGAAGGCGATCGCTTCATCCGTTGACATCCGCCTGCCCGCCTCGGTCTCCGACTCCAGCGCCGAGATTCCAAGCGAGGCCGCAACGGTCGCCCGCGCGTGCGCCAGCACGGGTTCCATATGCGGCATCAGGCGAATCCCGGTCTCGGTCTGCAGGCTCTCCGCGGCACCGAGCAACCGTGCAGATCTCTGCATCCTGCCGACCATCGCCGCGTGACCGGCGAGCCCGTCGAAAACGTACAGGATCATGTCCCGGTTCTCCAGACGCCGTTCGATCTCCAGCGCTTCCTGCAGGAGAGGGCCTGCGCGGTCGGGTTGATCGGTCTGAAGCAGGGAGAGACCGTAGGACGAGAGCAGGTAGCTGAGTGTCTGAAGGTCGCCTCGATCCCGAGCACGAGGGGCCCATTCGGAATAGACACGGCCAACGGTCTCGCCGTCCGCCTCAGCGAGCGCGATGAACCCCTCCGTGAGCGCCAGCATTGCGTCAACACCGGGGTCGTCAAGACCCTGAGCCAGGGTCTTCGCCTCGCGTAACTGGGATCGAGCCCCTTCCAGCTCACCGCTCATCACGCGGATACCCGCGGAGACGGAGAGGATCCGCGCGAGCAGTGGCGAATCGAGCGCTGCGCGTGCGATGGCCTCGGCCTCCTGCAGCACCGGCGATGCGGTCGCCGCATCCCCGAGCACCATCGACACATAACCGCGAGCGAAGAGGGCACGTGCCAGAGCCGGGTCGTCTGCATCCTCGCCGTCTCGGCGCTCGAGGTACAGATCCAACCAGTACGCGCCCTCACTCGTCGCCCGCGCCGTCCAGTACCAGAGCAGTGAGCCAACCATGGCGACACCGATTGGGTGATCCGGACCGTGCAGGCAGTGAGCGAGAGCGGTGCGCACGTTGTCCGCCTCCCTGTCCATTCGCTTGAGCCACTCCACGAGCTGAGGCGACTGAGCAGCCGTCTCTGCCGATCTGCACATGTCAGCGTAGACAGTGACGAAGGCCCTGGTCGCTTCGGGCTCCTCCTCCGCGTCATGCAGCTTGATGAGCGCGTACTCGCGCATCGTCTCGTGGAGTTTGTAACGTGCGTCTGCGGCCGCACCCAGTCGAGTCACGAACGACTTCTCGACGAGGCTGGAAAGGAGATCGAGTACCGACTTGCGATCGATGCCCGTCTGAGTCGCCACGGCTTCAACCGCAGCGAGCCCCATGTCGGACGGGAACACAGCGAGGCGGCGCAGCAGTGCCGCTTCCGTGTCGCTCAACAGATCGTGGCTCCAGTCGATGGTGGCCAGGAGCGTCTGCTGTCTCGGGAGTGCCGCACGACTGCCACCGGTCAGCACCGCGAAACGATCACTCAAGCGCTCGAGGAGCTGGTCAAGGCCGAGTGTCCTCAACCTGACCGCCGCCAGCTCGAGCGCCAGCGGCATGCCGTCGAGACGACGACAGAGGTCGAGCAGCAGCCGGCGGGTGGCTTCCGTGTCGTCGAGCTGGACGCCGGCATCCGCCGCTCGAGCCTCGAGCAGGGCGACCGCCTCGGAATGAGCGCCGCCCTGCCCGGCTTCGGCGCTCGATTCTCCCTGCAGCGTGAGGGGAGGCACCTGAACAACGCGCTCACCTGAGATCCCCAGCGGTTGACGGCTGGTTGCAAGCAGGCGCACGCCGGCGGCCTCCTTCAAGACGACATCAGCCAGAACGGCGACGGCGTCGAGGAGATGTTCACAGTTGTCCAGGATCAGCAACGCCTCGCGTGAGGCGAGGTGCGAGACGAGCAGTGAGGTCGGCCACTGTCCGGACTGGTCCGCCACGCCCAGGCCGCTGATCACGGCTTTGGCGACCAGATGTGGGTCTTCGAGACCGGCGAGGTCGATGAACCAGACACCGTCACGCTGGTTGCGCTGGAGGTCGGCACCCGCGCGCAGGGCGAGGCGGGTCTTGCCGACACCGCCGGGCCCGACCAGCGTCAGGAGACGAGTGCTGGCGAATGCCGCTTTGATCTCCGCCAGCAAGCGTCGCCTGCCCACGAAGCTCGTTGACTCTGCGGGCAACTTGCCCGCGACCGCTCGCTTGGATACGGGCATGTCGCCAGTGTAGGGGGTCTCAGAGCTGGCGCCGTTCGGCCCCTATGGGCGCTCCGCCCGCTATACGGGACGCCGGCCGGCGTACAGCTTGGGTAGGTACGCCTTCCACGTGATGGCTGCCCATGGGCGGGCAATGGCCACGCGCAGAAGGATTCGTTGGATGGCGCCCGCTTTGGGGTTGCGGACGAATGGCCCCATCAGTACCAGGCCGCGCACGAGGTCTGGCCGCTGGGCGGCAGCAAACGCCGCAGCACCGGCACCCATGGAGTTGCCGACAATGACGGCCGGTTCCTTGAGCTCCTCGACGAGTGCGATGACATCGCCCGCGGTCTCGACATCGCCGTAAGACGTGAACGTCGTATCGCTGTCGCCGTGCCCCCGAAGATCGGTGCAGGCGACTCTGTAGCCTCCTTCCCGCAACGCTGGAGCGAGGAATCGATAGGCGCTCCGCAGGTCACCCATGCCGGGCACGAGAACCACCAGGGGTCCGTCGCCGCCAACGTAGTAACCAACCCGACCCTCGGGGCGCATGAGGCAGACGGTCTTCGAGTCAAGAGACATGAGAGTCACCCTTTTACTGAGTTGATTTCTGCAGAGAAGACCTACGCCGCTACTGTCGGGTTCACCCGGCGAGCAGCACCTCCCACGTAGGCCTCGGACTCGAAACCCTTGGTGAAGAGCCAGAAGGGCAGCACCAGTTCAAAGAACATGCCGGGGATCGTGAGCACGAGGCCGATGTGAATCCCGGAGACTTCAGCGATGGCTCCAACCATGAGAATCGGATAGCCGATCAAGCCCGAAATTGACAGGAACCGGGGGATCAGGCCCGTCCGGAAGAGCAGTGCACACATGGCCACGCATCCCGCTGCGAGTGTCATTTCGCCAAACTGGTAGAACATCGCGTTCGTGTGAACCAGGGCTGATCCACGACCGATGGCCATAGCCGCGTCGAGGCCATGCTGGCCGCTCAGGGGAACGATCAGCAGCAGAGCGATCGCTCCGACGTCCAGCAGGGTCACCTCGACAATCATTGTTGCCAGGTAGCCGAGCGCAGTTCTCCTGCTGTGTCGCCCCAGAATCGGAAAGAAGAGGATGCCCTTGCCGAGGTCCACCAACGTGTTCAGCAACATCAGGATTGCCCCGATGATGAGGACCGTCGGGTGTGCGGCAATCGACGCGAGAAAGTGCGGCGCGCCGGTCGCGGATGTGGCGAGTGCGGAGCCAACGCCGTAGACGAGGAATCCCGACAGGAAGAGCGCTCCGATCAGTCTCGAGTTCGTCATCCGGGAACCCGCTACGCTGAAACGGCGACGCCCCTCATCGAGGGGCTCGGCGACGTCTGACCTGGTGGACGAGATAGCTTGCTGCATCGAATCTCCTTATCGGTGACGGCTGGCGTGCGGTGTACTCGCAGGCTAGGGAACGCGCGGCACGGGCGAATCCGTGCGAGTACGTAGCCGGCACGTAGAGCTGGTCCAGCATTGGGAAGGGCGCCACCTGGTCTGTTCTCCTCAGTCCCAACCCCGGCCCGGATCTCGGCGAGGGCGCGGGCTGATTTGAAGCTGGTTGCGACCGATCAGCTGGCTGCGATAAGGACTGCCGCCTGTTTGCAGAAGTTCTCGTTATCCCAGTAGTTGTGCGCCGGCAGCCCACCGCCCGAGTGCGCAGCTGCTGCTGCTGCTGTCTTCGCATCGCTCCTGGCGATCTGGATCAGCAGGGGCGTCGACAGGCGTGCCGCTCGAAGCGCGCTCACCGAACTGACGGTCCGGATGAAGAAGCCCGGCCTCCGACCACGCGGTGATAAGGACGCGAAGACCCCCGACGTCACACCGGCTGAGACACCAACCACCTCATAGCACGGCCCTGCGCGGGAGCGTCAACGACGAGGTACGTGCAGGCCGCCAGGGCGAGGGCTAAGCGCCGGTGCCACGGCGGTGTTCCCACTTACCAGGCAATTCTGCAGGCGCTGCCATACCCCGGCCTGGCGGGAAGGGGGGGATTCGAACCCCCGGAGGGACTTAAGATCCCTCACCCGCTTAGCAGGCGGGCGCTTTCAGCCTCTCAGCCACCTCCCCAGGCCGGGGTCAGTATATGTCGTGTCCGGCCCGCGACCCACCGAAATGGGAGCCCTCGTAGAGTACGGGTGTGGTCCACGCACGGAGGGGGACCGCCGTGATCCTCGTCATCGGAATGGGCGCGGTTGCGCTGGCGACCGCCCCCGTCACGGCCGAGGCCGCGATGTTCCGGCTTCCGGTCGGAACCCAGCGCATGCAGATGCCGCTCGACTGCGAGGCCACCTCACTCACCATCGCGCTCGGTTCGGTCGGCATCCACACCACGCAGCAGTACGTGCAGGGTCACTTCCCCACGGACACCCGTGCCCCAGTGCTCGGCGCCGACGGGCTGCCGGCCGAGTGGGGTGACCCGTACACGGACTTCGTCGGCCATGTGATGGGCTCCGAGCCCGGCAGCAATCCCCACTGGACCGAGTACGCCGGATGGGGCGCCTACGCGCCGGTGGTCGCGCGGGAGGCTGAGGCGCTCGGTGTGCCGGTCGCTTCGCAGCTCAGTGGGTGGAATCCCGCGGCGCTCTACGCCGCGGTCGAGGCCGGCCACCCGGTCCTCGTCTGGACAACCGTCGACTACTCGTCGCAGACCGCCCGTACCTGGACCGCATGGGACGGCCGGACCGTGCCCTGGACCGTGGCGGGTCACGTCGTGGTCCTCATGGGTGTGAACACCTCTGCGGGGACCCTCGAGTTCAGCGATCCACTCACCGGCTCGTACAACGGCACGACGATGGCGCAGTTCGCCAGAACCTTCACCATCTACGGGAGCATGGCGATCGTCATCGAACGCACCGCGCACGCCGCGACCCCCGTCAGCGTGCGTCACGTGGCTCCGGCCACGCCGCACCCGAAGCCCCTCGCCGTTGCAGCCCCGACCGCGAGGCCGGTTCCGTGGGTGTCGCTGCACGATGCGCAGGCATCGAACGCGTCCGACCTCGACGACAACGCGGTGGTCGCTTCGGCGAGCGTCGGCCTGCTGACCGGCGTGACGGCGGCCGGCACCGGCCCCGGTGTGCTGCCGCCGCTGATCGGCGCGGTCTTAGTCCTGGCTGCCGCCGGTGCTCTCATTGCTGTGCTGATGCGCAGGCGACGGCGTCAATGCGCTGGGTGACGTTCACCCAGTCGAAATACGCGGGCGAGCGAACCGGCCTCCTGGTCGAAGGGCGCATCTACTCGTGCGGGCCGGGGACCACGCTGCTCAGCCTGCTCGGAGACGACGGCACGAAGCTCACCGCGGAGGCCGACGAGCTGCGGCGCGATCCACATGACGTGTTCGAACTCGACGCCGTCCACGTGCTCGCACCGATTCCGCGACCGCCGACGGTACGCGACTTCTACGCATTCGAGCAGCACGTGCGCACCGCGCGCCAGCGCCGTGGGCTCGAGATGGATCCCGACTGGTATGAGCTGCCCGTCTTCTACTTCAGCAATCCGTACGCGATCTGTGGCCCCGACGTCGACGTCGCGATCCCACCGGGCGCAGCGGACATGGACTACGAGCTGGAGGTTGCCGCAGTCGTCGGCCGGGGCGGCGCCGACCTCGATCCCGAGGACGCGGAGCGCGGGATCGCCGGCTATTGCGTCATGAACGACTGGAGCGCTCGTGACATCCAGCGGCGCGAGATGAAGCTCAGCATGGGACCCGTGAAGGGCAAGGACTTTGCGACGTCGATCGGCCCGGTGTTCGTCACACCGGATGAGCTCGAGGACACCCGACGCAACAAGAGTTTCGACCTCGAGATGACCGCGAGCGTGAACGGCGTCGAGTATTCGCGCGCGTCGCTAGCTGACATCTTCTGGAGCTTCGGCGAGATGATCGCGTACGCGTCGCGCGGCACCCATGTGGAGACAGGCGACATCATCGGATCCGGCACGTGCGGGACCGGCTGTATCCTCGAGCTGTCCCTGGTCCACGGCGGCGATCGGTATCCCTGGTTGCAGCCGGGCGACATCGTCGAGCTCAGCGTCGAGCGCTTGGGGAAGCTCCGGAATCGTGTCGTCCCCGGCCAGGCATTGCGCCCGCTGCGATGACCACGCGCGACGCTTACCTCGCGAGGCTCGACGCCGTCGAGGCCCGGCTCGCGGCAGCGGCTGCGACGGAACCGCCTCCGGGAGCGCTCACCGGCGCGGATCCCCGCAGCGGTGAGCGATGGGATCGCGGCCAGGTCTGGGCGCATCTGTCGGAGTTCGTCCCCTACTGGATCGTCCAGGCCGGACCCGTGCTGCGTGGCCAGGGGTCGGGCGAGCCCGTGCCGTTCGGACGCACCAAGGGAGACCCCGAGCGCATCGGCGCGATCGAGCGCGACCGGCGGGAACCGGTGTCGACGCTCTGGGCAGACACACAGGCAGACATCGCGCGCCTCCGCGTCTTCCTCGGCACCATCGAGCCCGGCCAATGGGAACTGCGCGGAGTGCATCCCACGCTCGGGACGATGACGGTCGACGAGCTTGTTGAAGAGTTCCTCGTCGGCCACCTCGAACAGCACGCCGATCAGCTCGAGGGTTTGCGCCCAGCCTCCACCTAGTGGTGCTTCTTCCCCCGATTGCGTCGAAGAGGAACGTGGGGAGCGACGACTGGCTCCGTCGGTGGCAGTTGAGCATCGTGGCATCCATCGCTCCTCACCGATACTCTTACAGCCTTAACGGATGAGCCATGGGAGGACGCGAGATGACTCGGATCTTGTCGATCGACGGCGGTGGCATCCGCGGGCTCATTCCCGCAACAGTCCTGGCCTCCATCGAGCAGACAACCGGCAAGCCCATCGCACAGCTCTTCGACTTCATCGCCGGAACGTCGACCGGCGGCATCCTGGCCTGCGGCCTCGCCGTTCCAAGCGAAAGCGGCACGCCACGGTTCTCGGCGGCTCAGCTGGTCGACATGTACGTCAATGAGGGGCACCGTATCTTCCCGACCAACGTCTTCCAGCGGGTGACGTCGCTCTTCCACGAGAAGTACCCTGACAGCGGGGTCGAGGCGGTTCTGCACGAGTACCTCGGCGACGCGTTGCTGAGCAACGTCGTGACCGAAGTCTTCGTTACCGCCTACGATATCGAGAAGCGCAGCCCGGTCTTCTTCCGCTCCCAGGACGCCAAGACCGACCCTAAGCGCAACCACCCACTCTGGATGGTGGCCCGCGCCACTTCAGCTGCTCCGACTTACTTCGAGCCTTTCAAGATGAACGACTTGGGAGGTGACGTGGAGGTCCTCGTGGACGGCGGCGTGTTTGCCAACAACCCTGCGATGTGCGCCTACGTTGACGAGACGGTCGGAAGGGCAGATCCTACCGACGTACTCCTCGTGTCGCTCGGGACCGGCTCGCAGATCCGTGCGATCGACTACAACCAGGCGAAGGACTGGGGTGTCATCGGCTGGGCGCGTCCTATCCTTGACGTCGTCTTCGACGGAGTCAGCGACACCACTGACTATCAGTTGCGCCACATCCTGGGCCAGGACAACTACTTCCGATTGCAGACTGACATGTCCATCGCCTCGGACAGCATGGACGACGCGACACCGGAGAACGTGGAGAACCTCAAGAAGCAGGGTCAGAAACTCGTCGATGACAACGCCGCACTCCTTGCGACCATCTGCGCGCGCCTCATGGCGCCCTGACGATTGTGCAGCCGTGAGTCTTCGCTGGTCAGCATCGGCTGTGGCGTTGCCATACCTGTGGGTTCGCCCGAAGCTCACCTGACGGTCTGGAATGTGGACCCGGGAACATTGCCTGCGCAAGACGCCCCCAATCCCGGCGCAACACCTCAACTGGACAATCGATGGCTCATCGAAGGCGCCCGCCCCGCCGGTGGTCCTGGTGCTTGCGGGAATGGACAGCCGTACTCACCGACCGCTGCGGACAACCCGGAATCCCGGCAACTTCCGCTGCTCGAGAAGATGGTGGCGACGGTGTCGGCGACTTGATGTCGCGGCGCCTTGACTCGAGGCTGGCGGCTCGAGGCTGGCGGGACAGTACGGCGGAGCCCCTGTCGCGATCAGGGGCAACGCCACCGCGTCCAGCAGGATGACGCGGCCGGTATCCTTGAGCTACTCGCGGAGGGATGCCGGAGCGGTTGAACGGAGCGGTCTTGAAAACCGCAGTGGTGTCAGAGCCACCGGGGGTTCGAATCCCTCTCCCTCCGCCACAAACCCCTTAGCGAATAAGGGGCTTTCGGTACGGGGTCAGTCCGAGTCGCCGGGCAGTTC
>Ga0116215_1002538_pt1 | contig 11205 bp, 10 predicted proteins | sample Sb_taG_7_FD_89698 | JGI IMG/M metagenome (GOLD analysis project Ga0116215, IMG submission 89698) | Peat soil microbial communities from Weissenstadt, Germany - Sb_50d_2_FS metaG | ecosystem: Environmental > Terrestrial > Soil > Wetlands > Peat | place: Germany: Weissenstadt | collected 2010-09-21 | reverse complement strand
ACGCCCTTGGAGAGGACCTTGACCGTCGAGATGCTGCCCGTCGTGGTGATGGCGGCGCTCGGCAGCTGGAGGACGTTGTTGGCGGTCTGGACGATGACGGCGACCTGGGCGGTCATGCCCTCCTTGACCGTCGAGGGGGGGTTGGTGAGCGCCACGGTGACCGGATAGGTGACCACGTTGCTCACGACTGACGACGTCGGTGACACGGCGGTGACGACCCCACTGACCTCGGTGCTCGAGAGGGCCGACAGCGTGATCGTCGCCGGCTGTCCGACGGCGATCTTGGTGGCGTCGGCCTCGGCATAGTTCGCGACGACCTCGAGGCTGCCCAGGCCCTCGATGGTGATGAAGGTCGAAGACGAGCTCGAGCTCGAGCTGGTGGACGAACCGGTCCCAGAACTCGCGGACGAACCCGAGCTGCCCGACGATCCCGAGCTGCCCGTCGAACCCGAGCCGGTGCTCGATGAGCCCGTCGAACCCGAGCCGGTGCTGGCCGACGATCCCGTGCTACCCGTCGAACCCGAGCCGCTAGAGCCGCTCGAGGCGGCAGCTGTGGACCCCGAGGTTGTCGACCCCGATCCTCCGACCGTCTGGCCGACCGATCCGCTCACGACCGTCACGGTTCCACTGATCGAAGCCCGGAGGGTGGTGTTGGCCAGCGCCTTGGTGTCCGCGGTGACTGTCACCTGGTCCTGGGCGACCGTGGCCTCGTCCTGTGAGATCGTGGCCGACGTGACCACCATGTTCGCCTGGTTCGACTGGACCGTGAGTTGTTGGGCCGCAATGGTCGACTGGTCCTTGGCCACGGCCTGTTGGTAGGTGGTGATGTTGGCCTGGTCGGTCACACACGAGCTCTGGGCGGTGGTGAAGGACACGCTGACGCCCGTGGTGGTTCCGGCCGAATTAGATGCGACGAGCTCGAAGAGGTAGGTCGTGTTGGGGTTCAGTCCCGTCACGACCGCCGATACGTTCGTCGGGCTCGTTCCAGAGCCCGCGCTCGTAGTGGGGGTCGAGGAGCCAAACGAGGTCGATGTGCCATAGGAGAAGGAGTAGGTGGTGGAGCCGCCGTTCGCCGTCACCGTGCCCCCCAGCGTCGCCGTCGTCGTGCCGATCGCGCTGGCCGATCCGGTACTCACCGAAGGGGCAGAGACGGAGGAGTCTGCGGGGATGGCCGCAGCGTTCGTGGTCGACGTGGTGCCCCCTCCTCCGGTCCCTCCAGTCCCCGTCCCCCCAGTCCCCGTCCCAGTAGTCCCCGTCGCAGCTGACGAGGCACTCGAGGCAGGACATCCCAAGGCCTGGTCAGAGCTGAGGGCGGACTGTGCGGTCGCCAAGCTCTTCTCGTCGGCGGTCAATTGGTTCTGATCGTTGGTCAATTGTTGCTGCGAGGACACCAAGGTGGCCTGGTTCTGAGCTTGCTGCGCCGGTGTGCCTCCGGCCAAGTCGTGAGCCAGCGTGGTCTGCGCACTGGCCAAGCAGGCCTCCGCAGACTTGAGATTGGCCTGGGCCTGAGCCGGATCGATGGTTGCCAGCACCTCGCCCGCGCTGACCTGATCCCCGACCTTGACGTTGAGCGAGGTGAGGGTCCCGCTGGAGTCGAAGTTGTCGCTCGCCGACGTCACCGCCGACGTATTGCCCGACGCGGACACGCTCTCTTGGACAGTCCCTCTCGTCACCGTGACCGTTCGCGCCACACCTGGGGCCGCCGATGACGTGCCGTAGATCGAGTAAAGCGCGATACTGGCTACGACGGCTACCGCCAGTGCGAGCGCTGCATAGCCGATGATTTTGCGACGCGAGCGGGGGTCGCGGTCGTCGGACATGGGTGTCCCTTCAATGAGTCAGAGAGTCGAGAGGGGGTTGGCTGGGCGTGAGCCCCTCAGCCCGAGCCCCCCGGCGTGGTTCCCGTGCCCGTCGGGAGCAAGACCTTGCAGGCGGCTTGGGCGGCCTGATATGTCGGCGACGACGTATCGACCGTGCTCGGCGTCGACGTGGTCGCGCCGGGGGTGACCGATGGCACGGTGACACCGTGGAGCTTCATGCAGTTGCGATAGGAGGCGAACGCCGTGCTGTTGGCTCCATTTGCTCCGGCTCCGGGGAACCCTCCCTTTGGCTGCAGGCCGGCGCACTGTTTGAATGCGGCTTGGGCCTTCGAATTGCGGGCGAAGCCGCCTGGGGCACCAGCAGGTGGCTTGCCACCGGAGAAACCGGCCGGCGGACCGCCGCTGGCTCCTCGGGCTGGCAACTTCAATCCGTGCTTGGACAAGCACTTCTGGAACGCCGAGAACGACGAGCCTGACGATTTTGAAGGCGATGACTTCGCTGTCGTCCGTTTCGTTGCCGCGCTGCTGACGCCGCCGCTGTATGTAGTGAGGGCGAGACTGATGGCGCAGACTGCGAACAGCGCCAGGACGCGCTGGCTTCGGCTCGATGCGCCCCGACGGGAGAGGCGAGTGGTGTTCATGGAGCCGAGGGTGACAGGTGGACCTGTGACGTCGATCCAGGAATCTCGCGGGTTTCCTGAAGGCGTCAGTGCCATTGCCAGTCGGCGGATAGCGGGCGTCGGGTATCCACAAGGACCTCTTCGTTGGGCGTAGAAGTCGTTCGCCAATGTCGACGAGCCGGACGCGGGTTCATCGGACTCACAGGAACCCTTCAGGAACTCTCAATCTTCTCAGGCCACACTGCAGCGATGCGCCCACGGGTTCTGGTGGTCGAAGACGAGGAGAACGTCGCCTTTGTGGTTCGCACCGCGCTACGCCTGGCCGGCTATACGACGGTCGAGACGACCAGCGGACGAGACGCACTCCAAGTGTCTGTGCCGAAGAGGCTTTCGACCTGATCGTTCTCGACGTCATGCTGCCCGATCTCGATGGATTCGAAGTATGTCGACGCCTGCGATTCGACCGATCCGACATCCCGGTCATCTTCCTCACCGCTGCCGACACAGTCGAGGACCGAGTCCGCGGCTTGAGCATTGGGGGCGATGACTACCTCACCAAGCCCTTCAGCGTCGAGGAGCTCATCGCCAGAGTCGAGGCGATCCTGCGCCGCTCGGGAAAGTCGATGGAGTCGCAGCTCCTCGTGTGCCGAGATCTGGTGCTCGATGACGAAGCACATCAGGTATCCCGGGGGGGAAGGACTGTCGAGCTCTCCTTGACCGAGTACAAGCTGCTCCGGTTTCTGATGCGCAACGCCGGTCACGTGATGACTCGGGCGCAGATCCTCGATCACGTCTGGAGTTACGATTTCAATGGTGAGTCGACGGTGGTCGAGACGTACATCTCGCTCTTGCGCCGGAAGATCGACGCAGAACCACCTCATTTGATCCACACGGTGCGCGGAGTTGGGTACCGCCTCAACGCCCGCTAATCGACATGACTCTTCGGCGCCGCCTCTATTTCGCGGCTGGTGTCCTGTTGGTGATCGTCTCCCTCTTGGGCGTGTTGCTTCTCCGATCAGTTGAAACCACTGGGGTTGACCAAATCGACCAGCAGCTGAGAACCGCGCTTCCAGTGGTCATCTCCCTCGACCATCCGTCCAGGCCGCCCGGCCTGCCACCGCCGTCTCCGTCGCATATCCCAGACAACAACAGCCGCATCAGCGCGTTCTATGTGGCCACGATCTCAAAGAGCCATCGAACCGTGCTCTTCAACCCGCTCAATGGGGGTGGGGCGTCTCCACGAGTCCCGAGTGTCGCCACGACTGTGGGCAGCAAGGTCGTCAAGATCTCGACAGTCGGGTCTCTTTCAGGGTCTGGGCGGTGGCGAGCGGTGCTCATCACATCTCCGAGCGAGCATCGCGAGCTCATGGTGGCGGCGTCGCTGGCTCAAGTCGACGCTACGGCCAACCGTTTGCGCCTGGCCGTCATAGTGGCCGGCCTCGTTGTCCTCGCAGTTCTCATCGCCGCCGCAGTCTGGGTCGTGCGATTGGGCTTGCGGCCCATCGCCGATGTGACCGAGGCGGCGGACGCCATTGCGGCCGGGGACAGGACGCGCCGAGTCGCAGGGCCAGAAGGAGGGACCGAAGCGGCGCACCTAGCTCGGGCCTTCAACCTCATGCTCGATGAGCAGCAATCACTCGAATCACGTCTGCGCCAATTTGTGGCCGACGCCTCACACGAGCTGCGGACACCGGTTACGGTGATCCTTGGCGTCACCGACCTCTGGCGGCAGGGGGAGCTCCGAAGCGGAGAGGCTCGTGATGACGCCATGCGCCGAATTGGTCAATCAGGCGCACAGATGGCCGGACTCGTGGAGGATCTCTTGCTCTTGGCACGCCTCGATGAAGGCAGATCGCTCAGCTCGGGCCCAGTGGACGTCTCCAGGCTTATCGATGCCGTCGTAGAGGATGCGTCCGCGACGCATCCTCTACGCACTGTGTGCGTCGATGCTCCTGGTCCGGTCATGGTGGAAGGCGACGAATCCTCCTTGCGTCAGGTCATCGTCAACCTGGTCACGAATTCGCTGACCTATACGCCACCCACAGCGACGATCACAGTGCACGCAGCTTCGCTAGGGGACAAGGTTGTGCTCGAGGTCCAAGACACTGGACCTGGCATGAGTCCGCATGATGCGAGCAAAGCCTTCGACCGCTTTTGGAGGGCCGAGGCTAGTCGGACCCGTCCGGGCAGCGGCCTTGGCCTTTCCATCGTAGCTGGCATCGTCGCCGCGCACGGTGGCGAGGTCACGCTGGCATCGGACACCAACCGCGGCACTGAAGTCCGTGTGGTGCTGCCTTCGACACAAGGAACATGATCGATGCGGTCCGGATCTCCTCACAGCTAGTTCGCGATCAATGTTCAAGGAACTGCCAGGCCGACCTGCCACCGTGACGACGTTGACGGATAAGTCGACCACCCTCGTGAAGGAGCTCACGATGAGAACCGCATTACGCTCGACCGAAAGACACGCGCACCTCAAAGCTGTGCTGTCTGTCCGCCGGCGCACCCGGCGTGCCACAGCGGTCGCTCCGCTAGGTGTCGCCAATGGCCCCCGTTGGCTTCTTGGCCTCAGATGCGAGGTTGGGGACCTCAACATAATTGGTCATCCCCAAGGAGAAGCTAGACCTGGGTCAGGCGAGCGATCGATGCGTCAGCGAATCCAGTCTGGCGACGCAGTGTCATCTCGCCGTTGGCGCTCGCGATTGGTAGTGGTCCTCGCAACCGTGCAACGTCGCTGGTTCTCTTGGCCTCCCCGTCCGACGTCGCGACCACGGTTCCTAATGGTGGTTCTTGGACGTCAACAAGAAACGTTGAGGTATTCCAGATCGGGACTGCCCCCTCGAGGGGCACACCGTGGAGTCGGCGCGCCCGAGAATTCTCTTTCGAACGGGAGGGCTGGTCAAGAAAACCGCAGCCAGGCCAGCTTCCCACACGAAGATCGTGGAAGCACCGCCGACTAGGAAGGCGCCGCTGGTAGGAACAGCCCGAATATCGCCCAAAGGTGGTCGTTAGATCCCACGAAGATCCCACCAAACAAGGCTTACGGTATCGTGAAGTACTTCCTGGCCGTGTGCGCTGTGCGTCCTATTCCCCCAGCTAGCGGTCTGAATCAGTGGGTCTCCTGCGTACACCCCATAACCCTAAAGACGACCGGAATAGGTCTCATAACCCGAATGCCGCACGCTCGAATCCTCCACCTGCCAGACAGCGCGCGGGCCCATTGCTCTGGGGAATGGGCCCAGGGCCGTCCCGTCGTGGCGGTGAAGAAGTCAATGTGATCAGAGCTGAAAAGGAGCTGAGCGAGCGGATTGCGTTGGTAATCTGGCGGTGTTGAAGGTCGTAGATTTTCTTCCCAACAACAACCTCGTTGCTCCTCTCGGTGACCGAGCACTCAGTGGCCAATGCTCACTGTCCGGTCGTGGTATTGCGCGATTAGACGTATCAGACGCGTGAGCCGCCGGCGCGCACCGGCGGACAGACCGATGGGGCTTTCGTGAGCGAGTGGGCACCCGAGTATGAGGCGGGAGGCGGGTTCGTCCGTTCTGGGGAGACCCAGACCCTGTTTGGTCAGACGATGGGGCTCGTCGCGGCGACGGCTGGACTGTTCGCACTCGGGGCCTATCTGGGCCGCTCCCTGTCCTACGGGCTCGGATTCGTGCTGTACTTTGTCGCGCTCGGTTGCCTGATCGGCATGCGGTTCGCCGTTCGCCGTTCGGGTTCGTCCGCAGTGGGTCTGCTCTTCTGTTTCGGGCTTCTCATCGGGCTGGCTACCGCGCCGACTCTGCAGTATTACTCGAGCACGAATCCCGAAGCGCTGTGGCAGGCAGGTGGAGCGACGGCGTTGTTCATGCTCGGACTCGGCGCACTGGGCTACGCCACCCGTCGCGACCTGTCGGTGCTCGCACGAGTCTGCTTCTGGGCGCTCCTCGTCCTCATCCTGTTCGGCATCGTCCTGATCTTCGTCCAGATTCCGAGCGGCGCACTCGTCTACTCAATAGCCGGCCTGGTGATCTTTGCGGGCCTGACTGCGTTCGATTTCCAGAGGCTGAGGAGGAGTCGCAATATCGACTCCGCTCCGCTCCTGGCGGCATCCATCTTCTTGGACGCGCTCAACGTCTTCCTGTACTTCTTGAACATCTTCAACAGGCGGGACTGAGCGGCGGAACCTGAGGAGTCGGCTCCGTCTGTCAGGCGTCCGGACGGCGTGACAGGGGGCCGACTCGGAGGGTGGCGTCGCAGACCACGGTGGCCAACGAGCAGCCGAGTATCCCGCCGGCGATCACGTCAGTCGGATAGTGCACACCAGTGTGGACGCGGCTATAGCCGACCGCGGTGGCCAGACCGAACAGGGGTGCCGACAAGAGGGGATAGTCGGCCGTCACCGCGGTGGCAAAGGCGAAGGCCGACGCCGCGTGCCCCGAAGGGAAGGAACTCGATGCCGGCATGCGTGCCGCCCGGGCCGGATTGACGGTGGAGCGCTCGGGTCGCCGCCGGGGGAGTGCCTGCTTCACGGCCAAGTTCGCCGTGATCGATGTGACGCCCAGGGCGATCAGGGCGCGCGCTGCGGCGCGTCGACCCCGCGTGCCGCCAGTCAACGCCATTAGAGCGGCGATCGCAGCCCACAGCTGTCCGTAATTCGCGGCGTTCGAGATCCAGGTGACCGGCCCGTCGAGGGCCGGCGTCGATGTGTGAGCAACGGCGTCGTAGACGGATTCGTCCAGCGCATGGGCGTCCGTCATGACGCGGCGACGCAGGTCGCGAAGGGTTCGAAGAGCCCTGGGGCTCTGTGGGGGATCCTGGGCAACGGTCATGTGCCTCTCCCGGGCTCGGCGGCAACGTTGCCGCTGGGTCGACCACGGACGATTCGGCCGAGGCCGACGAGCGTGGACACTTTCAACGGTGTCCACTGGAATGCAGGTGAGGCTCCGGATTGCCCGCGGCCGATGCGGACTCGGAGCGCAGCCGGGTGAATCGTAAAGTGCAGAGGAGTGACCCAGGAACGCGCCTCCCCATCCACCGCGGCGGCCACCGGGTGGGGTCCCCTGACCTCGAGCTCTCGGGCCGTCCACTGGCGCCAGCCCTCGTAGCGCTCGGGATGACCGGCCATTTCCAGAGCGACCAATCGGTTCACGTCGATCGGTCGTTTGATGGAGAGAGTTGCCACCCCGAGCGTGCCCATGTTGACGCGAGGGCGGGAACCGAAGCCGCTCAAGCTCGACAGTGTGTAGGGATTGTTGGACACCTGGATCACCTGGGCTCCCACAATGGGTCCGTCCGGGCCGTCGACGGTCACCTCCGTCGGGGGTGCTTCGGGCCCCAGCAGATCGGGCAACATCTCGGCGACCGTCCGGCGCTTGGCTTCTCGGTACCCGGGAGTGGCCACGATGCTCGCGTAGACGCCGAGGGACACGTTGTTGACGAAGACCTCTCCGTTCACCTCGCCCAGGTCGACCGTGGTTTCACGAGCGGGCCCGAAGGCGTCGAGGGCGCGCACCGGATCATTGCGGTCTATGCCGATGTCGAGGGCGAAATGATTTCGCGTGCCGGCCGGGACGCAGACAAAGGGGAGCCCATGTGCCGCCGCGACGGCCGCGACCACCGCTTGTGAGCCGTCACCACCCGCCATGCCCAGCGCGTCCGCCCCGCGGGTCACCGCGGCCTCGGCGAGCAGCCGCAGGTCGTCGTGGCGCTGGAGGAGCACGGGCTCTATCCCTCGGCGACGTGATTCGTCGGCCAGGTTCAGGTTCGTCACCTTGCCGCCACCCGACCTGGGGTTCATGAGGATGACGCCATGACGGGTTCCCGGTACCGGGTGCCAGTGAGCGTCGAGGACCCGGCGGACCTCCCAGCGCAGCGCCACTGTCCCGAGCAACCACGCCGCAGTGATGCCGAAGATGGCGATGGCCATCGCCACGATGCCCCGACCGTCCGCGACCAAAATGACGACCGTTCCGACCACGAGGACCACGGCGACGGTCGTGGTCCACCAGCGGAATCGGTGATTGGTGGCGGCGATCCACAACGCAGAGATGCCCAGCGTGCCGGTCACGATGGCGCCTACGAAGTAGACGACATTCTGCGCCGTGAGTACGGCGAGGACGACGACCGTTGCGCCCGTGACCGCCAGCGCCCCGCCCGCCGCGATTCGTGCTCCGAGCGGCGGTACGCCGAGGCGGGAATGGACCGCGGCCGGCGCGGTCACCGTCGCTCCGGTCGGCCATCAGTCGCCATGACCACCAGTCTCGCGTGGGGTGCCTTCGTGCCGACGCCGTCTCGGTCGGTTGTGGTTGGTATCGGGCAATTGCACAGGTCCGTATCGTCGGCGGAACAGGGCAAACGCAACGAAGCCGGCGGGAAGCGGGAGCCAGTACGAGGCCAGCCGGTAGCCGAGCGTCGCGATCAACGCGTCTGCGGCGCTGACCCCCGCCAGCACCAGCATGCCGCTCAGGCCCGCTTCCACGATCCCGAGCCCTCCGGGTGTGATCGGAATGAGTGCGATGACTCCGGCCGTCGCATACGCCAGCAGCACGAGCGAGGGGCGGGCGTGGCTGCCAATGGCCCGCAGGACGCAGAGCAAGCAGAGGTAGTCGAACCCGAGCCGGCCCGCGACGAAGAAGACGGCTCGGCGCCACTGACGACCGAGTGCGTTGCGGATCTCGTCCCGTTGCTCAAGGAGGCGCGAATCCAAACCCGTGAGTGGTGTCTTCGGGCGACGTAGCTTGTTCCACAGCCATTGTGCGATGAAGCCGAGCCTTCTGAGAGGCTGCTCGGTCGCGAGGGCGACAGTGCTGAAGATGATGAATAGGCAGAAACCCGCCAGCCCGATCAGGGTCGCGTGCAGGAGTCCCGGCTGCACCCGGGTCGCGCCCAGTACGGCCGGAAGCGTGAAGAGTGGGAGCGAGAGCAGGCCACCAAGGCCGAGCAGTGACGCGGCAGCGAGGCCACCGACGGCAGTGTCGGTATCGATCCCCGCCGTAGCCAGCATCCCGTACTGCCAGGGAGGCAACCTGGGCCTGCTCCCGCCGGCCGAGGTTCGAGATGATGGCGGCGACCTCTTTGGCGTGAAGCTTGCGCAGATCCTTGGCCGGAGATCCAAGCTGAAGACCACTCCCGACGGTGCCCGCTGCCGATGCCGGACCAGTGGGACGGGGGGCCCCCGCATTCGCCGCTCCGGGGACGAAGGTCTGCAGGTCGGCCCAGTCAATCGCGCGACGGGGCGGAGGGCAGCGTCGTCGCTTGCGCAAGAGGCGGCGCCCGTAAGCCCGAAATCCGACATCGACTCCGGCGAGCTCCCATCCGTCGGACAACCTACAGAGATAGACGTCAGCCGCACGGACGACCTGCACACCTTGGAGGTCCAGCAGTTGGCGGTCGAGCACATCCCGTGCCAAGGCGATATCGCCTTCGTGACGCACAGGCAGTGTGACCAATGTCTGGGTCGATCGCAATCGGACCCCGGACTGTTCGATCGTTACCTCCGACACGTCGACGAGGGCGAATCCTTTGCTCAGGCTGACGAGAACGCCTGAGACAAGTGGATGAGGAGCTCCCGCGTCCCAATGAACCGTCACGTCGCTGACTCGACCGACTCGACGGTCGTCCGGGTCCACGACGGGTCGTCCGAGAAGGTTTGCCAGCGATATAACCTCACCGGCAATCGTCCGCCGCACGGCGATCTCGTCGCGAAGGCTCGTCATGAGGTCGAGACGTCGCCGCCGTTTCTTCCTGGCTCCGTCCTCGTTGGGCACTGCTCCTCCTGGCCTCTTGGAGTTGTCTCGCTCGATTCGCCGTTGGTGCCGAGAAAATCCTGCCACACGTCCCGTGGAGTTCTGCGGGATCAACGGAGCCGTTGGCATGTCTGGCCGAACGGAGTTCCTAGGCCGGTACACCTGACAGGCGCCGGGTCTGTCTCTGGGCTAAGGCTTAGGGACGCCAAGGCCTTCGATGGGGCTGACCACGATTTGTCCAAGTCGAGCAGGATAAAGGTTCGCCGCGGGAATCCGATGCCTTCGTTGGCGGTCCGTTTCGACCCGGCCGATTTGGAACAGCTCCGGGTCCGGGCAGAGGCAGAAGGGCTAGGCGCAACCCAGCTGGTTGGTCGCTGGGTCATGGAACACCTCGACGAGCCGTCGGTTGGCGGTGCCGTCGAGGATCTCGTCGAGGGACTTGAGAAGAGCCTCAAAGCCACCCGTGCTCTCAAACGATCCACTGGCACCCGCAAGGCCGGCTGACGTACGTGAGTCTCAGCACACCGGCTACAAGGCGCAGTTCCGCTAGGCATCCCTACAAAATCCCTACAATGGTCCAATTCCATGTCGAGGCAAAGTTCCTGGTGTGGAGGGTCCGTCCGGTATAGACCCTCTTCAGCACCGATTCTGAGGGATTGGAAACCATCGACTCTTAAGCTGTGGACGGCTGATCGACCACTCATAACCCGAAGGTCGGAGGTTCAAATCCTCCCCCCGCCACTCAGAAGCATTCACGAAGGTGGGGGTTGAGCAGGTGCCAGAGCCCCGTTAGATCGACTCCGCCGGAGCGTCTGCACGTCTGGGGCCCGGCCGGTCGCCATGCGATACTCAGCCGATGTGGATGGGGAATCGAGGCCGCGCGGTAGTGGGCGTGGTCGTCGTAGCCGTGTCGATGTTGTCGCCGCTCGCCCGTGCCGGCGTGGCGGGAGCTACGCCCGGCGGCCCGGGAGCTCCGCTGGCGTTGACCGTGGACGACCTGGCGGCGCCGGTAGGGATTGGGCTGACCGACGTGTACTT
>Ga0116215_1002529_pt1 | contig 11234 bp, 7 predicted proteins | sample Sb_taG_7_FD_89698 | JGI IMG/M metagenome (GOLD analysis project Ga0116215, IMG submission 89698) | Peat soil microbial communities from Weissenstadt, Germany - Sb_50d_2_FS metaG | ecosystem: Environmental > Terrestrial > Soil > Wetlands > Peat | place: Germany: Weissenstadt | collected 2010-09-21 | reverse complement strand
TCGCCGCGCGCAAGTCGCGGCATTTCGTGCACTTCCAGCCCCAAACCGTGTCCCGTGCTGTGTGTGAAGGCCCGCGCGAGGCCGTGACGGCGCAAGGTGCGCCGGGCCGCGGCATCCACGTCTCCTGCCTTAACACCGGGCGCTAGAGCATCGATGGCCGCCAACTGCGCTTCGAGCACTGCGTGGTACCAGCCGCGGACTTTCCGGGGCGCCCTGCCGACGAAAACCGTCCGCGTCATGTCACTGCAATATCCGCGGAGTATAGCACCCAGGTCGAGGACGACCAACTCGTTTTTGCCGATCTGGCGGCCTGTGGGACGCGCATGTGGCAACGCCGAGCGTGGTCCGGCGGCCACAATGGACTCGAACGACGGTCCGGCCGCTCCCTTCCTCCGCATCCGGTACTCAGCCTCCGCCGCCAGCTCGCTCTCCGCAATTCCGGGCTGCACCAGCGCCACCACCTCGTCAAATACCTCGCCAATGAGTCTGGCGGCCTGCCTGATCTCCTCAATCTCGTGGGCATCCTTGACCGCCCGCAGTTCCTCGACGGCGTTGGCAGCGCCCTTCCACGCCACCTGCGCGCCCGCAGCCGCACGCAGTTGCTGGAACTGGCCCACGGAGACCTTGGAGGGCGAAAAGAGCACGCGCTGCTTCCCCCGGCCGCGCCGTAGCAACGATCCAACCTCGCCCGCAAGCCCGCGCTTCGCAATGCGCACGCGCACGCCGCTGCCAGACACTTCCTCGGGCGCCTGAATCGCATAGCGGCTATCGGTGACGAGCGTCGCGCTGTCCGCGCTGACAAGCAGAATGCCGCTGTCACCCGTGAAGCCGGAGAGATAGGCAATATTGGGGAGATGCGTGACCAGAATTGCGTCGCCGCGGAGCCCTAAAATGCGAATCCGGAGCCGCTCGATGCGGCCCCGGATTCTGTTTCTTTCGAGATTGCGTTCCGTCAAATGGCCCGGCCCCCCGGCTCTCCCATTAGTTCGGGAGAATTCGTGGAGTTAGGAAGAACAGCAGCTCCGACGAGGTCGAACTGATCGTTGAGTGCTTGAACAGATTGCCGATCACCGGCAGGCTGCCCAACAACGGCACCAGGTCAATCGACGTCCGTTGCTGCGACACGATGATTCCGCCGATCACCAGCGTGGCGCCGTCGGAAACCAGCACGCGCGTGTCCGCCTCCTGCGTGTCGATGGCAGGAATGCCTTCAACGCGCGGGATGGATTGATCGATCTGGTCGTTGGTCACCTTCACGTCCATGAAGATGGTTCCTTCGGCAGTGATCTGCGGCGTGACTTCAAGCTGCAGCACCGCGTCCACGAACTGCACGGAAATCGTGTTGTTGACGATCGTCTGCACGGGAATTTTAGTTCCCTGCTTGACCGTCGCCTTCTCGTTGTTCTGAGTGATCACGCGCGGCTTCGAGAGCAGCTTGCCCACGCCCTTGTTCTCCGCCGCCGTGATGATGTAGTCGAGGGCGAAGTTCCGGGAAGTGAAAAGGTAGCTGAATCCGCTCGTCGGCGAGCCCACTCCGAGGTTTGTCACGAAGGGCATAGACGGCGCGCTGCTGGATGATCCTCCGCCGGAGGTCACGATGAGAGGCGGCGTGGGAATCGGCGCCGAGCGGCTGATGTTGCTGGTTCCCACCTCGCCATTGCCGCCGACCACGTTGTTGCGGCTTGCAGTGCCCGCGGAAAAGGCGAGTTGCGTGCCCAGCTCGCGCGAGAAGCTGCGGTTGGCAGCCACCACGCGCGCTTCGATTTCCACCTGTTGTGACTTGCGGTCGAGCTGCCGAATCAAGTTATCGACCACTGGCATGACCGCGGGAATATCGCGAATGATCAAAGTGTTCGAGCGCGCATCCGAAATCACGTCGCCGCGCGATGACAGGAATTTTTTCAGCGTGTTGGCCATGTCATCGGCCTTCGCGTAGCTCAACACTCGCGTGGTCGTCACGACATCAGCGGCTTCCGCCTGCGCCTTCGCCAGGTCGCGTGACTCTTCGGCTTCTTTCCTCACCGTCTCGCGCGTGGCGATGCGCAGCACGTTGCCTTCAAGCTGCTTCTCGAGATCGTTGTTCTTCAACACGATATCGAGCGCCTGGTCCCACGGCACGTCGTCGAGCACGATCGTCAGGCTGCCCTTCACGTTCGGGTCCACCACGATATTCAGCCCGCTGATTTCGTGAATCAGGCGGAAGAAATCGCGCAGATCGACGTCCTTCAAGTTCACCGAAATCGGCTCGCCTGAATACTTGCCAGAGGCCGGACCCGCAGCCGCTTGTCCATTGACCATCGGCGTTCGAGTCACACCAGCGGGCTTGGTATCGTCGGCCGCGCCGGAATTCGGCTTGCCGGCTGCCGGCAGCGCCATCTTTGCCGGATCAGGAGATGCCAGCGCTGCGCCCGGCTGAGTCAGCGTCGCCGGCAAAACCACCGCAGGCGCCGCTACTCCGCCGGTCTCATGCTTCTGCGTTTTGTGCGTGCGCACATTCGAGGTGGTAACCACCGGCTCCGCGTCATCGCCGCTCTGCGACTTGCCGGCGCCCTTGGCCACAAATTCCACGGTAACAGTATTCCCCTTCGCGCTGATCGTATACGGCGCCGGCGCACGCAGCTCAATCACCACTCGCGCCACATCGGGCGAGAACTGCGCCAATCTCACCTGCCGCACGGGATCAAGATTGCTCGCGATATTGTGCTCAGAAGTCTTTACGTGCGTGCCCGAGAAATCCAGTACGATGCGGTCAGGATTGCTGAGCCGCAGCACGTGATAAGTCAACGGCCCGTCTCCGGTAACATTCACAGCCGTATCGTTTCCCGCCTGCTCCAGGCGCACGTGCTCGATCGCCGCACGCGCATCGGAATTCGTATTCGCGGCAGTCGGAACCGCCGTCGGCGTTTCGGAATCAGCGGAAGGCTTCGGCGCATCGTCTTTCTTCGCTCCGCCGCGCCCACTCGCCACCACCACGGTCAACTCGTTCGGCCCCTGGCGCTCCACCACCGGCTCCGCCACGGCGCTCATCCGCACTTCGATGCGCACCACAGACTTCTCGCCCGTCGCATAGGACAGCACGCGATAGCCGCTCACCAGCTCCGAGTCCAGAATCTTCGCCGAGCTCGCTTGCGGCGCCGACACTCCGCTCAGATCCAGCACGAAGAGCGACCGGTTCGGCCGGCTCGTGGTGTATTGGAAAGGCGCCGTGGATTGCGCCACCAGCCGCACCACGCCGTCCTTCACCTCGCTGTCGAGCCGCACCACCGGCCGGGTCTCCGCCCGCGCCACCCCGCTCGACGCTATCAGGCTCGCCGCCAGAAGAAGGGCGAGTCCCCACGGTTGCCTTATGATCCTCATTGCTGCTCTCCTGCGCTCGAATAGAGTCGCTTGGTTACTTCGCGCTCGACCGGTTTCCCGAAAGCATCTTTCGTCGATTCGCGGAACACGACACCGTCCAGACTGATCTTTTCCACTTCGCCGTCGTACAAGCGGTCGCCTTCACGGACGAAATAAACTCGTTGCTGCGGATTCGAGACCACCGCGATCATGCCGTTCTGCGATTTCACGGTTCCGTCCACGCGGATCTGCGCGATCACCAGTCCCGCTTTGCCCGGAGGCAGCGGCGGGCCCGATTTGCGCATAGCCAGCAGCGAAAGGAACGGATCGCGACGCGGAGCAGCCGGTGCGGCCGTCTGCTCGGTCGCCGCCGCTTCGCCTGCCTTGGCCTTAGGTGCCGCGCCCTGTTTCTTCGCCGCAGGCTTTTGCGCCGAGACTTTGGGAGCAGCGGGCTTTGCCGTCGCCGCAGCCTTGGCCGTTTTCTTCTTGGCCGGTTTCGCGGCCGGGGCCGATGCTGCCGCGGGCTGCTGCGGAGCGCTGTCTTGCGCCAACAGCACGGGAGCAAGCCACAGCGCCAGAGCGGCTACGGCTATCGTCTTCGCAATTGATTTTGCAAGTCTCATATCTCTCGTCCCTATCTCTTGGCAGGCGCCGCGGCCTTGGTTGCTGTGGGCGGCGGGGCCTGCTCGTCGGCGGGCTTGCTGAAATAGGTCGTCACCGTCATCGTGCCGGTCACCGTCGTCCCCGGAGTCATCTGGAACTGCGGCGCTGTGGTCGTCCCGATGCCGCTCAGCTTCAAATCCCCGACGTTTATAATTCGCGACAGCCGGCTCAGCTTGGTGAAAAAGTCCAGCACCGAGTAATACGGGCCGTCCACTTCGAGATCGAAGGGCATCTCATCGTGATAATCCTTCGGCACAATCGGCTTGGTGCTGATCTTACGAATCGACACGCCCGATGTGCTCGCCGCCGTTTGCAGCATGATGATGAACTGATCCACCTGCTTGTCTTCCGGCACGATCGTCTGCAGCGTGGCCAGCTGCTTTTGCAGCGCTTCCATTTCACTCTGCAATTCCACCCGGCGTTGCTGGTAGACCCGCAGATTCTGGACATCGGTTTCCAGCGGGCCTAGCTGCGCTTTGGCAGCTTTCAAATCGGCGCCCACTTTCGCCACCGGAGAAAATGGCGCCCACAGGCCCAACAGTACGATTAGAAATGCCACGCCCAGATAAATGAGCGCCTGGATCGGCCAGGGCCAGTCTCGGAACGGCGTTGCCATCGGTTTAGCTCCTGCCCTTCGGTGCCGGTGCCGCAGTCCCAGCCGCAGCGGGCGGCGTGGCGGCTGCCGGGGCCGTCTGAGCGCTGGCGATTTCCGCGCTCATCGTAAACGCGAAGGTCTGCACGGATTTCTCCAGGTCGTTTTCCTTCGCTTCCTTGATCTCAATCTTGTCGAAATACCCGGAGCGCTTCATCTGCGTGATGAAGTTGGCCACCGCATTCACCGAGCTCGCTTCACCCTCGAACGTCAGCGTGTTGCCCGCTTTCGAGAGCGACGTCAGCCACACGCCGTCCGTGCGCGCCACTGTGCCTGCCACTGCGGTCAGCAATTCCTGCCCGCCCGTGCGTCCTTTTTGCAGCTCTTCGATCACGTTGATCCGCTGTTGCAGAATCTGTTTCTCGCTTTCGAACTGCTGCACCTGCAGCCGGATTTGCTGCAGGCGCGCTTTCTCCGCCTGAAGCTCGCTGATTTTTTGTTTCGTCTGCGTCAATTCCTTGTTCTGCCCGACGTAGATGACGAACAGCACGATGAACGCTGCCGCCAGCGCGCCGATCAGCATCAGCACGCGTACGGTGGCTTCGACAGGTACTGCTTGTTTGGCGGCCTTGGGGCGCGCCTGGCCGAGTAAGTTGATCCGAATCATGGCTAGTCAAAACTCCTCAAAGCCAGGCCGACGGCGATGGCCAGCCGCGGCGCCATATCCCGGAGCTGGCTTTCGTCGAATTGACCCGGTGTTACACCGATCTTTCGAAATGGGTAGAGCTCCTCGACCGGCATCGCGAATTCCTCGCGCAGCAGGTCGAGCAGGCCCGGGACGCGCGCCGTTCCGCCGGCCACCAAAATGCGCCGGATGTTTTCGCCGCTGGCCGTCGCGCGGAAGAAGTCGAACGTCTTCTGAATTTCCAAAATCAAAATGTCCGAGACCGATCGCAGGATCGCTGTGCGCTGCTCTTCGGAAACGCCCGCGTGCGACCCGCCCATTTTCAATTTCTCGGCGTCTTCGAAGCTCAAATCCAATTCCTTCTGCAGCGCGTCGGTGTATTGGTTGCCGCCCACGGAAACGTCGCGTGTAAACAGCGGCGTCGAGCCGCGCACGATGTTGATGTTCATCACGCTCGCGCCGATATTCAGCAACGCCACAACTTGTCCCGGATCAGGGTCGTAGTTGATTTCGAAGCAGTTTTGCAGCGCAAACGCGTCGATATCCACCACCACGGGTGTTTTCCCCGCCTGCGCCAGCACGTTGGTGTGATTAAGAATCTTGTCTTTCTTCACCGCCACCAGCAGCACGTCCATCTGGTTGTCGGTGGCCTCCAGCAACTGGTAGCTCAGGTTCACATCGGCGATGTCGAAAGGAATGTGCTGGCTGGCTTCCATCTGCACGCGGTCGTAAAGCTCTTCTTCGCTCATCAACGGCATCGGCACGCGCTTCACGATCACCGAGTGCCCCGATACCGCCGTCGCCACTTCCTTCGATTTCGTTTTCTGGGTGTCGAAGATCGTGCTGATCTTCTCGGCCACCGATGGCGCGTCCATGATGGCGCCATCCACCACCGTGTCCTGTGCCAGGGACTCGATTCCAAAGCTGACGAGTTCGTAGCCCACCTTCGACTTCTTCAGCTCGACGGCCTTCACCGAGCTCGAACCGATATCGAGCCCGATCAGCGACCTTGTCTTTCCAAGATTGAACATCGCGCGGCCCCTCGCTCCCCGCTCCGCGATCCTCGCGGCCCGTTGTTCCAGTTGCGAATCGGGTGAATCCGTTTCCTACGGATGTCTTCTAGAACGATTCCCCGGTTCCCACGGCGGCCATGAATTCTGGCCAGCTTGCGCCCGCACAGTATATGAGTACTATGCCTGCCGGTACGCAGTGCTTTTTGTGTTTATTACATCCCTGACTCAGAGTGTCAAGCAGGGTGTTGCTGCGGTGCGCTGTTGGTTAAGAGCAAACTGGAATCACGCGAGGCAGATATCTGCGAGCGCTGAAGTTGCAAAACTGTACCGATGGCCAGTGTCGATGCGAGATTTACGGCCCTTTTCAGTCAAAAAGTGTCCTATCTTTCTGGGAAATCGCCTAGGTGGAGCTCCTTCCAAATCTCCGTGACGCGCGCCTTCGTCGTGGCATCCATTTTTATTTCGTCAGGCCATCGTCCGGCGTATCCCTCGCTGGCCCACTTCCGCGTGGCATCAATCCCCATCTTGGAACCATAGTCTTGCATCCGCGCGGCGTGATCGAGCGTGTCCACTGGACCCATCACAAACTGCACGTCCCGCTCCGGGTCAATCGCACACAGCGCTTTCCACGCAACCTCGCTCGAATTCTGAATATCCACGTCGTGATCCACCACAATCACCACTTTCGTGAACATCGCCTGCCCCAGCGACCAAATCGCGCTCATTATCTTCCGCGCGTGACCCGGATAAGATTTCCGGATCGCCACAATCATCAAGTTCTGAAAAATTCCCTCCGCCGGCATGGCCACATCCACAATCTCTGGATACTGCATCTTCATCACCGGGAAGAAAACGCGCTCGATCGCATGTCCCATCCAGAAGTCTTCCTGCGGCGGCGGTCCGACAATCGTCGTCAGATAAATCGGATCCTTGCGATGCGTGATGCAGGTAATGTGAAACACGGGATACTCGCCCTCGAGCGAATAAAATCCCGTGTGATCTCCGAACGGCCCTTCCGTTCGCGTCTCCGATAAATCCACATAACCTTCCAGCACGATTTCCGCATTCGCCGGAACTTCCAGTTCATTCGTCTCGCAAATCACCATCTCAACCGGCTCGCGCCGCAAAAATCCCGAGAACATAAATTCATCCATGTCCGGCGGCACAGGAAGGATTCCAGCAAGCGCCGTAGCCGGATCGGCCCCAATCGCCACCGCCACATCCAATTTCCCTTTTCCGCTGCGCGCCTTCGCGCTCCGGTAATGCTCCGCCCCATGCTTCTGCGTCTGCCAATGCATCCCGGTCGTGCGCTCATCAAAAACTTGCATCCGGTAGCAGCCCACATTCCTCTTCCCCGTCTCCGGATTCTTGGTAATCACCATCGGCCAGGTAATGTACCGCCCGCCATCCTGCGGCCAACATTTCAATATCGGAAAGTAGTCCAGCGAAAAGTGATCCTTGCGAATCACTTCTTTGCAAGTCCCCGATTTCACCGTCTTGGGAAAAAATGAGCCGAGCTCCGCCAGCTTAGGCAGCATCTTCAACTTGTCGAAAAATCCCTGCGGCGATTGCAAATTCAAATAACCGCGAATCCTCTCCGCAATTTCATCCAGGCTCTCCACTTCCAGCGCCAAATTCATCCGCCGCACGCTGCCCACAGAATTAATCAGCAAAGGAATCCGCGATCCCTTAGGCCGCTCGAAAAGCAGCGCCGGTCCGCCAGCCTTCGAAACGCGATCCGTGATCTCAGTAATCTCCAAAATCGGATCAACTTCAGCCGAGATCCGCCGCAACTCCCCAGCCTTCTCCAACCGCGCAATAAACTCCCGCAAATCCCGGTAAGCCACGCACCCTCCGCAATCACGCCCAGGAACTGAAGCACAAACCGCACACTCTAACACGCTCTTTCGCGCCCCGCCGCACTCTCGAACGATCAAATCCCCTCCGCCTTACTCTCCCCCGCCCTTTCATTGACTCACACATCTCACCTCCGTAATATGTTGCCGCTCATCGCCCAAGCATCCATCAATGCTCGGACAAACCATCTCGCACTACCGCATCGTCGAAAAACTCGGCGGCGGAGGCATGGGCGTCGTCTACAAAGCCGAGGACGTAAAACTCGCCCGCTTCGTAGCTCTAAAATTCCTCCCCGACGAAGTCTCCAAAGACCCGCAAGCTCTCGCCCGCTTCGAGCGCGAAGCCAAAGCCGCCTCCGCCCTCAACCATCCCAACATCTGCACCATCCACGAAATTGACGACCAGCACCGGCAGCCGTTCATCGCCATGGAATTTCTCGATGGCCAAACTCTGAAACATCGCATTGCCGCGCGTTCGCTCGATCTCGACACCATCCTCTCTCTCCATCGAAGTCGCCGACGCGCTCGACGCCGCACACGAACAAGGCATCGTCCATCGCGATATCAAGCCCGCAAATCTTTTCGTCACCAAGCGCGGCCACGCCAAGATTCTGGACTTCGGCCTGGCCAAGCTGACGCTGCGCAGCGCAAGCCCCGCCGAAGGCGCCACCGCCGCTCTTCAGGATAAGCCCATCAGCGAAGAGCATCTCACCAGCCCCGGCGCAACTCTCGGCACCATTGCTTATATGTCCCCCGAGCAAGTCCGCGGGCGCGAGCTCGATGCCCGCTCCGATCTTTTCTCTTTCGGCGCCGTGCTCTATGAAATGGTCACCGGCACGGTGCCGTTCCATGGCGAAAGTTCCGGCGACATCTTTGACGCCATCCTCCACAGCGCTCCTGCAGCTCCCGTCCGCCTGAATCCCCAAGTTCCCGCAGATCTCGAGCGCATCATCCACAAGGCCCTCGAGAAGGATCGCGATCTGCGTTATCAGCACGCCTCCGAAATGCGCGCCGACCTGAAGCGCCTCAAGCGCGAGACCGAATCCGGCCGCGCAGTTCCCTCCTCCGGCACCTCCCCTTCACTCCAGTCCGGAACTTCGCCGTCCGCATCTTCCAGCTCGGTTTTACCGTCGTCGGCAACCGCCTCGTCCAGTTCCGTCCTCATCGCCGAAGCCCGCAGGCACAAGCCCGCGCTAATTCTTGCCGTCGCGGTGGTCGTAGTGCTCGTCGCCGCCGCGGCATTCGGCCTCTACAAACTCCTCGGCCGCAACGTCTCCTCCATCGACACTCGCAACATCAACATTCGCCCGCTTACCGACCACGGACAAGCCGTCGGCTTTGCCGCCATTTCCCCCGATGGCCGATTGGTGGCTTACGGCCGGCGCGAAGGCGACCGCAGCTTGCGCGTCAAGCAAGTCACCACCGGCAGCGAAGTCACCGTCGTTCCCGCGCAGTCAGGTTTCTTTGGCGAGGGCGCCACGTTCAGCCCCGACGGCAACTATCTCTATTACTTCCACGACGATCCTGCGAACCCCAACAACAAGAATCTTTATTCCGTTCCAGCCTTGGGCGGAGCTTCGCGGCAAGTCGTTTCTGATGTCGCCAGTGCGGTTGCGTTTTCACCAGACGGAAAACGAATGGTGTACCGTCGCCTGTTTTCGGACAAAGGTGAAGATCAGCTCCTGATTGCGAACGCGGACGGCAGCGGCGAACAAGTCATGTACCGGAATCAATCGGGGTTTAACTTGGTCGGCGATCCCTCGTGGTCAGCCTCCGCGGACCTAATTGCTATGTGCGCCGTAAAACTGGAAAAAAACTCACTCTCATCGATCCTGATGCTCACGCCGCAAGGTAAGCTGGCTAAAACTTTTCCCCTTCCGATGATCGCCTCCGCGGTTGCCTGGATGCCTGATTCTTCCGGCATTTTCTTCCTGGGCGGCGATCGATTGAATGGGATGCACCCGCAAATCTGGTTTCAGCCGTATCCCGAAGGTCAGCCGTTCAAGATCAGCAACGACCTGAATCTCTACGCCTCGCTAAGCCTCACAGCGGACGGCAAGTCTCTGGTGACCACCCAGGAACGCCAAGCCGCTACCATCTACGTGGGCGACTCTCGAGCCGTTCTAAATGACAAGATCAATTGGAAGCTGGCCCCCATATCTTCCGAACAAGCAACCGGTTTCTTCCTTTCTTGGACTGCCGCCGGAAAGCTCATACAGCTTGACGCTGCGACCCACGCATTCCTCACCGCTTCCGATGGGAGCGGCCGCGTTCGTTTGCTTGAGAGCGACGAGCTGGTTGACTCACCATCCTCCTGCGGTCCGGCGGATCTGATCGTCATGAGCAGGCTTTCTGAAGACAATTCGCTCAACGTCTGGCGGCTCAACAGCTCGACCGGCGAACTGAAACAGCTCACCTTTGGAAAAGGAGACGTGCAGCCGAGTTGCACGCCCGACGGTAAATGGGTCTTCTACATCAACTTCGAGCAAGTCAGCCGCATCTTCAAGGTTTCCATCGACGGTGGCACGCCAGTCGAGCTTGTCCGCGGGAATGTATATTTCCCGGTCGTATCTCCGGATGGAACTTTGTTGGCCTACGGCAGGACTGACGGTCAGGGAGCCAACTTAAAGTCGAAGTTTATCGTGCAGAAGCTGGAAGGCGGCGCGCCCGTAAACGAGATCGAAGCTCCTGCAAACTACTTTGCTCTGAAGTGGACCGCGGATGGACACGCGCTCACCTACGTTCGGAATACCACGGGCAATACACAAAACGTGTACATGCAGCCCCTCGCCGGCGGAGCCCCGATCCAGTTGACTCACTTCGACTCCGAGCCTGCGGTGGTCTCCGCTTATTCCTGGTCCCGCGACGGCAAAAAATTCGCCGTCACCCGCGCCCGCTACAACGACACCGACGTAGTAATTTTCACCGGCTTCAAATAAACCAACCGCCGCGATCGCAATTCCGCGCGCGTCCCGCCGCACTCTCCTCCGCGCCCGCTTGCGCGCCGTTTCTCTCGAATGTTATTCTTCGTTTGTCTCAAGGAAAGAGCGGGAGTGGTTCAGTGGCAGAACGCGAGCTTCCCAAGCTTG
>Ga0116215_1002522_pt1 | contig 11242 bp, 13 predicted proteins | sample Sb_taG_7_FD_89698 | JGI IMG/M metagenome (GOLD analysis project Ga0116215, IMG submission 89698) | Peat soil microbial communities from Weissenstadt, Germany - Sb_50d_2_FS metaG | ecosystem: Environmental > Terrestrial > Soil > Wetlands > Peat | place: Germany: Weissenstadt | collected 2010-09-21 | reverse complement strand
CCCGTCGTGGTACTCGAAGCTCCCGTGCGCGGTGTCGTGAAGCGCCCGTTCGCACCCGGCGCGGATCACCGAATACCCTGCTCGGACCGGCGCGGCTGATCGCAGCGGGCCGGCCCGGGGATCCCGAGGGGTCGTCGCCACCGATCTGGAGCCGTCCATGGGTATCGAGACACAGCAACGCTCGCCCGGCACCGCCGAGGTGGTCATCGACGTCCCTCCCGTCAACGCCCTGGACGTGGCGACGTGGTTCGCCTTCGCCGACGCCGTGCTGGCCGCCGGCTCGATCCCGTCGGTGCGCGTGGTGGTGGTGCGTGCCGAGGGGCGCGGCTTCTGCGCCGGGGTGGACATCAAGGAGATCCAGGCCAAGGGAGACGAGGCCCTGGTGGGGGTCAACCGGGGCTGCGCCGCCGCTTTCGCGGCGGTCTACGACTGCGAGGTCCCGGTGATCGCGGCGGTGCACGGCTTCTGCCTGGGAGGCGGCATCGGCATCGCCGGCAACGCCGACATCGTGGTGGCCTCGGACGACGCCACCTTCGGGCTTCCCGAGGTCGATCGGGGCGCGTTGGGAGCGGCCACCCATCTGGCGCGGCTGGTGCCCCAGCACAGGATGCGGTCGATGGTGTACACCGCGCAGCCGGCCACGGCCGCCGAACTGCATCACTACGGATCGGTGCTGCGCGTCGTGCCCCGGGACCAACTGGTCGACACCGCCTACGAGGTGGCGCAGTCGATCGCATCGAAGAGCCCCACCATCATCCGCCGCGCCAAGGAGTCTCTCAACGGCATCGACCCTGTCGACGTGAAGCGCAGCTACCGCTTCGAGCAGGGCTTCACCTACGAGCTCCACGTCTCGGGCGTCGCCGACGAGCAGCGCCAGGCCTTCGTGGACAAGCGCGACGCGGACACCTCCACATGAGCTGCGGACCCCTCCGCCAGCGCTGCGGACACTTCCACATGAGCAGGGGCACGTGACCGGGGTCCCGGCGTGAGCGACAAGCGCAGCACGCTCGACGAGATGGTCGGCGAGCTGCAACACGGCATGACCGTCGGCATCGGGGGATGGGGCTCGCGTCGCAAGCCGATGGCGGCGGTACGCGCCATCCTGCGGGCCGGTATCGGTGACCTCACGGTGGTCTCCTACGGCGGACCCGACGTCGGCGTGCTGTGCGCGGCCGGACGCGTCCGCAAAGTGGTCTATGCCTTCGTGACGCTGGACTCCATCGCCTTGGACCCCCACTTCCGCAAGGCACGCCAGGCGGGGAGCATCGAGGCCATGGAGGTGGACGAGGGGATGTTCTACCTGGGCCTGCTGGCCGCCTCGCAGCGCCTGCCCTTCCTGCCCACCCGGGCGGGACTGGGCTCCGACGTCATGCGAGTGAACCCCGGCCTGCGCACGGTGCGTTCGCCCTACGAGGACGGCGAGGAGCTGGTCGCCATGCCGGCGCTGGCGCTCGACGCCGCGTTCGTGCACGTGAACCGGGCCGACACCCACGGCAACGGGCAGGTGCTCGGCCCCGACCCGTTCTTCGACGAGCTCTTTCTCGGGGCTGCCGCCCGCCGCTTCGTCACCGCCGAGAAGGTGGTCGAGCCCGGCCGGCTCGTGGACGAGGGCCCCATCCAGACCGTGACCGTGAACCGGCTCATGGTCGACGCCGTGGCCGAGGTCCCCGGCGGGGCGCACTTCACCTCCTGTCCCCCGGACTACGAACGAGACGAGCCCTTCCAGAAGGCGTACGCGTCGGCGGCCGCCGATCCCGACGCCTGGTCGGCCTTCGACGCCCGCTACCTGCAAAGCGACGAGGCCGGCTATCGCGCCGCCGTGCACGAGGACTCGGCGGCTGCCCGATGAGTGCGAGGAGGTCGTCGGAATGTCGCACCGGCACCCGGAGCGCACCCGTGATTCCCGTGATTCCCGCGACTCCCGTGATTCCCGCGATTCTCGAGCTTCCCGAGCTTCCCGTGGGCAGCCGTGAGCGCTGATCTCGAGGTCACGCGGGCCGAGGTGTGCGCGGTGGCATGCGCGCAGGCCTGGCGAGGCGCCGGCGAGGTGATGGCCAGCCCCTTCGGCACGGTGCCTCAGATCGGGGCCCGACTGGCCCGTCTCACGTTCTCGCCCGACCTCGTCCTCACCGACGGCGAGGCCGCCCTCATGGCCAACACCCCGTCGGTGTCCTCCTCCCGTCGTGAGCTCGTGCTCGAGGCGTGGATGCCGTACCGGCGCGTGTTCGACGTGGTGTGGTCGGGGCGGCGCCACATCATGATGATGGCGTCGCAGGTGGACCGCTTCGGCAACCAGAACCTGAGCGCCATCGGCGACTGGGTCCGGCCCAAGGCCCAGCTCATCGGGGTGCGGGGCGCCCCGGGCAACAGCCTCAACCACCCCACGAGCTACTGGGTCCCCGCCCACACGCCGCGCAGCTTCGTCCAGCACGTCGACATGGTGTGCGGCGTCGGCTACGACCGCGCCGCCGCGGCGGGGCCGGCGGCCACCCGCTTCCACGACGTCCGCCTGGTGGTCTCGAATCTGGGCGTGTTCGACTTCGAGACCCCCGACCACGCCATGCGGATCCGATCGGTGCACCCGGGCGTCTCGGTGGAGGAGCTCGTCGCCGCCACCGGCTTCGACCTCGTCGTCCCCGACCCGGTGCCCGTCACGGCGTTGCCCACGGCCGAGGAGCTGGAGCTCATTCGCGAGGTTCTCGACCCCGACCGCCAGCGCGACAAGGAGATCCCGTCCTGACGCCGTCACCGGACGCCGGAACGTCCGACGCCACCGGGTTGCCCGACCCGCACCCGACGCTCCGCACGCACCTGTGTGACCTGGTGGGGGTGCGCTACCCCATCGTGCAGACGGGAATGGGCTGGGTGGCCGGGCCCCGGCTGGTGGCTGCCACCGCCAACGCCGGGGCGCTGGGGATCCTGGCGTCGGCGACGATGACGCTCGACGAGCTGCGTGCCGCAGTGGCCGAGGTGCGGTCGCGCACCGACGCACCCTTCGGCGTGAACCTGCGCACCGACGCCCCCGACTCCGCCGAGCGGATCAACCTGCTCGTCGCGGCGGGGGTGAAGGTAGCCAGCTTCGCCCAGGCACCTCGCCCCGACATGGTGGCGGCGCTGCGCGAGGCGGGCGTGGTGGTGATCCCCACCGTCGGCGCCCGGCGTCACGCCGAGAAGGTGGCCGAGTGGGGGGTCCACGGTGTCATCGCCCAGGGCTCGGAAGGTGGGGGCCATACCGGTCAGGTGCCGACGTCGCTCCTGTTGCCCCAGGTCTGCGACGCCGTCGGCGACCGGGTGGCGGTCATCGGGGCGGGGGGATTCTCGAGCGGGCGCGGGCTGGTGGCCGCGCTCGCCTACGGCGCGGCCGGCATCGCCATGGGGACACGTTTCCTGCTCACCCGGGAGAGCACGGTCCCCGACGAGGTGAAGAAGATCTACCTGGGCACCACCGTCACCGGGACCGTCGTGACCACCCGCGTCGACGGCGCGCCCCAGCGGGTCATCCGCACCGACGTCGTGGACCATCTCGAAGGCGCGGGCCGGCTGGCGGCGTTGCCGCGCGCGCTTCGCAACGCCCTGGCGTTCCGGCGCCAGACGCGGACCTCGCTGCGGGCGCTCCTGACCGAGGGGCGCGCCATGAAGGAGGCCAACGAGCTTTCGTGGGCCCAGGTGGTGATGGCCGCCAACGCGCCCATGATGACCAAGGCGGCCCTGGTCGAGGGGCGGACCGACGTGGGCGTGCTCCCCACCGGGCAGGTCGTGGGCGTGATCGAGGAGCTCCCCAGCGTCGCCGAGGTCATCGGGGCCATCGTCACCGAGGCCAACGCCACGCTCCACCGCCTCGCTCCCTGACGAGCGCGCCGGGTAAGGGCACTACGATCGCTCCTCGACGAGACGGACGACGGACATCCTTCCCGACCAGCCGGTTCCGACAAGACCGGTTCCGAGAGGAGCGAGCCATGAGCACGGAACGAGTCGATGTGGTCGTCGTCGGCGCAGGAATCGCCGGCAGCGCGCTCTCCGCGGCACTGGCCCGGGCCGGCGTGTCGGTCCTGGCGCTGGAGCGCTCCCGGGAATACGTGGACCACGTGCGCGGGGAGTACATGCATCCGTGGGGCGTGGCCGAGACGCAACGTCTCGGTCTCCACGACAGCTTGATCGCCGCCGGCGGGAGCGACATCGTGCGCTTCGTCGGCTATGACGAGACGATCACGCCCGAGGAGGCCGATGCCACCGCCTTCCCTCTCGACGCGCTGGTTCCCGGTGTCCCCGGTGGCATGGCGATCGGGCACCCCACCGCGTGCCGGGCGCTCGAGGCAGAGGCGGTCGGTGCCGGCGCGCACGTGGTCCACGAGGCCGAGCTCCTCGACGTGACCTTCGGTGCGACGCCGTCTGTGACCTACAAAGCCGGCCCCACCGAGCAGCGCGTCGATTGCCGCATCGTGGTGGGGGCCGACGGGCGCGAGTCCGCCATACGCAAGCAACTCGGCATCGAGCTGCACCGCAACGATCCCCGCATCTTCCTGGCGGGCATGCTCGTCGACCAGCTCCGGGACTGGCCCGACGGCCATTCCTCCATCGGCACCGACGGCGACTCGATGCTCTACGTCTTTCCCCAGCGCGAGGGCATGGCCCGTCTCTATCTGGGCTTCTCCGTCGAGGACCGCACGCGCCTGGCCGGGCGCGACAAGGCCAGGACCTTCCTCGATTCCTTCGCCGTCAAGGCCATCCCCGACAGCGCCAGGTTGACCGACGCCGTCCCGGCGGGGCCGTGCGCGGCCTACCCCATGTTCGACTCGTGGACGGACGACCCGACTGCCGAGGGTGCCGTCCTGGTCGGTGACGCGGCGGGTTTCAGCGATCCCACCATCGGAGAGGGCCTGTCCATCGCCCTGCGCGACGCGCGCATGGTCAGCGACATCCTGATCGAGGACGACGACTGGGCGCCCGAGCGGTTCGCTCCGTACTCCGAGGAACGCGCCGAGCGGATGCGGCGGCTCCGGATCTGCAATCAGGCGTTCACCGACGCCCACATCCCCCTCGGTCCGGACCGCATCGCGGAGCGGCGTCGGCGACTGGAGCTCCTCAACGGCGGGGACCCCGACCTCTTCATGCTCATCGCCGCCATGGCGTGCGGGCCCGAGGTCGCACCCGGGGGCGCCTTCGACCCTTCCGTGCGCGACCGGCTGCTCACCCCCGCGTAACCCGCGGCGGGCGGCGGGCGGCGAGCGGCGGGCGGCGGGCGGCGGGCGGCGAGCGGCGGGCGGCGAGCGGCTGGCGTCGGGCATCGGTCGGTGGCAGGGGAGTGACGGTGGCGGTGGCGGCGGTGCGGATCACCGGGGTTCACAACAGATCACCATGGCCAAGCTGATCTACTCCGCCATCACGTCGCTCGACGGCTACGTCGCCGACGCGCAGGGCAACTTCGACTGGGCCCAGCCTGACGAGGAGGTGTACGCCTTCGTCAACGACCTCGAGAGGCCGATCGGCACCTACCTCTTCGGGCGCCGGATGTACGAGACCATGGTCTACTGGGAGACCCCGCCCGACCTCGTCCACCAACCCCACGTCGTGCACGATTTCGCGCAGATCTTGCGGACGGCCGACAAGATCGTGTACTCGAGGACGCTGGAGCGGCCTTCGAGCGCCCGGACGCGGATCGAGCGGGACTTCGACCCCGAAGCGGTCCGGCACATGAAGGCGTCGGCGGAACGCGACATCACCGTGGGCGGCGCCGGTCTCGCCGCCCAGGCCATCAGGGCCGGGCTGGTCGACGAGTACCAGCTGTTCCTCACCCCGGTGGTGGTGGGAGGGGGCACCCGCGCCCTTCCCGACGATGCCCGCGTGCAGCTCGAGTTGTTCGACCACCGCCGCTTCGGCAACGGCGTGGTCCACCTCCGCTACCGCGGCGCGCCGCCGCGCGCCCTGTGAGGTGAGGTCGACCGCGAGCGGATCGAGACGGGGGAGCGGGCCCTAACCCAGACGCTCGATGATGGTGGCGTTGGCCTGGCCGCCGCCCTCGCACATGGTCTGCAGGCCGTAGCGGCCGCCGGTGCGCTCGAGCTCGTTGAGCAGGGTGGCCATGAGCCGCGCTCCGGAGCACCCCGTGGGGTGGCCGATGGCGATGGCGCCGCCGTTGGGGTTGACCCGGGCCATGTCGGGATGCAGCTCGCGCTCCCACGCCAACACGACCGAGGCGAAGGCCTCGTTGATCTCCACCACGTCCATGTCCTCGAGGCGCAGCTTGGCCTTCTCGAGCACGAGCCGGGTGGCGGGGATGGGCGCGGTGAGCATGATGACCGGGTCGTTGGCCGCCACCGCGAAGGTGTGGAACCGGGCCCGGGGGCGAAGGCCCAGGGCCTCGGCGCGCTCCTCGCTCATGACGAGCACGGCTGCGGCCCCGTCCGAGATCTGCGACGACGTCCCGGCCGTGACCAGTCCGTCCTCGCTGAAGGCGGGGGCCAGGCCGCCGAGCTTCTCGATGCTCGTGTCGCGGCGTACACCCTCGTCGGCGTCGATGGTGGCGTCCCCGTCGGGGCCCGGGGAGCGCAGCGTCACGAGCTCGTGCGCGAAGCGCCCCTCGTCCTGGGCCAGCGCGGCGCGCCGGTGCGACTGCAGGGCGAAGGCGTCCATCTCGTCCCGCCCGATGTGCCAGCGCGCCGCGATCTCCTCGGCCGAGAGGCCCTGGTGGATGAACTCGAAGCGGGCGTGCACCGTCGGCCCGTAGGCCTCGCCGGGCCCGGGGTCGGTGGTCGACCCGATCGGCACCCGGCTCATCGACTCGACCCCGGCGCCGATGACGATGTCCATGGCGCCCGACATCACGGCCTGGGCCGCGAAGTGGATGGCCTGCTGGGCCGACCCGCATTGGCGGTCGACGGTCGTCCCCGGCACCGTGTCGGGGAAGCCGGCCGCCAGCGCGGCGTTGCGCCCGATGTTCATGGCCTGCTCGCCGACGGTCATGGTGCACCCCATGACGACGTCCTCGACGAGGGCGGGGTCGAGGTCGTTGCGCTCGGCGAGCGCCTTCAAGGGCGCGGCGGCGAGATCCACGGCGTGCCAGCCCGACAGCTTGCCGTTGCGGCGTCCCACCGGGGTGCGTACCGCGTCGACGATGACGGCGTTGGGCATGCCCGACCTCCTGCGCCCGGCTTCCGGGCGTCGCGGCCCGGACATTGAGCGTCCCGGCCCCTTCGATTGTTGCCCAACATCTGGCGGTGTGTCAGATCGTTTCTGTTGCAGGGGACCCCGTCCGGCCTGTGCGAGGGGGATCCGCCGGGACCTCCGACCGATCTACGACGGGCAGATTCGGGGCGGGATCAGGACGATGGCGGGCACGCTCACCACGGCCTTTTCCCACACCCAGGCCTGGTGCGGTGTCATGCAGGTGGTCAGCGCGGCCAGGTCCTTCGTGGTCGCCGGGGTGCGGGCCGCAGCCGGGGCGATGGACGAGAAGGCGATCGTGGCCACGACCGCGACAGCAGCGATGCCGAGCTGCGTCTGGATCGGCACCCTTCTCTTCGCCTCTGTCTTCGTCTTGAGCCTCGTGATGATTCGCATTTCTGCGCCCTACGTCCTCGTTGGAGCGGGGATTCTTCGCTTTCCGCGTCCTAATAGCCACTCTGCGCCCCCGATGACGACCTGCCCGCAACGCCGGACCAACGCACCCCCAACCAAGCCTGATTAGAGCCTGATTGCGACGTGTGTCAGATTCATCCTCCGATGACACCGATGGATCTCCGCTTTACGTCCGAGCAGGAGCGGTTCCGCGCCGAGGTCCGGTCGTGGCTCGAGGCCAACGTCCCCTCCCCGTCGCGGGGGACCGGCCCCCTCCCGTCGCTCGACACCGCGGCCGGGTTCGAGGCCCATCGGGAGTGGGAGCGGACCATGTTCGACGCCCGCTGGTCGGTGGTGTCGTGGCCCGAGGAGTACGGGGGCCGCGGGGCGGGGCTCTTCGAGTGGCTGATCTTCGAGGAGGAGTACTACCGCGCCGGCGCCCCCACCCGGGTGGGCCAGAACGGCATCTTCCTCCTGGCGCCGACCCTCTTCGAGTTCGGCTCCCCCGAGCAGAAGGCGCGCTATCTCCCCGCCATGGCGTCGGGCGAGGAGATCTGGTGCCAGGGATGGTCCGAGCCCGATGCCGGCAGCGACCTCGCCGCCATTCGCAGCCGGGCCGAACGCTCCACGGCCGGCGGCACCGGCGGCACCGGCGGCACCGGCGGCGGCACCGGCGGCACCGGCGGCACCGGCGGCACCTGGGTCCTCAACGGCCAGAAGACATGGTGTTCACGGGGCGCCTTCGCCGATTGGATCTTCGGGCTGTTCCGGTCCGACCCCGAGGCCGAGCGGCACCGGGGGCTGACCTACTTCCTCGTGAAGATGGACAGCCCCGGGGTGACGGTGCGGCCCATCGCGCAGCTCGACGGCGAGACGGGCTTCGCCGAGGTCTTCTTCGAGGACGTGGAGGTCCCCGCCGCGCAGGTGCTCGGTGCCGTGGGCGAGGGCTGGAAGGTGGCGATGGCCACAGCCGGCTCCGAGCGGGGCCTGTCGTTGCGGAGCCCGGCGCGCTACACCGAGGCCGCGGCGCGCCTCGTCGAGCTCTATCGCCGGCGCGCCGCCACGGAACCCGCCGGTGCCGCCCGCCGGGCCGACGCCGTGGCGCGGGCCGTGATCGACGCCGAGGCCTATCGCCTGCACACCTACTGGACCGCCACCCGGGTGGCCAGGGGCGGCGGTGTGGGACCCGAGGCGTCGATGAACAAGCTCTTCTGGTCCGAGACCGACCTCGCCATCCACACCACCGCGCTCGAGCTTCTCGGCGACGAGGCCGAGATGCTCGGCGACGACGGCCGGCCCCCGCCCTGGCTCGACGGATTCCTCTTCGCCCTGGCCGGACCGATCTACGCCGGCACCAACGAGATCCAGCGCAACGTCGTGGCCGAGCGGGTGCTCGGGCTGCCCCGGTCCTGAGCGTGCACTTCGCCTTCGACGAGCAGCAGCTCGAGTTCCGCGCTCAGCTGCGGGCCTTCGCCGAGAAGGAGTGCACCCCTGCCGCCATCCGCGGGGCGTGGACGTCGCCGGTCGGGTGGTCCCGCCCCCGCTGGGTGGCGCTGGCGGAGATGGGAGTGGTGGGGCTGACCGTTCCCGAGGAGCACGGCGGGATGGGCCTGGGACTGGTCGATCTCGTGCTGCTCCTGGAGGAGGCGGGGCGGAGCGGGCTCCCCGAGCCCCTGGTCGAGACGGCTGCGCTCGGCGTGCCCGTGCTCCTCGACGCCCCCGGCAAGCAGGGCGAAGCGCTGCGGGCGCGCTGGTTGGCGCCGGTGGCCGACGGGGGGGCCGCGATCGCGGTGGGGATGTCGTCGATGCCGGCCGTGCCCGGTGCGGAGGGAGCCGACCTGCTGCTGCTCGAGCGCGACGGCGACCTGCACGCCGTGCCCGCCGCCGCGGTGACGATCACGCCGCGGCCCGTGCTCGTCGGCTCGAGACGGGTGGCACAGGTCGGGTGGGAGCCGTCCCCGGCGACGCTGGTGGTGTCGGGTTTCGAGGCTGCGGGGGTCCTCGCCGGCATCGAGGACAGGGCGGCGATGGGCGTGGGGGCGGTGTTGGTGGGCGTGGCCGACCGCCTGATCGCCATGGCCGCGCACTACGCCCAGGAGCGGAAGCAGTTCGGCAAGGCCATCGGGTCCTTCCAGGCCGTGAAGCACCACCTCGCCGACGCGCTGGTGCGGGTGGAGTTCGCCCGTCCCGTGGTGTACCGCGCCGCGTGGTCGCTGTCGGAGGGGGATCCCGAGGCGCGCCTGCACGCCTCGATGGCCAAGGCCATGGCGTCGGAAGCGGCCACCGTGGCGGCGCGTACCGCGCTCCAGGTGCATGGGGCCATCGGCTACACCTGGGAGCACGACCTCCACCTGTGGATGAAGCGAGCCTGGGCGCTCGCCGCTTCCTGGGGTGACGCCGCCGCCCACCGCGCCCGAGTGCTCGAGCTCCTCCTCGCCCACCCCTCGGCCTGACGCTTTCCCACCCCCGGCCTCACGCTTTCCCGCGGCCCGGTCCGGCTCGTTCCCGCGGCCTGGCCCGGCTCGTTCCCGTCCCTTCGGCCCGACTCCGTTTCCGTTCCGCCCAACCGGTCCCGTTTCCGTTCCGCCCAACCGGTCCCGCCGGGCTGCTCTTCGGCGTCAGCTCCCGGCGCGCAGCTGGCCGTAGATGGTCTCGGAGTCGAAGTAGACGCGCTCGCACACGATGCGGTCTCCCTCGGCCCTGAATTCGAACAGCGCCACCATCGGGCAGCGGAAGGCCCGTCCCGTCGGCTCCTCGCCCGTGAGCGAGCCCAGGTGCGTCCCGAGCAGGTCGAATTCGACGATGACGGTGTTCTCGGCGTTGTGGACGGCCCTGACCTCGTTGCGCTGATCGGGGAACACCGCCCGGGACCGGGCGTAGTACTGCTTCACCTCGTCGGCACCGTCGTAGACCTGACCTGTGCCGATGAGCTCGTAGCGGGGATGGTCGAAGGTGGCGAGGGTGTCGTCGAAGCGGCTCTCGTTCTCCGAGGCCATGTGTTCGCGCACCACGGCTTCCCGGCGGCTGCGCAGGTCAGCTGGAGCGGCGCCCATGTCACGAAAGGTAGCCCCGGGGCAGGGGCGGGCGCCGGTGACGCCACGGGGCCGTTCCCCGTCGTAGGCTGCGGGGCATGGCAGAGAAGTCACGACCATCCGCTGAAGCGAAGAAGCCGGGCCGGAGCCTCAAGGAGAAGAGGGCGGCCAAGCACCAGAAGCAGGCCGAGCAGAAGCAGGCCAGGAAGGGCTGGGACGCCAAGTAGTTCCCGGCCGCCCCGCCGGCGCCCGGGCCGAGCCCGTGTGCCGCACCCTGTACTGATTCCCTGGGCCCGTCTCCGTGACGCGCTCCGCGCTCGGTCCCTTCAGGACTCGAAGAGCGTCGTCGCGTCGACATAGCGCGACGTACACGGGTGCCCGTCGGCCACGAGGACCATCGGACGCTCGCCGGAAACCGCCGGGACACTCACCACCGTCGACGACCGCGTGCCGTAGGTGTCGGTGTGCACGCACGCCGCCAGCGTCTCCACCGGCCGCTCCCTTGGCTGTTCCCCCTGGTGCTCCACCGACCCTCCCACCCGTTGTCCAGCCGGTTGCCCAGCCGGTTGTCCAGCCGGTTGCCCCGTCTCCGGGATGGTGTGGTCCACGAGCACCGACCGCACCCGCTCGATCAGGTCGGCACCCTCGAGTGCGCT
>Ga0116215_1002521_pt1 | contig 11244 bp, 10 predicted proteins | sample Sb_taG_7_FD_89698 | JGI IMG/M metagenome (GOLD analysis project Ga0116215, IMG submission 89698) | Peat soil microbial communities from Weissenstadt, Germany - Sb_50d_2_FS metaG | ecosystem: Environmental > Terrestrial > Soil > Wetlands > Peat | place: Germany: Weissenstadt | collected 2010-09-21 | reverse complement strand
GTGGTGAGTTTTTTCTGATGACGCGAAATCACGTAGTTGCTCAGCACGAGCAGAAGCTCGCTCTTGTTTTTACCCGACACGTTCAGCCCGAAGTCACCGGCAACATACTGCAGGAACTCAACCGGCGAGAGCCGGCTATTGAATACGTAGGCGTAGGCGACATCGCTCTGATTCAGTAATTGCAGCAGGCAGCGGACGAGCAGCGTCTTGCCGGTACCGACTTCTCCGGTCATGACCACGAATCCCTTGTGACGTCGCACGCCGTAGTACAGCGCCGCCAGCGCTTCGTTATGCCTCCGGGTGGGAAAAAGAAAAAAGGGATCCGGAGTGATCTCGAAGGGATTACGCTTCAGATTGTAGAAGGCTTTGTACATTGACTACCAACATTATCCCCGAAAGAAGCTAATCGCCGAGCCTGTGAGAATAGTCGCAAAAACGAGACCTGCTGCAACCCAGCTTACCCAAAGTTTCCTCTCTTGCTTTCTTTCCTCCTCGGGACTGGTGATCGCCGGGATCTCCGAGATCACGTTCACCGGCAGCAGTTCCTTGAGTTCTTTCTCGTTGTAGAGACGGTCATCCAAAAACTCCGCTCCGCCCGCGAGCACGCCTCCTAACGCAACTCCGATGCCTAGCCCGATGCCACACAGCTTCAAGCGATTCGGAAAATCGGGCTTCAAGGGCAGACTGGGAGGATCAATCATCTGAAAGTGTTCGCCCTGCTGCAGTAATTCCATGCTCGTAGCCATTTGCGAAGAGTTCTTTTTCTTCAGGAGCTCATCATAATTGGCCTTGGACTGTTCGTAGCCACGCGTCAGATCGGCGAATTGCTGTTCCCGTGCTGGCTCCTCGTTCAAACGCCTCTGGTACTCATCAATCTTCGCTTTCAGGGCAGCGATCTCGTGTTCTTTGTTCGCCATGTCGATCTGATTGGCTTTCAACTGGCCCTGGAGCTGAACCGTCGCGGAATCTCCGCCATCCATATCGTCTGGCGTGGACGCGGGCGGGTTGCCATTCCCCGAGATGGTGGTCGCGGCGGCCTTGAGATCGGCGAGAGCTTGCTCCCGCATCTTTTCCGTCTTCGCAATCTGATCTTTCAGTTTACGAACGTCTGGATGACGATCTGTGTAGTGGGAGCTGAGATCGGCGAGCTGCGCTTTGAGTTTGTCTAGCTCTTGGTCCAAAGCGGGTATTCCTACAGGTGTGCCGTCTCCACTCTTGGGCGCTCTCTGCAAAGCACGGGATCGTTCCAGCATCGATTGTAGGTAAGCGTTCTGCTGCCTGTCAGCGTTGAGTCCGTCTTCCTCGCTCTGCAATTGAGACTGGAGTCCGGACAGGATTTGAACGTTGCTTGTCAATTGGGACGGCAACTCTCCGAGATGCTGATCTTTGTATACCCTGACCTTTTCCTCCTGCTCGGCCAAATTCTGCCTTGCCGTCTCCAGTTGTTGTTCGAGAAATTTGGTCGTGTCTTCGGATTTCTGTTGCCGCAACTCCAGATTCTCACTGATGAACAGATTGGTTAGCTCGCCAGTCACCTGCTGGGCGAGGTGAGGGTCGTGAGAAGAATAATAGATGTTGAACGAGGTGATCCGAAGTCCGACATCGCGTACCAGCTCAATCTGGATATCCTTACTCATCCGCTCGACCAGTTCGTCGGGATTCAGCCGACCGCGTTGGTCGGCATACAGATTGAGCTCATCAATAATATGCAAAAGACGGGTGCGACTGAGGATCTGCTGGGTTATGGTCTGCAACCGTGCTTGCAAATCATCGTTTATGTTCGGCGTCACGTAATCCTTGGGCATGCTCGGCTGCTCTACCAGAATCAGCGTGCCCGACTTGTAGCGCGCGGGCAGAACCCAACTCGCGCCCCACACCACCAGCCACCCAAGAAAAAACGGTATCAAAAAGTACATGTGCCGACGACGAATCACGCCGACATATTGCTGAAGGTTTAGGCCTTCTCCCGGTTTGTCCTCTAACTCATCCACCATAATTACCTGTCCAGACTACCTTCCCAGCGGTCTTGCGAACTGATACGAGATGTTAACCATCACGCGATTTCGGTCGGGAATCCTAGATATCGCCGCGATGTCGCTGTAGCTCTGGTGCAAACGCGTATATTGCAACTGCAGATTCAGGTGTTCGCCTATCTGGCGCCCCACCGAGGCGTTTCCCGAGATGGTATGCCCACCGGTGCTGAACGCAGGCAACGCATCCAGAACACTGTTGCTCGCGTAACTCGCCCCAATTGACGTACTCAAGGTTCGTGTGAGTTGCCGGCGCACCGAGGCGGACGCGCTGTTCGACTGAACCGCTCCGGCCAAACCGCCGCCCTCGTTAATTGATTTCGAGTAACTGGCTGCAAAGCTGGTGAGCTTCCCCTGCCAGCCCACGCTTGCGCCGCCCGCCGGAGACCATGACCTCGACGCCGGCACACCGAACTGTACAGTGTCAGAGTACTGTGGACCCCCGAACAGCGAAATGGAAAGCGTCGGCTTCAGATAGAGCGTATAGAAGAGAAACACGCTGTGGGCTTGAGTTTCGCTCTGCCCCACATTCGGATTAGCCAGGAACATTTGGTATTGATACGTAACCCCGATGTAGTGCATTTTCGAGAGGCGGTGCGTGTAGAAAGCCGACCCTCCTCTTGAGCTCGTATCGGACAATCCGGGAACTTGTGCTTGGTTCGGGTAGTGCAGATTCGTAAAGGTTCCGCTCGCTCCGACCATCGCGTTAGCGGCGAACTGGTAGGTGAGCGTAGCGTTCGCGGTATTTGTGAGCACATCGGCAATCGGCTCGATCACGGAATAGTTGGGAACAAACACGCCCCCTGAGACTGGCTGTTGAAGATCCGAACTCGGCTGATTGAGAATATCGGATGTCTTTTGAAAGGAATCTCGCAGGCTCAAGGTCACATGTGGGCTCAGGCGATAGCTAAGATTTACGCCTAGATTGTGATTGGCTTGATTGAGCGAACTGGTCTTCTGGTAGAACGTAAACCCCGGACTGTAAAAGAGAACCCAATGGAGTCGTGACCGAGTCTGGTCCAGCGAGATCGTAGGCGATATCGAATAGCTCACATCACTTACCGGCTGGCCGTTAGTCCCGGTCGTGGCGTCGCTGTCGTAGGCACTGCTGAAAACCAGTCCTCCGCGCAGGTAATTCGCACGGGTTTCGGAGGTAAATCCCATCGAATAACCTTCGCCGCTGACCGGAGCGGGCGTCGACATGCTGCCACCTCCGCCGCTGGGGCCGGTTGCGGCAGCTTCGGCGCCGCCCTGCGCCCAGAGAGGGCACGCCGCCAGCAGAATAGTACTAACGAAGACTCGGATTAGCATGGCTGTTGCTTTCAAGGGACCACGATGGTGTCACGCGGCTGGAGCTTAATGTTCTGTGCCGAGTTCTTGCCCTTGATGACATCCTTGTAGTTAAAGGGCAAGCGTGACTGTGTGCCGTCAGGGTTCTGGCGAAGGATGTAAATGGATTTTTGTTTGGCAAAATCTCGGAAGCCACCAGCCTGAGCAATTGCGTCCAACACTGTCGAAGAGTTTGTCAGCGAGTACGATCCGGACTTCGCGACTTGGCCGAGGATGTTGAATTTCTGGCTTTTGATTTCCGACACGATGACGGTAACTTCAGGCTCGGAGATGAAACTTTGCAGCTTGGCGGCCAACACCTTCTCTAACTGAAGGGGCGTTACCCCGCTGGCCTGCACTTCGCCGGCTAAAGGCAATGATATTTTGCCATCGGAGCGAACCGGAACCGTCCTAGATACCTCAGCTTCTTTCCAGACGTTGATCGACAGTACGTCGTCGGTACCGATAATGTAAGTGTCATCGTGCGCTCGGACTGCGGTCCCAGTTGTGTTGGGGTCGGGAGCAACTGTCTGCGCTTCCGGTTTTGCGCTGTTTGCCGCGTCAGTTTGCGCCGCCAGGCAACCAGGGATCAGAATGCAGAGGACGAACATCGCTGCCCTCTGCCAGCACCTCTTCTTTGCCGGGGTTGTCATGATTTGCTCCAAACTGAGCAATTGTAACGCGGCGCGTCCCCATCCCATGCTAAATCCGTTTGCCATTGCCTCTAAATCCATTTCCTTGGAATGCGGACGGATGGGTTTCCGCAGAGCTCATGTGGTATTGCTCGATCTTATACAGCAGAGTTCGATAGCTGACCTTAAGCAGCCGCGCTGCCGCTTTTCGGTTCCAGCCGGTTTTCTCAAGAGCCGTGGCGATTGCGTTTCTTTCAGCTTCGCACCGAACACTCTGCACCAGGGACTTGAGTGAGTTGAGACCGGAGGGTCGCTCCCCATCCTCGCCCGCGACTAGTGCTTCTCTGGCTGGCTCCGGCGTCCCCAACGGGTTGCCGTTCCCAGGTGCATGTCCCGACTTCTGGGTACCAAAGGCTAGCTCCTTCTCCCCCATCACCAGGTAACGTTTCACAAACTCCTCGAGCTCGCGGAGATTTCCTGGCCACGAATAGGCATGGCAGGCATCGAGCACCGAAGGAGAAAACGTGCGTGGAGGAAGGCCGTAGTGCTTAGCCAGATGATGCATAAAATGGCGAAGGAGAACTGGAAGCTCGTCTTTGCGCTGGCGCAACGGCGGGGCCTGAACCGTGAAAGCGCTCAGCCGATAATAAAGATCTTCCCGCAGTTTTCTTTCCGAAAGCGCTCGCTCAATGTTAGCGCTAGTGGCCGCCAGAATTCGGACGTCGACCTCGACCGCCACGCCACTGCCTGGTCGGAAGAACTGCTTGTTTTGCAATACTTGCAGCAGTTTACTCTGGATGCTGGTGGGCATCTCGGCAATCTCGTCCAGCAGAACCGTACCTTTTTCGCACAGTTCGAGTTTGCCGGGCTTGGATCGTACTGAACCCGTGGAATCACTGCGCTCGTAACCGAAGAGTTCGGTTTCGAGCAGTTCGCCGGGAAGCGCCGCGCAATTCACCTTCAGAAATTTGAAGCCGGAGCGGACAGATAACTTATGTATGAGCCGCGCCGCGGTGTCTTTTCCGCTTCCAATTTCTCCCAGGATAAGCACCGGGACGCTGGCTTGTGCCAGCAATTCGGCTTGTGCGCGAAGCTTGCGCATGATCGGACTTGCGCCAACGAAGAATGCGTCCTCGCTGACCTGTTCGATGTCCTCACTCGCGATCTCCATCTCGACGCCTTCGCTTCGTGAGCTCAGTTGGCCTCGGATTACGCACTCCAGTTGCTCGTTGTCGATCGGCCTGACCAGGTACTCCTGGGCGCCCAGGCGGATGGCTTCATTTTTTCGCCCCGCATCGTCGGGATAACAAATCAAAAGGATCGGCAAGTTCGGACGAAGTCTGCGCAGCCAACGCAAGATGTGCAGGCTATCCGCATCCCCGCGAGGCAAATCCAGCAGAAGCAGGTCCGGTGTAATTCCCGCTTGCACCGTCTCCAATGCTTCCCAACCGCTGCCCACCGTCTCCAGTTGCCAGGAATTCGTTTCCCCAATCGACCACAGCGAGCGAACCAGGGTGGGCTCCTTGCTGACAACTAACAGGCGTACCGCTTCGATTAGGTTTTCTGTCACGGGCGTGGAGTTCCTTTTTGCAGACACCGAGGAAGAGGGAGTTGTGGGAATCCTAAACACGTTCGACGTCGTATCCCTGAATGCGAACCGCTAAAGATCTCTGAATTGCGTCGACGGAAACCACCAATGTGTTGTCGTCATTTCGAGCGAGCAGAATCCCTTCGACCCCGTCCAGCGCGCCGCCACGTACTCGCACCCGCTGCCCGATCTGAAGGAATGGATGGGTACTCCAGGGTATTTGCTGCCCGATCAGGGTTCGGACGGCATCAATTTGTGCCTCCGCGATGGGAGTTCCCATCCCCCGACCGCCGACGAACTTGAACACACCGTCGATGCGCAGCACTCGCAATCGATCCTCGCCGGTTGGAGGTAGTTTCACAAACACATAGCAGCCAAAGAGCGGCACTTCCACCGATTTCCGCCGGTCGCTCCAGCGATGCACCTCGGTGACCAGCGGCAAGAAAATGTTTACGCCTTGTTCGCGCAGCCGTTGAGCGACGACTCTTTCGTGGCGGGCGCGGGTGTGCACGGCATACCAGTTCTCAATACCGGATGCAGTGCTTGGCGCCATATTCGGAAACTCCCATGACTGGTTGCCGGCACTCATAGCTTCGCCCTCTGGGTCACAAGGTGACCTCTACGCCTGCGAATAGCTCAAACGGAAACGGGGGACCTCAAGAATTCGAAAGCCTGGGGGAACGTACTTTTGAGAGATCCAGGGGAGGAAAATCTCTACTATGTCTATCTACCTTATCGCTATGCTGTTCGTCTCAAGTAGCCGTCAACCGTTGCAGGAGCGCGAATGCTCCTGTGTACCCACTCGCCTTCGCGGGTTATTTGCAAACCGCCCGCTGACTCAAATAAATTTCGTTTACCGGGCAAGGGGGTTGGGAACCCGGCTATGAGTTGGTTGCCCGAAAGTGAACCTAGGCTACATTCGTATGCAGGTTGCTGCAAGAGGTACACGCTCTCCGCGACGGATTTCTCATCTACAAGAGAGCGAAGATTCTCCTTGCGTACGGATGATAGGCCTAGAGAAGAATTTCTCAGCCGGCAGAGAGGTTCGACGTCGCGCAGTCAGTAAAACCGATTTCGCTCCGGGCAATCGCAGCTTGAGAAGAGGGCCGTCTAAGGTTCGATCCCACTGATTCTACGGGGAAATTCAAGAGATTGGGACACCGTCGACCGACCTCCAGAAGCCCCTACTGGAGCCCAACTGCTCAAAAACAGGGGGGTGTGTTTTCACATCGGTCGCAGCCTAGTGCAACAGATGCAAGTTCTTGCGACCTTTGGCTTGCATTCCGGCCAGAGATACTATAGACTCCGAGTCGTTAGCGGTATATAGCCGTAAAGTGCCCTTTGACCGGCGTTAAAAGGCTTGTTAGCTTGTGCTCTTTCGGACCTCCCCCGAACAGAACAAGTTTGTTTCCCCCGCCTGTGGGAGAGCCCCCGTACCCAGGACAGCTTGTTTCGATTGTGGCATTTGGTTGATTCGGTCCCCGTCAGGGGATTTACTCGAATAGTGTCGCTGGAGAAACGTATGGAGACGCAACGTACGAGGGAGGAGCGGATTCGCGTACTGGTTGCGGACAACACCCGGATTCACGCTCAGTTGCTCGCAGACGCGCTGAGGCGGGATCAGGGATTGGATGTCATCAGTGCAGATTCTGATTCCCGCGGTCTGATCGCGACCGCCGCTGCGCATAAGGCCGATGTTCTGTTGATCAGTTCCAATCTGGACGCGGAACCCCACCGGGCGTTTGAAGTTTTGCGCGAACTACGGGTGGCGCACCCTCAGATTCGCGCTGTAGTGTTGATGGATTCCTCGAAGCGGGAATCTATTTTGCACGCCTTCCGTGCCGGTGCGAGAGGAATCTTCAGTCGGCACGAGTCCATGGAGTCGCTTTGCAAATGCGTTCGCAGCGTCTATGAGGGCCAAATCTGGGCCAGTAGCCTGCAGATGTCGTTTGCCGTGGAGGCCCTGGCTTCTTCCCCCACCGTTCGAGCGGTGGACGCCAATGGCTTGGATCTGCTCTCCAAGCGGGAGATGGAGGTGGTTCGCAGCTTGGCCGAGGGGCTCTCCAATCGCGAAATCGCCCAACGTCTGGGCTTGAGTCAGCACACCATCAAGAACTACCTGTTTCGAGTGTTTGACAAGTTAGGAGTCTCCAGCCGTGTCGAACTCCTGTTCATGACTCTAAGCCAAGCCAGTTCGACGCCATCGCTGCTCCCATCTCTATTGGCGAATCCCACCAACGGTAATCGCCATGATGAAGCGACCTTAGCCATCTGCCAAAAAGCCGCTGAGCAGGGCTTGCCTACAGCCCAACTGGCGTTGGCACAGCTCTACTCGGCTCGTCGGGCTGGGCCGAAGGACCTGGTGTATGCGTATATGTGGTTCCTGATCGCGAACGAACAAATCACCAGAGCCAAGAACCACGTGAACAAGACGATGACGATGGAGCAACTACTGGAAGCCGAACAGAGAGCGGCCGAGTGGATGAGAAAGACCAAGAAGATTCCACCTTCGTCGATCGAAGATCCTCCTGAACCCCGGCCTGCGAGAGAGAAAGACGCAACTACCGCCTGATGCGATGGCAGAGTTGGGCGATCTAGGCGTACCACCTTGGCATCCAATCTTGCCCTTCTTCATGCTTCATGACCCCGACTACGTGGGGGATCGCCTCTACTTTTATGCGAGATGACTGTGATAAGGAGGGGTGTTGTTAGGCGCGCTCTCGGCTAGCAATTGAGCGTTAGTAATTGCTTGGGTGGGGTGGTACGTCAGTTGGATTGGGCCGTACGCGTGGAGCGGCGCTGCTTCCCGGATATAAGGATTCCACCGAACACGGCGAGTGCTGAAAGCATCAGGTAAGTCAGTTTGGCGCCACCTTCGGGAACCGACAAGTTGAACTTTCCATGGTCTCCGTGCCAATCGCCAATCCCCCCAGTTGCTTGGAACGTACCGTTAGCAAGGAAACTGACGTCGTACAGGACAAAATCTCCGTTACTCGCAAAACCCCACCATAAAAACGCCCATTGCCCACTTGCATCCCGGTACCCGTTCACTGAGCCAGGATTTGCGTTACCATTCCCAAGAACTGAACTCGCAAAAGAAATGGAAACATTCGAAAACTCACCGGTCTGGCTATTTAACGTGAAGGATCCGGATACAGTGCCATTTGAAACCTGAGTGAGCGCTCCAGAAAAACTGTCGGTGGAGTCGGCGGACGCGGACAGCGAAACCGCCAGTAGGAAAATAACGCAAACGCTCGCCAGCTTACAATATCTTTTCATGGCACTACTTCCATCCTACGAAAAATCAATTACTCGCGCGAGTTTATACCCTTCGCTCGCGTTGTCAAGACTGAGAATTTTTGCAACCGGTTGCAAGCTCTTGCAACCTCGACGTAAGTTGCTAAATGCTAACCCCTTATGCGTGTTTCCTTGCTGAACTCGGGACCGAACGATTGTATGCTCCAGTGAACCCCGGCATTCAGCTCAATTTTGAAGTCGAGGCATCTTCGCCGAGGCTCCTGATCAATCCCGAGCATCCAGACTACAAGCGTATCGTGGTGCATGACGTAACGCCCCTCAGCTATGATCCACGCATGTTTCGGAAACAACGCAGCCATCGCCGGCACTAAGTATCGTGAGGCATGGGGCGGCATACGCTCCGCCGCGTGACCCACCACATTCCTCATATAATCATGGACAATGAACCGCTCCGACTACTCTGCAATGCTGGCGGTCGCGATAGCGGAAGCCCGCAAAGGCCTGGCTGAGGGCGGCATTCCGATCGGTGCCGCGATTTTTGACGCCAGCGGCAACCTCGTCGCCGCCGGTCACAACCGCCGGGTACAGAATTCCGATCCTTCGTCGCACGGCGAGACCGACGCCTTCCGCAATGCGGGACGCCAGCGCAGTTATCGCAAGCTCATCTTGGTCACCACACTCGCGCCCTGCTGGTATTGCAGCGGGCTCGTACGCCAGTTTGGCTTCGGCACGCTGATCGTCGGTGAGAGCCGCAACTTCCAGGGCGGCGTAAAGTGGCTGCGCTCGCTCGGCGTAAAGGTCGTCGACCTCGACTCTGAAGAGTGCGCTTCCCTGTTGCGCGAGTATATTCGCCTGAACCCTGAGATTTGGAACGAAGACGTCGGGGAGGAGTAACGGGCCAGCATGCCCCTAATCATTTACGACGAGATAGAGAGAACCCATGGACAATCCTTTCATGGCCCGTGCCATTCAGCTCTCGATTGATAACGTCCACTCCGGACACGGCGGGCCCTTCGCTGCAATTGTGGTGAAAGGCGGCAACATTGTTGCCGAGGGCACGAATCGGGTCACTTCGACCAATGATCCCACTGCGCACGCGGAAGTGCTTGCCATTCGCAAGGCGTGCAAAAAACTTGCCGTTTTTGATCTTCAAGACTGCGAGATCTACACCTCGTGTGAGCCCTGTCCCATGTGTATGGGAGCAATCTACTGGGCCCGCCTCTCTCGCGTTTATTTTGCCAATACCGCGGCCGATGCATCCCACATCGGATTTGACGATTCGCGGATCTATCGTGAACTCGCGCACCCGCATTCGCAGCGCAAGATTCCGATGACGCAGATAATGCGCAAAGCGGCCTTAGCGGCGTTTCGTGCGTGGAAAGCCAAACCTAACAAGATCGCGTATTGACCGTGTGTGGAACCGGGTCTCTGACCCGGTTGCCGCCCGCAGAGCGGCTGGTTCGAGCACCAGCCAGTCTCTCCCTCATCGAGGATGATTGATCGCCGCTATAGCCTATCGGTTCAGATCCACCACCGCGACCTTGTTCACCCCACTGCACGCCAGATACAGCCGCCGATCAGGAGTTGCCACCATATTGCGGACCACACCGCCTCCGGACGGGATCGGCTTGGTGCTGAAGCTCTCCGATTTAGATCAAACCGGACCACGGTATTGGGCTTCACACCTGACTCGCTGTACCAAACCTCGCCATCATTCGTGATCGCGATGCCATACGGTTCTGACTCCGAGCCGCCCGGCGACAACCACTCTTTTAGCAGCCTTCCGCTGGACGGATCGAAATGTCCCAGATACCCCCGCGCGTAATCGGTGTAATAAACCGTGCCATCCGGCGCCAGCGCGATCCGCCGCGGATGCGCACCCGCCGCCGGCAAGGTATATTCGCGGACTCGCATCGTGCTCGGATCAATGCTAGCCAGCTTGTTGGTACCGAACTCGCAAAAGAAGGGCGTGTTGTTCTGCAAGATCACAATGCCGTAAGGCACCGCGTGCGGCGTAGGCAATTTGGTCAAAGTCATCTTGCCGCTTTTCGGATCAAGACGCCCAATATAGTTGGTCTCTTCGTTGGTAAACCACAGAATGCCATCGTGGTCGAATACCGGCGTGTGCGGATCAATCTCGGTGCCATCGGCCGGCCGATACTCGTTGATCTCGCCACTCGTCGGATTCAGCTTGCCGACGTAGCCTCCAGAGATTGCGGTGAACCAGATGTTGCCATCTTTGTCGGCAACCAGCCCATGCGGACCGGACTCGGACGTCTTCAACGGATATTCCTTGAATTCCCCAGTCTTCGGATCAAGCCGGCCCAGTTTGTTCGCACCCTGCCCGGTATACCAAAGCGAGCCATCAGGCGCGACTGCCGGATCGTGTGGCCGCGACTTCGGCGTC
>Ga0116215_1002518_pt1 | contig 11253 bp, 9 predicted proteins | sample Sb_taG_7_FD_89698 | JGI IMG/M metagenome (GOLD analysis project Ga0116215, IMG submission 89698) | Peat soil microbial communities from Weissenstadt, Germany - Sb_50d_2_FS metaG | ecosystem: Environmental > Terrestrial > Soil > Wetlands > Peat | place: Germany: Weissenstadt | collected 2010-09-21 | reverse complement strand
GCCCGCAGGCTTCTCGACTGAGGCTGGAGCCTCGACCGGCACGGGAAGCTCCGCCGGGACGGAAGGCTCCGCCGGGAGGGAAGCCTCAGCCCGGGCGGGAGTGCTCACCGGGGGATGCGCCTCCTCGGGAGAGCCAAGCTGCCGCCCAGGGCGATCGGGCGCGGCGAGCGTATCCGCCTGGCTGACGGCCTGCGCACTCTCGGTCTCTCGGCTTTCGGCTTCACGGTGCTTGCGATCCCAGTGTGGCTGGCGCAGGTCCGCGCGGTGGCGACCGCCGCGCTCGGCCTGGCGCGCGGCGTGCAGCGCGAGGCGCTCTTGGTCGACGTGCAGCGGAATCGTTTCGGCGATGAACGGCGGCTGGCGTCCCTGGGGGGTCGTCCAGCTGACGATCGCGTGGTGCTTGGGTAGATGCAGGCGCGCGTCGGGATGGCCGAGGACGGAGAGATGCTCGATTCCCGGGCGGACGGTGTCTGAGAACTCGGCCATTAATATGCTGGCTGCCGCGCGCGCGTCGCGCACGGAAGCCGTGGCGAAGTACACGCGGTGCGCGAACAGCGCGTCGAGCTGGTCGCGCACCTCGCGGTCGACCCACTGGGCCTCCGTCTGCCAGCACGCCACCGTCTCGAGACCCGCGGAGCGCTTCAGCGCCAGCGTCTCGGCGAAGCCCCGGTTGAGCACCAGCGGCGCCTCATCGACCTTCAACGCGACGGCCATCCGCTCCTCGGCCGGCACGAGGTCCTGCTGCCGGGCCAGCGCCGCGTCCAGCATCCCGACGAGCAGCTGCATCAGCACGGAGGTGTTGCCCGCGCCCATCGCGCCCATGGCGCCCTTCACCACGAGCACCTCGCCGCCGGAGATCACCCGATCGAAGTCGATCGTCAGCGACTCGTTCAGCAGCACCCGCTTGATCGAGGATGAGTTGAGGAGCCGTGCGAGCTTGTTCACCGGCGCGTCGAGCTTGGCGGTGGTCATGCTGCGCGAGTCCGCGAGCTGCGCGGTGAGCTCGGCCGTGAAGAACTCCGAGATCTCCTTGAACTCTGGCAACGTCCGCACGCGTGCTCCGACGCGAGCCCGATAGGAGTAACCCTCCTCCCCCACCGTCAAGAGCCGCGCCGCGTCCCACAGGGTCGAGGAGCGGTCATGCGCCAGCACGGCGATGATCGCGTTGCGCAGGTAGCGGTCGGACGAGGCGCGGATGTCCGCATCGGTAAAGAGGTTCTTGAGCGCCGCGACGACGTAGTCGGCGATCACGTCGGCCGGGGCGTCGACGGCGAGTGGGTTGAAGCCGCATGTCGGGTGGGAGAAGTCCAGCAGCGTGCATGTCCGCTCCGCCGGCACGAGGCTCACCGCCGCCTCCGCCGCGTCGCCCTTGGGGTCGAGCACGATCACCGCACAGCGCTCCCGGCGCAGGTCCTCCGCCACGGTCGCCGTGAGATAGCTCGACTTGCCCTGGTCGACCGCACCGGGCACGGCGGTGTTCTGCTTGCGCAGCTCTGGATGGATCGAGACCGCCCCGAGCGCATCGCGCAGCGTGCCCCGTCCGTCTCGGGGACGGTTGATCGTGGGTGGCGCGGGCGCGAGCGGCAGCGCCGCTCGTTCGAAGGGAACCGTTCCATAGTCGATCGACGGCAGATGCCACAGGGCGGCCAACTCGGTGGAGGCCATCACGCCCTTGTGGAACGACGGCAGCGGATTGCCCTCGCCCCGGCGCACGCGGCGGCCATACAGGCCGAGCAGGCTGTGGCGCACCGCGGTGCCGCGCTCCACGAGCCGGTTCTCCGCCCCCTCCACGCGCAGCTCTGAGGCGATCTGCTCGCAGACCCTGCGTTCGGGGGCGATCACGCGGAGCTCCGCGAAGAACAGCGGCCTGTGCTGGACCTCCAGGCCACCCCGCAGCTCCGCGTCCTCGACCATCGAGCGATCGCGCACCTGCAGGTGGTCTCGGCGCTCGCGCGACAGGTGCGCCTCGTGGTGCTTGTACAAGCGCTTTGAGTGACGCTCGAACAGGGCCGGGGTGGGTGTCATCGCCAGCTGCACGAATGCCGATGAGCCGCACGCGCCCATCACGGTCATCAACCGGTTCATCGGCGGCTCGCGCTCGTGCTCGAAGCGGTCGAGCACCTTCACCCGTTTGATGAACTCGGCGTGCTTCTTCAAGCGCAGCACATACGGTGGCGTGCCGGGCTGCCTGCATTCAGAGCTCAGATGGCAGTTCGGGTAGGCCGTGCGCAGCGCCGCCTGCACCATCCCCTCGAGCCCCTCGGGGCAGCTGACCGCCAGCCACACCGATGGCGAGTCGCGGTCCGTGGCACACGTGTGGTGCACCTCGAGCGCCACGGAGGGCTGGCCCTGGAGCAGTCGCCGCCACCAGCGGCGCAGCAGGCGCTTGTGGAGCGCCTCGAACATCGTGACGATCGCTTCCGCGCTGGTCCGGTCGGTGCGGTAGGCCTCGACGCAGAGACGCACGTATCGCCGTCGACGCCGGGCCCACCAGCGCGCGATCGCGATGAGCGCTCCCAGCGCGAGCACGAGCGTGACGAGCAGCCGCGTCAGCGGCACTCCGGCGATTATCGGGCCCCAACCCCAGACCCCGCTCGCGCCCGTCCCGAGGGCGTCCTGCAGAGTCGGAATCGCCGTGTGCACGTCCGGGGAAGGGAGGGCCGCCGCGTGACCGCCCGTCTGGAGCAAGCTCCGACCCACGGGCGCGCTCGTCGCTGCCCCGGAGTTCAAGGCGGTGGAGAGCGATGATGATCCGCGCAGCGCTGCTCCCAATCCCCCGTCGAGCAACCAGGAGATCAGGGCGAAGCCACCGGCTACGGCGAGCAGGCCGAGCAGTCGCCAGAGCAGAAAGCGAAGAAGCACCTCGTCTTCTGCTCCGACTGGGGCCGATAAACGGGACGGTCAAGGGCAGGGAACGGCTCGCGCGGCGACGAGATCTCGAGCGATCAATGTGAGCGGGCGGCGCGCTCCAGCAGGGTGCCGCGCTCGGACAGGCGCCACGCGTTTGACCTCCCTTGACGCCACGCGTTCGATGTCCCCCCTGGCTGGCCTTGAGGAAAGTTCTCGAGGAGCCGCAACCGCTCGAGCCGGGTCAGGATCTTTGAGATCTGGCTCGGATCGGCGATGCCGGCGTCCTTGGCGATCTCGAGATTGCTCGCACCCGGACGCTCGGCGATGACCGTGAGGACGCGCATCGTCCGGTAGGTCAAGCGCATGTCGAGACCTTCGAGCGGATCCCTGCTCGAGGCATGCGTGGGCGAGCGGGTGGCCCGACGATGCTCGCGCGCCTGTCTCCTCAGCTCCGTGCTCGCCGCCCTCGCCCCGAGGTAGGGAAGCACGATGATGCTCATCAGCTGACCCAGCAGATCCACGAGCGACTCGGTGGGGGCATCGAGCAGGCGCCTGTGCAGCACCGCGAAGACCGCGCCCACCACGCCTTCGGCCGTGACCTCCGCGGGTTCGCGGGTGGCGCTCGTGCTGGTAGGAGAGCGTCCACGATCGACGACCTCCGCCAGCCCCTCGAGCACCCGCGCACGACGCTCCAGCACCTTCGTGCCCGCCCCCAGTGCCTCGACCACGCAAAGCTTCGCCAGCGCCGGCTCCTCGTCGAGGAAGCTCAGCAGCGCAAACAGCCCGGCGCGCACGCCCTCGCGCCAGCCGGCCTCGCCGGCATAGGCCTCACGCAGAAGCGCCTCCGCCTCGTTGACAGCCTCCTCGAACGCCGCCAGAAAGCAGTCTTCGCGGTCGGCGAATACACAGTAGAAAGTCTTCCGCGACAGCTTTGCCCGGCTGATGACCTGCGCGATGCTCATCCCCGAGTAGCCGACCTCCTCGACCGCCTCGACCGCCGCCGCCAGCATCCGGCTGCGCTGAATCTCCATCACCTGCCCGCGTGGCATTCCGTTCGGCCCCGGATGCAACTTGTCTGCCGCCCGCTGCTTATCAGCCATCTCTCCGCCTGGTCATGTTTCTTCCGCCTAGTCGTTCTTTTCAAATATAGAAAAGTACTCCAGTCCGACTTCTCGAGCTCCCCGAACTAAATTTGGCAGTCCATGTGAGGGGGCTTTGGCACTCGATGTGGAGGGGGCTTGCAGCCCCCATGTGAGATAGTGCGATCAGGTGAGGCACGTCGAGGGACAGTTCGCGGGGGTCGGGGATCTCGAGATCTACTGGCAGGCATGGCTGGGAGACGGCGAGCGCCGCGCCACCGTCGTCATCGCGCATGGAGCGAGCGAGCACGGCGGTCGCTATGGCCATGTGGTCGAAGAGCTGGTGCCCGCCGGCTACGGGGTCTACGCGATCGATCATCGTGGTCACGGACGCTCGGGTGGCCGCCGCGCGGTGATCGACCGTCTCGCCTATGCGATCGCCGATCTCGACACGCTGATCGATCTCGTAACCCAAGAAGACGACGGACGGCGACCGTACCTGTTGGGCCACAGCATGGGCGGGTGCATAGCGATCGCCTACGCGCTGGAGCACCAGGCGAAGCTCGCGGGGCTCGTGCTCTCCGCGCCGCTCGCGATCCTGAAGGCCAGTGCGCCGCAGCGAGCGGTCGTGCGGGTGCTGTCTGCCCTCGCCCCGGGTCTGGGGGTGACTGGGATCAGTACCGAGACGATCAGCCGCGATCCGGAGGAAGTACGAGCGTACGAGCAGGATCCGCTGGTCTTCCACGGCAAGCTGCAGGCCCGCACCGCGCTGGAGCTCGCGGACGCAGCCACGACATTTCCGACGGACGTGGCGCGCCTGACATTGCCGCTGCTGGTGATGCACGGCGGCGCCGACCGTCTGGTGCCGCCGGCGAGCGGGAAGATGATCTACGCGCGCGCGGGCTCACAGGAGAAGACGCTGAAGCTGTACGAGGGCTTCTATCACGAGCTGTTCAACGAGCCCCGGGCCGATCGTGCGCGGGCGCTCGAGGATCTGAGGGCGTGGCTGGACGAGCGCGTGGAACCGGGCGCGAGCGCTGATGTCAAGCGATCGGATGAGCTCTCCGGACCCCCGGCAGCTGTGCAAGGCAGCTAGGAAGCACCGCTAGCAGGAGTCATTCGCAGTGTCCGGCTGCCCCCGGCACGTCGAGCAACTCACGGCGCCATCCACTACGCATACGAGCGACTGATCGAGCGCGACGAGGGCACCCGCGACGCGATCGAACCGATCTTCCGCGTCCCCGCGGTTCGACCACCGTCAACGTAGTACCGCTACGGGGATTCGAACCCCGGTTTCCGGCATGAGAAGCCGGCGTCCTAGTCCCCTGGACGATAGCGGCGCGTAAGCGACTGGTCGAGGCTAGCAAAGTGCTCGGAGCAAGTCACGTTCACCTCGGCCATCGCCGGCGCCTGCTCGGAGTCTCTTGGCCCCCTGGCTCGCCCCCGAGCGGTGCGATATCTTCGCTCCTCACCCGACACGCGGATGTGGCGGAATTGGTAGACGCGCGGCGTTCAGGTCGCCGTGTCCGTAAGGACGTGGAGGTTCGAGTCCTCTCATCCGCATCAAGTTTCAGGTCGAAAGGACTCGCGCGCGCGTCGTGCCGATCGTGGGCCAGCCGTCCTGGCCGCAACAGCCTGGCTCTTGCTCGCGAGTCCGACCGACGTCCGAGAGATCCCAGTCCTCGGCCGGCTTGCCAGCCTTCACCACGCTCCGGCGATCGGATCCCAGGAATGACCTTCGCGGAACCGACGATTGCTATTGCGCAGACCGATGACGTTTTGCGAGAACCGCCCGGATGTCCTTGAGCAGGATCATCAGATGTCGCTCATCGGTTGGCGAAGGCGCCAGTCCGTGACGGAGGTAGAACTCCCGAGCGTTGTCATTCAAAGCGTGTACCACCAGCGCGCGAATGCCGAGGATCTCGGCGGCCGCGAGCGAACGTTCCATCGCGTCGGCCAGCAGCCATGCGCCGAGCCCGTGGCCCTGTACTGAGCGGTCGACCGCGAGTCGTGCGAGCAACATCACTGGAATCGGGTGTTGCGGCATTCCGCGCTTGACACGCCCGGTGGCTTCAGGGTGCTCGATCGAGGCAGCGGTGAGCGCGTGATATCCGACGACCCGTTCCTGCTCTGTGTCCACTGTGACAAACGCTCGGGCCGAGCCGCTGCCCGTAGCGGCACGCGCGTGCCGGCACAACCAGACGTCCAAGGAGTCCTCGCCGCAGTAAAACCCCTCGAGGATGTGCCGAGCGCCGAGTGGCTCAGGGTCGCTGAACCGCGGCACTACTCAGGACGCGGGCGACTGAACAGCTCGGCGAGCTTTGGGTTCACTTGCGCCGGGCGCTCGAGCGCGGCATTGAAAGCCGCCCACTGCTTCTCGGAGATCACAAAGCGCGTGCGATCCGCCAGCAGCCGCTCGGCGCGCTCGCGTCCGCTCCCCAGGAGAAACTCCGACAGGGACTCGTCTGCCACCCCCGCAGCCTGGCGGAAGAGCTCGACGTCGCGGTCCGCGACCCGCAGATTGACGCGATTGGTCTTGGTCTCAGACATACGCATCAGTGTACACACATCGTACGCACAGCGCAAGGACGAGCTTTAGAGCCCCCATCTAACGCGCATCTTGAGCCCCAGGCCTGCACGTAGCACGCCCGACCTCAGCTGACGACGCGACGATAAGAGAGGTGGGTGACGCCGGGCGCCTCGAGGACTCGCAGGAGCTCGAGCTCGATGTTGTTGGCGCCGGCGAGGTTGTCGAAGAGCCGCGTGCCGTCGCCGAGCAGGACCGGAACGATGTGGAGTTGAAGCTCGTCGATGAGGCCCGCGGACAGATACTGCTGGGCGACGTTGGCGCCGCCGCCGAGCGAGACGTCCTTGCCGCCAGCCGCCTCCTTGGCCTGGGCGAGCGCCGAGGAGATGCCGTCGGTGACGAAGTGGAACGTGGTCCCCCCGGACTTCGTAAGCGGCTCGCGGGCATGGTGGGTGAGCACGAAGACGGGTGTGTGGAAGGGCGGGTCCTCGCCCCACCAACCGTCCCAGGGGTCCTCTCCCCAGGGACCGGCGTCGCCTCCGAACATCTTGCGGCCCATGATGGTCGCGCCCACGTTGGTGAGGGACTCCTCGACGACCTCGGTGCTGGCGTTGACCTCGCCGCCCTCCCGGCCGTGCGGCTTGCGCCATGCCTCGAGCTCGAACACCCACTCGTGGAGCTGCATGCCGCCCTGGCCGAGGGGGTGCTCCTCGCTCGGTTCGGGCCCGGCGATGAAGCCGTCCAGCGACATCGAGACCTGGAATCGCAGCTTTGCCATCGTGCCTCCTTTGGGTGGGTGAAAGGATCGGTTCTTGCTCGCGGGCTGAACGCCGACGGTCAGAGATGCCCCCTCTTCACGCGCGGGGCGATCTGAAAGAGGGTCGCGCGCGACGGGCCGCGGAGCATGGCTCACACCCCCGCCGCGCGGCGATCGATCGATCGATCGATCAGCTCGTCTGGACGACGAACAGTTTGTTGCCGTCCTGGTCGCGGAAGAAGAACATCGGCGGGACTGGGTCGCCCATGTGCGACACCTCGGCGTCGACGTCGACGCCGAGGGCTTTCAGCTCTGAGTGGTCTGAGTCGATGTCGGAGCTGGACAGCGCGATGCGAGTCTCGATGCCCGTCGGTTCGCCGGGGCGTGGCTTGACGATCGCGATCGTCGTGTCCGCGCCCGCGGGCGCGACTTCGACCCAGCGGTCGCCGTTGCCGAAGGGAACGTCTATGCGCTTCTCGAAGCCGAGCTTGCCGGTGTAGAAGGCGATCGCCGCATCCTGGTCTGAGACGGGGACGATCACGGTCCCCACCTGGGTGATGCGGGTCGAGGTGGTCTCGGTCATTGCAAATCCTCCTGTTCGTTGGTTGAGCTCGATCTATCGCTATCTACGATCTATCCATATCTACCCACAGACCGCCCTCCGCGGCGAAACTCATCGGACGGATCGACCGATCGATCATTCGCCGGCGGAGACGGCTGGTCATCCGGATGATGGATGCGCCCGGTGCTCAGCGATCGGCGATCGCCAGCCACTACGCCACCACAGTAGTACCCGCCACGGGACCACGCGAGGGCGCCTCCATCACCATCAATCACCGGTTCGCGAGAGGCCCCAGGTCCCCTCAGTCAGTCGGGGGAATGCTCCTCGTCAGCCTCGCCGTACACCGATGCAGCCCGCTCCTCATCCGGGCCGGCGCCGGCATCCTGCATGATCCGGTCCGGCGTGTGCTGGTCGCCGTGAGATGCGTGCTCGATCAGTTCCTGCTCGGCGAGCTCAAAGCCCTCGGACTCGCCTCCTCCCCCCTCCTCGACGGCCAGGCGCTCTTGCTGGCGGCGCTTGGCCAGCTCCAGATTGAGCTCAGATGGCGTCGAGTCGTCCACGCGCCGACTTTACTCGATACGTGAGGCGATCGACGATGGGATGGCACCACAGGGAAGACGGCCGCCGGCCTGAGCCGACGGCCGCTCCTACATTGCCAGTCCAGCTTGTGGACTGATCCCTCAGCGACCGGTGGTGTTGCGGCGCTTGAGACGCTGCATGGTCACGATCGAGAAGCCCATGCCCATCAGGAGCAGGCCCGCGCCGACCGTCCAGCGAAGGTCAAAGCCGGTGAACGGCAGTGAGCTTGCTTTCGCGCTCGTTGTGCTGGGAGCGCTGCTGGTCGTCGCGGACGGGGTCGTTTTCGTTGGCGTCGATGTCGATGGGGGTGTTTTGTTCGCTTTCGACGGCGACGTTCCACTGCTGGGCTTGGGCACACCCTGGGGACCGTAGCCGGCGGTGGCGGGTGGGCTGCCGCTCGTTGCAAGAGCCGTCGGCGCCGCGAGCGCGATAGCCAGCAGCAGCACGACCGGCAGAGCTAACAGCCCACGCGACGCGCGAGACGATGATCCTCTGCTCCTGGGTGCTGCGCCTGCTGCTTGCGGCCTGCTCGAGGCCACGACATCGGTCCGAGTCATGCCATACCTCCCATTGATGGTCTGGTGAGCGCTACGGCCCTCATCGGGGCCCTTTCGTGATTTCGTTGCGGCGATTCCATTTCAAAGCATTATTCCGTTCGCCGTTCCCGGCATCTCTCCTGCGAATCGATCTGCCTGCTTCGGACAAGGTCTATCACCAATGCCGGTCATGCAGCCGCTTCGTCGACCATTACATCGGCTGCTTAGGACGGCTTTCGAGAATGATCCGCTGCCCCGCGCCTGGGCACGCCCGACCCCCAAGACACGTGCGCGCGCCCTTGAACATCCCTCGGCCAGCTGTCAACGGGAAGGGGTCAGGCCCCCTCCCGACCTCCCCCCGCCGAAACGAGCACCCGCCCTTCCAAGGCACCCTCGTGCAGCTGGGCACGTAAAACCATCAGTCAGCGGGAAGGGGGCAGGCCCCCCTCCCGACCTCCCCCCGACGGGATCCGCACGCGACCGTCGAGCGTCCCGTCGTGCAGCTGGGCGCGCAGGACCTTCTTGTCGAACTTGCCGACGCTCGTTTTGGGGACTTCGGCGATGAAGGCGAACTCGTCGGGGAGCCACCACTTGGCGACGCGCGGGCGCAGGTGCTCAATGAGCTCCGCGGCGCTCGTCGAGGTCCCCTCGCGGAGGACGACGCAGCACAGCGGGCGCTCGGCCCAGCGCTCGTCGGGCTTGCCGATCACGGCGGCCTCGAGGACGTCGGGGTGGGCCATCAGCTGGTTCTCGAGCTCGACCGAGGAGATCCACTCGCCGCCGGACTTGATGACGTCCTTGGAGCGGTCGGTGATGCGCACGAAGGCGTGCTCGTCGATCGCGGCGATGTCGCCGGTGCAGAGCCAGCCGGAGTCGAACTTGTCGTCGCCGGAGGGGTCGTCGAAGTAGCGCGCGGCGATCCAGGGGCCGCGCACCTGGATCTCGCCGGTGGACTCTCCGTCCCAGGAGACCTCGCGGCCGTCGTCGTCGACGAGGCGGAGCTCGGTCCACGGCAGTGGCTTGCCCTGCAGGGCGCGTTCGTTCCAGTAGCGCTCGTCGAGTCCGCGGTCCTCGGCGGGGTCGCAGAAGGTGACGACGGGGCTGGTCTCGGTCATCCCCCAGCCCTGGAAGATGCGCACGCCGTGGCGCTCCTGGAAGTCCTTCATCAGCTGGCGCGGCACGGCCGAGCCGCCGCAGACGGCGTGGGTCAAGGAGGAGAGGTCGATCGTGTGCGCATCGGCGTAGCGCAGGAGGGCGGCGAAGATCGTGGGCACGCAACCCGCGACGGTGGGGCGCTCCGCCTCGATCGCGCGCGCGAGCGGCTCAGCCTGCAGGAAGCGGTCGGGCATCAACAGGTCGGCGCCGGCGAGCGCGGCGGCATAGGGGATCCCCCAGGCGTTGACGTGGAACATCGGGACGATCACGAGCGCACGATCGCGGCGGGAGAGCCCGAGGTTGTCCACGAACAGCGAGGCGGTGGCGTGCAGGCAGACGGAGCGGTGCGAGTAGAGCACGCCCTTGGGGTTGCCGGTCGTGCCGCTCGTGTAGCAGAGCGAGGCGGCCTGGCGCTCGTCGATCTCCGGGTATTCGAAAGGCTGGGCGGGGTCCGCATCATCATCATCCGCCGCGTCTGCGAGCAGCTCCTCGTAGTGGAGGACATTCGGCAGTGAGCACTCGGCGGCCACCTTGCGCGTCGCCTCTGCCTCCCCCATCAAGACGAAGTGGCGCACCCCTTGGAAGGTCGGCGCGAGCTTCTCCAGCAGCGGCACGAGCGAGTCGTCCACGAAGATCACCTGGTCCTCGGCGTGGTTGACGATGTAGGTGAGCTGCTCGGCGAAGAGGCGGACGTTGAGGGTGTGCAGCACGGCCCCAAGGCAGGGCACGGCCATGTAGAGCTCGAAGTGGCGCTGGTTGTTCCAGGCGAACGTGCCGACGCGGTCGCCGGGCTTGATCCCCAACCGCCCGAGCGCCCGCGCGAGACGGTCGACGCGCTCTGAGATCTCGCCGAAGCTCGCGCGCACGGTCCCCTCCGAGGTGAGCGTCACGACCTCGGCGGAGGGATGGCAGTCGCGCATCCGCCGGCGCAGGTGGTGCAGGTTCAGCGGAAAGTCGTCCTGCATCAGGCCTTTGAGCCCCTCTGTCATCTCCCGCGGGCTCCTTCCTCGCTCAACGCCGGCTCGCCCAGCCCACTGTAGATCGCGTGGGTACGTTGCGCAATGTCATCCCAGTCGAAGCGCAGAACGTGCTCGGAGGCCTCCGCCACGAGCCGGTCGCGCAGCTCCTCATCGACGAGCAGGCGCTCGATCATCACGCCGAGGTGCTCGGCGTCGCCGCCGTTGAAGCGCAGGCCGACGCGCTCGCCG
>Ga0116215_1002502_pt1 | contig 11303 bp, 5 predicted proteins | sample Sb_taG_7_FD_89698 | JGI IMG/M metagenome (GOLD analysis project Ga0116215, IMG submission 89698) | Peat soil microbial communities from Weissenstadt, Germany - Sb_50d_2_FS metaG | ecosystem: Environmental > Terrestrial > Soil > Wetlands > Peat | place: Germany: Weissenstadt | collected 2010-09-21 | reverse complement strand
CATCGGCGCGAACACCACGATTTTCAGTTGGATCAATTCGGCATTGCTGAATCCAGTCCCCGGCCTCACCAACTCGAGCGAGGTTGTATCGCTGACGCTGAGCAAGCCTGGAAACACTCCCCTCGGATTTACATATCCGGATATCGAAGCTTTGCGCGACGGGCAGCAGAGTTTCTCGGGCATCGCCGCGTGCAACTTCGCCACCATGAGCCTCACCGGCAAAGGCAAGCCGGAGCGCGTATTTGGCATGGTAACGTCTGCGAATTACTTCGATGTTCTGGGCGTGCGGCCGGTCGTTGGGCGCGGCTTTCTGCCCGCGGAGGACGAGAAGCCGGGAGGCGCGCCTGTGGCGGTGATCAGCTACCGGCTGTGGCAAACACATTTCGGCGCGAATCCGAATATCGTCGGCCAGGCGATTGAAATCAACGAACACTCTTACTCCATCGTGGGCGTAACGCCGGCAGCGTTTCAGGGGAGCCAGACGGGAGTGAGAACCGAGATTTATATTCCGATCATGATGGAAGAGCAAGTGACGCCGCAGGGCGACCTGCTCAATGACCATCACTATTTCTGGTTGTTGGCGTTCGGACGGCTGAAGCCGGGCGTCACGCTGGCGCAGGCGCAGGCGGAGATGACGCTGCGACTTAAGCCGGAGGCGAAGAATTATCCCGAGGAACACCGCGGGAAAGACACTGTGACAGTGTATCCGCTGTGGCGCAATCCATTTGGCTTGAATCTGTTTCTCTCGATTTTGTTGCCGGCGCTGATGTGCATCGCGGGCCTGGTGTTGTTGCTGGCATGCACGAATGTGGCGAATCTGATGCTGGTGAGGGCGGTAGGGCGGCGGCGTGAAATGGCCATTCGCATGTCGCTGGGTGCGAGCCGGTGGCGGCTGGTGCGGCAACTGTTGGTGGAAAGTTTGCTGCTGTCGGTGGCGGGAGGCGCGGTGGCGCTGCTGATCACCACGTGGACTGCGGGAACATTGATGGACTTCCTGCCGAACTCGCCGGATATCCCGCTCTCGCTCACCATCCGGGCCGATCGCGCGGTCTTGCTGGCGACGATGGTCATCTCGATACTCACTGGCGTGATTTTCGGAATCCTGCCGGCGCTGCGAGCTTCGCGAGAAGCGCCGGTCGGCGTGCTGAAAGAGGAGACGGGGAGCGCGTCGGGCGGACTGCGGAAGGCGCGCCTTGCGAACGGGTTAGTGGTGGCGCAGATTTCGCTGTCGCTGCTGCTGTTGATCTGCGCGGGATTGTTCATTCGCAGCGTCAGGAGCGCGGAGCAAATCTATCCGGGATTCAATTCCCACAACGTGCTGATCGCCTCCTACGATCTGTTTACCGCGCGGTATTCGGAGGAGAAGGGCGCGGAATTCGATCGCCAGCTCGTCGCGAAACTGGAAGCGCTGCCGGGCGTTCAGTCGGTGGCCCTGTCGAACCGCATGCCGCTGGCATTTGGCGGAGGTTCGACGAGCGTGAAGCCTGAAGGCTATGTCGCGCAGGCCGACGAATCGATGGAGATTGCGGACGCCATCATCTCGCCGAATTATTTCCACACGCTGCAGATTCCGATGGCGAAGGGGCGCGACTTCACGCCGCAGGATACGAAGAGCTCGCAGCGCGCAGTGATTGTCAGCGAAGCGTTCGTGAATCGCTATTGGCCGGGCCAGGAAGCAATCGGCAAGCAACTCAATTCCGACTTGACGCACGAATGGTTCACGGTGATCGGAGTGGCGCGCGACACCAAAATGAACAGCCTGAATGAGAAGCCGGTGCCGTTCGTATATTTGCCGTTGTACCAGGTTTACCGCGCCGACATGACGATCTGTGCGCGTGTGGCCGGAGATCCATTGACCTTCAGCCAGACGCTCGACAAAACGATCCACGAATTGAATGCCAATGTGGGGTTGTTCGATATCACCACGCTGGAATTGCGCAATCGGTTTGCCAGCTTCGGCCAGCAGGTTGCTGGAACGTTCGTGGGAGCATTCGGGCTGCTCGCGTTGGTTCTGGCCGCGGTGGGAATTTACGGGGTAACGGCTTACACGACGCGCCAGCGCACTCATGAAATCGGCATCCGCGTGACGCTTGGGGCGACCAAGAAAGATGTGTTCCGGTTGGTGCTTGGCCATGGAGTTCGGTTGATGCTCACCGGCGTCGCTGTGGGATTGGTGCTGTCGTTCGCGCTGACGCGCTTTCTGAGTGGTTTGCTCCTGGGCGTAACGAGCACCGATGCCTTGACGTTTTTGAGCGTCGCTTTCCTGCTCTGCGCGGTGGCCTTGTTCGCCTGCTTCATTCCTGCGCGCCGCGCCATGCGCGTGGACCCGATGGTGGCGCTGCGCTACGAATAATGGCCGTCGGGATTCAACTCCCTAAAAACGGACTTCGGAAACTGTTGCGGGCGAACGTGCGGCTATTGCGCTGCCATGTGCGTGTCGCGCAGCAGGACCACGTCGGAGACAGTGTGCGTGCGCGCGACGGCGACGGACTTTCCGTCGGGCGAAAACTGAAAAGTCCCGATTGGATCGGCCGTGAAATTCGTCAAGCGATGGCCGGGCGAGCCATCCACGGGCTGCAGCCAGATGTTGCCCACGCCATTTTCGACGACGGTATAGACGACGCTTTTTCCGTCGGGAGTGATGGCGATGGTGGCGGAGATGTCCGGGCGCGGAGTGAGAAATTTCGTGGAGGCCTGAGATGGGGAGGTGACGTCCACCAGAGCGACCCTCGTAGTATTCGACTGCGTGGCCGCATCCACCGAAATTGATATCCAGGGCATCCACTTGCCATCGGGCGAGAGGCCCACGGCTCCTTGCATGATGCTGTAGGGGATTGCGCTGCCGGGCACGAGCTCAGCGGGCCCGCCATCGACGGGGATTTTCATCACGCGGTTCGAGACGCTGTCCAGGTAGTAGAGCGACTTTCCATCGAGGGCGCAGACCGGGGTTTCATCATCCTTGCCGGTGGTGAGTTGCTTGGGATGCGAGCCATCAGCATCGACTCGCCAGATATTGTACGAAGTCTTTCCCTCTTTTAGAAACCAGTTCAGCAGAATCGGGCCGCCGTTTCCGCAAGCGGAAGACGCGAGAATCGTTGCGCTCGGATCGGAGACGAGAGTGGTCTGCTGGCTACCGTCGAGTGACATGCGCAGAACGGAATTACGCGTGGTGACCAGCAGATTGCCGTGAGCATCCCAGGCCACGGATCTCACTCCGGCCTGATTCGGAAGCCCGGGGACTTGCACGGGGATTCCGTTGGCGGCGAGGGGCTGCACGTAGACCGAATCCGAGTTCTGGCGTTGAATGGAAACCATGGCCGAGGCGTCCGCCGAAAGGCTCAGATTGCGGTAGCCGCGCGTATCGTTGGTGAGCGGGCGGAGGCGGCCCTCGGGATAAGAGATGAAAGCAATCTGCGGAGTCGGCGAACCCGAGGCGCGATCACGATAGTTGGCCAGCAGTCCGTGGCCGTCGGGAGTCCAGGCGAGGTCGAGGAAGCTGCGGTCCGGAAATGCCGTGAGCGGGGCTTCCTTGCCGCTGGCGATATCGAAAACGCTGATCTGCGCCAGCGCGCTGCTTTGGGTGTAGGAGACGAAGGCGATCTTGTTTCCGTCGGGCGACCAGGAGAGCGCGTCGGGGATCGGTATGGGAGCGATCATGAGAATTTTCTCGTCGCTGCCGTCGAGGTTGGCCGAAAGCAAACGGTATTTTCCGATTTCGGGGTCATTGGCGCGCACATAGGCCATGCGTTTACCTTCCGGCGAGAAGCTCGGTCCGCGGTCCACGTCGTGAAGCAAAGCCTGCGGCGTGCCGCCGAGCACAGGCATGCGATTCATTTCGAAGGACGTTAGTGTGCGTCAATTGCCTTTCGATAAAAGATATAGTTGGCGTCGAGAGAGAACGTGACAGCCTGGATGACGTTGGAATCCGGGGGGAGAACTTGCGTGTTGCTGCCGGTGGCAATATTGCGCAGCCACAAACTCTGCTTGCCGTTTTCATTGATGACGCTGACGACGTATTTGCCGTCAGGGGAGATGGCTGCGAGCAGAGCCTTGCCGGAATTGGTGATCTGAGTGACGGAGAAAGTTTGAAAAGGAATCACCACGGCGCGGTTGGCAAGCAGCGAGTAGACACCATAGCCCGCGCCGAGGATGAGCAGAAGCGCGACGAGCACACCGGCGATGAGCGCGGCTTTGTGTTGCTTCGCTGCCGCCACGACAACGGAACTGCCGGAGGCGTGGGTGGCCTGAGGCTGTGGGGCTGCGGCGGCCGACGCGGCAGGCACCGAGCTCGTTGACGCGGGCAACGTGGTCGAAGAACTGGATTGCGCAGCATGAGAACTGCTCAGGATGCCTGATGTCGTGTCGCGCTGCATGCGTTGCAGATCGGCGCGCAGATCGGAGGCATGCTGATAGCGCAGCTTCACGTCTTTTTCGAGGCACTTGTTGATGATGTGCTCGAGCTCGGCGGGCACGGAGGGATTCAGACGGACCGGCGGCACGGGCGCGCGATTCAAGATGGCGTCGAAAATTTCAACCGAGCTATTTCCACTGAAGGCTTGGCGGCCCGTCGCCATTTCGTAGATTACGGCGCCGAAGGAGAAAATATCGGTGCGCGCGTCCACTTCGCGAGCGCGAGCTTGTTCCGGAGACATGTAGGCGACCGTGCCGAGGGCGGCGCCGGGAGTGGAGATATTCTTGTCGCCGAGAGTGGCGGCAGTGAAGGAATCGGCGGCGCCTTTCATGGGCACGAGTTTGGCAAGGCCAAAATCGAGAATCTTGGTTTGGCCGCGTTGCGTGATGAAGATGTTTGCAGGCTTGATGTCGCGATGGACGATGCCTTCGGTGTGCGCGGCGTCGAGGCCGTCGGAGATCTGCGTGGAGATATCGAGGAGCGTCTCGGTTTCGATCGGCCCGGCGGCGATGCGATGCTTGAGCGTCTCGCCTTTGAGCATTTCCATGGCGAGATACGGGCGGCCGTCGTGCTGGCCGATCTCGTAAATGGTGCAGATGTTGGGGTGATTCAGCGCGGAAGCGGAGCGGGCCTCGCGCTGGAAACGTTCGAGAGCCTGCGAATCGGCGGCCAGCGCGTCCGGCAGGAATTTGAGCGCGACGCGGCGGCCGAGATTGAGATCTTCGGCTTCATAGACGACGCCCATGCCGCCTCCGCCGAGTTTCGAGAGGACGCGGTAATGGGAGACGGTGCTGCCGATCAACGAGGTGGAATCCGCCATTGAGCGCTCATCTTAGGTTGGGATCGGAGCCAAGTCAACGAACACAGATTGATCTAGCGCTGTGCGCCGCGCGCGATGGTCGAATTTGGGGACAATCGTGGTCGTAAGATGCCGGCGGGGACGCCAGCGGTACCGTGCGTACAACACCGGGAATTGCTGGGGAATCAGATAGACTGAATCCGATGAGAGCGCGTCTTCGAAGTGTCGCTTGGTTTGTGCTCACGTTAGTTTTTGCCGCTGTGCCGGCGATTGCGCGGGCGCAGGAGCCTGTGGGGCCGATTCATCCGCCGCCTGGGGCTACGGACAAGAAGCCTGCTGTTGATCTGAAACCGCCGCCGCTGCAAGAGAAGCCCATCATTGTTAGGACTACGGAAGTGATCACGCCGGTTACCGTGCAGAATCGCGATGGCGAATTGGTTCTCGATCTCGAACAGAAGGATTTTCATATTTTCGACAACGGGGCGGAGCAGAACATTCTGCATTTCGATCTGGGGGGCGATCCGCTGGCAGTGGTGTTTCTTGCGGAGAGCAGCTCGCGGATTGAAGCGTTGCTTCCGGCGGTGCGGCGGTCGGCATCGGTGTTCACGCAGACGGTGATGGCGCAGACGGGCGATGCGGCGGTGGTGACGTATGACGATTCGATCGACGTGCTGCGCAGTTTCACGGGCGACACAGAAGCGGTGGAGGAAGCGATTCACAAACTGCCGATGGGGTCGTCGGGGGCGCGGCTTTACGATGCGATTTCGCAGAGCGTCGCGTTGCTGGCGGCGCAACCGCCACGGGAGCGGCGAATTCTTCTGATTCTCGGCGAAGCGCAAGATGCGGGGAGCCAGAAAAAACTCGGCGAGGCTCTGCGCGAGGCCGAGCTGGCCAACGTGACGATTTACACGATTGGGCTGAGCACGCTCGGAGCGGAATTGCGGAATCCGCCGAAGCCCTATACGCCGACGGAGATCGGGCCGCCGGGAACTTTTCCGCTGCCGACGCCTCCCGGCGTGCCGCAGACACCGCAGACGGAATCGCAGGTGTACGGGAATATCGACATGCTGTCGCTGGCGATCTGGGTGGTGAAGCATGCGTCGAACGCGGTGAAGAATCATGCGCTGGAAGTGGCGACCGAGGCGACCGGCGGAGTGCATTACGCGACGATGAAAGATCGCAGCATCGAGAAGGCCATGGATGAAATCGGCGCGGAGCTTCACGCGCAGTACACTCTGGGCTATAAGCCGCCGGGGGATGAGCCTTCGGGATTCCATGAGATCAAGGTGACCGTTACGCGGCCGGGAGTGCGCGTGAGGACCCGGCCGGGATATTACCTGCCGCCGGCGCCGTCGAAGTAGATGTCCGGCAGGATCGACTGTGCGGTGACCTTTCTACGCGCCCTGCGACGGAGCCCAAGCCCCTAACAGTGGCTGAGAGGGCTTCCAGGGGGTGCCATTTTGTATCGATTAGAAATTGCCTCCGTGCTTTATTTTCAGCGAGTTACGGCGATTTCTGTTCGTTTCCGTGTATCGATCAGAAAATCGCGCATCGGACTGCTGGCTGGGATCTCCTTTCTTTGCGCCGTGGCTGGGTTCATTTGCAATTTCCCACGGTAGGCTAGCAGGAATCGGTGGCGGAACCTATTGTACGGATTGCGGAAATGCTTAGAGAGATGGGGCGAACATTCTCGTCGCTCGGAACGTTGGGACTGGGGCTACAAAGGACTTGTCAGATTGGTTGGAGGGCCGGAGAATACGGCTGGCTCAGCGGGGGAGATAGATCACGTGAAGATTGAAATTTATGGGCAAGCTTACAATGTGCAGGCCGACGAGAATGAGGCGTATTTGAAGGAACTCGCGGCGTATGTGGATGCGAAGATGCGGACGGTCGCCGAAGCGACGCGAACGGTGGATTCGGTTCGCGTGGCGGTGCTGGCGGCGCTGAATATCGCCGACGAACTGCATACGATCCGGCGGCGGCAGGATGCCATCGATGGGCCGTTGCAGAAGCGCGTGGAAAAGTGCGTGGGGATGGTCGAAAAGGCCCTTGAGCAATCGGCGTGAGGCTTGTGGTTCAGCTTGGTGACGGTCGAAACTCACAATCCTTCCGACTTGAGCCCCGCGCCGATTTCCGCTCTTCCATTCACCCTTCCATCTGATTCCGAAATGGCGGTTCTATGTGGATTCGATTGAGTGGTTTTCTAGTTTTGTCGGCGCTGTTTTGTGGCGCGGGCGCGAACCCGGCTTTGGGCCAAGCCCAAGGACCTGTGCGGATTACGCTCGATGACGCCATCAAGATGGCACTCGAGCACAATCACACGCTGCAGGCCGAGCGCTCGACGATTCTGCAAGCGCAGGCCGAAGAGACCACCGCGAATCTGCGGCCCAATCCCACGCTAGCGTGGGACGCGCAATTCCTGCCGCTCTTTCAGCCGACACAGGCGGGCTCAAATTACTTTGACCAGAATGCGCAATTCGATGTCGGGCTGAGCTATCTCTTCGAGATCGGACGAAAGCGGCAGCACCGGCTGCAAGCGGCGCTGGACGTTACGGCGCAGACGAAATCGCAAGTGTCGGATAACGAACGGGCTCTGATTTTTTTGGTGGCATCGGATTTTGTGAGCGTGCAGCTCGCGGAAGCGACTTTGTCTTTGGCCGAGCAGGATGTGAAAAGCTTTCAGAATACGGTGGACATCAGCGAAGCCCGCCTGAAGGCGGGCGACATGAGCGAAGGCGACTATCTCAAGATCAAGCTGCAGCTTCTTCAATTTCAGACGGATTATTCGCAGGCGCAATTGGCGAAAGTGCAGGCGCTAATTTCGCTGCGGCAGCAGCTCGGGTTTGAATCCGTGCCCGCGGATTACGACGTCGCGGGGGAGCTCGATTACCAGCCGGTGCAGGCGAAGCGCGAGGATCTGGAAGCGTTGGCGCTGCGGCAGCGGCCGGATTTGCGGGCCGCGCAACAGGGAGTGACCGCGGCGCAGAGCCAATACGCAGTGCAGAAGTCCATCGCCAAACAAGACCTGACCGGCGGTGCGGATTACTCGCATACCGCGGGCGCCAGCTCGGTCTCTTTGTTTTTCAGCATCCCGCTGCCGATATTCAACCGCAATCAGGGAGAAATCGCGCGGACGCGCTACGCCATCGGGCAAGCGCAGGAGACAGAGAAGGCGGCACAGGAGCAGGTGCTGAGCGATGTGGTGAATGCCTACGAGAGCGTGCAGACGAACGACGTGGTCATCAAGTTGTATCGCTCGGGTTATCTGGATGCCGCGAAGGAATCGCGGGACATCAGCGAATATGCCTATAAGCGCGGGGCGGCGAGCCTGCTCGATTTTCTGGACGCCGAGCGGAGTTACCGCTCGACGCAGCTCGCCTACCTGCAGTCTCTCGCGTCTTACCAGACGGCGCTGGAGCAATTGCGCGAGGCGGTGGGCACAAGGAATCTGCCATGAACAACGAACTAAATTATCGCGGCATGGGATTGAGGCGAGGCGCGGCAGTGGGATGCGGCTTGACGCTCCTTCTCGCGCTTAGCGGGTGCAGCAGTAGTCGCGACGAGAAGGCTGATCAGATGACTTCGTATTCGGCGTCGGCCTCGAAGACGGCAACGCCGCAGCTTTTTTCGATTCCGGAGGAGCAGCTTTCGCACGTGCAGGTGGTTACGGTTGAGCCGTCGCAGTTCGTGCGCACGCTGAGGTTTTCGGGGGCGGTGGCGTACAACGCGTTTCGCACCACGCCGGTGATCACGCAGGTGGGCGGGCCGGTTAGCCGGATTTTGGTGGTGCCCGGGGAACGCGTGAAGGAAGGGCAGCCGCTGTTGGAAGTGAGCAGCCCGGATTATTCGCAACTGCGCGCGACTTATTTGAAGGCGCGGGATACGTATCGCGTGGCGGACAAGAATTACGCGCGGGCGCAGGACCTTTATGCGCACAACGCGATCGCGGAGCGCGATTTGCTGCAGGCGGAATCGGATCGCAACCAGGCGCATGCGGACCTGGAATCGGCGGAGCAATCTTTGCGCATTCTGGGAATTCCTAAGCCGGAGAGCACGGAGCAGGCTACGCCGCTCTCTGAGATTCCGCTGCTTGCGCCGATTGGCGGAGAAGTGGTCGAGAGGCTTGTTTCGCCCGGGCAGGTGATTCAGGCGGGGGCGACGCAGGCGTTCACGATTTCGGATATGAGCACGGTGTGGGTGCTGGCAAACGTGTTTCAGAGCGATCTGGCGAGCGTGAAGGTGGGCGATGCGGTCTCGGTGCAGACGGATGCTTACCCGGATAAGTTCAGCGGAAAGATCTCTTACATTACCGCGGCGCTTGATCCGAACACGCGGACCTTGCAGGCGCGCATCGTGGTGGAAAATCCTGGGGAAAAATTGAAAAAGGATATGTACGTGACCTGCGCGGTGACGGCGGGAGCGGTGAAGAATGCTTTGACTGTGCCGGATGCGGCGATTTTGCGCGATGAGGAGAACGAGCCGTTCGTTTATATGGCGACGGGATCGAACCAGTTTGCTAAGCACAACGTGGAGATTGGAGATAGCCGCGATGGGCGAACGCAGATTCGGAGTGGGTTGAATGCTGGGGATCGCGTGGTGGGGGATGGGAGTTTGTTTTTGCAATTTGCTAATTCTTTGCAGAGGTGATGGAAGGGCGATAGAGGGCGAGAGGCAAGAGATTTCAAATTTGAAATTTCAGATTTGAAATCAAAGACGGAGAGGGACCGAAAACCGGGCGGGACTAGAGGGCAGGCCCGCCCCTACGACACCATGATTCATCGGATTGTCCAATTCGCGCTTAATCAGAGATTTTTGGTGCTGATGCTTACGCTATTTGTGGTGGTGGCGGGTAGCGTGTCGTTTCAGCGCATGCCTGTGGATGCTTATCCGGATCTTTCGCCGCCACAGGTGGAATTGATCACGCAGTGGCCGGGGCACGCTTCGGAGGAAGTGGAGCGGTTGGTTACCTTGCCGCTTGAGTTGGCGATGAGCGCTACGCCGAAGATGGAAGTGCAGCGCTCGATTTCGCTGTATGGGCTTTCGGATTTGCGGCTCACGTTTGAGGAAGAGACGGACGACTACTTTGCGCGGCAGGTGGTGTTTCAGCGCATTGCGGATGCGCAACTGCCTGCCGGCGTGACGCCTTCGATGGCGCCGCTTTTCAGCCCCAGCGGGCTGGTGTATCGCTACGTGCTCGAAAGTCCGGACCGCTCGCCGCAGGAACTGAAGATTTTTGAGGATTGGGTAGTGGAGCGGGCGTTCCGGCAGGTGCCTGGCGTTGCCGATGATTCAGGATTCGGCGGAACTACGATGCAGTACCAGGTGCTGCTCGATCCTGCGCGAATTTTTGCCTATCACATCACCGTGCCGATGGTGGTGCAGCAACTCACGGCGAATAACGCGAATACAGGCGGCGGATTTTATTCGCAGGGCGGGCAGTTTTATTACGTGCGCGGGCTGGGGTTGGTGAAGGACACGCACGACATCGAGAACATTCTCGCGGGCACGACGAATGGAGTGCCGGTGCGCATCCGCGACGTGGGCCGCGTGGCCATCGGCTACGCGCCGCGGCTGGGCGAATTCGGATTCGACAATCGCGACGGCGGCAAGGTGAATTCGAACGACGATGCCGTCGAGGGCGTCATTCTGATGCGGCGCGGCGAGCAGACGCAAACGGTGCTGAAGGGAGTGGAGGCGAAGACCAACGAGTTGAATACGCTGACGCTGCCGCAGGACGTGAAGGTGCGGCCTTATTACGATCGCAGTGACCTGGTGCAGTTGACGACGGATACGGTGGAAGCGAATTTGCTGCGCGGGATGGTGCTGGTGCTGATCGTGCTGATGTTTTTTCTGGTCAGCGCGCGCGCGGCGATCATCGTGGCGCTGACGATTCCGATCAGCCTGCTTTTCGCGTTTGTGTTTCTGCACGCGCACGACGTGGCGGCGAATTTGCTTTCGATCGGCGCGATCGATTTCGGAATCATTATTGATGGCACGCTGGTGATGGTGGAGAACATCTATCGCGAGCTGGGAAATCGCGCGGGGCAGGAGTACAAGCTGAACGACGTGATCCTGGCGGCAGCGCGCGACGTG
>Ga0116215_1002480_pt1 | contig 11383 bp, 8 predicted proteins | sample Sb_taG_7_FD_89698 | JGI IMG/M metagenome (GOLD analysis project Ga0116215, IMG submission 89698) | Peat soil microbial communities from Weissenstadt, Germany - Sb_50d_2_FS metaG | ecosystem: Environmental > Terrestrial > Soil > Wetlands > Peat | place: Germany: Weissenstadt | collected 2010-09-21 | reverse complement strand
GTCGTCGCTCAAACACGCGGCCTCGCTGCACAACCCTGCGTACTACGAGAAGGAACGTCTGCGGTTTTCCACCTGGAATACCCCCAGGTTCGTCCGCTGCTATGGCGAAACCCTCGACCGTCTGCTGATCCCACGTGGGATCACAGCGCAAGCTGCAAAGATCATTTCCGAGGCTGGAAGCTGTTTGGAGGTGGCGGATGCTTGCCCTGACCCCGAGCCTGCGGACTTTGTCTTCACAGCCGAGCTCACTGGTGAACAGCGCTCGGCCTTCGACGCCCTGGCTCAGCAGGATCTGGGAGTTCTCATCGCGCCACCGGGCACGGGCAAGACCGTGATCGCCTGTGCTCTCATAGCGCACCACGAGCTACCCACGCTCGTGATCGTGGATCGTCAGCCGCTCGTGGAACAGTGGCGCGACCGCCTCGTCGAGCACCTTGGCCTCGAGCAGAAACAGATCGGCCAGCTCGGGGGCGGGCGTCGAAAAGCCCGGGGGCTGGTGGACATCGCCACAGCGCAGTCATTAGCTCGCCGGGAGGATCTAGCGGAGTTGGGGCTCCGCTACGGTTTGGTGGTCGTTGATGAGTGCCATCACGTGCCGGCGGTGACCTTTGAGCGCTGTGTGCGGCAGCTCCCGGTGCGACGATGGTTGGGACTGACTGCAACCCCGTACCGGCGAGATGGGCTGCAGGGCCTGATCACGATGTATTGCGGTCCCATTCGTCACCGGATCGGAGCGAGGGTCGACGCAACCTCCCTCGCCCGGCTCGAGCTCGTGGTTCATGGCACCAAGCACTCGGTTCCAGAGCCGGAAGGACTCGGAATCCAGGAGGTTTTCCGTGGGATCGTCGAAGACGACGAGCGAACAGAGCAGATCTGCGCCGACGTGCTAGTCGCAGTCGGCGAAGGCAGGAACTGTTTGGTTCTTGCTCAATGGACCGGACACGTGGAAGCCATCGCCGAGGGCTTGCGCAAGATCGGCCTCGATCCATATGTCCTCCACGGCGGGATGCCCAAGAAGCAACGAACGGAGGTGGTCGGGAAGCTCACCCAGGGTATTCCTGGTGGAGGACTGCTCCTCGTTGCCACCGGCGGCCTCTTGGGAGAAGGATTCGACTGTCCTCCACTGGACACGTTGTTTCTGGCCTTTCCTCTCGCGTTCAAGGGCCGGCTCGTCCAGTACGTCGGGCGGGTCCTTCGACCCTTGCCGGAAAAGACGAGTATCGAGGTGCACGATTACGTTGATTTCGAAGTACCCGTGCTGGCTCGGATGCATGGAAAGCGTTTGCCTGGCTACGCGAGTCTTGGGTTCGACACCAAGCACCGCTCAGGTAGATCAGCCTGAGGCAGCTGCGCTGTCTGGAATGACAAGGGCAGCACACTCGTACTGTTCGAAAACGCGATTGCGCCACTGAGAGGGCGTTTCTGAACCTGATCGCACGGACTACCGTGAATGTTGCCTGGTAACAATCGCTGGTAACAATCGGATGCCTGACCTGCCATTCCGTGGCCACACGCCACCTTGCCGTCTGGGAGCAAGACTTCGCCCATGACCGCTCGCCTCCTCGTGATCTGCCTTCGCCAGGTGTTACGCCTGCTCCTTCTCGCCTGTCGGACTTCTCGCTCGAAGGATCTCGAGCTACTGGTCCTTCGTCAGGAGCTCTCCGTCCTCCGCCGCCTGGTCCCCCACCCGAGAACGAGACGCGAAGAACGACTCGTACTCACCGTCCTCCAGTACCTCCGCCCGGCGCGTGAACGCCTTTCCAATCTGTTCACTCCCGACACCCTGTGGCGCTGGCATCGCGAGCTCGTGAGGCGAAAGTGGGACCGACCTCATCGCATCAACCCCAAACGGGCGATCCCGCTTCAGACGCAGCTCCTCGTCTGGCGTCTGGCCAAGGAGAACCCGACCTGGGGATACCGACGCATCCAGGGCGAACTCCAAAAACTCGGCATCGAGATCTCAGCCTCGAGCATTCGCCGGATCACCGCCCCGAAGCGACGACCGGGACCCAAACGCGACACCTGGCGCCAGTTCATGCGCGCTCAGGCCTCCTCCATCATCGCCTGCGACCTGTTCACCGTGGAATCCATAGGGCTGAAGACCCTCCACGTCCTGTTCTTCATCGAGCTGCACACCCGCCGGGTGCTCATCGGCGGGGTGACCGATGGCCCGGCCAACCTCACTTGGGCCACCCAGATCGCCCGCAATCTGTCGGAGGCCAGAGAAGCGCGGATCGAACCCGTGCGCTTCATCGTCCATGACCGCGACAAGCGCTTCGGCCCCTCATTCGATGAGGTCTTCAAGGCCGAAAGCATCAAGATCGTCCGTACTCCGTGGCGAGCTCCCCGGGCCAACGCCTATGCCGAGCGCTGGATCCGTACTGCGCGCACAGAATGTGTCGACCGCGTTCATGGTGCTCTGTGCCCGGCACCTTCACGATCTGCTTACCATCTACATCGAGCACTACAACCTGGAGCGCCCTCACCGTGGTCTGGACCTGGGGACGCCAGAGGGCGGTCTCAAACCATTGAGCCCGGAGCCGAGTGAGGTCGCGCGCCGCGACCGTCTCGGTGGGCTCATTCGCGAGTACTACCGAAGGGCCGCCTGAGCGCTATAGCTGGCTCACTGGTCGAGCAGCAGCATCGACATCATCGGCGCTCATTGGACAATGAGTAGTGGAGGACGCACTCTCGCACTTTTGGCGCTTCGCGGCTAGTTCTCGACGTTACCATTTGCGACAGACCAGCAGTCCGGACACCCGCCGATTTACTGGTGGCACCCTTCACCGTAATTGTCAATGGCGCAGGGTATTTTCGTGGAGCGCGAACCACGGAATCTTGTACCACGTGCACCACATGGATTGGGTCCCACATCGTCTTTTGCGCGAAACGCTAGCCGTAAGACGGCACGCGATTCAGGAGCTTTAGCAGCGGGCGGATAAGAGACAGACTCCAAGATTGCGACGCGCGATATCGGGTGGTTCGGGGGCACCTTTCAGGGCTACCGGAGGCGATGTATCCGGCCACGCCGAGCGGTCTTCGTCCCCTACCGGGTCAACCGGTAGCGAAGCCTCTTTCTGTCAAGAGGCGCATTTTGGGCGCGCTGAAGCGCCGGCCGGCGGCCGGACCTATCGTTGTGCTGGATCCGGGAAGTGGCCGAACCGAAGAGCCGGTATCAGGTTGTGAGCCGGTCGCGCTGGCCATAGGAGTCGCCCCTACTTGCCCTCCCGGGTCTGCTATGTCATTTGCTCGAGTCGATGACCAATTGGCGATACACGACGTTCGAGATCTGGTGCTCCTGATCCGCCTGGCCCGGGATCCCGAGGTCATGGGCGACCGGCCGATTTCGCGCCGATTGGCCATCGCTGGCTGGGCGGTCACCATCGTCGTCGGCGGCCTGGGCCTGCTGTTCGTGACCGGCGCAGCCCTTGGCAAGTTTTGACGATTCCGTCACCCCCTTCGTCTATTTGGGCAGCGCCGCTTCCGCAATGCCCTGCCGATGCCGAATTGCTCGGGGATACTCGCGAGGGTGCCCGGATACCTCGACCAACTCCGGTATCGGACGCTTGCAACGTCGCTCCATGCAAACGATTAAGGGCAGCGTGCAGCGCGGCGGCGAAAGGCTACCTGCACTCGGTCCCTTAGTCCGCCGTGAACCACGTCGGCGGCGTGGAGCATGTGCCCATCGCGGATCGCCACGCAGCGCACCTGCTGCTCGGGGCGTAGACGAGCGCTATTCGAAACTCCGACCAACGGCGTGCTCATTCCAGGGGAGCGTGGGGAGCCAGCTCCCCACAAGCGCGAGGCGAGCCCCACAATTACGCGATGAGAACGCAGAGCCCCGAAGGGCCTGGAGAGGGCGACCTCCCCACTCTGAGTCACGGCTCGGGTGGCCTCGCAAACCCGGATGTCGACCTTCGGCCCTAGGCGCCCTCTGGGTCGTCTGCGATCCTGAGTAGGAGCGGGGGGTCATGAAGGGAGTCCACAGTGACCGAGGCGAAATCGCAGCCACAGCCCGAAAGCTCGGACGTCGCACCCCTGGTCGAAACGGACAGCTACGTGGTGCCCGTTCTGCACGCCCGCCTGCCGGCCCAAGCGGTTGAGCTCGGGTTTTGGGCCGGTCTCGCCGGCGCAGCTCTCATGGGAGCCATCGACCTTCCGTTGGCGCTCGCGGTGGGGGTCGGCGTGGTTGTGGCCCGCCACCGTCTCCGCTGACCCACGCCGTCCGGCGAAATGAAAGCGCTGAACTACCACTCGGCCGAGTGGGTATGTGCGGGTCGGAGCACTCGGTGAGACTCGTTCCCACCGGGCTGATCGCGTGGCCGGGAGAGGCGCTTGAGCGCCTCGATCGAGCTCTCATTGGTGGGGAGCCACGCCGGACGCGACGCCTCGTGCAGACCCGACCTGGCCGGGCGTACCTATCGGTGCGGGGCGTGCACCGGCCCGACGGCGAACACGTGGCCCGAGCAGCCGAGCGGGCGCTGGGGGCACTGGAGGGGGTCCACTGGGCAGAAGTCAACCCGATCCTGGCCGAGGTGGCGGTGGCGTTCGAGGATGGCACCGTCGGTCTCGACGACCTGGCGGTGGCGCTCGACGGCGTGGAGGAAGCCCACGGTCTCCTCGAAGAGGAGTTCCCGGCCGACCTGCCCGACCACCCAGCCGACGAAGGGCCTATCCGACGGGGAGTAGTCGCCTTGGTTGCCGACGGGGCCGGCGTGGGGATGGGGATGGCCGCCCGCATCTTGCGTTTACCCCGGCTCCCGATCGAGGTGGCCAGCGCGGTGCCCGCGCTGGACTCGTTGGCTCCGATTCGGCGCATGATCGAGGCGCGACCTGGAACCGCAACGGCGGCCGCCATGCTGAACGCCATACTGCAAGGGCTGGGGCAGGGGCCGTTGGGATTGGTGGCCGACGCTACGCACCGGCTCACGACGGTTGCCGAGCTGGCGGCGCGTCGCCGAGTCTGGCTCGCGGCCGAACATCACCTCCACCGCGAGCCACGGGGAGAGCCCCTGGCCGCGACGGAGTCCGAGCCCCGTCCCATTCCCCTTCCAGCGGGACTGGTGGACACCTACGGGCAGACGGCCTCGTTGGCCTCGCTGGCCGGCGGCGGGATCACCCTTGCAGTCACTCGCGATTTTCGCCGAACTGCCGATGTCTTGCTGGCGGGCCTTCCCCGAGCAGCGCGCCTCGGGCGTGAAGGGTTCGCCGCTCAGGTTGGCCGCGGGCTGGCTGCGCGTCAGGTGGTGCCCATGGACCCACGTGTGTTACGCCACCTGGACCAGGTGGACACTGTGGTCGTTGACGCCCGGGCGCTTACGACCGGTCGCTTCACCATCGGCGAGATCCGCGCGGTGGGCCATGAGGACCCGGCCCACTTCGAGGTGGTGGTCCGTGCCCTGTTCGACCCGGTGCAGCCTGACGTGCCCCGGACGGAAGACGACTGGGCGCTGGCGCCGGTCGGACAGGTGGTGGGCGTCTGGCCCCGCGGGTCCCGGACGAGGGCCCGCGAGTTGACGTCGGCCGGGTTCAGCACCCTTGGTCTCAGCAAGAGCGGGACCGTCGTGGGCCTAGTTAGCCTCCAGCCCGAGCTCCAGGACGCAGCGGCGGACCTCGCCGCCGCGACGCAGCGCGCTGGGCACCTGCTTGCCGTCGCCGGCGATCGAGGCGTGGCCGCCGTCATGGGCGCCGAGCTGGTCGTAGCGAGCGGTGAGCACCTCACCCGCTCGATCCGCGCGCTGCAGGCCGAGGGGCGGGTGGTGGCACTCGTGACGACACGACCCGGTGGCGCGCTGCGGGCCGCCGACTGCGGCATCGGGGTCATCGGGGCCGACGAAGCGCACCCCCCATGGGGCGCCGACCTGCTGTGTCTCCACCTCGCCGAGGCGGCCACCATCGTCGACGTCACTCGGCTGGCCCGGACGGCCAGCCGCCAAGCCGTCGCCTTGGCTGCGGCCGGCTCGACGGCGGCCAGCCTGTTCGCGATCAGCCCGGTGCCCGGCGCCGGCCGGCGGGCGATGGTCGTTGTGCAGCTTTCGACCCTGGCCGCGCTCGGCGTTGGGACGTGGACCGGTGCTCAGCTGCCTCCCCGCCGTCCCCGCCGCGCCGGCGCGCCGGTCGCCTGGCACGCCCTGGACGGCGCCGAGGTCCTCCGACGACTGGCGGGGGCAGCGGGCGGAGCCACGGCAGAACATCCCGTCACGACCGGCGACGACCCGGAGGAAACCCACCCGCCCAGCCTTCCTAGCCTGCTCGCCAGCGAGCTCACCAACCCCCTGACGGTGATCCTGGGGGCTGGAGCGGCGCTCTCGGCCGCAGTCGGATCGATCGCCGATGCTGCCATGATCGCTGGCGTGCTCGGTGTCGACGCCGCCGTTGGTGCCACGCAGCGCCTGCGCACCGAGGCTGCCATCGGGCGTCTGGCGTCGGCCATCTCGGAGCGCTCCGTCCGGGTGCTCCGTGGCGGGACCGAGGTGAGCGTGAGTAGCCGTTCCTTGGTCGTTGGCGATGTCGTCAGCCTGGTCGCCGGTGACGCCGTTTGCGCAGACTGCCGTGTGCTCGACGCGGCTGGCTTGGAGATCGACGAGTCCTCGCTGACGGGCGAATCCCTTCCCGTGGTCAAGGACCCCAAGCCCGTGGAGGAGCGGGTCCCGGTCGCCGATCGCAGCTCCATGGTGTACGCGGGAACGGCGGTGGCCGCTGGGCGTGGCACGGCGGTGGTCGTCGCCACCGGATCGTCCACGGAGGCCCGGCGATACGTGACCTCGGCCACACCGCCACCGACCGGCGTGGAGACTCGGCTGCGATCGCTCACCGACACCACTGTTCCCATCGTCCTCGGTGCCGGCGCCGGCCTGGCGCTCAACAGCTTGGTTCGGGGCCGGCCACCGCGCGAGGCGGTGGCGTCCGGAGTGAGCCTGGCGGCCGCCGCCGTCCCCGAGGGACTTCCCTTCGTGGCCACCGTCGCCCAGGCCAGCGCGGCCCACCGCCTGGCCGGGCGGGGGGTCCTCGTCCGTAACCCCCAAGTCCTCGAAGCCCTGGGTCGGGTGGACGTGCTGTGTTTCGACAAGACCGGCACGCTCACCGAGGGACGCCTTCAGTTGCGGCGGGTATCCGACGGTGACGTCGACGAGCCCGTGGCGCAGCTGGGACCGGCGGGCCGCGAGGTGCTGGCCGCCGCCTTGCGGGCCACGCCCCGACCCCGGGCTGGGGGTCTGCCCCACCCCACGGATCAGGCCATCGTCGACGGGGCCCACCTGGCCAGCGTGCGACCGGGCCACGGCGTGCAGGGCTGGCAGAAGGTGACGTCGCTGCCCTTCGAACCTGGGCGTGGCTACCACGCCGTACTCGGGCAATCCGAATCCGGCCCGCTGCTCAGCGTCAAGGGCGCGCCGGAGATCGTCATCCCTCGATGCGCCACCCGGCGTCGGGCCCCGGGTGAGCACGTTGCCCTCGACGACCCCGCCCGGACATCGGCCGCGGCCGAAGTCGAGCGCCTCGCTCGCCAGGGACTGCGGGTCCTAGCTGTGGCCGAGCGTCCCGCCTCGGATCGTGACGATCTCGATGACGAACGAATCGATCGGCTGGAGCTTCTGGGGTTCGTCGGGGTCGCCGACGCCGCCCGCCCGACCGCCTCCGCACCGCTCGACCAGCTCTGGCAGGCGGGGATCAACGTGGTCATGATCACCGGCGACCATCCCAGCACAGCCGAAGCCGTCGCCACCGATCTCGGGCTCCTGAACGGGCGCCGAGTGCTCACGGGGACAGAGCTCGATGAACTCGACGACCCCCAGCTCGACCTGATCGTCCAGGATGTGGCCGTCTTCGCTCGGGTGACCCCGGCCGACAAGGTCCGCATCGTCTCCGCCTTCCAGCGGGCCGGCCGGGTCGTCGCGATGACCGGCGACGGGGCCAATGACGCCCAGGCCATCCGCCTCGCCGATATCGGCGTGGCGTTCGGGCCTAGAGCCACGCCGGCGGCGCGAGACGCGGCCGATCTCGTCGTCACATCAGACGACGTCCGCGTCCTCATCGACACCATCGGCGAGGGTCGCGCCATGTGGGCGTCGGTGCGCGACGCCCTTGCCATTCTGCTCGGCGGCAACCTGGGCGAGGTCGCTTTCACCGTCGGCGCGGCGCTGCTCACCGGTCAACCGCCCCTCACCCCCCGACAGCTTCTCGCCGTGAACCTATTCACTGACCTGGCCCCATCCATGGCCATCGCCGTGCAGACGCCTCGGACCCGCCGGGTCGACCTGGGCCGAGAGGGCCCGGAGACCTCGCTCGCGGGTCAGCTCGCACGTGACGTCACCATCCGGGCGGCAGCCACCGCCGCGGGGGCCTACGGTGCCTGGTTCGCGGCCCGTATGACCGGTACCGCCGGCCGGGCACGCACCGTCGCCCTCGCCGCCCTCGTGGGGGCTCAGCTCGGGCAGACTCTCGTCATCGGTCGGCACAGTCCGCTGGTGGCCGGAACCGCCGTCGTCTCGGCAGCCGGGCTTGTCGCCATGGTGCAGACCCCCGGTATCAGCCAGTTCTTCGACTGCCGGCCCATTGGCCCCATCGGCTGGACGATCGCCACCACCGCTGCCGGGTTGGCGACCGCCTCCTCCGTGGCTGCCGCCGTGCTGTTTCCATAGGCGGCTCAGCCGTCCGACAGCGGGCCCGGAGCAGCCACCAGTCTGTCAAGAAGATTTCACCGGACGTTCGCCTGTAGTTAACGAAGAAATCCGCAATGAGGAGTCTTCCCTCTTACCATTGGTCTTGATGGCAGCCACGCACAGCGCTGGGCCTCTTCGATGATCACGGGGATCTTCGTGCTGCTAGGTGCCCTGGCCCAGTGGCACGCTGAGTATCGGCGCCACCGGACGACGTCGCGTCGAACTGCCTCCTCAGTCAACCGTGGGGTAGACGCCGGTCCGGAGGGCGTGACGGCCCAGAGTGAAGCGCCACTTCCACGCGTCAGGAGGCACCCGGCATTTGAAGGGTCCAAGTATTCACGCGCTCGTCTCGGCGATCGGATCTGGCCTGTGGGTGCCGAAAGTGCCATCTGAGTGCCTCAGGCAGCCAGTTCGTACTCGTGGATGAGACCACCCATGACGTCCGATCTTCGCAATCTCGTCGGATCGATAGGAGATGCCAGGGGTGGCATCGAGGATGTTCCGAATGGAGCGCTCTGGCCGAGGGACCGGTGAGGCCGGTGCCCGTTGTAGTGCTTCACATACTCCGCGAGGACGGCTTCGAGATGATGTCGGGTAAGCAATCAGCATCCGGTCGAGGCACTCCCGGCGGATGGTGCCGACAAAACGTTCAGCGAAGGCATTCGCCCGTGGGGCTCGAATCGGCGTGCGGATGACCCGGATCCCCTCCGAGTGGTAGACCCCGTCGAAGCCGGCCGTGAACTTGGCATCCCGGTCTCCGATGAGGAACCGGGCAGGCTGGAGCGCTGGGCGGGCCACCTGGCGACGGAGCAAGGCAACCTCGTGACGGAGCATGACGATCTCGACTGCCAGCTGCTCGCTGTCACGACGTGAAAGTCGGACGAGCTGGAGCGTTCGGATGAAGGCCAGGTACAGGGAGGTGAGCGCCATGGGTCACCTTCGCCGCTGATCCCCCCGGGTGGACCCGTTGGATGACATTCTCGGCACTCACAGGTACGGGACCACCGACTGCCAGGTATCGGCACCAAGAACGCACACGTAACGACGGGGCCGAGAGGCGGCCTGAGCGAGGGCCGTTGGAGCCAGAACGACGGCTACGGGTCGGTTGCATCCCGGCGATCCGAGCGCCGAGTATGGAGCGAGGGCCTGGCGCTCGGGACTCGGATCGACTCGCCTTCTGTGCTGCTATCGGCCACCTGGGACGCGGGTTAGCACCGCCCCCGTCAACTGTGCGACGAGGTCCAAAGGGCGTTCGCCGCTACCAGCCACGACACCGCAGTCCGAGCGTTGTAGTCGAGGGACCGAAGCTCGGTCCCCATAGCGTCAATAAGCTTCGCTGAGCAGGATATAAGCCGTTGGGTGCTCGCACCATCACGCGGGCAGTTCGATCGGGGTCTCGTGGAAGCGGACATGAGCGAGATCGGGGACTGGATCCGATTCCACGATGAGCAGCTGGTGGAGATTGCCGCCACGGCCGACATCGAGTCTGCCGTACTGCGCCTGGTCGTGGCACTGGTCCTGGCCAGACTCGCGGACGATCAGATCTACGATCAACTCCACAACCTGGTTCTTTCACTCGATGGCCCGCGCCATCCGTTGGCCAGAGCAACAGCGCGCCCGGGAGGAGATCGATCGTCTCGCCGCGGCCAGCCCATGACTCCCCAGGCTCGTGGGCATCCATGAAGGCGTACCGCGAGCGCGATGGCGATTGGGACCTAGGCCCCTGGTGTTTCGCGATCGTACGCTCCACGCTGGGCTTGGCGTGCTGATCGAGGAGGTGCGGCGATGCCGTCTACATCGAGAAGCGAGACGACCAACACCCTGAGTCGCTCCGTCATACGCGACCTCGCCGGCTGGTGGGGCCATCCGGTCGTGACAACCGTCTACCTTGACGTCGACGGTCGCCGCTTTCCCCGACGCTCGGACCTCAAACCGCAGATCGCCCTTCTCTCTCGCGTGGCCATGGACCAGGCGGCGCCGTTCGGACCCGCCGCGGTCGCCGCGGTGGAAGCCGACCTCGGCCACGTCCACCGCTGGCTCGCCGACCCCATCGACCGGACGGCCCTCCGGGGTGTTGCCCTGTTCTCATGCGACCAGAATGGCTTGTTGCGCGTGATCGGCTTGTCGACACCGGTGCGTGAGCAGGTGGCCGTGGGACCCACGCCCGCGCTGAGCCAGCTCTGCGAGGCGTTGGGCCGTGGTGCCCGGGCGCTCGTGGCCCTCGTCGACCGGCGCGAGCTGCGCCTCGTGCGCCTCGTCCAGGGTCAGGTGGACGAGCACGCCGGTCCCGTCGACGAGCCGCCGCGCCAGGTGGACACCGATGTCGAGCTCGGCAGCTTCGAGCGGCTCCATGAGGAGGCAACACGGCGTCACCTCCGGCGGGCCGCCCACGCGGTGGTGGACGAGCTCACGCGGTGGCCGGCGGAGCGCCTCGTGCTCGGGGGCCCAGTAGAGGCGGTGACCGCACTTGAGCAAGCCCTTGGCTCGACGGTGGCGGCGCTCGTCGTCGGGAGGATCACACTCTCGGTGAGGAGCGCGCCCGCCGAGGTGGCACTGGCGGCATGGGATGTCATCGAAGCGTTCGACGAGAAACGGCGATCGGCGCTCGTCGACGACCTCCGCCAACGGGTCGAGCGCGGGATGGGCGGTGTGGCCGGGGTGGCGGCAACGCTTGACGCGCTGGGTGAGCGTCGGGTGGCAACCCTCATCGTGAGCCGCGGGTT
>Ga0116215_1002478_pt1 | contig 11393 bp, 9 predicted proteins | sample Sb_taG_7_FD_89698 | JGI IMG/M metagenome (GOLD analysis project Ga0116215, IMG submission 89698) | Peat soil microbial communities from Weissenstadt, Germany - Sb_50d_2_FS metaG | ecosystem: Environmental > Terrestrial > Soil > Wetlands > Peat | place: Germany: Weissenstadt | collected 2010-09-21 | reverse complement strand
TCGAAAAGGGTGACGACGTCTCGGCGCGCCACATCGCCAAGTCCGCACACCAGGCCGTCGGGTCGGTCGGCCACGCCGTCAAGACGCTGCGCAGCGAACTGACGCCGGAACACCTCGACCGGCCCGACGCCGTCGGTCCCGCGCTGGCCATCGGCGTGTCCGGGGTGGCCACCATCGCGCTCGACGTGATGGTGAGCGCGATGGTGGCGTTGGCGGCCACCGATGACGGCGACGAGGCCGACTTCCTCATCGGTGCGTGTCTCGACGCCGAGAACGCCTATGAAGTGAGCGCGGCGGTGGTGGCTGCGGCGCCGACGAGAGACGACCCCGAGATCCTCGACCTCCGCCGCGCCTACGAGACCGAGGGCTCGGTGGCGTTGCGCACCAAGGTGATCAAGGCCCGGCCCCGCGTGCGGGAGATCACGCGACGGGTCACGGGAGAGGCGCAGGCTTCCTGACAGTCCGAGCCCGGCGCCGTATCGTGTGCGCCCGTGACCAATGGCCCCGTGACCGACGGCAAAGCGCTCGTCGCGCAATTTGTGCAACGACTCGAACGTCGCGACTGGGCCGGCCTCGCCGAACTGCTCGACCCGGACGTCGTCTACGAGATCCCCCAGTCGCGCGAGCGCATATCGAACCGGGACCGGTACGTGACGTTCAACGCCGAGTATCCCGGCGACTGGCATCTCGAGCCCCAGGTGGTGCTCGGCGACGACCGCAACGGCAGCGTCCTGTTCAACTGGAGCGTCGGTGACGAGTCGTCGCTCGCCATCGCCTTCTTCAAGTTCGTCGACGGCCGGATCACGAAGATCACCGACTTCTGGCCCGAGCCCTACGAGCCACCTCCTGGTCGCGAGCACCTCGTCGAACGCTGGTAGTGGCAGCGGTGCCGCCGGGCGCCCCGGGTTGGTACTACCACCCACCTCCTAGACCGGCTGGCCCCCTTGGGCGCGCCGTCTCGGTGGGCGACACTGGGGCCGGGAGGTCGCGTTGGGCGGAGTCAGGCTGGTCTTTGGCGCGGAGTTTCGCTGTCGCTGGCGCGCCTGGCTGATCCTCGTCGTCCTCATCGCGGTCGTGGGTGGACTGGCCCTCGCCGCCACCGCGGCGGGCCGCCGCACCTCCAGTGCCTTCCCCCGCTTCGTCGACGCCCACGGGTACGACGTCCTCATCTTCAACTACAGCCCACTCCCGCAGCTGGCCACGTTCCCCGAAGTGTCGTCGGTCACACCGGCGTCGGTCCTCGGCCAAGGGAACATCACCTGCGCGTGCACCCACGACATCAACGACAACAACAACCTGACGCTGGAGGCGATGTCTTCCCGCTCATTGGACAGAGCGGTGAAGCTGGTGGCGGGGCGGATGCCGGACCCGGGCTCGACCGACGAGCTGCTCGCGTCGTACAACCTCGAACAGGACTTCGGCGTGCACGTCGGGATGGTGCTGCGCGTCCCCTTGTACGCCATCTCGCAGAAACAGGCGCTCGTCAACGGTGCGAACCCGCCACCGGCGGGGCCCACGGTCGACTTCCACGTGGTGGGGATCGAGCAGGCCGAGGTCGAATTCCCGACCGGTGACGCTCCCACCTACGACCTGTACCTGCCGGGGACGGCCGCCTACCCCGCCTTCGCCTATCAGTACCTGGTGCGCCTGCACGGTGCGGCCGACCTGCCCCGCTTCGCGAACGACGCCGCCGCGTTGCACCCGGTGTTCACCCAGAACCAGGACAACATCGCCTCGGCCGTGGCGACGTCGATCCATCCCCAGGCCGTGGGGTGGTGGGTGCTCGCCCTCCTGGCCGGGTTGGCCGGGCTCGTCGTCATCGGCCAGGCCCTGGGCCGCCAGAGCGTGGTCGAGAGCGAGGAGTACCCCACCCTCACCGCCCTGGGCGTGGAGCGTCGCCATCTCGTGGTGCTCGCCACCGCTCGCAACGCGGTGGTGGCGCTGGCCGGTGCGCTCGGTGCCGTCGTGCTCGCCTTCGCCCTGTCGCCGCTCACCCCGGTAGGCGAAGCCCGACTGGCCGAGCCCTCGACCGGGCTCTCCTTCGACACGCTCGTCCTCCTCGGCGGTGCGGCGGTGACCGTGGTGGTGGTACTGGCCCTGGGCGTGTGGCCGGCGGTACGCGCCTCGCGGGTCCAATTCGGTGAGGACCGCGGCCGCACCATCCATCCCTCGGTCATCGTCGGCCGCGTCGCCGCCGCCGGAGCCCCTCCCAGTGCGGTGATCGGGGTACGCCACGCGCTCGAGAAAGGGCGCGGGGTCGCTACCGTCCCCGTAGGCACCGCCCTGTTCGGCACGGTCCTGGCCGTCATGGCCTTGTGCGCGACGGCGGTCTTCGGCGCCAGCCTGACGCATCTCACCACCACCCCCGCGCTGTACGGCGACGACTACCAACTGTTGATCTCGAACGAGGAGGGACCGGGCAACATCACCGCCGAGGTGGCGAGCCTGCAGCACGACCCGGCCGTCACCGGCATCATGCTCGGCACCAGAAACGAGGTCTCCATCAACGGCACGAGCGTCTTCGCCGTGGCGGGCGACGCCGTCCGTGGGCCCCTGCTCCTGTCGAAGGTGTCGGGCCGCCTGCCCGCCGGCGACGACGAGATCGCCCTGGGGTCGACGACACTGCACCAGGTGCACGCGCACGTGGGGTCCGTCGTCCGTGTGACGGTGCAGGCGCCGACAGGCGGCGCGCGCACGGCGGCGATGCAAGTGGTGGGGACGATCTCGTCGCCCGGCCAGTTCGGCCTGGGGGGCGGGGGCGCGGCATTCACCCTGGCCGGCTACCTGCACGCGGCGTGCCCCGCCGGCCCCGACAACAGCAGGTGCCAGAGCGCCTGCCGGGCGAGCCAGTCCGTCGCCGTATTGGCCAGTGTGCGACCTGGCGCCACGGGCCAAGCCGCCGTCGCCAACTTCGTCCGCCTGTACCAGGGCGCCGACGCCAAGCGACCCACGGTGCCGACGTCGTTGGTCAACTTCGGCGAGGCGGTCAACTTCCCGCTGATCCTGGGGTTCATGTTGGCGCTGTTCGGCGCGGCCACGCTCCTGCACCTGTTGGTCGTGAGCGTCTCGCGGCGTCGGCGCGAGATCGGACTGCTCAAGAGCCTCGGGCTCGTCAACAACCAGGTGGGCGCGGCCGTGTGCTGGCAGGCAAGCACGGTGGCGATGGTGGGGATCGTCGTCGGTGTCCCGCTCGGCGTGGCTCTGGGCCAGGTCGTGTGGAAGGCGTTCGCCATCAATCTCGGCGCCGTTCCCGTGTCCACCGTGCCGGCGTGGCTGATCGTGGTGCTGGCGGCGGGCGTCCTCGTCGTCTCCAACCTGTTGGCCGTCGCGCCCGCGCTGGTGGCGGCACGGTCGAAGACGGCCGGACAACTCCTGCGCACCCAGTAGTCGGTCAACCGCGTCGCCGCACCGCGCCTGTACGCAGTTCCCGTACCCAGTTCCCGTACCCAGTCGAGGGTCATTCCCCCCAGGTAGGGTCTGGCAAGGCGCTTTCGGGGGGCGTCGCAAGCCTGGTCCGGGTGACCCACGGACCGGCCGATGGGAGGTGCGTCTCGGATGGATCCCTACATCGTCTTGGGAAGCGCCGTCATCGGGTTCCTGGTGGGGGTGACCGGAGCGGGCGGGGGTGCCCTCATGACCCCGATGCTGATCCTCCTCTTCGGCGTCAAGCCCTCGACCGCCATCTCGAGCGACCTGGTGGCGGCTGTCGTCATGCGTCCCATCGGGGCGGCCGTCCACCTCCGCCAGGGCACGGTGAACCTGCGGCTCGTGGGGTGGATGACGGTCGGATCGGTCCCCATGGCGTTCCTGGGCGCCTACCTCCTCCACCTGATCGGCAGCGCGTCGGCGGCCGAGGACCACGTACAGATCGCGCTCGGTGCCGCCCTCCTCGTCGGCGCCGCGGCGATGGTCCTGCGCTTCGTGCTCGATCGCCGCGCCGGGCACACGCGCCGGGGTGTCGTCCACGACATCGCGATCCGGCCCCTGCCCACGGTCATCATCGGGATGATCGGCGGCCTCATCGTGGGAATCACGTCGGTCGGCTCGGGATCGCTCATGATCGTGTTCCTGCTGTTCCTCTATCCCATGATCGGGGCCAACCAACTCGTCGGCACCGACCTGGCACAAGCCGTCCCCCTCACCGCCGCCGCCGCGCTCGGTGCGCTCGCCTTCGGGCACGTCGAGCTCTCGGTCACGACCTCGTTGATCGTCGGGAGCGTCCCCGCCGTTCTCGTCGGCTCCCTGCTGTCGTCACGAGCACCGGACCGCTACGTCCGGCCCGCCATCACGTTCGTGATCTTCGCATCGGGGCTCAAGTACGTCGGGGTGGGGACCACCGCCCTCGGCTGGGTGCTGTGTTCGGTCCTCTTGGTCGTGGCGGTGATATGGCTCTCGAGCGCCCGACCGTGGCAGAAGGAGGCACTGTCGGATCTCGGGAGCGACGACGGGCTGTCGGCGGTCTCCCCCGGTCCCGACTAGGCGCTCGGCCGAAACGATCTCGTGCCCTGGAGAAACGAGCGCGACGCCACTATCTCAGTCAGATCGGCGCGCCCCAGGGGGAAGACTCGGACCCCTACGGCTGGCGCATCGTCTTGACGATCAATATTTCGTGCGCCTCGTGGAAAAGCGGTGCCGCCTCCATTGAGATCCCGAGCTCAGCGGCGGCGGGCCCCATGCGATCCTGTCCGAACGCGGCCCACGCTTCCTCTGATTCCCAGACGTCGATCCAGTGGCAGTCATTTCCCTCCCACCAGGCAAAGTGAGAGATTCCTCCGGCTGGCGGTGATTCAACCCAGCCGACCTTTTCTTTGAGCTGGTCATATTGCTGGGGGGACAATCCCTGAAACACCACTTCCAAGATCACGGCCATCGTGGGCTCCCTTCGGGTCACCTGTCATTCGCCTCACGACGGCTGGGTGGATCACATGAGCCAGGATTTTGAAAACCAGAACGACGGTGGCGATTGGCAATACCCGTACCGGTAGCGACGGCGAGCGTGATGGAAGTGATGCCACGAATCAGATCGGCTACAGGCGAGGACACCCGCGGTGTCCTCTGGGCAAGACGGGCAAATGTTTGCCCGATGCGGCACTCGTTACAGTGTTCAGAACTGTGGATGTTGCAGCCTCGAGAACTCGCGGGGAAGGAAGGCGTGCCATGTCCGAGCAGCAGGACGCGATGCAGGACATCGCCCGTCAGGTCCGCATCGCCTTGGACGGGGGCGACATCTCCTCCTTCAGTGACCTTCTCGACCCCGACGTGCGATGGGGCGCACCCGACGCCGAGCAGCCGACGTGCAGGAACCGGGACCAGGTCCTCACCTGGTACCGGCGCGGGAGGGAGTCGGACGTCCGGGCCAGCGTGAACGACGTCGTCGTGCACGGTGACCGGCTCCTCGTGAGCCTGACGGTGCGTGGGTCCGCCGCCGCTGACACGCGCGGGGGTGCCGCGCTGCGGTGGCAGGTTCTGACCGTGAGCGGGGGCCGGATCGTCGACATCGTCGGCTTCGATGACCGCCTCGAGGCGCTCGCCCGGGCGCAAGCATCCCCCGTGTAGTCGTCGTCCCGTTCTGGATCTCTCTGGATCCCCACGACGTGATCGCGGCGGCTGCCGGGGTGTTGAAGATCGAGCCTCGCCCCTCTCCCGGGGTCAGAGGGCGAGCGTGGTTCCTCCGTCGACGACGATCGTGGCCCCGTTCACGAAGCCGGCATGCGCCGAACACACGAAGGCCACGACACGGCCGAAGTCCGCCGGGTCTCCCAGAGGCCCCCCACCGCCGCCCCCCAGCTGCCGCATGCGCTCGGTGGCGTGCGGGCCGGGGCACACGTGATTGAGCGTGATGCCGCTGCGCTCGGCGGCGAGGTCGGAGGCGGCCGTCTTCGCCCACGCCCGCAGGCCACTGCGCGCCGTGTTGGACAGCGCCAGCCCGGGAATGGGCTCGACGACCGAATACGACGAGATGCAGCACAGCCGTCCCCACCCGCCGGCCCGCATGTGCGGCACCGCGTGGCGAACCAGCCGCACGGCAGAGAGCAGGGTGCCCTCGACGGCACCACGGATGGCGTCGTCATCGAGGTCGAGCGCGTTCCCCGGTGGTGGGCCTCCCGAGTTCGCCACGACGATGTCGAGGCGACCGAACCGCTCGACGGCGGCCGTGACCAGCCGCTCGGGGGTGGCCGGGTCGGTCATGTCCGCCACGACGGCCAGAACGTCAGCACCCCGGGCGGCGAGAGCCTGCTCGGCGTCGCGCAACGAGTCCTCGTTGCGCGCGCACACCACCAGGTTGACCCCTTCGTCGGCCAAGGCGTCGGCGCTGGCCCGGCCTAGGCCGCGTGAGGCGGCGGTGACGAGGGCGACCTTCCCCCCGATGCCGAGATCCATGGTCAGCTCACCTCATCCGAGGACCACGAGTTCGTGGTCGACGGTGTTGAGTGGGATGGCGCCGTCTTCACCGACGACGACAATGTCCTCGAGGCGCATGCCGAAGCGGCCCGGGAAGTAGATGCCGGGCTCGATCGAGAAGGCGTGTCCCACCACCAGGGGCGTGTCGTTGCCGGCCACCAGGTAGGGATCTTCGTGCTCCTCGATCCCGATCCCGTGCCCGGTGCGGTGGATGAAGTACTGGCCCAGGCCGGCCTCGGCGATCACGGCCCGTGCCACCGCGTCGACGTGCTCGGCGGTGATCCCCGGCCGCACCGCGGCCACGGCGGCCTGCTGGGCGGCGAGCAGCACAGCATAGGTGTCGCGTACCTCTCCCCCCGGGTCGCCCACCGCCACGGTGCGCGTGATGTCGGAGCAGTACGCGACCTCGTCGTGCAGCGCGTACTCGCCCCCGAAGTCGCACACCACCGTGTCGCCCCGACCGATGACCCGCTCGCCGGCGTCGTGATGCGGGCTCGCCCCGTTCGGTCCGCTGCCCACGATGGCGAAATTCACACGCCGGTGCCCCGCCGCCAGCAGACCGGCGCCCAGAGCCTCGGACACCTGGATCTCGCTCCGCCCCGCCAGAGGGATCTCACCCTCTTGGAGGACCGCGGCGACCGTGTCCGCCGCGTGCGCGGCGGCTCGCAGCGCCGCGATCTCACCGGCATCTTTTACGGCCCGCAGCGGGGACGTGACCCTCGAGGCCGGCTGCCATCGGGCATCGGGGAGGCTCGCCTGCAGAGCCAGGAGTGACTGCGCCCACGCCCGGTCGGAGATGCCGTAGGTGGCGGTGCGGGCCGGCGCCAGGAGGGCGGCGGCGAGGGCTACGGGATCCTCGGTCTCCGCCCACGGGCGCAGCGTGATCATCCCGCTCGTGTCGGGCACCCGGGGAGCCTCGAGGGCGGGCACGATGAGCACGGCCTCGCCGTCGCGGGGCAGCACCAGGAGGGTGAGGCGCTCCAGGGGCATGGCGCGATACCCGGTGAGCCAAGGCATGTCGGCGCCGTGCGACAGGAGCAGCGCGTCCACCTCGAGCTCGTCCATGCGTGTCCGTACCCGGGAGAGCCGGTCACGGCGTGCCGTGGTTTGGTCGGTCATATCTCGCGCTCGACGGCCGGCGCGCCGGCAGCAACTCCAGACACAGCGCCGGCCCCCGCGGCAGCGGCAGCAGCGCCCCGGGCGTGGTAGCTCGAACGGGTCAAGGGCGACGACTCGACGTGCGCGAAGCCCATCTCCTCGCCCACGGCGCGCAGGGACTCGAATTCCTCCGGTGTCCACCACCGCGCCACGGGCAGGTGCGCGGCGGTGGGTCTGAGGTACTGGCCAAGGGTGACGATGTCGACACCGACGGCCCGCAGATCGGACAAGGCGCCGACCACTTCTTCGGGGCCCTCCCCCATGCCGAGGATCATGCCCGACTTGGTGACGAGCCCCGCATTCTTGGCCCGGGCCAGGACCGAGAGACTGCGCGCGTAGCCGGCCGAGGGACGGACGGCGCGCTGGAGGCGAGCCACGGTCTCGAGGTTGTGGTTGAGCACGTCGGGTCGCGCCGCGAAGATCGTCTCCAGCGATGCGCCGTCGCCCTTGCAGTCCGGGATGAGCACCTCGACCGCCGTCGTCGGGCGCCGCGCCCGGATGGCATGGATCGTCGCCGCGTAGCCGCCCGCACCACCGTCGGAGAGGTCGTCGCGCGCCACCGCGGTCACCACCGCGTACGCCAGGCCGAGCTCCTCGACGGCGGCGGCGACCCGGTCGGGCTCCTCGACGTCGGGAGGCTCCGGATGCCGGGTGTCGACCAGGCAGAATCCACACGAGCGCGTGCAACGCTCGCCGTTGATCATGAAGGTGGCCGTGCCGTCGACCCAACACTCGAAGATGTTGGGACATCCGGCCTCCTCGCACACCGTCACGAGACCGTGGTCGCGCACGGTGCGGCGCAGGCCGAGAAACTCGTCGCCCATCCGGACCGGGACGCGCAGCCAGGGCGGTTTGCGAGCGTTGCGCGCCAGGCCCGCTCCGGGATCCACGCCCGCCTGACGGAGCCGGATGCGGAGCCGTTCGCCCGGGATGCGGGCTGCCAACCCCTCCGGTGTGGGAAGGAAGTCCGAGGTGCGGTTCGACGGGCCCGATGTCGAGGAAGGGGGCATCGATGTCGAGGCCGGCGGGCCCGATATCGAGGCGGGCGGGCCCGATGCGGGCCACGCCACGTCCTGGCGCTCGAAGAGCCCGTCCGGAGCCCAGCGTCGCACGGCATGGCGCACGACGATGTCGACCACCTCGTGCATGGACACGTCGATTCCCTCGGCGGCGAGCGACGTCACGGCTTTGTCCTCGTCCCCGATGCCGCAAGGCACGATTCGGTCGAACCACACCATGTCAGGGTTCACGTTCAGCGCCAGCCCGTGCATCGATCGTCCCCGGGTCACCCGGACACCGATGGCACAGATCTTGCGGGGCCACGCGCCCTGAGCGTCTACCCACACTCCGGGATAACCGGCCAGCCGACCCGCGGCCAGGTCGAACTCGTCCAAGGCGTCGATTACGACTTGCTCGATGGCGTGGACGTGCGCCGGCACCGAGCGTGGCGCGGTAGGGACGTTCACCACTGGATACGCGACGAGCTGGCCCGGCCCGTGGTAGGTCACGTCCCCACCCCGGTCGCTCGCCACGAGGTCGGCCCCGACAAGAGCCGGGTCGACGAGGACATGGGCACGGTCGGCGTGCACCCCGAGCGTGAACACATGCGGGTGCTCGAGGAGCAGGAGATGGTCGTCACGACCCCGGTCGTGCAGGGCGCGTTGCAGTGCGTGCGCCTCCGGGTACGGGACCCGACCCAGCCAGCGAACCCGGAACATGTCGGTCCTCTGCCGGCTCAGAGCTCGGCGGCCCAGTCGTGGGTGGCGAGCAACTCGGTCACGCGCGCCACGAACGCAGCGGCGTAGGCCCCATCCACTGCACGGTGGTCCCATGCCAGACACAGCAACCCCAGCGAGTGGATGGCGATGGCCTCGGTACCGTCTGGCTGCACGACCACGGTCGGTCGTCGCTTCACGCCGTCGGTGGAGAGGATGGCGACCTGGGGCTGGTTGATGATCGGAGCGGTGAGGAAAGTACCGAAGGGCCCGGCGTTGGTGACCGAGAACGTCCCGCCCGAGATGTCGTCCGCGCTGAGCTTCTTCGTCCGTGCCCGATCGGCCAGCTCGCGGATCCGCCGGGCCATGCCCCGCAGCGTCAGCTCCTCGGCATGTTTCACGACCGGCACGATGAGCCCGTTGTGATCGAGATCAACGGCGAAGCCCATGTTGATCTGATGATGCACGATGAGCGAGTCGTCTCCCACCGAGGCGTTCAGATGTGGCCACTCGTGCAGCGCCTCGACCGTGGCCCGGGCCACAAAGGGCAGGTACGTCAGCGCGAAACCCTCCTCGGCCTTGAACTGGGCGCCATGACTGCGTCGGACGCGCTCGACCTGCTCGTAATCCGCTTCGAGCACCACCAGGGTGTGAGGACTCGTCGCCTTCGACCTGACCATGTGCTCTGCGGTGCGGCGGCGGATATTGGTGAAGGGGATGATCTCGTCGGTCCCGGCCGTGGGCGGCGACGCCGAAGCCGCCCCCGCGGCCGACGTTGATGGCGTCGAGGGAGTGGTTGGCCGGGCGGGCGCGGCCGGGGTTGCGGTCGCGGGTTGCGTGGCGGCGGCGCCTGTTGACGGCGCGCCTCCGGCGCCTGTTGACGGCGCGCCTCCGGCGCGACGGATGTCGATATAACCGAGCACGTCCGACCGTGTGATCCGGCCGCCGAGGCCTGTTCCGGTCACTTCGGAGGGATCGATGGCGTTCTCGTCGAGCAGGCGGCGCACCACCGGCGACAGGATCCGGTCGCCCCACTTCCCGGGGCCGTCGGACTCCGGGGGCTCGGGCGCAGCCGCGACAGGAGCGGGAGCGGCGGGGGTCGGTGCGGGTGCCGATGGGGTTGCTGCCGGCGGCGGGACCGCGGCCGGTGGTGGTGGGGCCGGGGCCGGCGCCGCGGCCGGTGGTGGAGTCGGCGCCGGGGCTGGGGCGGGCTCGGGCGGAGCAGATGCTTCAGGGGCGGCGGGCGCAGCCGGCGCCGCTTCGGTCGCGGCGGGAGCAGCGGCACCTGCACCGTCGGCGCTCACGACCGCCAGAACGGTGCCGACATCGACGGTCTCGCCCTCTTGGACTCGGATCTCGGCCAGCGTGCCAGCTGCCGGTGACGGCACCTCCGAGTCGACCTTGTCGGTCGAAACCTCGAAGAGGGGCTCGTCGCGCGCCACGGCCTCCCCCACCGACTTGAGCCATTTCGTGATGGTGCCCTCGGTAACCGTCTCGCCCAGCTGGGGCATGGTGACGTCAGCCAACGTGGAGTCCCCTTCCGGTGAGCGCCAACACTGTCTCACCGAACGCCTCCGACAGCGTGGGATGCGGCTGGATGAACTGCCCGATCTCTTCGGGAGTGGCCTCCCAGTTCACCGCCATGTACCCCTGGCCCAACTGTTCGGTGACCCAGGGGCCGACCATGTGGACACCGAGGATCCGCCCCGCCCGTCCGTCGGGCAGCCGTTCGGCGATGACCTTGACGAGACCGTCGGTCTCACCCAGGATCCGGGCCCGGCTGTTGCCCCCGTACGGGTCCTTCTTCGCCACCACGTCGATGCCCGCTTCCTTGGCCTGGACCTCGGTGAGACCTGCGAAGGCCACCTCGGGGTGGCAATAGATGGCCCACGGAACCCGCGCATAGTCAACAGGCAACGCCGCTTCGCCCAGCATGACCTTGATGGCGAGGATCCCCTCAGCGAAGCCCACGTGCGCGAGCTGAGGGGTGTTCACCACGTCGCCGACGGCCCACACCCCTTCCGCCGCCGTGCGCTGGTACTCGTCGACGACGACGTAGCCCCGGTCATCGAGGGTGACCCCGGTCCCCTCGGCGAGGAGCCCTTCGGTCAGCGGTCG
>Ga0116215_1002471_pt1 | contig 11411 bp, 8 predicted proteins | sample Sb_taG_7_FD_89698 | JGI IMG/M metagenome (GOLD analysis project Ga0116215, IMG submission 89698) | Peat soil microbial communities from Weissenstadt, Germany - Sb_50d_2_FS metaG | ecosystem: Environmental > Terrestrial > Soil > Wetlands > Peat | place: Germany: Weissenstadt | collected 2010-09-21 | reverse complement strand
AGGCAGTCATTGCACGATTTGATCGTTGGGTCTTACGTAGTTAAGGCAGAACCTGCGGGGATGCCCCCAGCGGTCAGGGCCATGTGGCGGGGCCATTATGCTGTGGTCGCTTTAATCGCGCTCATCGCGATTGCGGCTCCTATTTTCACGAGCCAGCATCTTTTCGTCCTTGCCAACACTGAACCATTCGTCGCTCTGCGCCCTCTCCTGAAGGCACTTACCAGTGAACCAGGAATTCAGCACGCGACCGTAACTGTTAGAAAGGAGCGGCCTATTAGTGGCGAGAAAGGAAAGCAGTCGCAGAGCTATGTCTCCATCGGCGTTACGACGTCTGAACAGAATGCAGACCTCGACGCGGTGGCTAACCGGCTAGCCCGAATAACGCTTAAGAATTACCCAAACGCAGCAGCTCAAGACTTGATTGAGGTGTCAATCTCGTACGGCTACGACATCGGCATAGCTTCTGCATGGTGGGGAAGAAACTATGCCTTTTCACCTACACAATGGCGACAACGTCTTGAACCGAAACTTAAACCATAAGGGACGTCGGGGGCAGACCGGGGACGTCGGGGGCAGACCGGGGACGTCGGGCCGGGTTGCCCCGGGGTGATTGCTCACCCGGGGCTCCTACAGATCCAGACGTGCGAAGTTCCCGCATCTGACTTGTCATCTCATGAATTCGCTACCAGCGCGACCCGTCGGCGTTGGGAGGGCATTCGGGACATTCTGACTAGAGTTTTGCAAAAATCAGCCAAGCCCCAATTGGGCAATCACATGACCGGAGGAATAATTGGTTTCAGTTCGTTTTTCCTTGGGGGGGGGCCGACCACGGGGCCGGGGTCGTAGGTCGATTCGGAGCCGTTCCGCGATCTGCTCGACCCAGGCGGCTTGGCCGAACGGCCGACCGGAACGCAGCGAGGCGTGGACCGCCGTCAACTCCCCCTCATCTTACCTGGCGCCCACCTTGGTGCGCCACCGTCGCCGTCGTTCTGCCTCGGTCCGGCCCAAGCGTTCCCACTCCGGCAACGGGCTGACCAGCGCGTCGGCACGGCCCAGCCCGTGGTGCTGAAAGCTGGACCACCGGTAGTCCGCCGGGTCGGTGACCAGCGAGGCGCGCAGCGGGTTGGCCTCGATGGACCGCAGCACGACCAGCACGTGCTCGTCATCCTGGACCATCGGGCTCTGGAACCGGCCCTGCCAGTGGCCTACGAAGCGATAGCGCCGATTGAAGTAAGGAACGTAGGCGCAACCTTTATGGTTTGGAGTCCGCGAAGCCGGATCTCCACGTGGTGCTCAGGAAGTGCGGAGCCGGTGAGTTCGTCGAGCCTGCTATTACCTCGACCATGCGGCCTTGACCATCGCCAGGATGCCAGCACGGATCGCCTAGGGCAGCGCGGCCAGGCGGCCATGACGGCGGCCAGGTCCGGGGTCAGTTCCGGGGCACCGTAGGGCTGGGGAAGGGAAAGCCGATCGTCGATATGACGCAAACCCCTTGCTGCTTCAGTGGTTCCGTCAACTGATGCCACGTTCTTGAAAACCGTCGAGTCACGAGCCCGCTCCCACGCACCGGATGCCGATCGATGCAGGAGGGGTGTCGGAGAGATGGCCGACGCCAAGGTCGCATGAGGGTCGTGCTCGCCGAGAAGCCACCGGTCGCCCGTGAGCTGGCGTCCTTCTTCGGCGCCACGCAGAGCCACGACGGTTACTACGAGAGCCAGGGCTACCAGGTCACCTGGGCTTTGGGCCACCTGGTCACCCTCGAGGAGCCGCAGGACTACGACCCGGCCCTGAAGCATTGGTCGCTGGAGACCTTGCCGTTCGTGCCCGAGCGGTTCGGGCTCAAGTCCCTCGACAAGAAGGGGGCCGGGAAGCAGCTGGCGGTCGTCCGTCGCCTGTCCCGCTCCGCCGAAGAATTGATCGCCGCCACCGATGCCGGCCGTGAGGGCGAGCTGATCTTCCGCTACATCGTTGAGCTGACCGGCTCCGCGGGCAAACCGGCGCGGCGGCTTTGGCTCAACTCGCTGACTCACAAAGCGATCCGCGCGGCTTTCGGCCGCCTCCGGCCGCTGTCCGACTACGACTCGCTGTATGCGGCGGCCCGGTGCCGGAACGAGGCCGACTGGGTCGTCGGCCTGAACGCGACCCGCTACTACACCGTCCGCTACTGCGCCGACGGCGTGCTCTGGAGCGTCGGCGCGCCGAGCTTGCCCGAAAACGCATCGGTGTCGTCGGACCGACGCGCGCAATGCCAGGGTACGTTGGTCAATCGCTGGAAGAATAAAACCGAGTCAGCCAGTTTTAGCCGTTCGCCTCTCCTTGCCTGAGAGGTGTCACGGTACCCATCTCGCGGTGCTTGTTGATCGAGCCGCTTCGTACATCATCCAGAGCGGACGGCTACGGGCCTGCATCCTCTTCGTCGCGCTCCGTCCAGAATTTGCTGTGCTGCCTTGCGGACTCCGCCTCGGACTTGGCCCACTCCTGCACCCGCCTCAGTGGGTGGCTAAGGAACCGCCTGGCGATTCGCTCCTCGTCCCGGTACTGGGCCGGGATGTCGCCCTCGTAGACCTGTCCGGCGTGCGTCCCCAAGAGGAACGCCCGGAAGACGCGGTCGTCGTCCTCGAACCGCTGCAGGACGAACTCGGTCAGCGGCGGCACGACCGGCGTGTCCGCGTCATCGACGTAGGGACGCACGAGGTGTCGGGCGATCGCCCTCGCCGCCGGAGCACCCCCTGCCTGTATCCATGCCCGAACTTCAGGTTCCGGGATCGACCGGATGAGCGTCGAGAGGTCGCTCTGCTGGAGCAGCGCTCCCGACTCCCCGTCGAGGAACGCCTCGCCGAGGGCGCCCATCACCAGACCCGGCTGGGCCGCCGCCATCTCGATCAGGAAACGCTTGGCCAGTTCACGTGTGTCGTGGCTTCGGCTCGTCAGCGCCCCCGCGACCAGACGGACGGCCGCCTCAGGCTCGTACTCGGCCAGGTCCTCGGCGAGCCTTATCCAGAAGGTCGGCTCCTTGCCCATCACGCCCCGCGACGCACGAAGCACACGCCCGAGTATCGGCCGTAGCGCCCCGTCCTGTCCCAGCCGCACTTTCCCGGACGTCTTGCGGTCGGCGTGCAGCCAGGCGTAGAGGAGGTGGACCGACGCCAGGGCCGCCTGGCCGTTCCCGCCCTCCGCGCGGCCGCGAGCAAGCGATCCAGCGCACCGACCAGCTGGTCCCGCCCGCACCGGCCATCGTAGACGTCGTGCTCCAGTCCCCTCAGCATTTCCGTGGGGACTGCCCCCGCGTCCACCATTCTGAAGACGCGCTCGGTCTTGCGGACCGGCGCCCCGGCGGACCACAGCAGGTCGAACAGCAGGTGGGGGTGTTCGGCCTCCAGCCGGTCGAGTGCGGCGTTGACCCGGTCGAGGATCGGTGACTGTCCGTCCCCGGCACGTTCCAGGTACCCCCGCGCCACCCCAGCCGCCCATGGTGGCCCGCCGGAAAGTAGCACGCGGTCCAGGAGCAGGCCGCCGGAGTCCGCCCGCCCCAGGGCCTGCCCGAAGTGAAAACCGCTTCGTGCCTCGGCAGAAGCCAGCCACGGCAACTCGCGGTCGAAGGCGGCGGGGTCGCTGACGAACTCCGCGGCCAGTGCGTCCATCTGGCGCTGCCAGGCTTCGCGGTCCCCTCCTACCTCTTGCTGCCACGAGTCACGACCGACCACCGAAACGACCCGGCCATGGAGTGTCGCCGGCACCAGGCGGCCGTACCACTCTCTCACGCGGGCCTCGACCTCCGGCCCGACCGTCCGCGGGTAACGCTCTTCCACCGTCACGGTCTCCTCACCGCCCGGGCCGGGCTGCTTCCGCAGGACCGTGGCCGTGTGGTCGCGGCAGAACGTGTCGATGAAGTCTTCAAGCTCGCGCGCGAGCTCGGCCAGCAGCTGATCAGGGAGCGGCCCGGGGTCGAGGACAGCCTGGACCTGCTCCAGGCCGCCCGCGACCAGGAGCGGCGAGAGACTCGCCACGACCGCCGAGCGTATCGCGTCGGCGACCGGCCCACCGTCGGCCGCGACGGACGCCGCCATGTCCATGCCCGCGCGGTGGCAGGCGAGCCGCTCGGCATTGTCCGCGGGCCGCCATGGCGGCGGCGGTATGCGGCCCAGGATTACAGGCGGGGGGGCGAGCCCGCCGACCGGGCCGTCGGTGAGAGCCTCGTCGAGCGCGGCGATGGCGAGCGGCAGCTGCGCGGCATCGGCCTCGCGCAGCCGGCGCTCAAGCAGTCGCAGCCTCTCCTGGAACGGGACCGGGGTCCCAGAGAGCACCACCCGGTAGAGCGCGGCCCAGACGCGCGAGGCGCTGTTGCCGAGGTGAGGCTCCGACTCCGACCGGGCCAGGCGCAGCAGGAGGGCCTCCGCCCCCGCGAAGGTCTCCGGCAGGTGGCTGAGCTTTTCCCCGAGCCAGACGAACTGGCGGCGGGCGTTCTGCCCCTCCAGCGTCTCTGAGTGGAGCCGGTGTAGCTCATCAACCGGAACCCGGTCGAGCAGGCTCTGCAGGATCGGGAGGAAGAGGTCCGGCTGCGTCTCCACCAGCCGCGCCAGGCGGACTGCCGTCCCCTCGGTTGCCAAGTCCGCCGGCCCAAGCCCCCCCGCCCACCCGAGAAAAAAATCCGACACGGCCTCTGCCAGCGCGCGGTTCTGCGCCTGCCTGGATCGGTCCACGAACCCGTCCAGCAGTTCTGGGGCAAGCTGGCCGAGGAACCGGGCCGGGGCGGGCGCCACCCACAGGTCCCAGGCCGACTGGAAGGCCGCCTGAGCGATCAGCATCGGCGTCACGTACAGGAAGCGCCCCGCGAAAGCGATGAACCCAGGGGACTGCTTCAGCCGACCCGCGATCTCGATCACCCGCTGCGCGTCCTGACCGATCACGGGGTGAGCGCAAAGCAGGCGCAACTCCTCGAACACCTCGTCGCGGTAGCCGACCCGCGGCAGCAAGGAGATCAGCTGGACGGCCGCCAACTCGTCGTTGCCGAGCCGCCGGGATAGGTAGGAATCGTGGAACAGGGCGAAGACGGAGCTGACGCTTCCGTCCGGCGGGACGAGGTGGTTGTGCTGGCAGAGGTCGACGGCAAGCCTCACGAACCCCCGAGCGAGCCCGGCGAAGCTCCGACGGCGGTCGGCAGGAAGCTCGGGGAAGCTCGCGTCCAGGACGGCCTGTACCTCGCCCATCGACATCTGGGTGAGACGGATTTCGCCCGCCATTCCCGCCCGCTGGAGGCTGTTGTCGATAGCGATCACCCGCAGCCGGTCCCGGCAGCCCGGGATGATCGGCCGCAGCCTCTCCCGGTATTCCAGGGAGCACTCGTCGGCGACCAGGATCGCCTTGGCGTTGCGGTCGCGGGCGACGGCCTGCGCGAACTCAAGGGCGGCGCGCTCGTCGCTCGTGGCGGCGACCAGGGCTTCCGTGGCCGGGTCGCCCGCCAACGCCTCGCAGGATCGTCCGGGTCTTCCCGACACCCGCCTCCCCTTGGACGACGAGGGCCGTGTCGACCCGGCGGCCGAAATCGATGTGGCTCTTGACGGCCGCAGCCACCTGGGGCCATCCCGCCGTTTTGACATGGTCCTTTGTGAGCGCCCGGACCTCGGCCGCCCACTCGTCGAAGGGCTTGAGGGGGGTGACTCCCGGACGGAGCCGCAAGACGACGGCCGGGTACCGGTTGATCCACTGGGCCAAGTCCGACGCGGTCAGCACCTGGGCCTCCGGCGCGTCGGACTTGAGTTTCCTGGCTTCATCGGTCAGCCAGCGCTCCCAGTCCGCCTTAGTCGTGGGGGGCATATCGTCGGCGATGCAGAAAAGATAGCCGTACCCTTTCTTGATCAGTTCCGAGGCGTAGGGTTTGGCGACCTCTTCGCGGAGCGCGGCCTCCTGCGTATAAGGCGGTCCTTTTTTGGGCTTAATGTTCGAGGTGGGCTGAGCCTTGTACTGCCAGCAGGTCGGGACGCTGAACCGCCCGGTCGGATCCGAGGCGGTGGCGATCGCTTGGTCCACTGCGGCGTCCACGCCGCCGTCCGCCGCCGTATCCTTCTGGTTGAGCCGGATAACAGCGTCTGGAACCCCGGCGGCGCGCCCTTGAGCAGCGAGAAGGGCATTGACGAGGCGGACGAATTCGGCGGAGTTTCCCTGGAGAGTAACAACGTCCTCACCATCGATTTGCCATACCGACCGCATGGGCCTCTCCGTGAGCGAACGCGAAGCTATAAGCGTTAAGTCAATAAGGGTATTGTAGACGATTGTCCTTCGAGGGGCGATCCCGGCACAGGGCGACTCCTTTCCCCATTCATCCGCCACAAGCCTGTCAGACATGCTGATCATTGCGCGATTCGGTCTGATCGACCGACGCGCGCAATCGCGTGCTCGATGCTTCGGAGTGTCGGACCGACGCGCGCAAGAGGAAAGAAAGGCGACTCGCTGGGCCGCACGACTTCGGCAGTAAGCCATTCGTGCGTGCCGATCCAAACGCAGTATGCATGGACGTTCGCCGAGGCGATTTGTTGGGTGCCCCAATTGCGCTTCTGAAGTGCTGCAGTAGGCGGGGCTGAATTGCGCAAACTGCCTGCTCACAAGGTCTCGCGGAAAGCGGTATGCGGGTGCAGGTCCCGCATCCCGCACCTCATACGGGGGCATTCGGCAAATGGATACATCGGTGACGGAGCCGAGCCATCTTGTCGTCGACCCCGGCCTTGTCCGCGGCAGCGTTCGGGAAGTCAGGCGCGGGGGTGGCGTGTTGCGTCGTGCGGTGTTGGGCATGCGGTCCCTCTGTGCGGTCTGGTCAGGTGCTGCCGACACAATGAAGCGAGTTCAAGCAGCGCGGCCACGCGGATGGTAACCGGAGTCGGCAGTGCCGCACCACCTGTCGTTTGAGATGCAGTCTGCTTGGCACGTCTCGGTATTCCAGCGGCCGGCGTACAGTGTCACGATCGCCGCGGCGGCTATCTTCGGGTCGGTCGCTTAGAAGTAATCGTCGCGGTGTGTGTCCTCCCAGTCGTGGACGAATACCCAGCGGACCGGTACCAGCCCGTGCCCGACTTGTACGAGTACCCCGTCCCGGTCACGATGTCGACGCGACGGGTCCCGCAGCCGTACCAGCCGACGGTCGATAGGCGGCGACGCCGGGCGGCTGCGACTGCCTCGCGGGGCTCGGGTCGACGCGAGCCTTTAAGCCGGGGACACCCCTTGCCGCGGTAGGAGGGCGGCGGCTCGAAGAGATTGGCCTCGGGATGCAGCTTGCTGACGAGCACCAACCGGTCACGGTGCCGGTGCGCGAACCGGGCCACCTCGTGCGTACCATAGCCGCTATCGCCCACGAACACGAAGCGGCGGCCCAAGAAGCGGATCAGGAGGACGCGCAGCAGCCGGCACATCAATCGGGGAGGCGAGCAGTGCGGTCGGCCTCGTCGGCGGTCATCCGCCTCGGACCAGTACAGGTCCACGAGCACGGGCAGCGCCCGTGGGCGGTTGCCCACGGGAGCCGGACCAGCACCGCGAGCACGACCCAGCGATGGCCGTACCTCCAGGCGGTGTAGGCGTGCGAGGATCGGCCGGGATCCCGAGGCGGGCTTTGCCGTAGAGGCGCCTGTCGGGGTGCCCGTCTACGTGTCGTCGACGACGACGATCACTGGCTCTCCAGGTGGGGACCGCCCGAGGATCAACCCGGCCAGGGCGCAACCGAGTCACAGGCCCGACCAGGGTGCGCGGGACAAGACCCGCTGGTAGTCGATCCGGTGGCCCGGGGCGATGACGCCGAGGGTGCGCAGGAGGTTGGCGACGGTGTGACGGCCCGGCGTGAGGACCGCGGCGACGAGAAGGACGACGAAGCGGCGGATGGTCAGCTGTGAAAACGCGGGCGCGAAGGCCTCCAGCACAGGTAGGGCCTCGGGTTGTCGGATCACGGCGGGTCCGTCCTCGGGGCATTCTGGGTTGATTCAGCAACCTCCCAGATTACCTCCGAGGCGGTCCCAAAAGATCGACATCAGTCGAGCTTTATCGTTGGGGTGGTGCCCTAGAATTATTGAATGGCGGGCGCAACATCTAACCGTTCCATGATTTCGGGCAAACCGGCCACAATAGCCGATCTCTTCGCCTCGAAAAGACTTACGGCCTCCGTTCAATAATCCCGGGGCACCACCATCGTTGGCCTGGGAAAAATATTCGTTGTGGAACACTTTCTTGTTTGACAGCCCATGCTCGCTGGGTATGCTGTTAACGGCTCCGGTGCAGTAGCAAGGCATGCCTCGAAAGTCCATCGGGTCGATCATCGTTTGGATCTCCATGATCGAGAACCGCTTTGGCAGACACCCTCGACCCCACGGCCGTCGACTCGTTGCGTCTGGTCATTGTGTGAGAGACCACCATGTCACTGATCCAGGGAAAAGGCATCTGGACCTACCGGTTGAATCAAGTCCCCACGGCCCCTTTTCCCAACTGGCAGGCGGCGATCGACGCCCTGGCCGGTCGGATTGCCAGCAACGGCTTCTCGCACGCCGTCGTCCTCGCCGCGCAGGGCACGGGGCCTGCCCCTTTTGGCGGGCGGACGGTCCGGCTGGTGCGGACGCTGCACGACCTCGGCGTGAACGTCTGGGGCTGGCATTTCATCTACGGACGGAGATCGGAGGATACGACCAACACGCGTCCGCTCGACGAGGCACGGGTTGCGGTCGATGCGATCCGGAACTTCCAGTTCGAGGGGTACGTGGCCAATGCCGAGTGCCACTATGAGTGGTCGCCGTCCGACTGCAGCGGCAACGTCGAGGAGGACGAGGCGACCAAGCGCGCCGAGGCGCGGCGATTCATGACCGAGCTACGCCGGCTCCTCCGCGCTCACAGCCTGGCGCACATCCCGGTCGCACTGAGCTCGTTCAAGTTTCCGCAGAGCTCCAAGTTCGACTTCCCCTGGCAGGAGTTCCTCGAGGCGTGCGACTACAACATGCCTCAGCTCTACTGGCTGCTGGCCACGCAACCTGCCGATGCGTGCACCGTCGTGGAACGAGGGGTGACGGAGCACTGGTCGCTCGCGAATGCGAACCCGGCGGCCGTGCCGGTGCGGCCGATCATCCCGACTGGGGTGGCATCCAGCGACAACCCGGCGACCTGGCAGCCGACGAACGTGCAGGAGACCACGTTCCTCGACCGGGTGCGCGACCGGGGCGGAGCACCGGGGGCGAACGACCCGTTCCTGGCCGCCGCGAACATGTACGTGCTGGCGAACCCGGGTCGCGATGCGGATGCGCTGCCCACGAACATGCCGGTCGGGTCGCGTCTCTGGGACACGATCGCGGGCTACGACTGGCCGCATCCGGAGCCATCGCCGGGCCAGACGCTTCCGCGCGGGTCCACCGAGGCCGGCCAGGTCGGAGCGCCGACGGGCAAGCTCGGCAAGACCCTGATGACGCAGAACCACAACGGCGACGTCGCCTTCGGGAGCGAGACCAGCCCCGCGGCCGGCAATCCGGATTTTATGGCGCCCGAGGTGAGCGACCGGCTCGACGAGCTGGTGCGGATGGTCCAGGCGGAGTGGCCTGACCTGCCAGTGCAATCCCTCAAAGTGGTTCACGCGTGGATGTCGGCCGGGGCCCCCGACGAGGCCGGGGGCCAGAGCACCCACTACGAGGGCCGCGCGCTGCACCTGACGTTCGAGCCGGCGGCCGATCAACGGGTGCGGCGTCTGGCTCACCTGGCGGCGAATGCCGGGTTCGGGTGGGTCTCGCATGTCGCGGCCGCGGGGAGCGATCCGGCCGCCGTGCATGCGTCGACGCGCGACACCCACACGGCGTGGACCTTCAAGGACGGTGACAGGGACGCGGAGGCGGCCGCCGAGGCTGCGCTCTGGGCGGAGGTCGAGGGCGCGGCGACCGCGGCGGTCGGGTTCTGGGTCGCATTCCTGGGCGCCCGGGCCGACAACCTGGATGCGACCGCGCTGTCGCAGCGTCTACTCCCGCTGGTGCGCGCCGTGTCCTGGGCCAGCAGCCGCCACGGTAGCGAGCCGCTCGACCCGCCAGCCGCCGGGGCAGTCCGCGACCCGTTGCGGATCGCCGACGCCGGGTCGCCGTTCTGGAAGCAACTTTGCGGCTCGGCGGATCCCGGGACGGAGCCGGCCGGCAGGCAGGTCGTGCGGCCCTCCCCGACGGCCTACTTCTCGCGGGCGTACAACCTGCCGGAACTGCCGGCGGCCGTCGAGGCTGTGCCGACGCGGCAGCGGATCGACCCCGCGGCGACTGGGCCGTTCGTCCCGCTCTTTCCGGTCGAGTCGCTGATCTTCCAGATGCGCAACAAGTTCCGCGGGCGGCTCGACCCTGGGTTCCACGCGGGCATGAGCTATCTCTGGGGGACGCTCTGGCTGCTCCAGCAGGTCAACGGCACGCCCAACCTGCCCGTCGGCACCGGAGCCACTTACGACTGCGGGCCGGCCGACTGGCCGCGCCTTATCGGCGGCGCCGTGCTGGCCAACGGAGGCCGGACGGTGGGCTTCCCGGTCCGCTTGCGGCGAGCGCTGTTCGACATCCTCGCTCCCAAGTCCTGCCGGATCCCGATCACGCGGGTGAACCCGGGTGTGTTCGAGGGACGGGCGGATCCGTCGACGGAAGTGGTCGCCGAGTACCACGGGGCGTTTGGCACGGGCTGCTGGTGCCCCCGCGCGGGTCAGTACGGCGGCCGGGCACCCGGTGAGACCGCGCCGCGCGACGCGGCGCTGCTGTTTGCCCGGCCGGGAACGAACATCCTCGCGGTGGTCGCCGGCGAGCTGAGCTACGTCGACGACGGACCGCTTGGCCTGTTCGCCCGGATCGAGTTCGTCTGGTCGGAGCTCGGCTCGAACGAGGTCTGGGCGTTCTCCCTCGGCCCCCTGAGCGAGGCCGTCGGTGGGCCGCGCACGGTCGGGCTCGGGGAGGTGATCGGCATCTCGGGCGGCACCGACTCGCCGAGCCTGCAGATCAAGCTCGGGCGGGTCAAGGGAGACGACACCAGCCCGCCCTTCGTCAACGTCGACCCGATCCTGGCGCTGAGCTGGGACAATCTGCCCCAGCTCCCGCCGCTCACGACGAAAGTGGTGGTGTACGATGACTACTCGAGCTGTTCGGGCTGCCCGGGCTGTTCCCAGCCGCTGGCCGCGCCGGCGAACGTGAACCTCGACGATTCCGACCTCGGTCGTGCGGAGGCCCTCGAGGCGCTCATCCGCTGGGTGGTGCGTCACATCGACGGGTCGAAGGCCGAGGGCCGGACGGCCGCCGAGTTCATGCGGCGGTTGACGTGGTGCGAGGCCAGGTCTTACGCACCACTTTTCTCAGAGATTTCAGGGATCTGAGCCAGTACAGTCAACAAGTACTCGTTTTTCCACCCCGCCAGGAGGCGGCGACGGTGGATGCTCTTTCCTTTACTTT
>Ga0116215_1002469_pt1 | contig 11413 bp, 9 predicted proteins | sample Sb_taG_7_FD_89698 | JGI IMG/M metagenome (GOLD analysis project Ga0116215, IMG submission 89698) | Peat soil microbial communities from Weissenstadt, Germany - Sb_50d_2_FS metaG | ecosystem: Environmental > Terrestrial > Soil > Wetlands > Peat | place: Germany: Weissenstadt | collected 2010-09-21 | reverse complement strand
AGCCAGGTCAACGCCATGCAGGCGGGAGACTTCGAAATGGCTGCTCGCCATCTCGACAGCCTGCGGACGCTGAGCGAACGTCTTCGACAGCCGACGTTGATGTGGATGACGGCCTTCAAGGAGACGGGGATGGCACTCATGGCTGGCGAACCCGACCAGGCCGAACAGCTCGCCACCGCTGCCTTTCAGCTGGGCACCGACAGCGGTCAGCCCGACGCCTTCACGATCTACGGATCCCAGTTGATGTATATCCGCCATCAGCAGGGTCGCCTGGGCGAGCTGGTGTCGCTCATCGACCAGGCCGTTATCGAGAACCCGGGTCTACCGGCATTTCGCCCGATCCTCGCGGCCGCTCATCTCGAAGCGGGAAACGATGCCACTGCCCTCGACCTGCTCCATTCGGCAGCGGCGGATGATTTCGCATCGCTCCCACTCGATTTTGTTTGGATGATGGGTGTCACCTTCTACGCCCTGGTGACCGTCGAGCTGAACGCCGCGGGGCCAGCCCGCAAGCTCTACGAGCTGCTGAGCCCCTATCACGAGCAAATTCCCTTCATCGGAACGCTTGGGTTCTTTCCGGCCTCTTTGTCGCTCGGCGGCCTGGCCTCCATCCTCGGACGCTACGACGAGGCCGAAGCTCATTTCACTGAGGCCATCGAGCTCACAACCCGCGGGAAGATGAAGTTCTTCGCGGCGCGGACACAGCTGGACTGGGGACGGATGTTGGCCCTTCGAGGCAGACCGGGCGATCTCCATGCCGCGCGGGCGCACCTCGAGCAGGCACTCGCTGTAGCGGTCTCGCTTGGGTATTCCGGCATCGAGCGAAAGGCGAACACGGAGCTCTTGAATCTGGCCTGAAGCCCGGCCGCAACGGTGCGGCATCCGCGTGAGCGATGCCATCGCATGGGAACACGAGATCATCGTCGCTACGAGAGCGATGGCGCACCTCCAACGACCCTCACGGTCTCGCGTGAGAACCCTTGGAGGTGGCGGGAATCGAACAGACCGAAGCGCGAATGCAAACCTCGACGTCAACGCCGTTTATGTACCCTGAAGAGGGAAGAGACGCTAACCATTGGTGACCTTGATTGACCGTCAATGACCGCAATCTGGTGTGTTTTCTGTGCTCTTGTGTCTTTTCGTGTCGCGTGAAACGTTCGGAGCTCCCAAAACCTCCAGCGATGCAACCTTCGCGGCTGCTGTCCAAATTGGTCACTCAGGGTGCCCCACTCCGCACCATGGGGACAGTCGCCCGTTGCGGCCATATCACCGGCGGAATCTGCCCGGGAGCGAGATGATGTGACGTGGACGACGGCACCAAGGGTCCGACGGCACCCAGACGAAGGGCAGCACCATGGGCCAGTTGAAGAAGGTCTTCCAGGTCAATCGACAGGGGTTCAACCTGACCCGGGGCCTGGTGATCGTCGGCGTGATGTTGGTGCCTCTGATCGTCCTGTCTGCAATCAACCAGGAGAAGTACTGGCTCAGCGTGTCATTCGGCGCTCTGTTCGTGGGGATCAGCGACCTCGGCGGTCCCTATGGAATCCGCTTTCGGGGGATGGCCGAGGTCGGTGCCGCTGGTGGACTCTTGACCGCAGTCGGCTTCGCCATCGGCGGTGGACCATGGGGAGTGGTGGTGGTCGCCACCTTTGCCGCCACCCTGTTCAGTGGCCTGACGTTGAAGTTCGGGGTGCACCGCTTCACGGCTGCGGTGTTGCTCAATGTCTGGTTTCTCATCGCCATCTCCGTACCCGCCGGGGAACACCTCGACCTCGCCCGCTCGGACTGGCGGGGACAAGCCCTTGCCTGGCTCGTGGGTGCCGCCTTGTGGATCACCTTCACCCTTGTGGTGTGGCTGGCCCGGGGACGTAGGGACCAGAGCACCCATATCCCCGAGATCCCGGCGGACCGGTCGGTGACGACGCTCACCCGGCCTGTGATCCTCTTCACCGTCATCAGGGCGCTGGCGGTCGCTATCGCTGTCGCCATCGCCTTCGGACTCCACCTGCCCAATGCCGACTGGATGCCGGTAGCGACATTGGTGGCTATGAAGTCCAGCTTGGAGCAGTCGATGCTGGTGGCCGAGCAGCGCCTCGCCGGAGCAGTCATCGGCGCTTTGGTGGCAACGGTGTTTTTGTTGACGGTCGACAACAAGCACGCCCTGGAACTGGTCATCATCGTCCTCGGGGCGTTTGCCGCCTCGTTCCGGGCCGTGAACTATGCGATCTACTGTGCGGCTGTTGCGGCAACCGTCCTCATCGCCATGGACCTACCCCATCCGACGAATCTCGCCGCCGAGGGTCACCGGGTTCTCTTCACCCTTCTCGGTGTCGGAATCGGCGTCGCAGTGATGGGACTCGCAGCACTCATCCAGGACCGTTCTGCGAGGGCTGCGGCACCAGCACCGTAAAGCGCAGAAGTGCTGAGGCCACAGCCGATTCCGAGCGGGTGCTAAATGCCCCCGTACATTGCCGGGAGGGTGGCCATACTTGGAACGGTGACTACGCCCCAGTATGAAGCCACCCTGAGGGCGGTGGGAGGACTCGATGCAGCAGCGATGATGCTCCTCAACACTGACCACCCGGAGCCAAGGGCACCTGGCTGGACGCCCGAACTGACCAGGCGCCTCGTCGAAGGCATGCAGGCGTGTCGTTGGTTCCTCGCCACGGGCTTCGATCCTCCAGAGCAGTTTGGCGCTTGGCTCCGCAAGAGTTTGGAGAAAGCAGGTCTCGGGCCTAACCACCACAGCGAGGTCTACGGGTCGATGGCTTGGCATGCGGCTGATGCCGTTGACCACCTACGAGAGCAGTGGCAGCCAGAGTGGTCGATGCCTAAGTGATAGGCGAGCATCCCCGTATGCCGGTTCAGTGAGATCTGTCAGCGATGCTGCTGTTCTGATCTTGGGGTGCAGATGACCGATGTCATCAAGCCCGAGTTTCTAATCCCTCGCTCCGTCCACATCGCTTTGGGTCACCCGAATCGAACGCGGCCAGCCCTGGGTAGCTGAGAGCCGGACCCAATAGGCGTCCCCGTCGAAGGAGATCCATGACACCGTAGGGGGTGATTCCTCGCGTCCGGATAGCGCGAGAGGATTGGACCGGTACTTTGGGTCGATTCGATAGCCGCGAATCGGGTGGTCAACTTCGGCGGTGCAAGTACCACCGGCACGACCCCGAGCCCGCCACGACAACTTCGCCAGTCTCTTCACGGAACCTTCTTCCGGTTCAGCACCTCTGGTTGCGAGTGTACGCCTTCATCCCTATATGTCGCGTCCGGGAAGGTCTGAAGTGGGTGTCCCCGAACATCTGCATCGGGACGGTGGGACAGTTCGGCATCATGGGGGCAGGGGATGGTCGCCAACAGGGCAGGTACGTTTGAGCCATGTCGATCAATGGCGAGGACGACCGAGCGCACATCACATCCGGTCCTCGCTGGGATCGGGTCATGCCCGCCGTCCAAGAGTCGATCCGAGTCGTCAAGAAGAAGGGCAAGGGGCAAGGCGGTTGGATCAAGGCCATGTTGGATTCGTACGAGTCGATCGCAGAAGACCTCACGAAGTGTGGATATGTGCGAAGGGAGCACGTCGTTCATTGGGTGAAGGGCGAGTACTGGGACCCCCGAGGAGCGAGCGGCTGGGATGAGTCACTTGTCGGGCAGCTTGCCCTAACGGACATAATCCTCGGAGTGCCCCCAGTCGCCGGGAGAGGGAGCTTTATCGGGGGGACGGCGCTTGCAGTCGGCTAACTGTCGCCGACCGGCACATCGGGGCTAAGCGACGCGATGACAGGAAGGCGTCCTGATTGCAATAGTGCCGGATCCGGGTTTGCCCAATTGAGTACACTCTTAGCAGCATCGCCGGGTCCCGACCAGCGAGTGACGATGGGTTGCGTTCGACCCTTGAAGGAGAAGCTATGAACCAGAAAGCCGCCGAGAAGAGCGTCTACGAACCGAGTGAAATCGAGGACATTGTCCGGGAATGGTTCCGCTCCTATTCCGACAAGGACTTCGACGCGCACAACGCGTTGATTCACCCCGACGCCGTCGTCGTCTATCCAGAGATGTGCTTTGTCGACCCGGACATGTCCGGGGGCAAAGCGTTCCTCGAAAAGACGTTGGAGAAGGACGAGGCCAATTTCATTGACCTGAGGCAGACGATCACCAATCTGTGGGTTGTAGGAAACACGGCGTTCGTCGAGGGGTACTTCAGCGGCAGCAAGCTCGGAGGCACCATTGTTGATCAAGCCGAGGGTTCCGAAATGAAACTGCGGTTCCTCGATCGCATCGAGATCGAGGATCGAAAGGTCAAGCTGATCTACGCCTTCTACGACACCGCCCTGCTGTACCAGATCCAACTGGGATTGGACGGCCCGACCAAAGCAAATCCGATCCCACCCTGGATGATGGCAATGGCATAAGGATGACACCCGGTTGCTAGCTCCGGGGTCTCCCAGAGCGGTGGGGTTTCGGTTGCAACCGCTCTACGGCACTCCGTCATCGAGGGTCTCCCTCCCGGCGTCACTGTTATGGGGCAGGGTTACCGTCTGGGTCGCCCATTGCTTCTGCAGCCGCCTTCTCCAATAGGTTCACTGAATATGCGGCATCGCTCACTGCGTCGTACAAGGGATCTTGGCCAGCCTGCTTTTCCACCTGGTCCATCAATAGTCGTACCCACTGGCCGCTGTACCTGACCGGTGGCAGCCACCCGTCTTTGAGTAGACCGGGCTGGTTGAGGGAAGAGCCAAAGCCAGTTATCCACACGCCCATATGTGATGGCGTATGGGGCTACGTGGAGTTGACCCACTCCCACCAAGAGAGACCGTCCCGACACTCCGAGCCGTGTTTGTGGGAATTCTTGTGGGTTTCCCAAGAACGCGCCCGCGCACTATCTGCGCGGGCACAAGATGTAGCGCGCGAGCCCATCTGAACAGCCCACCAGCGCCCGACAGCCAACCGCCCAACCGGCGCCCCACACGAATCCAGCGCTCAGCCTTTGCACCGCAGCTGAGTCGCCAGCGTGACCCACGGTTCGGGGGCGGTGCGGCCTCCTGCACCGGGCACACCCAAAGAACGGGCACACTAGAGGTGGCCCATTATGGCGAACTCCCTGTCCCTTCCTCCCCCCGACTCCGCTGGGCAAGCCGGTCCCCCGACCGCCGGTGCCTTTGCGCTTCCGGAGATTCCCCGCGGCAAGGCTCTCCTCGCCCATCCCGGTCTCAACAAGGACTCTGCCTTTTCCCAGGTCGAGCGCTCTGCCCTCGGGCTCTCCGGGCTTTTGCCCTCGCGGGTGCTCACCATGGACGAGCAGGTTGGCCTCGAACTCGAACACCTGCGGCGCAAGACCGATGACGTCGAGCGCTACATCGGCCTCACCTCCTTGCAGGACCGCAACGAGACCCTCTTCTACCGCCTGCTCGTCGACCACCTCGAAGAGCTCGCACCCATCATCTATACCCCGACGGTCGGCCATGCCTGCCGGGAGTTCAGCCACGTGGTGCGGCGCACCCGAGGCTGCTGGATCAACCCCGACGACATCGACCGGATCCCCGAACTGCTCGCCAACGCTGCCACTCCGGGGGTCCGGCTCATCGTGGCCACCGACAACGAGCGGATCCTCGGGCTGGGCGACCAGGGGGCGGGTGGTATGGGGATCCCCATCGGCAAGCTCGCCCTCTACACCGCCGGGGCGGGCATCCACCCCCGACTGACCCTGGCGGTCTCCCTCGACTGCGGAACCGACAACCAGGGACTCTTGAATGACCCGCTCTACCTCGGCTACCGGTCCCCTCGCCTGCGGGGCCCGGCCTATGACGCCTTCATTGAGGCCTTTGTCACCGCGGTGATCGAGGCCTTCCCCGACGCGCTCTTGCAGTGGGAGGACTTCAAGCAGCACAATGCCCTGCGCCTCTTGGACCTCTACCGCGAGCGCCTCCCAAGCTTCAACGACGACATCCAAGGGACCGCGGCGGTCGTCGTGGCCGGCATCCTCGCCGCGCTGCGGCTCCGGGGCGAGCGCGTCAGTTCCCAACGCCTCGTCTTCTTGGGGGCGGGGGCAGCCAGCCAGGGGATTGCCCGACTCGTCCACGCCGCCATGGTTGCTGAAGGGGCCCGAGCCGAGGCGCTAGACCACTCCATCGTGATGCTCGATTCGGGCGGCCTGGTCTTTTCTGGCCGCACCCACGTCGACCCCGACAAGGAGCGCTTCGCCATGAGCGCCGAGGGCCTCTGCCATTACGGCTTTATGCCTCTTGGTAGTGGCCCACCCCGGGCCGGGACGTACTTCGGCCTTGACGATGTCGTGAGCAAGGTGGCACCCACCATCTTGCTCGGCACGAGCGGTGTGGCCGGCGCCTTCACCGAGACGGCTCTGCGCACGATGGCAGCTGCCACCGCGGCGCCCATCGTCTTCCCGCTCTCGAACCCGACGTCCAGCTGCGAGGCCACCCCGGGCGACGTCTTGGACTGGACCGAAGGCCGGGCGCTCGTGGCGACGGGGAGCCCCTTCGCACCGGTCGAGCGCGACGGGCGCCTGCACGTGGTCGGCCAGGCCAACAACATGTTCATCTTCCCCGGCGTCGGACTCGGCGCTATCGCTGCCCGGGCCCGTCGGATCCCCGACGAGGTCTTCTTGGTGGCGGCGCGCACGCTGGCCACACTCGTCCCCGACCACCGCCTCGAGCAGGGTGCCCTGTACCCCGCGTTGGGCGACCTGCGTCCGATCTCGCACCGTATCGCGGTGGCGGTCGCCCGTGAGCTCTGTGCCAGCGGCGCCGGCGCCATCCCCGGAGGCGACGACAGCGACGACGCCATAGATGACGCCGTAGCCGCCGTCATGTGGTCCCCCGACTACATCACCTACTGCTGAGGGGCTGTGCCACGAGGGATCAACCGCTTTCCCCTTTCGTCGCACATGCCCGTCCTACGCTGCTCCGCAATCTGAGGCAGTACCGGCGTATGAAGACACCCCGGCCATGCGTCAGACCCGCCGCCGCAGATCGCAATAGCCAGAGGCACACTCCGAGCTACCAGAGACGCTCTGCCTTCCACGCAGCCTCAACCAGTTCCGCTGCTTCGACGGTGACCGCACTCACTGGAGCGCCCTTCTCTGGCCATCCGACATGCCAGGTGAGTGGCCCGACGGGTGGCAATGGTGACAACCAAAGTGCCATCGACTACTCATCTGATCCCCCCGATCCTCCGTAGTAGTTGAGGAGGACGTCTCCAGGTTGTGCGGCATCGGTCAGCCGAAGCCGGGCCTTCGGTGCGACCATCGGCAAAGGCAACCGAGATCTGTGGTCCTCCTGGCGTTCCTGGGAGCTGGCTCGGCGCACCAGACACCGGGATCGGGGTCAAACGTGCCGGGACGGAATCGAGCACGGAGCGTGAACTGAATGCCGGATGGAAATACTTCAAAGTCCTGGAGCACTGCATAGATGTTGGGCGAACGACCCAGGACAACGGTCCAGGGCACCCAGCCACCGCCGAATCCGGCTGGAGGAGACGGCTCGGGAACAACTGGGTCCCCAGGTGCATCACTCATGACACCACGGTAACGCTATCAACGAGATCAGACCCCGATCCGGCGTTATGGGCAGGCTTCTTCATGGGTCAGAGGTAGAGCGTCGCCGGATCGAATCCAACCTCTTCGGCCACGACTCCTTCATGTGTCAAGAACCGCACCGTGGAAGGAACCGATGGGTCGAAGCCAACGATCACGGCCCAATCTGCGATTCGATGGGTCGCTGGGTGACGACGTCGCCGCTCACCAACTCGACAGAAGCAATGTCCGAACCGACCAGCCCGTAGCGAGCTGCACATCGCCATCCGTCGCCACCACTGCTGTGGATGCTGCGGGCGTGCACATCTCGGGGACCTATTGCCGGTGGCTGGAACGGCGGGTCGAACCAACCACCCCCACCATCGCCCATCGCATCCTCCCAGCCTGTGGGTGAGCGGCGGAAGACTTGGACAACTGACACAAGGGAATCGTCGTGGTCCGGCGCTTCGGACCAGGCCCACTCCACCCGAAGGACTGCCCCGAACGCAGGACCCGCCCAACGGGCGATGGGGACCGCCTCGCCCTTCGCCAAGATGTCCGGCAAATCGGGGAGTCCGTGGTCGAGAACCCACTCGCATCAGGAAATGGCATCGTCCTCGTCAAATGTGGCCGGTGGACCATCCACAAAAGTCAATGATGCCATTGCTAGACCGAACCCCGTCCCGGCGTACGGGGGCAGTTCCGTCGAAACCGAACTCGGGCCTCAGTGGCTCCATCCCAGCGGCGTCACTTGGTCAACCGAGATTCGACAGGATGGAAGCCCTTCATCCCGTAGAGCCGATGAGTGAGGCAGTCGACCCGGCCGCTGGCGCCCAAGTCCGGCGGTCAGGAACACCCTCGCGGAAAAACTGCAGACAGACCTCGCGGGTAGGTGGTGACAGGATGGATGCGCTCAGTTCGATCCCGCATGGAAGGAGGCCCCGGTGCCCAGTATTGGCGATCGAGTCCGATTCGAGTCCACGAAGGTAGGTCAGGTTCCTCGGGATGGTGTCGTCACCGGGGTCGATGGGGAGCTTCTCCACATCGAATGGTCGACCGGCGGTGAGTCATCTCTCGTACCGGGAGCCGGATCAATAACCATCGTAGGCAAGGTATCGGGCAAGACAGCCGTCAAGCGGACTATCAAGAAGCGAGCTTCAGCCCCAAAGGCCGCGAAAAAGGCTACGAAGAAGTCGGCTCCAGCTCGCAAGCGTCCTGCCAAGAGGGCGGCTAAGCGCTAGGCCATTCGTGGAGTCGGCAAAGGCGGGATTGTCGGCCGAAGGCAAGCGAGATATCGCACCCCAGTCCCGACGTTATACAGGGATACCCATAAGCCGCCTGGAGTCGGCACTTTGCGGACGGTGCTGTCACCTAAGTATCGAGGCGACGGCCAAGGCGCAGGCCAGCACCACCGCCAGTCGGGAGACGGGCGTCATGACCTCCATGACGCACCTGGGACCCCGGGGTCACGACTGAACACCACGGGTCCCCACCGGTGTCCTCACCGACGGGCACGCCGACCTGGAGCCGGTGAGAACCCCCCGTACACTGCGCGCGTGGCACGCCGCATGGTCCCCTTCATCATGCTGGGGGCACTCGTCGTGCTCTCCCTGGGGGCGGCCATCGTCGGAGTGCGCGGTGCCCCGGGCGCCCCATCCACGACAACCTCCACGACCAGCCCTCCGCCAAGCGCCTCGACCACCAGCACGACGACCGCACCTACCTCCTATCCGTGCGGGGTCGTCCCCAGTCCCGAGGTGGTCATCACCTCTAACACCTTCCTATGCAGCGTCACCACCCGCGTCGGCGACACCATCCACGTCGTGCTCAACCCCGGGCTCCGCTGGTCGACCCCGATGAGCGATTCGAGCCCCGTCGTGGTTGAGAACGTGCAGCGGCAGTCCCCGGGCGGCCTCGATGCGGACCTGATCGCGGTACGCGCAGGTCAGGCCACCGTGACCGCCATGGGCAAAGCCCTGTGCCCGCCCGGGGGCGCGTGCCCGCAGTTCATCGTGCTCTGGAGGCTGCACGTCACCGTCGGGACGTAGAAGGGGAGCCGGTGGCTCCGCGCGTTCGACCTGGCAGGTGGTACTCGCACACGTCCCCACTCATGAGGTCGGCGCCACTCCCTCGGGCAAGCCCATCATCGGGTCGGGCTTCGATACGACTTTGCTGGCACTTCGGAAATGAGCGGGGTCCCGACGTTTCGCGACAGTAGGCACCCCACGTTCGGTGGGCAGGATTGTGTCCCGCCGATCCGGCGAACCGGGACATCCCTGCCACTCAATCCGGGGCAAGAAACTGCGCGGAAGCGACTGACGGCCGGCGCTCTACCGTTCCCCGGGGGGGGGGTGGGAAAACGGGAACGCTCGGCCGCGTCGCTGAGGACGACCCTATGAGGCTCGCCCCGGACGTCATGCAGTGCCCGCGAACGGCTGATGACACTGCAGGCTGCGGGTAACACCAGCGCGAAAACCGCCCCCCCGTACCGGTGTGGCGTTCGGGGGCACTATGTGGGGATGATGTCCGATTAGATCCCTTGGACTAATTTGAGGCGACGCTACCGAATGAGGCGCAATTGACTTCGGGCGCTACACATATCGTGGAACACTTTTTCTCGCATTTAACGGCGAGGGAATGGAATGAGCTGGGCACCATCCTCGACCAGGAGGTTGTGAGGATCGGTCCCTTCGGCGATCAGCTCACCGGACGACAGGTTTATCTGGACTTCCTAAGAGCCACAGTGCCCTCTGATTACGACAATGACGTCCTGCGGATCATCTGCGCGCCCGACGGACTCTTCGCGTTTGCCAGGGTTACTGAGCACCTTCGATACGGAGAAGAGGAGTTCCACCTGGACGAGACATATTCGTTCGATATCGGCGAGGACGGCCTCATCTGTCGCGTCGAGATCTATTGGCAGACGCCCCAAAATGACCCCGGTGGCTTCGGTTCGGCAGCGAGCGATGACAGCTATACCTCGACGAGCAATTCCACCGACCCCGTTTCGCTCCGGGCCAAGGTTACGCCCAGATAAGTCTTCGCCGAGAGGGACGGCTCCGACGCTTCGCACTTGCCTCGATCACTTGCGCCCTGTGCCGCAGGGTGACGCGCCTACCTGATGCAATGAAGGGGCGGGGCCTCCGCCCCTTATGAGATCCGAGCATGCTCGGACTTGCAAAAGAAAACCTCGAAAGAGGAGGAGGCCCCTATGGAACGACAGTACGTCGGAATCGACCTACACCGCCGCAGCACCACGATCTACCGGATGTCAAAGGAGGGAGAGGTCCTCGGGTGCGTGCGCATCCCGAGCCAGCCCTTCGAACTCGCCCAGGCCATGGAGCCGGCGGGAGCCGAGCCCGAGGTGGTCCTCGAATCCACCTATGGCTGGTACTGGGCGGCCGATGTCCTCCAAGACCTCGGCGCCCATGTCCACCTGGCCCACGCGCTTGGCAACAACTGGGGGAATCGACGGGTGAAGAACGACGAGCGCGACGCCAAGGACCTTGCCGCCATGCTCCGGATCGGACGCCTCGCCGAGGGATGGATCGCTCCGCCACCGGTGCGCGAACTGCGCGAGCTCGTGCGCTACCGCTACTCACTTATCCGCCACCGGACCAGCGCCAAGGCACAGATCCACGGGGTCATGGCCAAGAACGGGATCCTGCCCGCCGTCGGCGAGCTGTGGGGTCCGACTGGCTCGGCCCAACTGGACCGTCTCGAGCTCCCCGAGGCTTACGCCCTGCGCCTCGACTCGTTGCGGAACCTCCTCGACGTCTACGACCGGGCCATCGCCGACCTCGACGCGCGTATCCACGCCGAGCTCAAAGGCGACCCCGGGTATCGGGCCCTCATGACCCTGCCCGGGGTGGGCAAGGT
>Ga0116215_1002467_pt1 | contig 11417 bp, 7 predicted proteins | sample Sb_taG_7_FD_89698 | JGI IMG/M metagenome (GOLD analysis project Ga0116215, IMG submission 89698) | Peat soil microbial communities from Weissenstadt, Germany - Sb_50d_2_FS metaG | ecosystem: Environmental > Terrestrial > Soil > Wetlands > Peat | place: Germany: Weissenstadt | collected 2010-09-21 | reverse complement strand
TGTCGAGCAAGCTGCAGCAGACGGCCCAACAGGCATTGGCCGGTCGCAACGGCGCCATCGTGGTCCTCGACCCCACCACCGGCGCCATCCTGGCGATGTATTCCAACCCCACCTACGACCCCAACCCGTTGGCGGTGAACAACGCCACCACCGAGGCCCTCGCCTTCAAGGTGGACAACACGGTCGATCCCGCCACGGGATTCTCCCCGGCGGTCTCACTGGCGTATCAGGACTCGTTCCCGCCGGGGTCGACCTTCAAGGTCGTCACCGCCACCGCCGCCTACGAGTACGCACCCAAGCTCGTCGACACCCCCATGCCCTTCTACACCTGCATCCCCGGCGGCACCCTGGGGGGACAGGCGGCGAACAGGCCTCTGTGCAATTTCGGGGCCGGAGGCTGCGGCGGGACGATCGCAGAGATGTTGCCCCCGTCGTGCGACACGGGATTCGCCATCCTCGGCACGAGAGTGGGAGCAGCGGCGATGACGGCGGAGGCCGACGCCTTCGGCTTCAACCAACAACCGCCCATCGACCTGCCCCCCAGCCCGTTCGAGCCCTCGCACTTCCTCCTGCCCAGTTGCTACGGGGGGAACCAGATCTTCCTGGCCTTCTCGTCCATCGGCCAGGACTGCACCATCGCCACGCCGCTGCAGATGGCCCTGGTGGCGGCCGGGATCGCCGATGGGGGCGTGGTCATGACCCCTCACGTGATGTACGAGATCCGTGACTCTCAGAACAACCTGGTCAAGCTGTACCAGCCCACGACGTGGCATCAGGCCGCCTCGCAGGTCACGGCCAATGCGTTGCGCGACCTGATGGTGAACGTCGTCCGGTTCGGGACGGCGGCAGGGGTGGGGTTTCCCCCGCAAGACGACGTGGCGGCCAAGACCGGCACCGCGCAGGTGGGCCAGGGGAACACCGCCACCACCGACTGGATGATCGCCTTCGCGCCGGCCAGCAATCCCACCGTTGCCATCGCCGTCGTCGTCCCCCACCAGTCGCTCTCTGCCACCGGGGCCGAAGTCGCCGGCCCGGTCATGAAGACGATGATCCAAGCGGCGCTGGCCGACCAGTGATGCCCGTCGGGCCCTGATCCGGCGGCCCGGGCGCCCGGCCCGAGCCGTCCCCCGAGCGCTCGGTGTCCGCTCCGGGTAAATTCAGTCCAAGTGGGTGCAGGGGGGGTCCATGTCATGGGGTACCTAGCCGTTCCGGAGATGCCACGCCGCCAGCTGTTCGTCACGCTCCTTCGTCAGAGCCATTGGATGCCGCAGTGGCACGCAGTGGCGGACACCTCGGGGCCGCACACGAAAGCGCTGTGCGGTTTTCGCTACAGATCAGAGCCGCACCGGACGTGGGACCAATCGACGCTTGCCTCCAGGTGCCCCCAGTGCCAACGGCTGGTGCTCTCCGAGGATGGCCTGCCGGTGTCGGACCGTCCCCCACGGGCCCACGCCCCCCAGCAATGGCCGACGCACCCGAGCCTCTGACCGGGGTGCTTCCCTCTACCGCTCGGTAGGCATGGCCGGAGGTGCATCGCCCCGGGCGCGAGCAGCGTCGGCGGCAAGTTCACCCTGGTGCCGGCCGCGCTTGGCGTAGGAGATGTTCCAGGCGACAACGATGGCGGCGAACGCCAACGGCATCACGTTGGAGGTCGCCTTGGCGGTGCCCGTCGAGCTCGTCTCGATGACGAGGACCTGAGCGGCGGCCTCAGCGAGGAACATCAGCGGACGGCTCGACCAAAGTGATCCCAGGCACACGGCTCCGAAGACCACCGTCGGAACGGTGCCGTCGAGGAGCACGAGATGGGCATTGCCGCTCGCCAAACCCAGGGCCGTGCCCACGACGATCCCGATCAGGACGAGAATCCCGATGGCGTCCATGCTGCGGTGGCGGAAAACCTTGAGCGCGACCCCGAAGGCGGGCAGTACGCCGCTCAGGACGAGTGCCGCCACCGTGGACAGCGTCAAGAGTAGGGCGGGCCCCGAGGAGCAACTCACGGGCGAAAGACCCCTGTGCCGCCAGAACCCAACACCCCCGACGCGCCCGGGAGCCCCTCGTCGGCCCGGTAACCTCGGAGCGACGGTGCTGGGAGCAGACCACGACCACGGTCCTGCTCGACTCGTGTGCCCTCCCTGAAAGATGGACCGACCGACGCCCCCCGCCCACCCGGCCAAGCCCGTGCATGCCCGACGTACGCGCCGGGATGGGCCCCCAGCGGGGCGAGGCGGGCTGAGGCGGCTCGTCCTGGGCGTCGCCGTCGTCGCCATCGCCGCGGCAGGGACCGTCTTCGGGGTGACGCGCAGCGCCGGTGCGGGGCACGACGCGGCCCGCAAGGGCCGACACGCCACCACCACGACCACCTCCGCGGCACCGGCTCTCTCCCCGACGACGTCGCGGCCCGCCCCGGTCTCCTCCGTGCCGTCGAGCCCCGGATCCGGCACCGCGAAGCCGACCGAACCCTCGAGTCCCGTGAAGCCCTTCTCCTCGCCGTCGAGCACCGTGGCACCGAGCCCCGTGCAGTCCGCCCCCGCGGCGTGCACGCCGGTGGCGGTGCCCGGTGGCGCCTACGCCGTGGGTGACTCGGTGATGATCGACGCGCAGGTGCCGCTCCAGGAATGCGTACCGAACATCCAGGTCAACGCGGCGGTCAGCCGCCAATGGTCGGACGGGGAGACGATCCTGCGCGGCGTCATGGCCGGCGCGTCACCGCCCGCGGCCGTGGTGGTGGCGCTGGGGACCAACGGCCCCATCACCGCCGCCGACTTCGACGCCATGATGTCGATCCTGCCAGGAGCGTCGCGCGTCGTCTTCGTCACCGTGCACGTCGACAAGCCCTGGCAGAACCAGGTGAACGGCGTGCTCTCCAGCGGCGTGGCCCGTTACCCCAAGGCGGTGCTGGCCGACTGGGAGAGCCTGGCGGCCCAGCACCCCGAGTGGTTCTACTCCGACGGCACCCATCTCCCCATCGGGGGCCCAGGTGCCCAGGCGCTCGCCGCGCTCATCGCCTCCAAGGTCTGAGGCACAGCCCCGGTGGCCCGGGGCGTCAGCGCCCGAAGCCCCGCCGTCAGCGCAAGAAGTACGTGATCTCGTCGATCCGCTTCAGGACCTCGTCGTCGAGAAGCGGGATCACGTCGAGCGCCTTCATGTTCTCCTGCACCTGCTCGACCCGGCTCGCCCCGGTGATCACGGTGGACACATGCGGGTTCTTGGCGCACCACGCCAGGGCCAGCTGGGCCAGCGTGCAGCCCAGCTCGTCGGCGATGTCCTTGAACGCCTTCACCTTCTTGTTGCGCCTGGGATCGGTCAGCATGCCCTGGAGCCACTCGTAGCCGGGCAGCGCGGCGCGGCTCCCCTCGGGGATTCCGTCGATGTACTTGCCGGTGAGAAGCCCCGATGCCAACGGGCTCCACACGGTGAGGCCGAGCCCGATGTCTTCATAGAGGCGCTTGAACTCGGTGTCGACCTTGGTGCGCTCGAGCATGTTGTACTGCGGCTGCTCCATCACAGGCTTGTGCAGATTGTGGCGCTCGGCGATCTCCCACGCGGCCCGGATCTCGTCAGCCGTCCATTCCGAGGTGCCCCAGTACAGCGCCCGGCCCGAGCTCACGATGTCCGACATCGCCCACACCGTCTCCTCGAGAGGCGTCTCGGGATCGGCGCGGTGACAGAAGAGCAGGTCGACGAAATCGAGGTCGAACCGCTCCAGCGAGCCCTCGATGGCCTGCAGGAGGTACTTGCGGTTCAACGTATTGCGCATGTTGACCTCGTCGTGGATGCCCCAGAACACCTTGGTGGACACGACGTAGCTGTGCCGGGGCCAGCCCAGGCGGGCGAGGGCCTTGCCCATGATCCGCTCGGACTCGCCACCGGAGTACGACTCGGCGTTGTCGAAGAAGTTGACGCCGGCGTCCCTGGCCGCGGCCAGGCAGTCCGAAGCCAGTCCCTCGTCGAGCTGGGGCCCGAAGGTGACCCACGACCCGAACGACAAGACGCTCACCTTGATGCCCGAACGACCCAGTCGGCGGTACTCCATCTCCATGGCGGGGTCTCCTTTCACGCCTCTGTGTCAACACCGTCGTGACTGCCGGAGGCCCGAGCCTAGGGGTCAGGGGCGACCGGCCCCGACGAGCCCGTTGTCCCAGATGGCCTGGATGCGCACGACGTCACCGGTATCGGGCGCGTCGATGATGTCGCCGCCCCCGACGTACATCCCGACGTGGCTGATGCCGCCGTACCCCCAGAAGAGGAGGTCACCTGGTTGCAGGTCGGACAACGAGACATGGGCGACGGCGTCGTACTGGGCGGCCGCAGTACGGGGAAGGTCCACCCCGGCCTGGCGCCAGGCCCACTGGGTCAGTCCCGAACAGTCGAAGCCGACGCCCGGGGTCTCGCCTCCCCACACATACGGCACGCCCTCCTGGCTCTCGGCGGCGGCCAGGGCGGTACCGGCTCCGCCCGCGGCGGGGAGGTTGGGCAGGACGGGCCGGGCCGGACGGTCGGTCCCGCCCACCCCGGTCGACGCCGCGGCCCGAGCGAGGAAGGCGGCGTGGGATGCGGCGAGCTGGGCGGCCTGGCGTTGGGCCACCAGGGTGGCGATCTGGCCCTTCACCTGAGACAGGGTCGCCTGTTGGCTCGACTCGGTGGCCTGCGCGCTCTGTTTGGCCGCGGCCGCCTCGGCCAGCGCGGCCTGGTCCTGGTTCTGCGCCGACTGGAGCTGGCTCTCCTGGGTGGCCAGATGGGTCTGCGCCACATTGAGGGCGTCGATGGCACCCGAGATGTCGCCGCTCGCCACGGCGCGGTACTCGCCCGCGACCGTCGCCTGCTCACCTCCGGAGCTGAACAGCGTCTGCAGACCGCTGTCGCTCGTGCCCGACATGTACGAGGCCACCGCCTCCTGGCGGAGGTCGGCGGTGTCGCCCCCGACCTGGGAGCGGTCCCGGGCCACGCCGGCCTCGATCTGCGTGATCTGCTCGCCGACCTGCTGCAGCTGCTGCTGCGCGGCGTCGTACTGCTGGGAGGTGGTGTCGAGCCGCTGCTGGTCGGCGGCGAGCTGCGAAGTGATCAGCGACGCCTGCGCCTCGGCGCTCGACAGCGGGTCGGCGCCGGCAGGGCGCGACGAGCCTCCGAGGACACAGGAGAGCAATGTGACGACAGCTCCGGCCACCAGAAAGGCGCGGCGAGGCCACCCTGTCTGCTGGCTTGACGGAACCGTCGAGGAAATCTCGACGTCGGTCACAATGGGGGTACTGCTTAGCAAGGGCCGTCGCGGAGCCGCAAACCTGAGCCCTTGCTCATTGCACGGGTCCTGCCGCTCGCCAGGCATCTGTTGACAAAGTGACAAGAGTGGTTTCCTGGCGGGGAGCGTGCGTCCGCGGCGGACGCAGCGGCCCCGAGGTCCCGGGCAACGGTGGGGGCCGGGCCGCGGGGGTCGACCCCCCCTCCGCCACGGTGGGCGGCTGTTGGGCTATTTCCCCTTGCGGATCGGCACGGTCGGGAGGATGCTGGCGATACTTCCGGCCGATCAGGGAAGAGGCCCACCCATGACCTTCCAACCGGCGCCCCAATGGGACGGCGATCCCCCCGACCACCGCCGCCTCCTCGAAATGGCCCATGAGCTCGGCCCCATCTCCAACAAGGGCGACCACGTCCGGCTGAGCGATGTCGCCTCAGCGCTCCTGGAGTCCTTCGTCCGGCACGCCGAGGCGGAGCGGCCCCTGGTGCTCCGGCTGTCCCCGTTCACCGCCCGCCTCATCGAGCACGGGCAGCAGCGGGTGGTGGACCGGCTGGTGTCGCTCGTGCTCGAGGCCGACCTCGCCGAGGAGCCGTGCCGGTGCGCAGAGCTGGCCGAGGAGATCGCCTCGCTCATGGAGGTGCAGATCATGTCCGAGGAGTGGGACCAGTCCGACCGTTGACGCACCCCTGACCGCCCTGGAGCCCGACCCTATGCTTCGGCGGTGGAGAAGCTCGTCTACCTCCTGTGGGGCGACGGATCACCCGAGCACGGTGACCGGCTCCGCGACCGCCTCCTGACCGAGACCGCTCCGGGGCTCATCGCCGCCGGCGCCCGGGCCGTGACCGTGAACGTCCATGACACACCGGCGGCCGAGGCCCCTTCACCGGTGCCCACACCGCAGGGCGAGGACCCCCACGTCGCCGAGGTCGCGGTCTGGCTCGACAGCTACGACCGAAGGGCACCGCTCGAGAGCCATGTCGTCGACGTCGGGCTCACCACGGCGGGCTACCTCGTGGTGGAGTCGCTCTACGAGGACTACGGGACGACGCCACACGCGGGCCCACGCCACTGGCGCGACGGCGAACGCTCTCCGGGGGTCCTCACCGTGTCGCTCATCCACCGACCCGTCGGCCTCGACTACCGGACATGGATCGAGCGATGGCATGGGACGCAGTCGCCCCTGTCGGGCGAGCTCCAGCCGCGGTGCCGCTACGTCCGCAACGAAGTGGTCCGATCGCTCACCGAGGGCGCGCCCGAGATCCACGGCATCGTGGAGGAGGCGTGGCCGTCGGCGCAGCACGTGGCCGACCCGATGCTGTTCTTCAACGCGCAGGGCGATCCCGCCGCGCTGTCCGAGCACATCACCGCCATGCTCGACAGCGTCAACGCCTGTCTCGACCTCGCCCGTCTCCGCAACACGACGATGAGCGAGTACCTCGTCAAGACGAGGTGACGTCTCCAAGCCGAAAGTGATCTCGTACGAACGCGGTGATGTCGCCGTGACGCGGCGTCGGGAAGTGCCTTAAGGTCCGGTACTCACGCGCGCCGTCGCGCTGGGGACGTCGCGCACGATCGCATCGACGAACGGCTGTGCCGGGCGAAGCGCGGGTGCCGGCCAGGCCTCGTAAGGAATCGAGCGTGGTGCGCGACACCCGGGCCGTCCCGACCAACCTCGAACAGATGGCGGCCCCGACCGAGCCCCGTCGCGTGGCGATGGCGGCATCGTCGCCCTCCTCGAGCGCCTCCCGGGGCGGGTCCCCGACCGGCTCCCCGGCGTCAGCCCTGGTCGAGGCGTTGCTTCTGGCTCCCCTTCCGAGCCCCAAATGGTCGCTCTCTGTGGTGGACCCCTCTCTCAGGGGGATCCGGGAGAAGAACTGGGGGGTTTTCCCAGGGCCAATCCGAGGGCAGAGCCGTAGTCTGGTGCAGGTGGGGTGTGTGGGGGGCTGGGGTTCTGCAAGCGCGACTCGTAAGGCGTTCGGAGCGACACTCTCTGTCACTGTCGCGCCCGTATACGCGCCGTCGGTCCTCCGCCGCCGCCAACGGGGACTGACATGGCGCGGCATCCAGGCCGACTGAGACGTCTCCGCATCTCGCAGTCCGTCGCCCTCCTCGGCGCGACGACGCTCGTATGCGGTGTCTTCGTGTTCGCACCGATCGGGACCGGAATCGCCTCGGCCGCGACCACGCTCATCAACGACACCTTCGCCAACTCGACGTCGTCGTCGAACGTCGACGTCGCGTCCAACGGCGCCACCGGGGACGAGGGCCAATCGTTCCCGTGTCTGACCGCGGCGGCCATCTCCCAGAGCAGCCCGACGTCGAACACGACCACCGCCGTGTCGAGCGCGACCTTCACCGACCAGATCGCGACGACCGGCAACAGCGGCCCGGTGACCTTCGCCACCACGACGAACTCTCCCGACGTCGCGGTGTCGAGCTCGGGCGCGGTGTCGACGACGGGCTCACTGCCGGTGGGCACCTACCCCGTGTCGGGAACCGACACCGACGGGACCGGCACCGGGGTGTGGAGCTACACGCTCGACGTGGCGTCGTCGTCATCGTCGATCATCCAGGGTGCACCGAGTGCCAACACGACCACGACAGGTAACAGCTCGAGCTTCACCGACCAACTGGCGACGACCGGCAACAGCGGACCGGTGAGCTTCACCACCACGACGAGCTCTCCCGACGTCGTGGTGTCGAGCTCGGGCGCGGTGTCGACGACGGGCTCGCTGCCGGTGGGCACCTACCCCGTGTCGGGAACCGACACCGACGGGACCGGCACCGGGGTGTGGAGCTACACGCTGCACGTCACGGCGTCGACCTCGACCATCCAGAACTGCCATGCCACGGCCCCTGACTCCGACGGCTCGGGGTCTCTGATGTTGACCGACGGCGGCTTCGGAGAGGCCTCCAACGTCATCTACGGGGGGTCCTTCCCCACCGTCGACGGGCTCGACATCACCTTCGACGCCCACATGTACGGCGGCACCCCCCTCGGGCCGTCGTACGCGGACGGGATCTCCTTCGACCTGGCGGCGGCCCCGCCCAACCCGGGCGCGGTGGGAAGCTCCGGTGGGGCCCTGGGGTACTCGACCGACGGGTCCACCCCCGGCATGCCGGCCGGGTATCTCGGCGTGGGCCTCGACGAATACGGAAACTTCAGCACCACCAGCTACGAAGGCAACGACTGCCACACCTCGGACCCGACGTGGGCGGGGTACTTCCCCAACGAGGTCACCGTCCACGGCCCGGGCAACGGGACCTCGGGATACTGCCTCCTGGCGTCGTCGCTCCAGGACGGCCCCGACCCGCTGGGGCCGAGCGGAATCCAGCTCCACGGCGCCGACTTCGCCTCCTCGGAGATCACCGTCCACATCGTGATCGACACCAGCGTCCCCAACAGCCCGACCTACACGGTGACCCTGCAGCCCGTGGGTGACTCCTCCCCCACCACGATCACCTCGGGCCCCCTCCCGGACTTCTACTACGACCCCGTCACCGGGCAACAGGTCACGGGCATCCCGTCCCAGCTCACCTTCGCGGTGGCGGCGTCGACCGGTTCGGGGTCCGACGTCCACGAGATCGACAACCTCTCGACCACCACTCAAAGTGACAATCCCCTCACGACTCTGGACCTGGGGGCCAGCGACGACCACGGCGGGTCCGTCGGGCTGGGGGAGAGCTTCAACTACGTCCTGACCCCCACGGTGGACCCGGGATCGGCCGTCTCCGAGGACGACCCCGTCACCCTGGTGGACCACCTGCCCGTCAACCAGGCCCTGGCCGGCACCCCGTCGGGGACCGGTTGGGACTGTTCGGCCACGAGCACCACGACGGACACCGCCGACTGCACCTACACGCCGACGTCGCAGATCGCCGCCGGCGACACCCTTCCCCCGGTGTCGGTGCCCGCCGCCACCACGTCGGGGAGCCCCGGGGGCACCGTTACCGACACGGCGTCGGTGTCCTCCCCGGATTCGGTCAGCTACGCCTCGGCGAGCGACACCGTCACCCTGACCGCCGCGAACCCCCTCCTCGACGCCTCGATCTCGGACTCCGACGCGGGGTCGGTTCCGTTGTCGTCCCCGGCCTTCGACCTCACCCTGGGCGCTTCGGTCGACGTCAACGGCCCCGCCGAGAGTGCACCCCCGGTGGTCAGCTCCACGCTGCCGAGCCAACTCGAGCCGGCGTCGGCTCCGTCGGGAACCGACTGGGACTGTGCCGCCAGCGTCGGGCAGACGGTCACCTGCACCTACACGGGTGCCCTCCCCATCGGCAACGGCACCTCCTTGCCCACCGTGACGGTCCCGGTGCAGCTCGCCCCCGCCGACCAGGTGGGGGACCAATTCACGGTCTCGGACACGGTGTCGTCCGCGGACGCCGCCCCGTTCTACGCCGCGTCCACGGCCACCGAGACGATCACCGTCTCCTCCGCGGCGAGCGTCGTGCTGGGCCTGACCGAGACGGATTCCGGCTCGCCATCGGGCACCATCTCCGGCGGCACCCCGTTCACCTACACCCTCGCCGTTACCGTCGGTGCGGGTGGGCTGCCGGAGTCCCTCCCGATCACCTTGACCGAGACCACCCCCACGGGGGTGGGGTTGCGGGCGGTGCCCACACCGACCGACCCGAACTGGAACTGCTCGGCCACCAACGTCGGGACCGACACCGTCGACTGCGTCTACACGCCGACCTCCGCAATCGCCCCGGGGACGGCACTGGAGCCCATCGTGGTCCCGGCGTTCATGTCGGACACCACCGTCGGCGACCAGATCACCGACTCCAGCGCGACGGCGTCCTCGGCGGACTCCGCCGCGGTCACCGCCACCGACACCGTGACCGTTGCCCAGGCGCCGGTGGGGCTCACCCTCGGCGTGAGCGACGACATCGGCGGTTCGGCCCCGACCGGTACGGCGTTCAACTACCTCGTGAACGTGACGGTGGCCTCGGGGCAAGCCGAGTCGGACACGATCACGGTGACCGATCCCCTCCCGTCGGGCACCGAGCTCACGGCGCTGCCCTCCGGGACAGGATGGGACTGCTCGGCATCGGTCCTGAACCAGACCTTCATGGCCTACTACGTGGACTGCACGTACATGCCCCCGATCGGCGGCGTCTCTCCGGTGACGGCGCTCCCCACCATCGTCGCGCCGGCCATGGTGACGGACCCGACCGTCGGCGCCACCCTGGTGGACAGCGCGCAGGCCGGCAGCGACGACGCAGCACAGGTCACGGCCTCCGACACGATCACCGTGAGCCAGGCGCCCCAGGCGATCACCTTCACGTCCTCGCCGCCGACCGCCACCGTGGGTGGTACCTACACGCCGACCGCCACGGGGGGAGCCTCGGGCAACCCGGTCGTCTTCACCATCGCCGCGGCGAGCGCTTCGGTGTGCTCAATCACGAGCGGCGTCGTCGGCTTCATCGGCGTGGGGACCTGCACCGTCGACGCCAACCAGGGCGGCAACAGCAACTACTCGGCGGCACCCCCGCAACAACAGAGCTTCCCGGTGGGCCAGGCCTCCCAGGCCATCACCTTCACGTCCACCCCGCCGGCCCTGGCCACCGCGGGTGGCGCTACCTACACGCCCACCGCCACGGGCGGAGCCTCGGGCGACCCGGTCGTCTTCACCATCGCCGCGGCGAGCGCCTCGGTGTGCTCCATCTCCGGGGGTGTAGTGAGCTTCATCGGCCCAGGGACCTGCACCGTCGACGCCAACCAGGCCGGCAACACCAATTACGCAGCTGCTCCGCAGGTCGCCCAGAACGTGCTGGTGAGCAACGCCCCGGCCAGCTGCACCATCGTCTGGACCGGCGGCACCGGCGACTGGACCACGACCGCCGACTGGACGCCCAAGACGGGCCCGACCCGTCTGCCCAACAGCGCCGACACCACCTGCATCCCCGCTCCCGGAGACGTCACGCTGAGCTCGAGCGACCCCGCGGAGAACTCCGGGACGCTGCTGCTCGGGAACGCCGACGGCACCGGGACGGCAACGCTCCAGGTGAACGGCACCCTCACCATGCAGGCCGGAACGGTCTACCCGGGCGGGGTGATGAGCCTCGGGAGCACCGGGGCCGTCAGCTCGCTCGGCACCGTGGCCAACGCCGGTTCGATCACGCTGGCGCCGTCGGCCACGTTCACCGACGAAGGGACCGTCGACAACGACAGCGGCGGATC
>Ga0116215_1002454_pt1 | contig 11439 bp, 9 predicted proteins | sample Sb_taG_7_FD_89698 | JGI IMG/M metagenome (GOLD analysis project Ga0116215, IMG submission 89698) | Peat soil microbial communities from Weissenstadt, Germany - Sb_50d_2_FS metaG | ecosystem: Environmental > Terrestrial > Soil > Wetlands > Peat | place: Germany: Weissenstadt | collected 2010-09-21 | reverse complement strand
GCGTGGCAGCTGGTCGGCAGATACTGCGGCGCGACGTTCGTGGTGCCGCCGGCGGTGGCGCCAGCTGCAATCGTCAGGCCGCCGGGCACTGCCGCGAGACCGCAGATCCATACGATGTCATTGTTCGTATTGGTATAAGCGGTCAGGCCCAGGATCTTGCCGCCAATCGCCGCGGCATTGGCCTGGTTGCCGTAGGTGACAATAATGTTGCCACTGTTGCTGGTGACGCTGGTCACGTACTTGCCGGTGGAGGCCACCAGACCCGCGGCGGTCAAGTTCGCCGTGGTCGGAAACACGCCGTTCTGGGCATAGTACTCGGCCACGGCTGTCTTCCAGCCATCGCCCAGATTCAGACCTTCCGTGACTTGCGCGCGCACGGTGTAGTTCTGATAGGCAGGAATGGCGATCGCCGCCAGGATACCGATGATCGCAATCACGATCATCAACTCGATCAGGGTGAAACCTTTTTGCATCGTCTTCATGTCAGCAGGACTCCGTGTAGGTAGATAAACTACGGCCAAGCAGCCGCTGAGCAGTAGAGATGCAACGCCTGTGCCAACGGCCGCGCCATCTCTAGACGATTGTTTTTGTTATTGTTTTTGTTTCGACGCGCGGCTATTTGACGTAACCACTGGCCGCAGATGACGACAACGGGTGTCGGGCGTTGTCAGCATCTGACGCGTCATGTCACCGGCCGCCACGACTACTCGATGCCGAGCTTCTTGACCCGATATCGCAGTGCTCGAAAGCTCATTCCGAGCAGCTTCGCGGCTGCGGTCTTGTTATAGCGGGTCTGTTCCAGCGCTTTGACGATCGCCGCGCGCTCCATGTTTTCGAGCTGATCGCCCAGTGCGGTGCTGGGGCCGGCGGCACCGGGACTTGGGGTTTGATGAAGGGCGGCGCTCTCGCCGGCCGCAATATCTGCCGGCGGTGCGGCGGCCGGCTTGCGCAGCTGCAGGTCCTCGAGGTCGATCACAGCGGAGGCGGACAAGGCAATCGCGCGCTCGAGTATGTTCTCCAGTTCGCGTACGTTGCCGGGAAATGAGTAGCGCTGCAGCGCCGCGCGAGCCTGCGCGGTGGTGCTGGGCAGCTGCGCGCCGCTGCGCGCGGATAGCCGCTGCAGCATCGCATCGGCGAGCTCGGGGATGTCTTGCGCATGCTCGCGCAGCGCCGGTACGCGGATCTCGATGACGTCGATGCGATAATAGAGATCTTCGCGGAAGCGGCCCTGGGCCACGAGTTCGGCAAGATTCTTGTGCGTCGCTGACAGTACGCGCACATCGACCGGCACTTCGCGCTGCTCGCCGATCGGGCGCACGGTCTTCTCCTGAATGAGGCGCAGCAGTTTCACCTGCATGTGCAACGGCAGGTCGGCGACCTCATCCAGAAACAGCGTACCGCCCTCGGCGCTCTGGACCAGACCTCGTTTGTCGGCGATCGCACCGGTGAAGCTGCCGCGTTTGTGACCAAACAGCTCGCTCTCCATCAGGTCCGACGGAATGGCGCCGCAGTTGACCGGGACAAAAGGCGCGTCAGCCCGCGCGCCGGTCTCGTGAATCAGCCGGGCTACCAGCTCTTTGCCGGTGCCGGACTCGCCGGTGATGTGCACCGGTGCCTGGCTGCGCGCGACCCGCGCAATCAGCTCGCGCAACGAGGCCATTGCGGGTGAATGCCCCAGGAGCCGCGGGCCATGCGCCGGCACCGCCGCGGTGGCGCCAAGGCGATCGGCGAGTTTGATGGCTTTGGCGACCAGCTTGCGCAGCACGCCGAGGTCCAGCGGCTTGGAAACGAAATCGAAGGCGCCGAGCTTGAGCGCACGTACCGCCGATTCGACGTTGCCATGGGCGGTAATGACGGCGACCGGCACGTCGGCGTGAAGCTCCTGGATCCAGGCGACCAGGTCGAGTCCGTCGCCATCGGGCAGGCGCATGTCGGTCAGGCAGAGGTCGAAGCGGCGCTGATTGAGCTTTGAGCGGGCGCCAGCCAGATCGCCCGCCGAGTCGGTCGCGAGATTCATGCGGCTGAGCGTCAGCGAAACCAGCTCGATCAGATCGGGCTCGTCATCGACGACCAATACAATGGGCTTGCTCGCAGTGTCCACGCCATTAACTCAAGACTGGTTCTCGCCCCATCGGCTCGGGTCGGAAAATACGATGCGGAAGATGCTACCCCCGCCTTCGCGCGCCTCATACAGCAGGGTCGCAGCGTTGGCTTGTGCGAGCTCGCGCGCCAGAAACAGGCCGAGCCCGGTGCCATGCGCGGCGCGCGTGAAGAACGGTTCGAAAATCCGTTCCGCATCGGCCTGGGCAATGCCCGGGCCGCGATCGGCGACCTGCAGGTAGGGCCGGCCGACTCCGGCCAATCTGCCGTAGCGCAATTCGATCGGCGCCGCTCCGGCGTGCGGCAAGGCGTGAGTGACGCTGTTCTGGCAAAGGTTCCAGAAGATCTGATGCAGCTGGCTGCCATCAACGCGCAGCTCGACGTCCTCCGAGGACGGATCGATGATGAGCCGCTGCCATTGCAGCTGCAAGGTGTTGCAGAACTCATCACGAAAGCGCCGTATCCAGGCGTCGAGCATGAACCTTTCCGGCCGCGGGGCTTCGCGCCTCGAGAGCTGCAGGATGTTATCGACGATGCCGCTGACGCGCCTCGAGTTGTCCTGCATGATTTCGGTCAGGCGGCGGTCGGCTGTGCTCAGCGCCGGCGACTCGGCGAGCAGCTGCGCCGCATGGCTCATGGCGCCGACGGGATTGCGGATTTCATGGGCAATGCTGGCGGAAAGTCGGCCGAGGGCGGCGAGCTTGGTCTGCTGCACCTTGGCAGCCAGTTCGCCGGTGTCTTCCAGAAACACGATGATTGGCGCTGGCTCGCTGCTGCCGAGCGGCGCGAAATGCGGACGGATGACGCGGGCGCCGTCGGCAGCCACGAAAGTGGCGGCACCGCTGCGCAGTATCACGCTCCCGTCCTGTCGCCAGGTGGACAGCAGATACAGCAGTCGCGGCGCGACCTCTCCCAGCAGAGCCCCGGGCACCGCGATATTGTCGCCGAGCATCCGAGCGGCCGACTCGTTGATGAGTCGGATACGGTCCGACGGGTCCACGACCAGGATGCTCTCGCGCAGGCGTTGCACGATGTATTGCGAGAGCTGCGCCAAATTGGCGAGATCGAACTCCTGCCTACGCACCAGCGCTTCGCTCTCGCGCAGGCGATTGGAGACCGGCCAGGCCATGAGCGCGACCAGGAACACCACCGCGCCGAGCATGCCCGCCAGCGAATAATCGTAGGTCTGAGCGTTGCCGGCGATCACCGCCAGAATTTGCTGCGTCAGCAGCCCGAGCGCCGCGAGCGCGGCTACTGCGAGGCTCGCGCGGCCTTCGGCCAGCAGTGACATGGCGCCGACCGGAATCACCAGCAGGATGCCGAGACCGCTGGAAACGCCGCCGCTGCAATACAGCAAGGTACAAATGGCGGTGGTATCCAGCGCCGTATTCACGAACACCAGCGCGCGCCGACTCCGCCAGCGGCCCTTGCCACCGAAGGCCATGAAGCCGCCGAGTACCCAGTAGACAATGCAGACGAATACGAACAGCCGCGGGTCACTGGCACCGACGGTGGGCGTCGGACGCGTCACCAACTGCAGGCCGTAGAGCACCGGAGGCAGCAGCAAGCGGTAGAGGTTGGCCAGACCGACCACCCGCCAGGCGAGGTCGCTCCCCGGCGCAGCCGCAGCGGCTGCCAGCGGTGGCGGCAGGGACTGCGTCGGCGTTTCCGGGAAGCCTGAAGATGGCGCCGCGGGGGCACCAGAAGGGGGCGCGCTCATCGCGTCGGGATGCCGCATGCGGGGCGGGAATGTAGCATTGAAACTGTCTTGCAGAGCCGCACTCTAAGCATTCAGGCGTCGTTCACGCCGTACATGTCAACCTTTGCAAACTCAGGTCGTTACTATGCAGCATATGACTAATCAGCGACTTAAACTGCGAACCTGGTCGGTTCTGGGCTTGTCGGCAATGCTCATTGCCTGCGCGGCACCGCCGCCGCGTCGGACCGTAATGGTGGCGCAGCCGGTGCCAAGCCCGATTATGGTTTACCCCACGCAGGGACAGAGCCCCGAGCAGCTCGAGCGCGACCGTTATGAATGTCACATCTGGGCGGTGCAGCAAACAGGCTTCGATCCGAGTCGGCCAGGTCTGCCGCCGGGCCAGCGCGTAATCGTCGAACCCGCCAATCCGCCCGGCGCGGGTACCGCGGTGGGTGCGATCGCCGGGGCCATTCTGGGCGCTGCCATTGCCGGCCCGCGCGATGCCGGCTTCGGCGCGGTTTTTGGCGGCATCACCGGCGCGGCCGTCGGCTCCGCCAGCGATGCCAACGCCCAGGCGCAGGCCAACGCCGAGCAGGCGTCGCTCGATCAGCGCTATGCACAGGGCGCGGCGGCGAGCGCGGCGGCGGCATCGAACTACCGGCGTGCGATCAGCGCCTGCCTGGATGCGCGCGGCTATAAGACTGCTTGAGGTCTATAGGCTTATGAGGAACTCAAAGAACTGGCTGGGGTTGTCGGTGCTGGCGGTGCTGGCGCTGGGGGCCGCTGCGGCGAGTTATGCCGCGGGTCCGAATGATGGTGCGCGTGAACGAGCCGGCCGCGGCCAGGTGTTCGATAATCGCTATAACCACGGCCGCTATTACCCGCGCAGCGGTGCCGTCGTACGGACGCTGCCGGTGGGCTATCGGCCGTACTACTACCATGGCAGCCCTTTCTACTTCTATGGCGGCATCTGGTATGCGCCCGGGCCGTATGGGTTCATCGTGACCCGACCGCCCGTGGGCCTGTTCATCTCGGTGCTGCCGCCCTTCTACACCACCGTCTGGTTCGGCGGGGTGCCCTATTACTATGCGGACAATGTCTATTACCAGTGGCAGCCCGATGCAAACGGCTACGCGGTAGTGGACCCGCCCCCGGGTGCGGATCAGCCGGGTGCGCCGCCCGGCGCGGCGCCACCAGCCGAGGGTTTCTACATCTATCCGAAGAACGGCCAGACCCAGGAACAGCAGGCGGCGGATCAATATGAATGCCACAGCTGGTCGAAGACCCAGACCGGTTTCGATCCGACGCAGCAGGGCGGCGGCGTAGCGCCGGGGGATACTGGTTCGCGTCGCGAACAGTATCAACGCGCAATGACTGCATGCCTCGAGGCGCGCGGCTACAGCGTGAAATAGCCGGCGGCGTACGAATCAACATCACTCGGGAGGCATTAAGCCACTCGTAGGATTTTTGTTAACAAAAATCCTACGAGTGGCTTAATGCCTTCAGGCTGCTGTCAATCGCTCGCCGCGGGCTATTTCACGGTGGCGCGCTAGCCTCGGGCGCCGGTTTCCGCGACAATCCCCAGCTTTTCGGCACTCGGATGGTCGCGGATGAACCTGCACGAATATCAAGCAAAAAAAATTCTCGCCAGTTACGGTATTCCCGTCCCCGAGGGTCGCGTCGCGGCCAGCGCCGATGAAGCGGTCGCGGCAGCCCAGGCGCTGGGCGGCAAGGTCTGGGTGGTCAAGGCGCAGGTGCATGCGGGTGGTCGCGGCAAGGCGGGCGGGGTCAAGCTCGCGCGCGACCCGGAACAGGTGCGCGCCGCCGCGGCGGGCATGCTCGGTCAGCGGCTGGTCACCAGGCAGACCGGGGCCGCCGGATTGCCGGTCGAGAGTGTTTATGTCGAATCCGGATCCGAGATCGAGCGTGAGCTGTATCTGAGTCTTACGCTCAATCGCGAGCGCGGGCGCATCGCCGTGGTGGCCTCGGCAGCCGGCGGCATGGACATCGAAGAAGTCGCGCACAAGACGCCGGAGCGGATGCTGTCGGTAACGGTGCATCCGGCGACGGGTCTGGAACCATTTCAGTGTCGCCAGCTGGCCTTCGGCTTAGCTCTGGGACCTAAGCAGGTCGACCAGTTCCAGTCGATCGTCGCAGGTTTATATCGGCTGTATCTCGAGCGCGATGCGAGCCTGATCGAAATCAATCCGCTGATCGTCGCCAGGAATGGCGGCCTGGTGGCGCTCGACGCCAAGCTCGACATCGAAGACAACGCGCTGTTCCGGCAGAAAGACATGGCGGCGCTGCGCGATCCGGGGCAGGAGGACCCGATGGAGCGACGCGCGAGTGAACACGATCTCAATTACGTTTCGCTCGATGGCAATATCGCCTGCATGGTCAATGGCGCCGGACTCGCCATGGCGACCATGGACCTGATCAAGCTGCATGGCGGGCAGCCCGCGAACTTTCTCGACGTCGGCGGCGGTGCCACCAGTGATCGTGTGACCGCGGCGTTTCAGTTGATCCTCTCCAATCCCCGGGTGCGTGCGATCCTGGTGAACATATTCGGCGGCATCGTGCGCTGTGATCTGATCGCCGATGGCATCATCAATGCGATTAAGAATGTCGGCGTGACGGTGCCGGTGGTGGTGCGACTGGAGGGTACGAATGCGCAGGTTGCGCGCGAGCGGCTGGCCAAGAGCGGACTGGCGATCATCGCGGCCGCCGATCTGACGGACGCGGCTAAAAAGGTCATCGCCGCCGCCAGGATAGCCGCTTGACCACCAGGAAAGCCGCTTGAATGCCCGACCGCGCGTCGAGCCGCAGCCTCAAGGACCAGTATGAGCATCCTCGTCAACAAACGTACCAAACTGATCTGCCAGGGTTTCACCGGCAAGCAGGGCACTTTTCATTCACAACAATGCATCGCCTATGGCAGCAGGCTCGTCGGCGGCGTGACGCCCGGGCGCGGCGGTGAGCGACACCTCGAGCTGCCGGTATTCGATACGGTGCGCGACGCTGTGCGCGAAACCGGCGCCACCGCAAGCATGATCTACGTGCCGGCGCCATACGCGGCCGATGCCATCCTGGAAGCCGCCGATGCCGGCATCGAACTCGTGGTGTGCATCACCGAGGGCTTGCCGGTCAATGATATGATCAAGGTCAAGGCGGCGCTGGTCGGATCGGCGACGCGGCTCATTGGTCCAAACTGCCCCGGCATCATCACCCCGGGCGAGTGCAAGATCGGCATCATGCCGGGTTTCATCCACAAGAAAGGCTGCGTCGGCATCGTCTCGCGCTCGGGCACGCTGACCTACGAGACGGTGTTTCAGACCACGAACAACGATCTCGGTCAGAGTACTTGTGTCGGCATCGGCGGTGATCCGGTGCGCGGCATGAATTTCATCGATGTCATCGAGCTGTTCGAGCGCGACCCGCAAACCGAAGGCATCATCATGGTCGGCGAGATCGGCGGCTCGGATGAGGAAGCTGCGGCCGAACATATCCGCCGGTACGTCACCAAGCCGGTGGTGGCCTATATCGCCGGCGTTACCGCGCCGCCGGGTAAGCGCATGGGCCACGCCGGCGCAGTCATCGCGGGCGGCAACGGTACCGCGGCCGACAAATACCGCGCGCTCGAGGCAGCACGGGTACGTACCGTGAAGTCGCCGGCGGAGCTGGGCCGCGCGATGGCGGAACTGCTCGGCAAGCGTCGGGTGGAGGCGGCGAAGAGCGCTTCGAACGAGGCTGCGAAGGCCACGAGGCACGCTCGTGAGGTGTTGCCGCGGCCGCGCGCGTTCAGCAGGCCGGCCGCCGCAGCCAAGAGGTCGCCGAAGAGCTCGCCCACGAAGTCCCCGGCACGGAAGTCGGGCCGCGGGCCGGCGGCCGCGCGGGGCGCCAAGAGCGGCGAGCGCGCCAAGGGCGGCCAGCGCGGTAGACGCCGCCAACGCGGAAATAGCACCGCGCGAGCGCGGCGTTGATTGGCGCACATACGCTCGCTGATTCACCGGAGTGCCGGTGGCCCATACTGACAGATTAAGGATCGCGCTGGCGCAGCTGAATCTGCTGGTCGGCGACGTGCGCGGGAATCTCGAGCGTGTCATCGCCGAGGCGCGGCGCGCGCGCGATTCGCTGCGTGCGGATCTGGTGCTGTTTCCGGAGCTGACGCTCTCAGGGTACCCGCCCGAGGATCTGCTGTTTCACCGTGGCCTGCGGCTGCAGATCGAGCGGGCGCTCAGCGAGCTCAAGCAGGCGGTGCCCGAGATCGGCGTAATGGTGGGCTATCCGGAGTACGCCGAAGGCCGGATCTATAATTCGGCGCTGCTGTTCCGCGGCGGCCGCGAACTCGCGCATCACCGCAAGGCCGTGCTGCCGAACTACAAGGTGTTCGACGAGAAGCGCTATTTCACGCCTGGTACCGAAGCCACGGTCGTGGACTTCGACGGTTGGCGCCTCGGACTGTTGATCTGCGAGGATATCTGGGAGCCGCAGCCGACGCAGGCGGCGAAGGCGCGCCGCGCCGAGGCACTGCTGGTCATCAATGCCTCGCCGTTTGAGATCCACAAGCAGCGCGAGCGCGAGCAAGTACTCGGCGATCGCATACGGCAGGTGCAGCTGCCGGCCGCGTACGTGAACCTGCTCGGCGGCCAGGATGAGCTGGTGTTCGACGGCAACTCATTCGTGATGGATGCGCAGGCGAAGCTGGTGATGCGCGCGGAAGCGTTCAAGGACGGCCTGTATTGCGTCGAATTCGAGCGCCGCGGCGCGGCGCTGGTGCCGCTCGCGGGAACGATCGCGCCCGAGCTGTCGGACGAGGAAAGCGTGTATCGCGCGCTGGTGCTCGGCGTGCGCGACTATGTCACCAAGCATGGTTTTCCCGGCGCGGTCATGGGTCTGTCCGGCGGCGTGGATTCGGCGCTCACGCTCGCGATCGCGGTCGATGCCCTGGGGCCCGAGCGGGTGCATGCGGTCATGATGCCGTCGCGCTACACCTCGGCCATGAGCCGCGAGGATGCGACCGTGCAGGCGCGAGCGCTGGGCGCGAGCTTCAGCTCGATCTCGATCGAGAACATGTTTGCGGCGACGCTCGAGGCGCTGGCGCACGAATTCGCCGGCCGCCAGCCCGATGCCACCGAGGAGAACATCCAGGCGCGCTGCCGCGGCGTGTTGTTGATGGCGATCTCGAACAAGACCGGTCGCATGCTGTTGACGACCGGCAACAAGAGTGAGATGGCGGTCGGCTACGCGACGCTCTATGGCGACATGGCCGGCGGCTTCGCGCCGATCAAGGACTGCAGCAAGATGCTGGTGTACCGGTTGGCGCGCTACCGCAATACGCTGTCAGCGGCGATCCCGGAACGCGTGATCGAACGCGAGCCTACGGCAGAGCTGCGGCCCGGGCAAAAGGACACGGACTCGCTGCCGCCCTACGAGGTGCTCGATCCGATCCTCGAAAGCTTCATCGAGGATGATCTGTCAGTCGATGAGATCTGCGAGCGCGGCTTCGAACGCGGCGTAGTCTCGCGCGTGCTCGATATGGTCAAGCGCGCCGAATACAAGCGGCGCCAGGCGCCGCCCGGGGTGCGCGTGAGCCGGCGCGCGTTCGGCCGCGACTGGCGCTATCCGATCACCAACGGCTATCGTCGCTAGGCTATCGGTCGCCAGGCTGCCGGTGCCGGGCTCGCAGTGACCGCCGGGGTGCCCTGCAGCGCGCCTGGAGCGCGCCTTCAGCGCCAGATCTGCCACCAGCGCTTGCCTTTGGCGCTCGCGGACTCGTTGGTCGCCGGGTAGTTGATCTGATAGACGCGCTCGGCATTCGCGGCCAGCTCCTTGTAACCAAGCCGCCGATAGCAGTCGAGCATGACGGCGAGCGCCTGCTGTTCGGCCGGCGAGCCATCGTATTGTTCGATGACGCCCGCCGCGCGGCGCGCGGCGGCAATGTAGGCGCCACGCCGGACGTAATATCGCGCGACGTTGACCTCGTATTCGGCCAATCGATTGCGAAGATAGGTCATGCGACGCAGCGCGTCATGCGCGTAGTCGCTGTTCGGATATTGCGTCACGACGGTGCTAAAGGCGGTGATCGCCTTCAACAGGTCGGTCGGTGGCCGCTTGGCCATGTCAACCCCGAAGAAGCGCTCGATCGAATTAGGCGTGCGCTCGAAGTTGATCAGGCCCTTCATATACCAGGCGTAGTCCACGCGCGGGTGGGTCGGGTTCTCGCGCAGGAATTGCTCGGCCGCGTCGATGGCCGTTTCCTTTTCACCTCTGCGGTAATAGGCGTAAATCAAGTCGAGCCGCGCCTGGCGCGCCTGCGGGGTGAATGGAAAGCGCGAGGTCAGCGCCTCGTATTGCTTGATGGCATACTCGAAGTCGTTGTTCGTCAACGCTTTGCGGGCGCTGGTGTACAACGTCTCGGCGTTGGCCGTCTTGATTTTCTTGCTGGAATGAAAGATCTGGCAACCGGCGAGCAAAGTGAGCGAGGTGACGAACACCGCGCCGAGCAGCCGCCAGCGACCCGGGGCCGCGCTAGATTGTGAGCTCAAGGAAGGACCCTAACAGAGTGAATCGTTAATCCACGCAGTATAGCTGACCGGTCCGATGCCACCCGAGTTCCAGACCCACCTGCTCGAGCTGCCGGCCTCGGCGGCCGGACTGCGCCTGGACCAGGCACTGGCCGCCGCGCTGCCGCAGTACTCGCGCGCGCGATTGCAGCGCTGGATTCGGCAAGGCGCCGTGCGGCTCGCGGGCAAAGCGGCGCGCGCACGCGAGCGGGTGCGCGGCGGCGAGCAGGTCGTGGTCGAGGCGCAGTTCGCAGCCGATCACACCGTGGGCGCGGAGGCGCTGCCGCTCGATATCGTGCATCAGGATCGCGATTTGCTGGTGCTCAACAAGCCGGCGGGCCTGGTAGTACACCCCGGCGCCGGCAATCGCGCGCATACGCTGCAGAACGCGTTGCTGGCGCATGATCCGGGGCTGGCGCGCGTTCCTCGTGCCGGGCTGGTGCATCGGCTCGACAAGCAGACCAGCGGACTGTTGATCGTGGCGCGAACGCCCGAGGTGCACACGCGGCTGGTCGCGCAGCTGGCGGCGCGCGAAATCGGCCGCGAATACCTGGCGTTGGTGGCGGGGCAGCCCACCGGCGGCGGCCGTATCGATGAGCCGATCGGGCGGCATCGCAGTCTGCGCACGCGCATGGCCGTTCGCGGCGATGGCCGCGTGGCGGTCACGAATTTTCGTATCGAGGAGCGCTTTCGCGCGCATACCCTGCTGCGGGTGCGGCTCGAGACCGGGCGCACGCACCAGATCCGTGTGCATCTTGCGCATGTCGGTCTGCCGCTCGTGGGCGATCCGGTCTATGGTGGCAGGCGCCGGCTGGTCGCGGGCGAGGTCGCGGCCTTGAATACCCTGCTGCACGGCTTTCAGCGTCAGGCGCTGCACGCGCAGCGACTCACGCTGGCGCATCCGCGCGGCGGGCGTGAGCTCGCCTTCGAAGCGCCGCTGCCGGCGGATTTCGCGACCCTGCTCGCGGCCTTGCGCCAGGATGCCCGCGCGGCACGGCAAGCCGCGCCGGTCCCGCGGCGCGGCCGGCGGCGCGCCCGGTGACGATGCTCAGACCACTGCATCCGGACTGGCCGGCG
>Ga0116215_1002445_pt1 | contig 11467 bp, 10 predicted proteins | sample Sb_taG_7_FD_89698 | JGI IMG/M metagenome (GOLD analysis project Ga0116215, IMG submission 89698) | Peat soil microbial communities from Weissenstadt, Germany - Sb_50d_2_FS metaG | ecosystem: Environmental > Terrestrial > Soil > Wetlands > Peat | place: Germany: Weissenstadt | collected 2010-09-21 | reverse complement strand
GCCGCCGTGGGGGCCGACCGGCAGGTGGGTCGGATAGCCCCCACTGAAGAGGTGGCCGTGAACCGTGAAGTGAGACGTGACGGGAGCTGAAGCCCGCAGGTACCAGACGCTGTCCCACCGGTAGATGCGGTCACCGAGGCTCCCGCCTCCGATCGCCGCGACGACCCCCATGGTCGCCAGCACGAGTGCCCGGGACAACAGGTAGATGGACCCGGGACGCCAGCTCACGTTCCAGATGCGCTCGAGGGTTCCGGTCAGGCGCCGCTCGGGCGGCTCCGGTGCCGGGCGAGGTGGTGCCTCCGCGACGTCGGTGGAATGGGCGGTCCGGCGGCTGGCGTTGGAGATCGAGGTCATCGCTTCAGCTGGCGGAGCTCTCGCCCAGGATCACGCTGGACCATCTCCGCCGAGAGAGTAGCCAGGCGCAGCCGGCCACCGTCGTCACCGATACCCCCCAGAACCAATATCCACCCAGCTGGGGGGTGCCGACCGGCCCGGCGAGCAGCAGGGCGAAGGCCGCCACCACGGCCAGCACCCGGGATCGCTGGGCGCTCGTGGCGGCGAGCAGGATCAGACCCCAGCTGAGGTACCACGGCCACAGGGTCGGGCCGGCCAGGACGACGAGCACGAGCACGACCGCGAGCACCCGGACCAGGTTCTCGCGCCGGAAAACCACGACGAGCCACACGACCCCCGCCGCCGCGAGCACTGCGCACATGGTCTGGACCACCGTGATCGTGCCGGCCTGGGCCGCGTGGATGCGGAAGAGGCTGAGGATCCTCGAGATGGCGACGCCGAGCGAAACGGTCGGGGTGGCGTCGATCCGGAGCTGCGCGGGGATCCGGAGGTTTGATGGCTGGAGCCATCGCCACCCGAGCCCGCTGGCGAGCGTCACGACGACCACGGTCGCCACCGGCACGAGCACCACCTTGGCCAGGGTGCGCAGCGACCGCCGGTCCCAGGGCCGCGACCGGAGCTCGTCGATCGCCAGGAACACGATCGCCGCCGCCGCCGGTGCCTTCACCATGGCGCCGAGCGCACAGAGGACGAGGCCGATCGACCGGCGACCCTCGAGCGAGAGGGTGACACCGGCGACCACGAGCCCGATCATGAGGCAGTCGTTGTGCCCGGACGCCATGAAGCTGAGCAGGACGAGCGGGCTGAGGACCCCGAGCCACAGGGCGATCCCCGGGTCGGCGCCGAGGCGACGCGCGAGGCGCGGCAGGAACACCACCAACAGGGCCATGCCGACGATCTCGAGGGCCCGCATGACCACGACCTCGGGCACGATCGAGGGCCCCACGATCGCGGTCACGGCCCGGGCGATCTCGACGAAGAAGGGGCCATAGGGGGCCGGCGAATGGCGCCAGACGCTCGCGATCGAGTTGAGCAGCGGGCCGTGGCCGAGCACCGACGGCGACACGACGTAGGGGTTGAACCCCCGATGGGCGATCAGCCCTTGGCCGATGTAGCTGTAGGGGTCCTTGCTGAAGATGGGCGGGCCGATGAGGAGCGGCGCCGACCACGCGACCAGGACGGCGACCGAGCTGCGGACCGAGAGCCGTCCGGCCCGGGCCGCCTGGCCGGCGCCCAGCCACCCGGCGATCGCGAACGCCGTCGCGACATAGAAGAGGACCCGGAGGAGGCCCAGGTGTCCCGGCGGGAGATGGAACCACCAGACCCCGCTCGGGGGGTTCGGGAGCGGCCCGAGCCGGGTTCCGGTCGCCACCATCCCGCCGTAGCCCGCGGTCCCGACCGCGGTCGACAGCCACAGCGGCACCGCGGGGCGCTCGTTCGGAGCCGCCGCCGGGGAGGCCGACGCCGCGCCCGGTGGGACGAGGGCTCGACTAGGTGACACGTCGGTGACGTCGGTCACGGACTCGTGCACATGTGGGATGCCGAACTTCATTTCTCCGATGGGCCGATGCGATCCGAAGCGGTCGTGCGCCCTGCATGCGGGCGGTGGTGACAGGCACCGGGGCTGCGGGCGGTCGGCGTGGTGCGCCCGCCATGGAGGTTGCAGCCTACCGGCCGGCGCCCGGACCGAAGAAGGCAGGCACCCGGTGCGCAGGATGACAGACTCGCGGCCGGAACGGAGCCCGATCTGAGCATGCCGAACCCCCTCATCTCGATCCGGCGGAGACTTGCCGCCTTCGTCGGGCCCGCGCCCGCCGGAAGCGGCGACGGACGCGCCGCCCCGTCCGGCCCGCTCGCTCCGGATCGGGCGGAACTCCTCGAACGGGTCGCCTGGACCCTCGTCTGGCTCGGCGTGCTCGTGGGCGGCGTCAACCTGTGGGGGGCGTGGTGGTCATGGCCGGTGATCGACGCGCTGGCCCCCGCCCTCGTCGCGCTCAGCTTCGTCGGCTTCGTCCTCTGCTGGTGTGGCCCGAGCCCCGGCGCGTGGTGGCATCAGGGCCTCGGGATGGCCGGCGCACTCGCGGCGGTGACCGCCCCGGAGGTCATCTCGATCCACACTCGGATCTACTACCCGACCGACTCCTCCGCATTGGACCACGTCGCGGCACGGGTGCTGACGCTGGGCCACAACCCGTACACCGCGTCATTGACCGCGGCAGCCCGCTTCTTGAAGAACCCCGAGCTGTTCTGGACCTACACGGTCACCGGCGGACACGTCTCGGGCGTGTCGTATCCGGCCGGTTCGTTCCTGGTGTACGCGCCGGCGTTCCTCCTCGGGTTCCGCCACCAGGTGGTCGACTGGATGGACCTCTACGCGTGGCTTGCGACCGCCCTGCTCCTCTTCTTCCTCGTACCGCGGTCGCTCCGCTGGCTCGCGGCGCTCATCACGCTGACCGGGATATTCACGGGCATCTTCGGGGGCGGCGGCACCGACGCAACGTTCCTCCCCTTCGCGTTGCTCGCCCTCTGGAGGTGGGACCGCTACGGGAAGGGGAAAGGCGCCGGTGTCGCCGGGTGGCTGGGCCCGATCGCCCTCGGCCTGGCCTGCGCGATCAAGCAGACCCCATGGTTCCTGCTCCCGTTCCTCGTCATCGGGATCTTCATCGAGACCCGGCGCGACGGGCGTGCCCCGATCCCGGTCGTCGTCCGCTACGTCGTCGTCACGGTCTTCGTGTTCCTCGCGGTCAACCTGCCGTTCATCGTCATGGGTGCCTCCGCGTGGTGGCACGGGACGATCCTGCCGTTCAACGAGCCGCTGGTGGCCGACGGCCAGGGCCTCGTCTCGCTCGCCCTCCACGGGCTGACGGGCGGAGTCGACCTGCGTCTTTTGATGTACGCGAGCCTGGTGGCCTATCTGGCCACGCTGGTGGCGTTCGTCGCCTGGTTCGGAGCGCTGAAGCGACTGTGGATGCTGCTCGTCCCGGTCTCGTTCTTCTTCGCCCCTCGGAGCTTCACCGGGTACCTCCTCGACATGTTCCCCCTCGCGTTGATCGGCCTCGTCACCGTGGGTGCGGCAGCGGCCGGAGCCGAGCGACGCCGATGGGGCCGGGTCGCCGTCACCAGCCTGTCGGCGGGGGTGCTCGGGGTCGCGACCGCCGTCCTGTCCGGGCTGTCCTTCACCGGGGCGCCCCTCGCACTCCGCTTCCTCTCCGCCGACATCGGACCGGGCCACCAGCACGTGTTCGCCATCACCCTCGCGGTGACCAACCAGACCGGCCGCACGCTCAGACCGGAGTTCATGGTGGACACGGGCGCGGCCCACCCCGCCGGGTTCTGGACCACCTCCCACAACGAGCCCGTCGTGGTCCGGCCGCACTCGACCGTCGGCGTGACGATCTACCCGCCGCCCGGCACGCTCATCTATCTCCCGCCGTGGGCGGCCGACTACGTGGTGGACGCATACACCGCCGATCCGAGCCGGCTGAGCACCACCAACGACATCTGGCACAACTACGTCCCGATGCAAGCACCCCCGAGGGTCTGACGCCTCGGACGGGGGCCGGGCCCCCGCCCGCGTTCACCCTCCGAACGCCGCGAGCGCAGCTGCCCGTCCGGCGGCCGCCCGCTCGGAATAAGTGAAGGTGCCGGCCCGCAGCTCGGCACCGGCCTCGGCCAGCGCGGCCATGGCGACCCACGCGAACGACGATCCGACCGAGATCCGGGCGACCCCCGCATCGGCCAGCTCGGCGACCGTCCGGCCCCGCACGGCGATCACGCTCACCGGCCGCCCGACGCTCGAGACGACCCGGGCGATGTCGCCGAGATCCGAGAGGCCCGGCGCCATCAGCACGTCCGCACCCGCCGCCTCGTAGGCCTGCAACCGCGCGATGGTCTCGTCGAGGTCCTTCGGGCCATGCAGGAGGTTCTCCGCCCGGGCGGTGAGCACGAGGTGCACCGGACCCCGATGGGCCGCCTCGACCGCGGCCGCCACCCGGTCGGTGGCGAGGGCGAGCTCGTAGATCGGGCGCTCGGGATCCTTCGAGAAGTCCTCGACGGAGCAGCCGGCCAGGCCGGCCGAGACCGCCGCCTCGACAGTGGCGGCCACACCGGAGGGCGCGTCGGCGAAGCAGTTCTCGAGATCCGCCGACACCGGCACCGAGACCGCCGCCGCGAGCGCCTCCGCATGGGCAAGCGCCTCCTCGCGGGTGACCGACCCGTCGGTCCGCCCGAGGCTGGCGGCGAATCCCCCGCTCGTCGTCGCAAGGGCCTCGAAACCGAGGGACTCGAGCAGCCGGGCGCTGCCGACGTCCCAGGGGTTGGGCATGAGCAGCGGGCTCGACGAGCGGTGGCCGGCGAGGAAGGTCGCGGCGCGGTCGGTCTGGGTGGTCATCGGCTCACGATAGGCAGCCGGCTGCGACTGGCCCGGACGGATCGGGACGGGTCGAGGCAGCCGGAACGTCACAGCGGCACGGTAGACAGGCCGTCGTTGCCGGAAAGAGGAGGACGACATGGACGAGCGCGGCGCGTTCTGGGACTTCGTGGAGGGTCGTGTGCCCCCACCGCCGGCCGCCGAGTTGCTCGGATTGGAGCTCTTGTCCGTCGATCCGGAGGTCGGCACGGTCGAGGTGGCCTTCTGCGCGTCAGAGCGGTTCCTCAATCCGGTCGGCAACATCCAGGGTGGCCTCCTCGCCGCGATGCTCGACGACACGCTCGGCCCAGCTCTCGTCGCGACGCTCGGTCCGGGCCAGTTCGCGCCGACCACCGATCTCCATGTGCAGTTCTTGCGGCCGGTGTCGCCCGGCCGGCTGATCGGGCGGGGGCGGGTGGTGCGGAAAGGCCGGCACGTCGCCTTCCTCGCCGGCGAGCTGCTCGACACCTCCGGAACCGTCGTCGCAACCGCCACCGCGACCGCGCACATCCCGGGACCGGCCGGTTGAGCCTCACCTCGACGATCGCCCGACCGTCGGACTTATGACCTCGCAGTTCTGACCGTCGCCCCGGTGGTAGCCGACCGCTTCACGTTTGTCACCTCTTCGTGGACGTCGAGGACCGCGCCGGACACCGACCTGGGCTAAACAGCGTCTGCACGCGCGTTCCGGAGGCCCCGTCCGCTGAACCTTCTCCTGGTCACCGTCGATCAGTTCCGCGGCGACTGCCTGTCGGCAGTCGGCCATCGAATCGTGCGCACCCCGAACCTCGACCTGCTGGCCCGGTCGGGCACGCTCCTGCGCCGCCACTACGCCCAGTCGGCGCCATGCGGGCCCGGCCGGGCATCGCTCTACACCGGCATGTACCAGATGAACCATCGCGTGGTCGGGAACGGCACGCCGCTCGACCACCGGTTCGACAACCTCGCCCGGGCGGCGAGACGCGCGGGCTACCAGCCGGCGCTGTTCGGCTACACGGACCAAGGCATCGATCCCAAGATGGCCGACGGGCCGACGGACCCGAGGCTCTCCACCTACGAGGGCGTCCTGCCTGGCTTCGTGGCCGAGCTCGAGCTGGTCGCAGAGCAGGAGCCCTGGCTCCGGTGGCTCGCGGCGCGCGGGCACGACCTCCCGAGCGCCGAACGCGCGCTCTCGACCGAGCCCCTGCGGCCGGCCGAGCTCGGCATCTCGGCGTTCCTCACCGACCGACTCCTCGAGTGGCTCCGGAGCCGGGAGGGCCCGTGGTTCGCGCACGCCAGCTACCTCCGGCCCCACCCGCCCTACGCGGCCGCCGGTCACTGGTCCGAGGCGTACGACCCCGACGACGTCGCCGACCCGGTCGCCGCACCCGACCGCCCGATGCCGCCGGCCGGGAACCTGGCCGACCTCCGTGCCCCGACCGACCCCGCCGCGCTCCGGGGGGTGCGCGCCCAGTACTACGGGATGATCTCCGATGTCGACGAGCAGCTGGGCCGCCTCTGGGCGACCCTGCAGGAGCTCGGGATGTGGGACGACACGTTCGTGCTGGTCACCTCCGACCACGGCGAGCAGCTCGGCGACCAGGGGACGCTCGGCAAGGGCGGGCCGTTCGAGGCGAGCTACCGGGTCCCCGGCATCGTGCGCGACCCCCGGCATCGCGCCGGACAGGGCACCGTCGTCGACGCGTTCACCGAGAACATCGACGTCATGCCGACGCTGTGCGACGCGATGGGCGTCGAGGTCCCGGCCCAGTGCGACGGGCTGCCGCTGAGCGCGTTCCTGGCCGGCCAGGACCCGCCGTGGTGGCGGGACGCCGCGCACTGGGAGTACGACTGGCGCTGGGAGAAGATCCTCTTCGGCCCGCACGACTGGCCCTGGGACCGGCGGCTCGAGCGGCAGAACCTCGCCGTGGTCCGCACCGACTCGCTCGCCTACGTCCAGTACGGCAACGGCGACTGGCGCTGCTTCGACCTCGCGGCCGACCCGTCGTGGCGGGCCGAGGTCGACGACCCCGGCCGGGTGCTGGCCGCCGCGCAGTCGATGTTGTCGTGGCGCGCCGTCCACGCCGACCGCCACCTGGCCGACATGCTGCTCGTCGACGGCGGCGTGGGCCGGGTCCCGACCAGCTAGGCCGGCCCTCGCCGTCGGGTCGGGCGGACGACCGCGGTCGAGCGCTCCGGATGGTCGGGATCGAGGTGGACCTCGAGGTCCTCGCCGGTGGGCTCGGAGGCACCCTCCACGACGACCACGATCTCGTCGTCGCGCCGCCCGTAGATCGCCTGGGCCATCGCCAGCATGGCCGTGCCGAGGACCTGTCCCCCCGCCGAGTGGGTCAGACGACCGGCCGTGGTGGCGGGGCGCTCGGCCGGCCGGTCGGCGGGGTCGGTGGCGCGCAGCCAGGCGAGCCACTCCTCGTCCGACCAGTCCTCGGGGTCGACCGGCGGGCCGGTTTCGTCCGGGTCCATCCACCCCACGCTAGAGGTGGCGGGTCCACCTGGTCGGGCAGGCCGAGCGTGACGATCCGGTGACTTATCCTCGACCGTGACCTCGCCGGGCGATGCCGCGCTGCTGGTCGGGGCGGGGATGGTGGCCGGGGCGATGGGCTCGGCCGGGGCGATCACCTCGCTCATCTCGTACCCCGCGCTGCTGGCGGTCGGGATCAGACCCCTCCCCGCCAACGTGACCAACGCGGTGGCCCTGGTGGGCTCCTTCCCGGGCGCCGCGATCGGCTCCCGGCCCGAGCTGGCCGGGCAGCTCGGGTGGCTGCGCCGGTGGGCCCTGTTGATCGCGGCCGGCTCGGGAGCCGGCGTCGCCTTGCTCCTGCTCACCCCGGACCGAGTCTTCAACCGCATCGTCCCGTTCCTGCTCGTCCTGGCGGCGGCCGCCCTCCTCCTCCAGCCGCGGGTCTCGAGGTGGCGGGAGCGCCGGCGGGCCGAGCCCCATCCGCTGCTCCTCCCGGCCGGCCTGCTGGCGATGGCCGTCTACAGCGGGTACTTCGGGGCCGGCTCGGGGGTGATGCTGCTCGCGCTCCTCCTCCTCACGGTCGAGGACCATCTCCCGAGAGCAAACGCGCTGAAGAACATGCTGCTCGGCTTCGCCGACCTCGTCGCGGCGATCGGTTTCGCCGCCTTCGGCCCGGTCCACTGGGGGGCGGCGCTGCCCCTCGGTCTCGGGCTGCTGGCCGGGAGCAGCGTCGGGCCCTCGCTGACCCGCCGGGTCCCGGGCCCGGTCATGCGGGTCCTGGCGGCGGCGGCCGGGGTCGGCCTGGCCGCCTGGTTGTGGGTCTCGGGCTGACCGGCCCGCGGCTCAGACCGACGCGCGCACCGCCGTCCGCAGGCTGGGGGCGAGGTCGCCCCTCGCCCGCACCTCGACCCCGCCGAGCCCGAGCCACGCCGCCATCGCCCGCAGCTCGGGAGCGGCGGCGGCCGCCGTCTCGGGCGGCGGTTCGCCGGGCTCGTGGTACGCGGCGACCACCCGCAACGTCGAGCTGGCCCGGTCGGCCTTGAGGTCGAGCCGGCCCACCAGTCGGTCGGCGACGAGGAGCGGCAGCACGTAGTAGCCGTGGGGTCGCTGCGGCTCCGGGGAGGTAGATCCCGATGCGGTAGTGGAAGCCGAACAGCCGCTCGGTGCGGGCCCGGTACCAGATGAGCGAGTCGAAGGGCGAGAGCAACGTCGCGCCCTCTCGCCGGGGCGGCCGGGGCCCGGGCACTCCGGCGACGTAGGCGGGTTCCCGCCAGCCCTCGACGCGCACCGCGGTGAGCCGCCCCTCCTCCACGAGCTCGGCGATCCTCGGCCGCGCCGCGGGGACCCGGAGCCAGAAGTAGTCGGCGAGATCCGCCGCCGTGCCGACCCCGAGGCAACGCGCCGCCACCGTCAGCAGCTCGCGGTTCGCCTCCTCGAGGCTCGGTGCCGGAGCCTCGAGCACGGCGGGCGGCAGCACCCGCTCGGCCAGGTCGTAGACGCGCTCGAAGCTCCGCGAGCGCCAGCCGGCGAGGACGCCGTCGCCGAAGAGCAGCTCGAGGGCGCGTCGCCCGAGGCTTCGGCGGTCCCACCACTCCCCGGCCCGGCGCCTCGGGTCCGACAGCTGGGACGCGGCGACCGGGCCCCGGTCGGCCACCTCGGCCAGCACGGCGGCGAGGTAGTCGGCGTGGGCGAGCCGCCACGCGTGGCGACGGCGTTGTGGGGCCGCACTGTCGACCTCGTCCCTGCTGAAGGCGGCCATCCGCGGGCGGAAGAGCGGGTACATCGCGACCGGCAGGAGGGAAGCGGCGTGGCCCCAGTACTCGAACCACGGCCGACCCGGCCCCGAGAGGTCCGCCAGGACCTCTCGGTCGTACGCGCCGAGCCGGCTGAAGGGCACGACGAACTGGGTCCGCTCGAGCACGTTGACCGCGTCGAGCTGGAGGGTGCCGAGCGTGTCGAGCAGCCCGGTGAGCCGGGCCCGGCCCGGGCGCCGGGCGGCGTCGTGGCCCCGCGGGGCGGCGAGGCCCTGGGCGGCGATGGCCAGCCAGCGGGCCTCGGTCGCCGAGAGCGTCTGACCGTCCGGCACCCCCGGGGCCGCCGGACGGTCAGACAAACGCGTGGACGACGGCCCGGTAGTAGGTGAGGTTCGGGTGCGAGCTCGGGCCGGTCAGCCGGGGCGGCCGGAGCGCGCGCTTGACCTTGGTGCTCAGCGAGACCGGCGCCACCTCCGCCTCGACGACCGGGACCACCCGCCGGAAGCCGGCCGCCAGAGCGAGCTGGCTCAGCGCCGCCATCGTCGGCACGTACCAGTTGCCGTAGTCGCCGATGAACTCGCCCCCGAAGAACTGGAGCAGGTTCTGCCCCTCCATCCCCGCCACCGCCACCGCCTGGGTCTCGATCACCGCGACCTCGTCGGTGACCGCCCGGAGCCGCTCCAACACGGTGAGCGGCTCCTTCATGTGGTAGAGCACGCCGAGGTACAGGACCACGTCGAAGTGGCCCACGGTCGAGAGGTCGACGGTGGTGAAGTCGGCCAGCATCGGCTCCACCTTGGACTGCAGTGCCGCCCGGGCGAAGTCGAACGCCTGCCGGCCGGGGAGCTCGGGCCTCCAGAAGTCGGTGGTGTCGCGACCGTGGTCGGGGAGCACCCCCTTCTCCGCACACTCGGCCCAGTAGACCTGCCGGGCCCCCATGTCGACGCCCCAGACGTAGTGGTCGAGCGCGACGATCCGGGAGGCCCCGAGCCGCTCGGCCTGGAACGAGTAGAAGCCGTCCCAGGCCCCGATGTCGAGCACCGTCTTGCCCTTCAGCTCGGGCAGCTGGTCCGGCCCGACGTAGGGACCCGACGACAGCCCGTGGGTGACGACGCCCTGTCCGAGGTCGATCTTGTGGAACCACCCGAGAGCATCGGCGCGCGAGCGCAGCTCCTCGGGGCTCAGCACGGCCGACATGGTACAAGGGCCGCTTGGCGGCCCCTCCCGCCTGGGCATAGACAGTGGGCATGCGCGGAGCCGTCCTTCACACCAGTCCCGGCGAGCTCGAGATCATGGACCTGGTCCTCGACGATCCGGGACCGAGGGAGGTGCTGCTCCGGACGGCCGCGGCGGGTCTGTGCCACAGCGACCTGCACACCATCGACGGGACGATCCCCGGCCGCCTGCCGGCCTGTCTCGGCCACGAGTCCGCCGGGGTGGTCGAGGCGGTGGGCGACCAGGTCGACTACTTGAAGCCCGGCGACCACGTGATCAGCTGCCTCTCGGTGTTCTGCGGCCACTGCGAGCACTGCGTGAGCGGATACCCCAACCGGTGCGCGTCCACCGAGATGCGCCGGAGCCCCGACGAGCGGCCCCGGATCAGCCTGGCCGACGGCACCCCCATCAACCAGTGGTTCCAGCTCTCGAGCTTCGCCGAGCAGATGCTCGTGCACGAGAACGCGCTCGTGAAGATCGTGGACGAGATCCCCCTCGACCGGGCCGCGCTGATCGGTTGCGGGGTGATGACCGGGGTGGGGGCGGCGGTCCGCACGGCCGCCGTGCAGGCCGGCGAGACGGTCGCCGTGATCGGCTGCGGTGGGATCGGGCTGAACGTGATCCAGGGGGCTCGGCTCGCCGGCGCCGGTCGGATCATCGCCGTCGACCGGATCCCGGTGAAGCTCGAGATGGCCAAGCGGTTCGGGGCGACCGACACGGTCGACGGGTCCGAGGGCGATCCGGTCAAGGCCGTGCTCGAGATGACCTCCGGAGGGGTCCACCACGCCTTCGAGGCGATCGGGGCGAAGGCGACCGCCGAGGCGGCCTTCGGCATGCTCAGACCGGGGGGCACCGCCACCGTGGTCGGGCTGCTGCCGCCCGGCGCCAAGGTCGAGGTGCCGGGGCTCGCGCTCATCGGCGAGCGCAAGCTCCAGGGTTCGCTCATGGGCTCCAACCGGTTCCGGGTCGACATGCCGCGCCTCGTCGACCTGTACCTCCAGGGCCGGCTCGACCTCGACAACTTGATCTCGGCCCGGATCTCGCTCGACGAGGTGAACGAGGGTTTCAAGGCGATGCAATCGGGCGAGATCGCCCGCTCGGTGATCGTCTTCGACTGACCCGGCGGCGAGAGGGGCTTCAGCCGTCCTCGGCGAGCGCCCCGCTCTCGCGCAGGGTGGCCAGGGGGGCGGGCCGGCCGAGGAGGAACCCCTGGGCCTCGTCGCAGTGGGCCTGGCGCAGCTGCTCGAGCTCGGTCTCGGTCTCGACCCCCTCGGC
>Ga0116215_1002442_pt1 | contig 11470 bp, 6 predicted proteins | sample Sb_taG_7_FD_89698 | JGI IMG/M metagenome (GOLD analysis project Ga0116215, IMG submission 89698) | Peat soil microbial communities from Weissenstadt, Germany - Sb_50d_2_FS metaG | ecosystem: Environmental > Terrestrial > Soil > Wetlands > Peat | place: Germany: Weissenstadt | collected 2010-09-21 | reverse complement strand
CTGCACCTCCAGGCATTTGATGCAAACCGTCTCAAGGGCGCGCGGGACTTGGGGTACCAATGCGCGGGGGGAGATCGGCTCGGCGTTTCGTTTCTGCAGCATGATTTCCAGCGGCGTACCCGCCTGAAAAGGGGGCCGGCCGGTCAGCATCTCGTAGAGGATGGCTCCCAGCCCGTACACATCGGGGCCGGGGCCGAGCTGGCGGCGCGGTCCAAACGCCTGTTCCGGAGCCATGTAGGCCGGAGTTCCAAGAACCTGTCCGGTAAGCGTCAACTTCGTGCCTTCGCCGACAAGTCGGGCCAGGCTGAAGTCTGTCACGACCGGGTCGGTCGTCCGACCGTCCCGCAGCAAGACGTTGGCCGGCTTGAGGTCGTAGTGGAACACGCCTTCATCGTGGGCGTACTGCATCGCCGCCGCCAGGCTCACCACCAGTTGCGCTGCCGTCTCGCAGGGGATACGTTCCTGTTTTTCGTAACAGCGGCTCAACCAGGCGGCCAACGTCGTGCCGGAAACGTATTCGGAGACGATATAACATACCAGCCCCTCTTCACCGACCTCCAGGAGGCGGACGATTCCTCGATGCTCCAATGCCGCGGCCGCTCGAGCTTCGCGGAAGAATCGCTCGCGCAGATCGGGGCTTACCAGAGTGACGAGGTGAGGGACTTTTAGGGCTACCTCGTTGCCGTTGTCGGTATCCACCGCCCGAAACACGGTCCCGAACGCCCCCTGGCCCAGGACGCTCAAAACCCGAAACCGGCCGAACGTCTGGGGCAAGCCGCTGGGCCAAACGGCCGGTCCGGGCGATCGCCCGGCGACTTCGGCCTCGATGAGCAGGTTGCTCCTCGCCAGATCCATTGCCTCGCGGATCGACTTTGACTGATCCGGAAATCGCTCCGCCAGGCGTAACTCGTGCAAGTCGCCTCCTTGGCGAAGCGCATGTTCACACTCCAGGAGCAGCAGTTCGCGGAAAAGTACGTCCCGGACCCGGCCCGACGTGTCTGCGAGCAAGCCTTCGATGCACTGCTCCAGGCCCTGCTGCAGCGCCTCCTCGAATTGGTCACATATGGCGTTGACCCTGCTCTGATCAGGCAGAGCCAACGCCGAAAGTGGGTCGTTGTCTGTGCTCATGGCCGCCCTTTTCTGCGCCCGGGGCAGAAGCATGGCTGTGTAAGAACACAGCGCTAGTCTCCATTAAGTTACTGCCCACAACGTTGTCGAATGCGACATGATTGCTGTCATGGCTGGTCGGTAAGAGCAGCTCACCGAGGTAGAACGTGTGCAGCCAGGATCTCGCGCCCTTCTGGGTGGTTCTGCCAAATGGACCGGATTTCCACGAGGTAGCGTTGAATCGCACGCACGCTGCGCCGCGACTCATGTGCGATCTCCGGGACGCTGTGGCCCTGTAGTAGGAGTCGAACCACGTCCCCATAGCGCACCTCTGGCAGCAGCGCGAGGAGTTGCTCAATTGTCTCGCGCGACTGGATTTCGTGAAGCCAGCGCAACGATTTGTCATTGACGAACCGATCGAGAGGATTGGTCCCTGCGGCAGTTGGAAGGTCCGTCGCCGTCCGAACCAGACGGACGTCACGGCACAGGCGTGTGCCATCGCGCCAGCGTCGGCGCAGATGCTGGCGTGTCAGCATCGCTAGTGTGGTTAATAGTGTGGGCGTGTCATAGAAGTGGGCAACCAGCGGCTTCTGGTGACGGACGGCACTGTAGAGCTCCCAGAAGACGCACTGAGCGATGTCCTCACCATCCTGAAAAGCCGAGCCTTGGTTACAAGACTGGCGGCCGGCCAAGTGCGAAGTACGGGGCAGGAATTGGCAAAACAACTCCCGGAAGGCGGAGGAACTGCCCCCCTTGAAACGCCCGATGAGAAGAGTAACCGACACCATTGTCGCCACACTCCAAGGGAACCTGTGCTTAAGAGCAGACTGGCCGATTCTATCCAGCCAGAATGGCAGTCGCAAGGATCTAACATTTTTTTTGATTTCTTGTCGCGATCCCGTCACCCGCGGGCAGTATGTGGGTAGGAAGACGGAGTCTTCCCGACGCAAGCAAAGGCCTCCAGCCGAAACCCCGAGGAGAGAACCATACAAACTCTAGTGCTTTTACCTTCGAAAACAGATGCGTTACCTGGATTCCGACCGGCGGCTCCATGACCGACTCTCACCTGCCAGTTTCAAGGGCCTGGGCTTCGACGTTACAGATAGCGAAGGCGCAGGCGGCACTGGGCGGCCTGTCGGGATAGACCTGGAATCTGCGCCCTCTTTGGTGGGAAGAACGGACAAGGCTCACTCGGATACGATCTTCCGATATGCCGCCAGCACTCCCTATCCGCGCGGTCTTGACGGTTCATCCGCACTCGGAAACACAAAAGCGTACTCTCTTCACGTGAAATCGCAAACCTAAAGGAGCCCCACCATGGTATCTAAGTCCGGCAAATGGACATTCTCCCTCTTCGGTCGATCTTGGAAACAAAACCGCCAGTTAAAACGTCCCTCGACTAGACCAATCTTGGAGATTCTCGAAGACCGCGTGGTACCGGCTTCATTTCAGGGTCTGGGCTTTAACGGCCCTTTTGGTGGTTGGCCTTCTCTTTCAGCCGACGGATCAACCGTGCTTGACGGGAACGTTCTCTGGACCCCAGGCAACGGACAGATCCTCGGGGCCCCGACGATCTTCATGGGCACGGGCTTATCCAGTAATGGAACAGTCCTTTCTGTCGCCGTCAACGGTGTGCTGCCCTACAGGTGGACGCAACAGACCGGGCTGCAGCCTATTCCTTTGATTCCCCCCAATGACGTACTCGGTGAATCAGGCCCAGTATCCATTCCACTATTCATTTCCGGGGATGGCAACACCATAACTGGTCTTGATGCACTAGCCGGAATCTTCCGATGGACTCCGTCAGGCACGAGTCTCCTTATTCCGGCCCAAGGCACACTTTCTGGTGTGACTTATTACAGCATTGCGTCTCTGATCGGCGCGTCTAGCGATGGTAATCACATGGTTGGAGAATTGGCTCCCCAGCTTTTCAACGGCTCACCTTTTGGGGGTGACCTTTTTCGCTGGGACAATGGACTTCTTAGTGTCTTGCCAGCTGACACTGGATCCGACGGATACTCGGCGACCGCTATTTCCCCGGACGGTAGCGTAGTCGTCGGCACAGAATTCACCAATCTTCAGGAACCATCAGAAGCCGATCAGGATTTCATGTGGGGTCCGACCGGAGTACAAACTTTTGGCCCGGTGTTCAATGCTCAGCAGAGCCTTGCCCCCTTCGCGTCTTCCAACGCCGGAACAACGATAGTGGGAGATGAATCCGGCTTTTCGGCCTCACCGCACGACGTAGTAGCGATGATTTGGGATGCGACGAATGGTGTCCGGGTCCTTCAAGACGTTCTCACAACCCAGTACGGCCTTGGCTCCGCGCTCGCTGGCTGGCAGCTGACAGCAGCATCTGGCATAACGCCAGATGGCAATACGATCGTGGGTATCGGGACAGATCCACAAGGAAACGCGGAAGACTGGATTGCCAGACTCGTTAACACCTCACTCCCCACCCAAACGATCCTAACGGCCGCACCCAGCCCATCCAAGTTTGGCCAGCCCGTCACTTTTACGGCTACCGTCGCGCCGGTTGCACCTACTGGCGTTATACCTATGGGAACCGTTACCTTCATGGACGGAACAAACTCGCTAGGATCCGCAACGCTCGATGGCATGGGCGTCGCAACTCTTCCTACCTCCTCCATTGCGCTTGGCGACCATCCAGCTGTGACGGCCGTCTATAGCGGCGATTCGACCTTCAGCGGGAGTACCTCCTCCCCTATAGACTTACTGAACCAAGCGAGCACAATGACCACCATTGTTGCAAGCACTCAGTTGTCGACGTATGGCGACCCTGTAACGTTTACGGCTAGTGTGTCTGCACCGGCTCTGGGCGGAATTGGGCCAACGGGAACGGTGGATTTCTTCGAAGAAGGGCCGCACACCAAACTCAACAGCCAGCCCGTACCGCTTGATGGCGGTGTTGCTTCCTTCACAACTACTGGTCTACCAGGACACAATTTCGACTTCGTAGACGCTGTCTATAACCCGGATAGTCAGAACTTTTCTACGAGCACATCGACTCTCGTTGGCGTTGCGGTTCTCCCAAGGAAGTTGAATATCGCACCTACCCCAGGTCAATCGAAAGCGTACGGCGCTTCGGTCCCAACGAATCTGGCCTATACTCCGACTGGTTTGGCCAACAACGACAACGCCTCCATCATCACTGGCGCGCTTACCACGACCGCCGCTGCGAACAGCCCCGTCGGCAAGTATCTTTTCACCCTTGGTACCCTGACCGTCGGAGAGAACTACACGCTGGTGCTGGCGGCCAATCCACCGTACTTTACGGTTGTGCCGGCAATCTTGACCGTCTCTGCCAATCCTGCTTCCCGGATCTACGGCACAGCCAACCCGCCATTGAGCGTGACCTACTTTGGGTTTGTTAACGGCGAGAACGCGATTACCAGTGGCTTGACAGGCATGCCAATACTTTCTACTTCCGCGACTCCAACCAGCAAGCCAGGCACCTATACGATCAAAGCACGACGTGGCACGCTGTCCGCGCCCAATTATGCTTTTGCCTTGGTCGATGGCAAACTGACCGTGAAACCTGCCCCGCTATCCGCGGTCGGTGTGAGCTTCTCGGCGATTGCTGGCGCTCCCTTTGCGGGCACAGTTGCGACTTTCATCAACGCTGATCCGTTCGGCAGTGCTGCTTCCTACGCTGCCTCAATTAACTGGGGGGACGGCGTTACTTCGTCAGGCATCATTACCCCCGCCGGCAATGCCTTTTCGGTCATTGGCTCGCACATCTACGCCGACCCCGTCAACCACAGCGTCACTGTGAGGATTAGCCATGTTTTTGGGTTCACAACCTCGGTTACTGTAAGTGACGTTGCGACGGTGACGAGCCTCGGATTGCCGGTGGGACCAGGTTTGACAGGCAACATTCAATTCTGGAACAGCGCCAGCGGGCAGAGTCTGATTACGAGCTTTAACGGCGATCCTGCCTCCACCGTGCTATCTTCCTGGCTAGCGACTACTTTCCCGCGACTTTACGGAGCAAGCGCTGGACTCCACAACCTGGCCAACGAAACCAATTCCCAGGTAGCAGCCTTATTTCAAGCCGTGTATAGCCTGCCTTCTCCGCAGCCCGATGCTCAAGTTCTGGCTGTAGCACTCAATATTTATGCAACAACCAATTCGCTGGGAGGCGCACAAGGCTCGGGGTACGGGTTTGCCGTCAGTGACACTGGATTAGGTGCGCTATCATACGATGTCGGCAAAGATGGAGCCGCCTTTGGCGCGAAGAACTATTCCACCCTCACCGTCTTTCATCTGCTGCTGGCGGCGAACAGGAAAGCGGTCAACGGCGTGTTGTACAATGGCGATACCGCCCTGCAGGCAGAAGCAGCCGATCTCTTTAGCTCGCTCAACCAGGACGGGTCAATCCTGTAACTGGCCTTCAACGAAAATGTCCGCAAATGCCGTGCTGGCGGGGATCGACCCCGCAGCTTACGGATGCTGACCAGACGAAGGCAGCTGGCTGTTCATTGGGCAGTGCTTCTGCACCCATTCCTTCATAAGAAGATGGCCTTGTTCAATCTCATCTGGAGTCATGGCTCTTGTCAAAACCTGCAAGGCCGCACTTGCACGGTTTGGTTCTCCGTCAAGAGCATTCCTTATCATCGATGGGTATTTTCGCTCCCATTCCTGCCACTGCTTAACGTGTTGCGGGTCTTCTCCCCAACAACCTATTTGCTTCGTCAGGCTAAGCCAGAGATACTCCTGGGCGTTATCCTTTTGGACGCCCCAATCGTTACGATACGCGTTAGCAATCGCGAGTATCCCTCGCCATCCGCCTTGATCCGCAGATTTCCGCCACCACCTTACGGCTTCTATATCATCTCGGGTGACACCCCATCCATTGTGATAAGCGTCCCCTATCTCAAGCTGGGCAACTGGATGCCAGTCCTCCTGTTTCCACCACCTTAGAGCTTCCGCGTCATCCCGCGGAACGCCCCAGCCATTGTGATAGGCGTCACCAAGAGTTAATTCTGCGGATACATGCTTGCCAATACCCTTTCGCCACCATTTCATCGCTTCCACGTCGTCCTTGGGAACCGGAATCTCAGTCTCGATGGCTCTCCCTGGCTCAGTTAAGATCATTCGGCCGCTATGGTAAGAGTTGCCGACGTTCACCTGCGCTGCAGGCCCAGCCTCATCGGCAGCCGCCAGCCAGCCATCTAGGCTCGGGGAGTCTGCAAAGGCGGACCCTGATAACAAGGCAGCCGCCACCGGCACGATAACTAAGAGTGTGTTTCGATCCAGCATTGTCGATTGTCACTGCCAATTGATCCTGACCTCTGGTCAGTATATAGCCAGAAAGTAAAGAAAGGATTAATGAAAGGTAATTGGGGAAACCGATGTTGGTCGTTTTCGGCCGGTAAGCTCGGCGGCAGATCTTGGGAAGAATATGGATCGACACCGAGCATCTGGGACTTCCAAATACGCGGTGAACGGTTACTTTCCATCAAATGCCAGCTTCATTCCCATCGCTGCCAGTGTATCTCCAAGCCCGACTTGCGTTTCCATCTTGAATGTCGGTATGGTCACGATGACTTGTGAGGCTGGAAGCAAACCGCCCATCATACGCCTGGCGCGATGCTTCGGTATCGCTCTTGAAATCGACGGTAATTAAATCCGGTACCGTAATTGTTCTTGGTGACCTTCAGGAAATCCTCGAGAAACGTGTACCCCTCGGTCCTCACAGCGCATTGGCCACCTTAAGCTGGTACCCGTCATTCCGTGCATTGAAACCCTGCAGCGACGCACTCATCACCGGGTGCGATTTCTCCGGCGGCAGCGGGAAGCGTGTTGGCCATTTCCGCCGCCGTTTCGCCGCGCGCCGGCATAGGTCATGGCCAGCGCCGCGGTAATGCTTTCCGGCGAGAAAAACAGATTGCCTGGCTGGCTTTTCAATTGGCCGTACAATTCCACGGCAAAGGCGTTGTTGCCCTCGACCGCTTCGGCTTGATCCCGTGTGATCGACGGTAAATCCGCAGCGAGCGTCCATGTCTAAAGGAACGCACTGGCGGCGGACAAGGCCAGCGAGCGGATGATGGGCAACACGTGTCCTGGCGGCAGTGAAAATCTAGGAAGTTTCATAAGTTCGCAGCGGTCAGATTTCAGGCGTATCTCCCGCCAGCATAGCAGCGATGGGTTAACAAGCCGTTAACTACGTGCATGAACTTGAAAGAACGCCGGCGCCGACTTTTTGACCCATTCCTGCAATTCTTCCTGTGACTCGAACTCGGCAACCTCGATGCGGTCAATAGTGGGCTCTCCCCTCCCCGCTCGCCGCAGTTCGGTCTCGTCCATCTCGCGTACATAGATAATGCGGTGCCGTTGCAATCCCCGGTCGGTGAGGTTAATGCCCGTCTCCGGCAGCAAAGCGTCCAGGTTGCTGCCGCGGATCAACACCTGCGTTACCACATCGCCGGTGAATTTCAACAACAACCCGGCCGAGGGGTTATACTTCCACGGCCCGAGCCATGAGTAGGGATAGGTCTCGCTGTTGCCATCGCGAAAGCGGAACTCGATGGCCATCGCCCGCGCCTCCAGCCCGCGCAGGTAACCGAACGCCGAGCAGGAGTCGTCCTCAGCGTCCCTGCCCTTTTCGTCCGCCGGCTGCATCGCCTTGTCGGCCAAGTGCGGGAAGCGATTAAAGAAACTCTTCGGACGCACTGGGCGATGTCGTCCCCGTCCTGAAAAGCCGAGCCCTGGTTGTCAGACCGGCGGCCGGCCAAGCAGGCAGCATGCGGGAGGAACTGGCGAAACAACTCCCCGAAAGCTGAGGAGCTGCCCCCCTTAAAACGCCCGATAAGAAGAGTGACCGGCGCCATTGTCGTCGCTCTCCGACGGAACCTGTGGTTAAAAGAAGACTGGTCGATTCTAGCCACCCGAAATGGCAGTCGCAAGAATCTAACAGTTTTTTTCGATTTCATGTCGCGATTCCGTCACCTGCGGGCAGTATGTGGGTAGGAAGGCAGAGCACGCTGGGATGCAAACCAATCCTGGCTCCTAAGTTACGCAAAATGTCCCGAACTAATGACGGGAAAGGCTGCCAATGGGCAGTAAATGTGTAAGAGATGTCAATCTAGATCGAGATCCGAGTGGAGACTTCTGTCAGCCTGCTGGAGCGTATTCGGACCGGGTCCGACGAAGAAGCGTGGCAACGGCTCGACAATATTTATCACCCGCTCATTCGCCGCTGGCTATTACGTCATCCGCGCCTCGGCGATGAGGCTGAAGATATCGTCCAAGAGGTCATGGGGGTCCTCATCCGAGAACTGCCTGGCTTCCAGCGACAGAGAAATGGCTCTTTTCGCCGTTGGCTGCGTGCCATCACGGCTAACCGCGTTCTGGCCCATCACCGCGCCGCGCAAAGACGGCCCCAGGCGCTTGGTGCGCCGTTGGAGGAATGCCCGCTGGAGCAGCTGGCCGATCCCAACAGTGAATTGAGCCGTCTTTGGGATCAGGAACACGACAGCTACGTCCTGCGACGAATGCTGGAACTGATCGAGCCGATGTTCGAGCCGGCAACTTTGGCCGCCTTCCGCCGCGTCGTCTTCGACGAAGTAGAGCCAGCACAGGTTGCGGCAGAACTTGGAATGTCGGTAGCCACTGTCTGGCAGGCCAAGTGCCGCGTCCTGGGCAGGTTACGTCAGGAAGCCGAAGGCTTGATCGACTGATTCCGCATTTTTCTGTCAGCTACGCTCGCCCAGCGCACTCTCTATAAAGCGTCAAGAAACTCCCCCGGCGGACGTGAAGAGGTCCGGCTGACCCTGTTCCCCCGCCGCCTAATTTGGAGAGTCCCATGCCCAACGCCGCGATCCACCCCTCCAACCAGGACCTTGCCGCATTCAGTCAGGGCAGGCTCAGCGACGCGGCTTCGGCCGCCATCGCCCAGCACCTCGAAACGTGTTCTGCCTGCGGCAAGATCATTAAGAGCTTGCCGCCCGATTCGTTCCTGGTTAAGCTCCGCGCCGCCAAACCGGGCGGATCATCCGTCCTGCCGGGCCCCTCACCATCGCGCATGAGTGACGTTACGGGTCCGCCGGAGGCTGCGTCGTCGCCTGCCTCTCAGCCTCCTGACCTCCCTCCAGAATTGGCTAACCACCCGAAATATGGCATTGTCCGCGAGCTAGGGCGTGGCGGCATGGGCGTTGTCTACCTGGCCACCCACAAGGTCATGGACCGGCCGATCGCCATCAAGGTAATTAATCCCAGCGTCCTGACACACCCCGATGCGTTGCCGCGTTTCCACAGCGAGGTAAGAACCGCTGCTAAATTGGACCATCCGAATATCGTCCGGGCCCTCGACGCCGACCAGGTCGGCAGCTTGCACCTTTTGGTCATGGAATATGTAGAGGGGAAAAACCTCGACAACCTCGTGCGGGCGCGGGGGTGCCTGCCGATCCGGAACGCCTGCCATTATGTGCATCAAGCGGCCCTGGGCCTGCAACACGCCTTCGAGCAGGGCATGGTACACCGCGACATCAAGCCCGGCAACCTGGTGCTGACGCCGCGTGGCCGCGTGAAGATACTCGATTTTGGCCTGGCGCTCTTACGCGACACGGGAATCCGGACTCGTCGGCTGACGGCGATGGACTCGTTCATGGGCACGCCGGAATACGTGTCGCCGGAACAGGCGAGCGACGCACGCAATGCGGACACGCGGTCCGATATATACAGCTTGGGGTGCACGCTGTTCTACCTGCTGGCGGGCCGGCCGCCGTTTCAGGAGGAGACCGTCGTCAAGCTGGTATTGGCGCATATCGAAAAGGAGCCGCCCCTGCTCCATCATCTGCGCTCGGACGTGCCTCCCGAGCTGTCTGCCGTCGTTGCTCAGATGCTGGCGAAGGACCCGGCAAATCGCTACCAGACGCCGGTTGCGGTGGCCCAAGCGCTGATGCAGTTCGCCAAAGTCGGAGGCAAGACTGCAGGCGAAGGACAATGGCATAAGGGCATCGCAGTGCCGCCGGCAGGGTCTACCAAACTCGGAGGCAAACCGGCCGCAGACGGGGCATTGTTGCCCCCGGAGGATGTCCGGGCGTCGGCGAAGGCAACCTTTATAGGTGCCGACACAAGCAAGCTAAACGCGCCTGCCGTAAACGCATCTCTGCTGTCCGCGAAGAAAAAAACAGCTGCTGAGGTTGCGGAAAAACCAGTCAAAGACTTGGAGCGCGCGCCAGCGGCACCATTCGAAAACCTGGTAGCCGGTTCGTTGCTGCGGAAACAAGAGAAGCAAAACCTGCCCGTGTCGAAAACAGCGCCAGAATGGTACCGTCGTTGGCCCGGCCGCCCCCGTGGCTGGCCAGCCGCCTTGATCACGGCTGGGTTCCTGGCGCTAGTGATTCTCGGTGGCGTGATCGTGCGCATTGCCACGGACAAGGGAGAATTGGTCGTCGACATGAAGGACTCGAATGGCCAGCTGAAGGTCACGCAAGGAGGCAAGCAGATTACCATCATCGATGGTTCGACGAAGGTCAAGCTCTCATCAGGGACCTACGAGGTTGAACTGACGAAGGATAGCGAGGGCTTTCAACTCAACAAGAACGGGTTTACTCTCACACGCGGCGGGCAGGAGATCGTGCATGTGTTTCGTGAACCACCCGTGGCCGATCCTCCTTCGCAGCAGAAGGCTGATGCGAATCCTCAGGGACCAAAGGCCGACGGCTTCGTGCGAATCTTCAACGGTAAAGACTTGACTGGATGGGTGGTCGACAGCGGAGATCAGAATGCCTGGCAGGCGATCAATGGAGAACTTGTGGTCAGCGGAACCGAGGAAGGTGACTTTCAGACACAGGGATATTTGTTAACCGAGAAGGATTACCTCGACTTTGTTTTACGGTTTGAGTTCATGCAGGTAGGTAGAGAAGATGCAACGAGCGGAATTGCCTTACGAGCCAAGCCAGGTGAGACAGCAAGCGATTCAATGCCGAATAATTGGCAAATGCCTTTCCATTTGACGATTACTTTAGGGGAGTATGGGGAAAATCAAGCAAACACCGGATCGCTGTGGTGGTCACCCAATTCCGGCGTGCAGCCCGTGCTGCGACCGGACCGGTTGGCTGAGACGAGGAAGGTCGGGGAGTGGAACGCTATGGAAATCGAAATGCGCGGCCAATCGCTTCGTTTTTCCGTGAACGGCCTCGATATACAGAATGTAATGCTCAATAAGACTCCGCCGGCAAAACATCCAGCCATTGGTTTGAGTCGCTACTTAGGCCAGGGCGAACGCATCAAACTCCACCTCAATTATTGAGAGGGCCTTGATTGGGACAAGTGTACAGGCCTACGATTCTTCCGGACTTTCACCTATTTCCCGGAGGAACGCATGGTTGCTACT
>Ga0116215_1002437_pt1 | contig 11478 bp, 10 predicted proteins | sample Sb_taG_7_FD_89698 | JGI IMG/M metagenome (GOLD analysis project Ga0116215, IMG submission 89698) | Peat soil microbial communities from Weissenstadt, Germany - Sb_50d_2_FS metaG | ecosystem: Environmental > Terrestrial > Soil > Wetlands > Peat | place: Germany: Weissenstadt | collected 2010-09-21 | reverse complement strand
TGATGAATGGCCAGTCCGCGATTGCGCGCGATCATCATCACCCGTTCGCGCACCGTCTCGTCGTCGAGCGCGCGCGGCTCGGTGGTGATGGTGATCTCGGCACTGGGCAGTTCGGCGCGCACGGCGCGGGTCAGCCGCTCCTTGATGGCGGAGACGCGATCGAGCGGCAGCGTGCGGCTGACGCCGACCGCGACATCGGCGAACAGCACGGCGCCAGCCGGCCGCGCCCGCACCCGCTCGACGCTGACCACGCCGGGCACTTGCCGCGCGATCGCGGTAACGCGCTCGCTGACGCCTGCCGGCGCCGTATCGGTCAAGGTATCGATGGTGCGGCGGCCGAGCCGCCAGCCGGCAACGCAGATGAAGACCGCGACCACGATCGCCGCCGTGGCATCGGCCCACGAATAGCCGAGCGCGACGCCGCACAGCCCGACCAGCACCGCAACCGACGACCACATATCGGAGCCGAAATGCAGTGCGTCGGCTTCAAGCGCCTCGCTGGAGGTTGCCGCGGCGACGCGGCGGAGCGTACGGGCGCGGAAAAAATCGACCACGATGGAGCCGGCGATGATGGCGAAGGCCGCGATGGTTGCTTCGACAGCGTGCGCCTGCGCGCCGATCAGCCGCTGCGCCGCCTCCCAGATCACGATGGCCGAGAGCAGGAACAACAACGCCGTTTCGGCAAGCGCGGTCACGCTCTCGACCTTGCCGTGACCGTATTGATGCTCCTTGTCGGCCGGCTTGCCGGAGAGCCGCACCGCAAAATAGGTCAACACCGTTGCCGAGAGGTCGATCAGCGAATGGCCGGCCTCCGACAATATCGCCAGCGAGCCGGTCAACAGGCCAACGATAGCCTTCGCCGCCGCAAGCCCTGCCGAGGCGGCGATCGATCCGAGCGCGACCCTTTCCTTGACGTTCATCGGCAGCCTCTTGCCGGGACGGGTTAACGGCCGCCATCGGGGGCGTCAATGCGCGGACTTTATCGCATAGACAGTCGATTTTGCCACGCCGTCAAACTAGAATGGCGGCAAGAAAATTTGCTTGCCGCAGGAAACGCGCCATGGCTCTCGCCATCAGAAAGTTGCATCCGCTTTTTGCCGCCGAAGTGAGCGGCGCCGATCTCAGCCGCGATGTCGATCTTGCGACGCGTAATGCGATCGAGCAGGCGATGGACGCGTACGCCGTCTGCGTGCTGCCGCATCAAAATATTGACGACGAGCGGCAGGTCGCGTTCTCGCGGCTCTACGGGCCGCTGGAAAATGCTTCCGCGGTGGTGCACCAACGCAAGGCAGGCATGATGGGCCTGCGCGTAAGACTTCCGGAAATCTTCGACATTTCCAATCTGGACGAAAACGGCAATCTTCTCGCCGGCGATGATGCGCGCTGGCAGTACCGGCAGGCCAATGAGCTGTGGCACAGCGACAGCTCATTCCGGCAAAAATCCGCGACCTGGTCGCTGTTGCATGCGCGCGTGATCCCGCCGAGCGGCGGCGATACTTATTTCGCCGACACGCGGGCGGCCTACGACGCCTTGCCCGATGCGATGAAGAAAAAGCTCGACGGCCTGCACGCCGAGCATTCGATCTGGCACTCGCGCGCGCAGCGCGGCGGCTATGTGCCGACCGAGGCAGAGCGTGCGGCACGGCCACCGGCGCGCCATCCGCTGGTGCGGCGGCACCGGGGCTCAGGGCGCAAAGCGCTGTTCATCGCGTCCCATGCTTCGCACATCATCGGCTGGCCGGCCGACGAGGGCAGGGCGCTGCTCGACGAATTGCTCGCCTTCGCCACCCAAGAGCGCTTCGTCTATGTGCACAAATGGCGCGTCGGCGACCTGGTGATCTGGGACAATCGCTGCACCTTGCACCGCGCCACGCCGTTCCCGTCGAACGAACACAAGCGCGAAATGCGCCGCACCACGGTTGTCGATACGCAAGGCGACATGGCGGCGGTTTGACGTTGCGGGCTTGTTGAAACCGCGAGCGACTCGGAAATAATAGTCGACCACCGTTTTTCGGTCACGCCGACCTGCGTCCGTGACGTCCCGACCCAGCATATACCCAGCACTGGAAACTTCAGCTTTTTGCCGGTTCGGCTGGAAATGCGCAGCAACGGCCTTGGCAATACCCGGGCCCGCCGGGGATTTTTCTTTCTGCAAGATCTATCGATGCGAAGCCGCGCCGTCGCAGGCGGCGACGAACTGCGCCACCGTGGCGATGAGGTCGCCCTCGAGCGCGGGAACGTGGCCCTGATCCGGTACCTCGATCGACTGCATCCCGGGATGATGCACGGCCATGGCCTCGACTGTCGCGGCCGACAGGATGTCGGAATTGGCGCCGCGGATGACCAGCATGGGCACACGGACAAGCGAGTCGAACTCGTTCCAGAGCGGCGGCAACGGCCGTTCGATGTCGATGTCGGCGAGCGTCCGTGCCAGCCGGACGTCATAGGTCGGCGTCAGCACGTCATCCTTGATGAGCCAGGTGCGGTGCGCGGCCGCGAGCCACCCCTCCGCCGTGACCGAAGGAAATTGCGCGGCAAACAACCGGCGCAGGATTTCGGCGCCGTCGGCGAAACTGCGCGGCGTCGGCAGCTTGCCGACATAGCTTTTCAGCCGCACCAGCCCCTTCAGCTCGATCACCGGGCCGATATCGTGCAATACGACGCTGGCGATCGCGGTCGGATGCGCCACGCCCATGAGCATGGTCAGGAGGCCGCCCCGCGAACTGCCGATAAAGACCCCAGGCCGCACCCCCAGCGCGGTCAGAACCGTCGCCACGTCGGCGAGCTCGACCGCGAGATTGTAGTTGTCCGGATTGCTGTCGTAGTCGGATTGGCCGCGACCGCGCGAATCGATGGCGATGACGCGGCGCTTGACCGTCATATCGTTCGCCAAGGCCGGCGCCAGCGCGGCGAAATCGCTCACGGTGCGGGTCAGCCCCGGCAGGCAGACGACCGGAACCCCGGGAGCGGTGCGGCTGCCGTATTCCTGCACATGCAGGCGCAGGCCGTCCTGCGCGGTGACAAAAATGCTCCTGCCATCGCGTTCGCCGCCGGTCATATCAAGCCTGCTCCACGAAAGTCCGCATCGCCTCGGCGTTCCGATGGCCAATCTAGTTGCCGGAATTGGGCGCTGCAATTATCCGCCGGCCACGGCGATCGACGACGTCAGCTGCCGCGGCGCATGTCGGCGTCGATCAACAGCCGTGAGCCGTTGTCGAAGCGGGCGCGGTAGACCTGCATGTTCTCGAGCACGCGCTGGACGTAATAGCGCGTCTCCGAGATCGGAATGCGCTCGATCCAGTCGATCGGATCGACTTTTGGATCGCGCGGATCGCCGTATTGCGCGATCCAGTCCCTGGCCCGGCCGCGGCCGGCATTGTAGGCGACGAACGCCAGAATGTAGGAGCCGCGGTAGAAATCGAGGTCGTTGCCGAGTTCGGCGGAGCCGAGCTGGGCGTTGTATGTGACGTCGTTGGCGAGGCGGCGCTGATCGAACGTCACGTTGAAACGTTTCGCCGTATCGCGGGCGGCGGCCGGCGTGACCTGCATCAGCCCGTAGGCGTTGGCGCCGGACACGACCTTGGGATTGAAGGCGCTTTCCTGCCGCACGATCGAATAGACCACGTAGCGCGCAACGTCCGGCCCGATCGGCTGGAAATCCGGCACGCCGAAATCGGGGAATGCATATTGCTCCAGCGGAAAGCCGCGGCCGAGCCCGATTTTGCCGATCAGCAGGGTCGAGCGCGCATCGTTGTGCTGTTTTGTGATCTCGGCGAGTGTGGTCAGCGCCGCCGGATCGTTCGCCTTGTCGGCCAAATCCGCCGCCATCGACGCGACGACGTCGCGGGCATCGACGGCATAGAGCATCTCGAACACGCGCGCGACTTCGAGGCCATGAAGGTCGGCCGACGGCGCCGGCAATGGCCGCAGCGTGACCTCATTGAGATCGAGCCGTGCCCGCGCCAGCTGGCCGTAATAGGCGGTCGGAAAGCGCGCCGCGCTGTCGTAATAGGTGCGCGCGTCGTGGTCGTGGCCGGCCGCCTCCGCGGCGCGGCCCTGCCAATAGAACCCCCGCGAGAGCGTAATGGGATTGGAGACGCCTTCGGTGATGCGGGCGAAATGCGCAAGTGCGACGGCCGGCTCGTGCAGGAACGTGAGCGCAATCCAGCCCGCCGTGAACTGCTGATCGGCGCGGTAATTCTCATTGATCGGCGCCGCGGCGCCGTTGGCGACCTCATAGGCCATCTTGGCATTGCCGAGGTCGAGCAGCTTGCGCGCCAGGAGCCGCCGCTCGACCCACCATTGATCGACGTCACCCAGCACCGCCGGATCGGGCGACGCCGAGATCATCCAGCGGCCGGCCTCGTCGATCTTGTCGCCGCGGCGCAAAAACTGCGCGCGGCTGTAAATGTAACCGGCGTCGTGCTGAGCCGCCGCCGGCACCGCTTCGAGCAGCGCCTTGGCGTTGCCGGCCTTGTTGATGACCGCGGCGCGCGCTTTGGCAATCGCAAGCTGCGTGGCGTCGAGATGATGCGCCGCCCGCAATCCGGCGTCGTCGTCCTCGGCATAGAGGCGGGCATCCATGCGCGCCTTGTCGTCTTCGGCGGTGATGAGGCCGGCGAACATGTCGCGGACCTGGGCTTCGAGATCGCCGGAGAAGGCGTCGCTGCGCCAGGCGTCGTCGATCGCCTGGTGGGCGCCGGCACTGTCGCCTTGGGAGAGCAGCGCCCGCGCCAGCGCGAACTTGCCCTTGGCGGTGCGCGGAGGATCGGTCTTGAAGAAGGCGAGCACGGTCGTCGGGTCGCTGCGCTCCTGCCACAGCATCGCTTCGGCGCGCCGGCGCAATGTCACGATGCTCGGCCAGCTCGAATTTGCGGCGATGAACGCGGCGTAGCGCGAAAAGGTGGCAGTCGTGTCATCGCTGCGCAGCACCAGCCACTCGATGAGCTTGCGCGCCAGCGGGTCGGAAATAGAGTTTTCGAGATTGGCGGCTTCGTCGCTGCGGCTTTTGCCGACCAGGTCCACGGCCTGTTTGAGCGCGTTGAGATCAAGCGGCGACGTCGCCGCGCTGGTTGCCATGGCTAAGGCCGGCGTCGATCGTAAAAGCGGCGGCGGCATGGACGGGGCAGGCGGCGTGACGTTGGCGCGGCCGGCCGGATTGGGGACGGACGCGGTAGTCGCACCGCGAAGCGTGCCGGGCGCAAGCGACAGCGGCGCGGGCGCGCCCTTATGAGCCTGCTCCTTGCGCTCGGTTGCCTTGTGTTCGGTGGCCTTATGCTCGGTGGTTTTGTGCTCGGTGGCTTTATGCTCGGTTGCTTTGGCTTTCGGGGCGGGGGTGATCGCCGCCGGCTTGGCCTGCGGCAGCGGGACCTGCGTTTGCGCGGCGCAAATTCCTCCCCCCGCGACCAGGAGGGTCGCCGCAAACAGCGAAAGCCGAATAAGGGTCACCAGCACCGATCCTCCGCGGCACGCACCGCCAGCGATTCTTAAGGGAATCTCTTCGGCCGGTAAGATTGAGGAATTACTAAGCTTTTTGAAGGCGGCCGGACAATTCCCGGATTTCACGGCAAAACCGCGGCATTGTCCGCTCAAAGGCCTTTCAAGCCCGCTCCCGAACCGATATTTATGCCTGACGGTGGGCTCCGCCACCGCAAGCGTTCCGCTTGCCGCCGGGCCGCGCCAGGGACCCGTATCATGACCGCCAAGACCAAGTTCCGAGGCTCGTTTACCGCGCTCGTCACCCCGTTCAAGAACGGTGCCGTCGACGAGAAAGCGTTCCGTGCCCTGGTCGATTGGCAGATTGCCGAGGGCACCAACGGCCTCGTTCCAGTGGGCACGACCGGCGAAAGCCCGACGTTGTCGCACGAGGAGCACCACAAGGTCGTGGAGTGGTGCGTCGATCAGGTCCGCGGCCGCGTTCCGGTCGTAGCCGGAGCCGGCTCGAACTCGACCAAGGAAGCGGTCGATCTCGCCCAGCATGCCGAGAAGGCCGGTGCCGACGCGGTGCTGGTGGTGACGCCCTATTACAACAAGCCGACCCAGGAAGGGCTCTACCAGCATTTCAAGGCGATCAACGACGCCATCGGCATTCCGATTATCGTGTACAACATCCCAGTGCGTTCGGTGATCGATATGTCGGTCGACACCATGAAGCGCCTTTATGAGCTCAAGAACATCGCCGGCGTGAAGGATGCGACAGCGAACATGGCGCGCGTCAGCCAGCAGCGCGCGGCGATGGGCGAGGATTTCAACCAGCTGTCCGGCGAAGACATCACTGCGCTCGGCTTCATGGCCCATGGCGGCCATGGCTGCATCTCGGTGACGTCGAACGTGGCGCCGCGGCTGTGCTCCGAATTCCAGGCGGCGTGCCTGCGAGGAGACTATGCGGCGGCGTTGAAGTTGCAGGACAAACTGGCGCCGCTCCATATCAATCTCTTTGTCGAGACGAGCCCGGCGCCGGTCAAATATGCGCTCTCGCTGTTGGGCAAGTGCGAGAACAAGCTGCGCCTGCCGATGGTGCCGGCGACCGAGAAGGCGCAGACCGCCGTCCGCGAAGCCATGGTGCATGCCGGCCTGATCAACTGAAGTTGGACGCTCTTTGCAGACCCATTTGGGCGCCGCCTGTGCGCCGATGAAGACGCGTCGACTAACGGGAGGGATCGATGCTTGAAGAATTCAAGAAATTCGCCATGCGCGGCAATGTCGTCGACCTGGCCGTCGCCGTGATCATCGGTGCCGCCTTCGGCGCCATCGTCAATTCGCTGGTCGGCGACATCATCATGCCGGTCGTCGGCGCAATCACCGGCGGGCTCGATTTCTCCAATTATTTCCTGCCGTTGTCGGCGAAAGTCACGGCAACGACTCTGGCTGAGGCGAAAAAGCAAGGTGCAGTATTGGCCTGGGGCAATTTCCTCACCCTGGTCATCAATTTTCTGATTATCGCCTGGGTGCTATTCCTGTGCATCAAGGCGATCACCCGGCTGAAGTCCGAAGCGCCGCCGGCGCCGGCTGCGCCGTCGAAAGAAGTGCAGTTGCTGACCGAGATCCGCGACCTGCTCAAGAGCCGCTGAAGGTTTTGGGACTGCGGCATGGCGACGAAGCCTGAACGGAAGCTCCGCGTCGTTGCCGACAACCGCAAAGCGCGCTTCAATTATTTCATCGACGAGACCATGGAAGCCGGCGTCGCGCTGACCGGCACCGAGGTAAAATCGCTGCGCCAGGGCAAGGCGACGATCGGGGAATCCTATGCCGATGCCCGCGGCGGCGAGATCTGGCTGATCAATTCCAATATCCCAGAATACCTGCAGGCCAACCGCTTCAATCACGCGCCGAAGCGGCCGCGAAAATTGCTACTGCACAAGCGGCAGATCAACAAGCTGATCGGCGCGGTCGAGCGCGAGGGCATGACGCTCGTGCCGCTAAAACTCTATTTCAACGAAAAGGGCCGCGCCAAAGTCGAGCTGGCGCTGGCGCGCGGCAAAAAACTCTACGACAAGCGCGAGACCGAGAAGAAGCGCTCATGGGAGCGCGAGCGCGGCCGGCTGTTGCGGCAGAAGGGATGACCATGTTGCCCACCAAGCTCGACCACTGCGTCATCCACGTCACCGACTGGGAGCGCTCGAATGCGTTCTACACCACGGTGCTCGGCGCCGAGCTGGTGGCGCGGCCGGTGGGCTATGCCTATCGCTTCGGCGACAAGCAACTCAACGTGCATGGGCCGGGCGTAAAGCCCGCCGAAGTGGCGCGGCTGCCAGTCGCGCCCGGCAACAGCGATCTGTGCTTCGAGTGGATGGGACCGATCGCCGATGCCATCGCCCACCTTGGCCGCTGCGGCGTGCGTATCGAAAGCGGTCCGATGCAGCGCTTCGGCGCCAAGGGCGCCGGCACCAGCGTCTACTTTCGCGATCCCGACGGCTCGCTGATGGAATTCATGTCCTACGCGGGAGAGAGGAATGGCTGAGGCGCCAGGCACCCATAATCCGAGCGTCCTGCCGCCCGATATTTCCGTGCCGCAGGATGACGGCCGGGCGCGGCATCTGACCGGAGTGAAGGTGCCCGACGTGGCGCTGCCGGCGACCGGCGGCGGCATGGTGAATTTGGCGACGCTCAAGGGCCGCACGGTGGTTTACGTCTATCCGCGCACCGGCGTGCCCGGTGTCGATCCGCCGCCGGGCTGGGATCAAATCCCCGGCGCGCGCGGCTGCACGCCGCAATCGTGCGGCTTTCGCGATCATTTTGCCGAGCTCAAGGCGCTCGGCGTTGCCCAGGTTTTTGGCCTGTCGACCCAGGATACCGGCTATCAGCAGGAGGCCGCGGATCGCCTGCATCTGCCGTTTCCGATCCTGTCGGATGCCGAATTGAATCTGGCGACCAGCCTGCATCTGCCGATGTTCATGATGTCGGGCATGACGTTGCTCGCGCGCATGGCGCTGGTCATCGAGGACGGCGAGATCGTCAAAGTGTTCTATCCGGTGTTTCCGCCGGACAAGAACGCCGAAGAGGTCATTGCCTGGCTGCGTGATCGGCCAGCATGATTCCGAAAACGAGATTCAGCGGAAGATCGTGCTGGCGGCGAAATGCTGCGCCATGAAATCGTTGAAGACTTTGACCTTGGCGGACAGCTGCTGGCTCGCCGGATAGACCGCGTAAATCGTCACCTCGGGCAGCTGGTAGTCCGGCAACACCCGTTGCAAGCGGCCGGCATCAATATCGGCGCGGAAGAAAATGATCGGGCCGTAGGCGATGCCGAGGCCGCGCACTGCCGCAGTGTTCAGCACTTGGCGGTGGCTGGTGACGATCGGCCCGCTCACCTTCACCACGCGTGCGCCGTCGGCGCCGATGAAGTGCCACTCGTCGGGTTCGGCGATGTAGCTGTAGCAAAGGCAGTCGTGCTGGGTGAGGTCTTCGGGGATTTGCGGCGTACCGCGCCGCGCCAGATAGTCCGGCGCGGCGCACAGGATTCGGCGCGCGGTATTGAGCTTGCGCGCGATCAGGCTCGACGCGGTGCCGCGCGGCATGCCGACGCTGATGGCGATGTCGTAGCCGGCTTGGATCGGATCGGTGACGTGATCGTTGACCGTCAGATTGACGCGCAGCTTCGGGTAGGCGACGACGAGGTCGGTGATCGCCGTTCCCAATTCGGTGAGGCCGAAATTGGTCGGCGCGATCACGCGTAATTCGCCGCGCGGCTCGTTGTGCAATTCGCTTGCCGCGCGCTCGGCCTCGTCGAGCTCGGCGAGAATGCGCCGGCATTGTTCGTAAAACCTGCGGCCGGCGTCGGTGGCGCTGACGCGCCGCGTGGTGCGGTCGAGGAGGCGCGCGCCGAGCCGTTCCTCGAGTTGCAGCACATGCTTGCTGGTCGCGGCGCGCGACAGACCGAGCCGCTCAGCGCCGGCCGTGAACCCACCAGCTTCGATGACGGCCGCAAAAACTCTTGCGTTTTCAAAACGATCCATGGCGCGCCCGAGAATTGTCAACTAAACGTGGACAATCTATTTCGAGTCGCCGCGATTATCAATTCGATTTCCCGCGGTATGGATAAAGTGCCCGCCGCAATCAGAACCGCGCACCAGGAGGAACCCGATGTCGAAATTCGTCGTCGCGCCGCATTTCCGGCTGCACGAATGGGTCGCCGAGGAGAAGGGCTATTTTACCGCCGAAGGTCTCGACTATGAATTCCGCGAGACTATGGATTCGAGTTCGGGAAGCGGCCACCACATCGGCAACAAGGTCGGCGCCTATCAGACCCTGGAAGCGGGCCGCACCTGCAATGTCAGCGGTGCCTGCCATTGGACCATGAACGTCGCCGCCTCCAACGGCCACGGCAAGCTCTACGCCGACGCATACTCGGTTTCGCCTTGCGGCGTGTTCGTGCCGCCGGAATCCGCGGTGAAGACGCCCGCCGATCTTGCCGCTGTGCCGATCTCGGTCGGCTATCAGTCCGGCAGCCACTACGCCACCATCCAAGGCCTCGAGCAATATCTCAAGCCCGACCAGATCAACTTGTCGTTCAACGACGGGCTCCTGTTCAGCCGCATGGAGCTTCTGATCGACCGCAAGGTGCCGGCGGCGTCGCTGTTCTCAGGGCCGTATTATTTCCTCGAGCAACTCGGCTTCCGCAAAATCATCGACACCACCTTCATGATGGCATCGATGGTCACCGGCACGCCGGACCCGGAAGACGTGCGCAAATATTTCCGGGCGCTGCGCCGGGCGCAACGCGACATCGACCTTCGGCCGGAGCTGTACACACAATACTACAAGAGAGAATTCCCGGCGCGCTTCCACGCCCAGATGGACACGCGGCGCTGGGGTCCGGGCGAGCGGCTGGTGTTCGAGCCTTATTCGAAACAGACCTTCGAAGAGTCCTTCGAATGGATCGAGCAGCACGGCATCTTCCCGCGCAGCGAAATGGGCTCGGGCAACTACGAAGCCTCGATCTTTCACTAACCGGCGGCGTCTAGGTGTTCGCGCACCAACGCAAACACTTCACGGAACATTGTTGGCGTCAGCACGCCGGTATTGGTGTTGTAGCGCGAGCAGTGATAGCTATCGAATAATTTGATTTCGCCCATCGCGTGCGCGCGGCCGTGCGTGAAGGGATAGAGCGATCGGCGCAAATCCCGCGCTACGATCAATGACTCGTGCGCGACTCGCCCGAGCGCAAGAACGGCGCACAGCCGCGGCATTTCCGCAATGGTCGCGGTGAGGAATGTCCGGCAGGTCGCGATCTCCTGCGGCGTCGGCTTGTTCTCCGGCGGCACGCAGCGCACCGCGTTGGTGATGCGGCAATCGATCAGTTCGAGGCCGTCATCGGGACGGGCTTGATAGTGGCCGCGGGCGAAGCCGAATTCGAGCAGCGTCGCGTAGAGCAGATCACCGGCAAAATCGCCGGTGAACGGCCGGCCGGTGCGGTTGGCGCCGCGCAGTCCGGGCGCCAAGCCGACGATGAGAAGACGGGCGTCGCGCGGCCCGAAGGATTCGACCGGCGCGTTGAACCATTGTGGTTCCTGTGCGCGCCAGGTTTTGCGGAAAGCGACGAGGCGAGGGCAGCGCGGACAGTCGCGGCCGGGCGTGGTTTTGGCCGGGCGCGCCTTCGCATCGGTTTTGGCAGTCTTGGGCGGCGAGGGCATATGCCCCATTCATCGACGCTAGTCGTCTTCGAACTCGTCGTCGGCTTCGACGTCGACCTGCGGCGCGGTGGCGGCGCTGCGCTGCAGGAATTGCGGGGTGTGGCGCTGCTCGCGTCCTTCGCGCGGTTCGCGAGGCTCACGCATCTCCCGGGGCTCCCGCATCGGCCGTTCCGAGGGATCGCGCCCGACTTTTGCCTGTAGCTCCACGATGTCGACGAACTGGTCGGCCTGGCGGCGCAGCTCGTCGGCGACCATCGGCGGCTGAGTCGAGATCGTCGATACCACGATCACGCGCACGCCACGGCGCTGCACCGCTTCCACCAGCGAGCGGAAGTCGCCGTCGCCG
>Ga0116215_1002435_pt1 | contig 11488 bp, 9 predicted proteins | sample Sb_taG_7_FD_89698 | JGI IMG/M metagenome (GOLD analysis project Ga0116215, IMG submission 89698) | Peat soil microbial communities from Weissenstadt, Germany - Sb_50d_2_FS metaG | ecosystem: Environmental > Terrestrial > Soil > Wetlands > Peat | place: Germany: Weissenstadt | collected 2010-09-21 | reverse complement strand
CGAGGCACCGGTTCGCAGCATTGCGCGAAGAGTTCTCGAGCCCCTAGGATGTAGTTGCGACGAAGCCCAAGATGCTGCGGCTGCCCTAGCCGCGTGTGCTCAGCAATCCTTCGACCTCTTGCTTCTGGATTTGAACTTGCCCGACATGGACGGCTACGAGGTCTGCCGCCGGGTGCGCGAGCGTCCCGTAGGGCGCAACTTCAAGATCATCGTTGTGTCCGGCCGCGGCGATCACGACGATCTCGCCGAGGCGCTTCCCCGCGGCGCGGACGACTACATCCCCAAACCCTTCGGCCCCTTACAACTCCGGGGCAGAGTGGAGCACGCCCTATCGTTGAAAGAAGCGCAAGACCGCGCCGACCACCTCGCGAGTCATTTCTCCACGCTAAACCGCCAGTTGGAGAAAAGCCTCGAGGCACGCACCATCGACGTCCGCCGCGCGCAGGACGCCCTGCTGTTCGCCATGGCCAAAATGGCGGAATCGCGGGAAGGGGAGACGGCCAGCCATCTCGGCCGCCTGCAACAATATTCTCGCCTGCTGGCTGCATGCGCCGCAACACAGCCAAGTTGGGAAAGGCTGATAAACAGCAGCTTCCTCCATCAGTTAGAGCGTTGTGTTCCCTTGCACGACATCGGTAAGATCGGCCTGCCGGAACAGATCCTGACCAAGCCTGGCAAGCTTTCCCCCGCCGAGCGCCAGCTGATGGAAACACATCCTGTCATCGGCGATCAGATTCTCGAGGCCATCGCGCACGAACATGGAGAATCGTTGGAATTCTTGAGCATGGCCTCGGCTATTGTCCGGCACCACCACGAGCGCTACGACGGCAACGGCTATCCCGACAGGCTGGTCGGAGATGCCATCCCACCTGCGGCCCGGCTGGTGGCCCTGGCAGATGTCTACGACGCGCTGCGCCGCCAGCGCTTCCACAAGCCCGCTCTGACTCATGCGGAGGCGAGCCGTATTCTCCTGCAAGATTCCAACGGTCAGTTTGATCCTATCCTCTTGCGCGCCTATGCGATGTGCGAACGCGAGTTCGAACGCATCTATCGCGACACCCCCACATGATCTTGACGGGCAGGCTTCCATAACGTATGAGCCTCCCACTCACTTTTCCGCATTTTCGAGAAAGATCCAGCGCGCGGCCGGCGTAAGGCTGCGGCGCCTCCTTGGGCAATGCCAATTGCTCGCGTGCGGAGGCGATGCGCTTCTCCTGATGGGGAGGCGGTGCGCACTGAGCACGATGCGTGCGCAGTGCGGGGGGCGGGAAAGGGAGTATCTTTCTCGAGGAAGGAACCATTGATGAGGACAGGAAAATCGACACTCTTCACAATCAGGAGACTTTTGTTGCAGGGCGGGATATTTAGTGGTCGATAACAACCAAGCGAGCGATCCACTTTGGGATCGTAAAGGACGGGGTTCGGCAAGCGGGGAGTCGGGAACACCCTTTCCATCGGGGGAGCCAAATCCCGAACCGAGTCAGGATGGCGAGAACCGCGGGCAGATTGCTCCGGCAGTGGAGCAGTTCCGGCAGCTTGGGGAGTTGTCGGACGGAACCACGGTCTCAGGTCCTGCCGGCTTCGGAGGGGGCTCTGCTGGCATAAAACGTTGCGCCGACACATCTGGGTCAAGATGGTGGGCCGTGAGCGTTTCCAGCACGCAAAGGCAGTTTTCCCATCTCTCCTTTTCTGCCCGGCGTCCGGGGGGACGCCCGATCTCACAGCTTTTCACGCTGCTCTCGCCGGCGACACAACATCGTCGCAGGCGAGACCAACAACGTGCAGGGCTGTGCGAGCGAGTCAGGCCGGCGCCGCTTGCCTAACATCAGGGAGGAGTTCATGGTGACGCGAGTGGACGTGGATGTCCAGCAGCTTTGGCATGACTACCGGGCTCAACCGACGGTCGAGCTTCGCAACCGCCTGGTTGAGCATTACCTGCCTCTGGTGAAATATAATGCCGAGCGCATTTGGTCGCGATTGCCGGAAGGAGTCGATCTCGATGACCTGATCAGTGCCGGCGTCTTTGGTTTGATGGACGCTATCGATGCCTTCGATCTGGAACGCGGCGTGAAATTCGAGACGTACTGCGTGCCGCGCATCCGAGGAGCGATGCTCGATGAATTGCGGACCATGGACTGGGTTCCTCGGTTGGTACGCAGCCGAGCCAGCAAGCTCGAAGAGGCCCGCAAAACGCTCGAAGCTGAACATGGACGGCCGCCGCGGCCCGAGGAAATGGCCGCCCGAATGGGCATCTCCCTCGATGAACTGGACAAAATGATGGGTGATGCCACGGCCGTGAGCCTGGTCAGTCTGAACAAGAAATGGTATGAGACCGACAGCTACAAGGACGTTCGCGAGATCGACATCCTCGAAGACAAGAAAGCCGAGGATCCAACGCATCGTCTACAAAATCGAGACCTCATGCGGCTCGTGACGCGCGGCCTCAATCGCAACGAACGTCTCATCATCATTCTCTACTATTACGAAGACATGACCATGAAGGAGATCGGCGCGACGCTCGACCTGAGCGAATCGCGGGTCAGCCAGATGCATTCCAGCATCGTTGCCCGTCTTCAGGCGCAGTTATCCAAGCGTCAGCCCGAATTCTGCAATTAACCAAAACGCGTTCAGGCGTTTTCACGGCTTTCCTCGAAGGTGCCCTGGGTCGTCCCAGCCGGCACCTTCGTCCGTTCGGCGGCTGAAAGTCGCCCCATTTTCTTGTTGTCCCCATTTCAATCTAAATAAGGTGCGGCATTTGGCTGTAGGTCAGGTTTCCAACCTGACCGGACAGATTGGAAATCTGTCCTACGTAGCTGCCGAATCAAGCACGGTGATATAGCCGGCTTCTTCCTCCGGATTTGCGCTACAGCTCCGGATCTGCCCGACTTAGCCGATCTCTGCGCGCGGCCGTTCCTGTCGCTATAATACCGCCTGGTGCCGGAGGCTCGCCCACAACCGGCTAAGAGTCTGTCCGACAAGCTCTCCCTTCTCCCTTGTACTCAAGGGAGAGGGGTCGGGGGTGAGGGTTTTAGACTACCGAAGGTTCCCTGAGCCCCCTCACCCCCAACCCCTCTCCCCCGAGTACGGTGGAGAGGGGCTTCTCGGACAAACTCAAAGAGAGTCCCGCTTTCGGTGTCCACCATGCAACCACCTGGCAATAATCCGACCGGGCCTCGGCCAGCAAGGGAAAGCCTTGGCAGGGACCAACTTCCGCGCGTTCTCATTGCCGACGATAACGCACAAGGCGTGGAACTGCTGGAGGCCTACCTCAGCGACGGCAAGGTTGAAATCGCGACCGCTGCCGACGGGGAGGAGACGCTGCGCAAGGTGAAGCAATGGCAGCCTGACGTGATCCTCCTGGACATCATGATGCCGAAAATCAGCGGATTCGAAGTCTGCAAACGGCTTCGGGCCGACCCGGTAACGCGGGACATTGGCGTCCTCATGATTACCGCTCTCGACCAGCCGAGCGACATCGAGCGCGCGGTCGAAGCGGGTACGGACGATTTCCTGACCAAACCCATCAACAAAGCCGAGTTGCTCTTGCGCGTGCGCTCGGTCCTCAAAAGCCGGCTCAACAAGCGCGACCTCGATCGCGCGTTGGCGTACATTGACGCCGTGGAGCGTGGGGAGAAATGAAGAAAGCTGATAGCCTTGGCTGAATGTCTCTCCATCTGCCCCGGTCGTGTCATTTTGCAGCCGCGCCGGGCGCGACCCTTCTATGGGCGCCATCCCTGGGTGTACGCGGGGGCCATTTCCGTCGTCGAGGGCGAACCCGCCGATGGCGACGTGGTCGATCTCTATTCGCACACCGGCAATTTCGTCGCCCGCGGCCTGTACAACAGCAGAAGCAAGATCCGCGTGCGCCTGTACTCCTGGAGCCAGGACACGCCTCTGGATCGCGATTTCTTTGCGCAACGTCTTGACGCAGCCTGGCGTTTGCGAAGTCAAATCCTTGGCCTGGACGGCCCGGGCCGGGCTTGCCGGCTCGTGTTCAGCGAAGGCGACGGCTTATCCGGGCTCACCGTCGACCGCTATGATCGTTGGCTCATCGTGCAGTTCACTTCTCTGGGCCTGGCGCAGCGCAAGGAAATGCTGGCCGAGCTGATGGTCGAAGTCATGCACCCGGAAGGGATTTACCTGCGCACCGAGCGCGGCGTAGGTCAACTGGAAGGGCTGGATCTCCAGGATGGACTTCTGTGGGGACAAGTCCCCACCGAGCCGGTGATCATCGAGGAGGCCGGCGCTCGCTTCCTGGTAAATCTCCGCGAAGGCCAAAAGACCGGGTTCTATCTGGACCAACGGGATAACCGGCGTGCCGTGGCAGGCCTGGCCAGAGGCCGGCGCCTGCTCGATGCCTTTTGCTACACCGGCGGCTTTGGACTGCACGCGGCTCGCGCGGGAGCCAGCGCGGTTCTCGGAGTCGACGTATCGGAACCGGCGTTGGCGCTCGCCCGGGAAAACGCCCAGCTCAACGGCGTGCAAAACATGTCCTTTGTGCGCTCCGAGGTCTTCGCTTATTTGCACAAATTGGTGGAGGCCGGGGAGCGCTTCGGCATGGTCGTTCTCGATCCACCCAAGTTTGCCCGCTCCCGCAATGCCCTGGAGGAGGCGCTCCGTGGATATCGCAGGCTGCAAACGCTAGCGCTGCGACTCCTGGAATCCGATGGCATCCTGGTAACTTGCTGTTGCTCGGGGCTCATCACGATGGATATGCTACAGGACTTGCTTGCGCAATTGGCAGCAGAAGAGCGGCGGGGAATTCAGATTCTGCAACGAGGCGGACAAGCGCCGGATCATCCGCTTGCGGCGGTATGTCCAGAATCGAATTATCTGAAATGTTTGATTTGCCGCGTGCTCTAGACGCTAGTCTCTCCCGGGTGAAAATTCTTGCGTGACAACGGCAGCTGCCAGTCCTTTAGACCGTTTCCCGGCTCGGGCGCTGGCACGGGAATGAAACTTTGGCTCTCCGAGCAAGGTAATCTCTGGGCGCCTTGGTTGGCGATGGACGGCAGTAGGCTCTTTCTTATTGGAGGTCGCAATTTCCATGCTAAGGTCAAGTCGCATGAAGTATCTGTTGCTCTTTGGCACTGTCCTAGCACTCGCCTTGCCGGCCCGAGCTGCCGAAGTCGATAAGTACCTGCCCAACGATACCGCCATTGTGGCGGCAGTGAATGTCAAGCAAATTGTCGAGTCCCCTCTCATCAAGAAATATGCGTTGCCGCATTTGCAGGACGCTCTCAAGAAAGATGACGAAACCAGCAAGATCCTCAATGCGGTCGGCTTCGACCCCACGAAGGATTTGACCAGCCTCACGATCTCTTTTGATGGTGTAAGTAGTGAGCCGAAAGTGGCTGTCATCGTCCACGGTCAGTTCGATGTGGACAAGCTTGCAGCCAAGGCCGAAGAAGAAGCCAAGAACAAGCCCGATAAACTGGTAATCCATAAAGAGGCCGACGGCAAAGTCTATGAGATTACCGCTCCCGACGGCAAGCCTGGGTTCGTCGCCATTATTGACAAGACGACCATCATTTTCTCCAACCAGAAAGAATACGTCAACGATGCTCTTGCCAAAGCGGCAGGCAAGAAAAAAAGCGACGTGAGCAAAGAGTTGCGCACCGCCATCGAGAAGCAGGATGCGAATCAGTCTCTCTGGGCGATCATTCCCGGTGAAACATTGAAAAAATCCGAATTCATAAACGTGGCTGAGGAGAAGGCCAAAAAAAATATTGAGAAGATTGAGAACATTGTCCTGGGTATCACCGTTAGCAAAGACGTCAAGTTCAAGGTGGACATCGCCACGAAGAGTGCCGACAGCGCCAAGGAACTCGCCGAGGATCTGAAGGAGGCTTTGAATCAGGCCAAAGGCTTCCTGGCCCTTGTGGCCGGACAGCAGAAAAACATCGGGCCGATTGTGGATCTGGTTGGCGCCATGAAGCTAGCTACCGATGGAAGCAGCATCACGATCAAGAGCGAGGTGAGCCAGGAGCTGATCGAGAAAGGCTTGAAGCGAGAATAAGGGGCGGACTATATGGCGGTGCGTAATTCGGCAGCATTTGTGGGGCACGTTTTCAACGTGCCGGCCGGCGTCTGGGCACGTTACAAACGTGCCCCACAAACCGCAGTAGCCGATTCACGCACGGCCATATAGCTCTCAAGTCAATCAGCGGGGAACGCGAAGCTCTTGGTCCCGTAGTCGAAGGGATCAAGGCCTCGTCATCCCCGCTTGTTTTTTCGTTTGATCCAGGTCAGCCTTGCAGAGCATTGGCCCTCGCCCGCGGCGGATCGACGGTCAACGACCTTTTTGAGAGGCATCGCTTGGCGGCAGCTTTGGCGGATCGCGAAGTTTCTTCAGCTCCAGCGGTAAGGAACGACCGGCCATATTGGCCTGGTTTCGGTCGATAGCCCGACCGATATGATAGCGAAGCTCTGGCTGATTCAGCAAAAAGGCCAGGTGGTCTGCCGGCTTTCCCTGCTGTGATTTCTCCTCGAGCACATCCAAAAAAGCCTGGTTGAATTGGGCTGGACGGTCTTCCCTTGCCAGAACGATGGCATGACCCAGGCGCCCCAGCGTTCGATAAGCCTCAATCCTGGATGAATTCTTGGTGAGGCCCGTGAAAAGGCGGTCAGCATCGTCGAGTCGATTATGATCGAGGTAAAACCGTCCCAATTCAAGATTGTATCGTAAGCCAAGTTCCAGACGACTCTTCTCGCCGGCCGGATTCGCATACTGCTCGACGGCATCGCGGAGAAACTTCTCCTGCTTTTGCAGCTCGGTGAGGGCCGGCACGTCAGGGCTGTCTGCAATCGAGGGCAAGGGTGGCGGTGTCGGGACTGCTCGTGGTCGGCCGGCCATCCATGCTGCCGCACCTCCGCCCACCAGTGCCAAAAATGACGTGAACACAATGCCGAAGACCCAGACCCCCAGGCGCCTGGGAGGGCTCTGGACTGCCGTGTCCGTCGAGTACGCGGGCTGAGAAGGCGGCGCGCTCGCAAAGGTTCCGCTGGCTAAGGTCTTTTGACCGGCCAGCACATCTCGAACGCGAATCAGGTCTTTCAGCACCTCGCTGCACGTCTGGTAGCGCTGCGCAGGGCTCTTCGCCATCATTTTGTGCACCACCGCGCACAGCTCCGCGGGCAGATCGGAACGTACCTGTGCGAGCGGCGTCGGCTCGCTCTTGACATGCTGCAGCGCCAGCTCAAATTGATTTTCGGCGCGGAAGGGTGGTTGCCCCGTCAGCATGTGGAAACAGGTCACGCCGAAGGAATAAATGTCCGTCCGGGGATCGAGCGGTTCGCCTTGAATTTGCTCCGGGCTCATGTAGAGCGGAGTTCCCATGGTGATGCCGCTCTGCGTGAGATGGGGCCCGGCTTGCTCATCGGCAAAACAACGCGAGAGACCGAAATCGGCGACCTTGACCTCGCCGCGGCGCGTCAGAAGGATGTTCTCGGGCTTGATGTCGCGATGGATGATGCCCATCTCACCGGCGCGCTGCAAGGCTGACGCGACCTGGCGCATGATGCTCACGGCTAGAGGCAGCTCTGGGGGCCCCTTTCTCGCCAGGTACTCGGCCAGGTTGCGGCCCTCGACGTATTCAAGGGCCATGTAATGAAGTCCGCCTTCCACCCCAAAGGCATAAACTTGGACGATGTTTGCGTGCGTCAGCCGGGCCACGGCCTCCGCCTCGGCCCGGAAGCGCTGGTGAGCGGTGGGGCTAAGAGGCACGTCCGTGCGCATGATCTTGATTGCCACTTTCCGCTTCAGAGAGATTTGTTCGGCCAGATAAACCTCTCCCATGCCTCCCTGGCCAAGACGGTGCAAGACGTGAAAATCCCCCAGGCGCTTGCCGTTGAGGTCGCCCTCGGGAGACGTGGCGTCCACGAAGCTGGAAGATGGCGGAGGCATTTGCGTGGCTGGGTCCATGATCTCGAGTTTTCCCACTCTGCAGATGCTGGATTCATCTTAGCCGCGGCGCATCGGCCTCAGCAAACAAATCTCAGGGGCCGGCCGGCTGCTACACGCCCTGGGCGACCAGGCGTTCCACTTCGAATTGATAGCACGTCCTGTTGCTGTTGCCGGTATAGAGGTGCCGCGCGGACGGAGAAAATGTGAGGGATTTGATCTGGGTGTTCAGTTCAGCCCTGGCGGCCAGCTTGCCGGTGGCCGTATCCCAGAGACAAAGAATGCGATCGTCGCCACCGGAGGCCAGCCAACGGCCGTCCGGGCTGTAGGCCACGGAGGTCACCGTTTCCTGGTGCCCGACAAGCTCGGCCGTCAACCGTCTCCCTTTTAGGTCCCAAATGCAGATGGACTTGTCCAGCGCCGCCGCCGCCAGCCAATGGCCGGTCGGATGAAAAACGAGACAGGTGACGCCGCCTTCGAAGGTGGCGGTTTCACAGCGTTCGCTCAGGTTCCAGATGCTGACCGCCCCGTTGGATCCTCCGGTTGCCAACCAATCGATTCCACCCACGGCCAGCAGGTTGCCTTGCGGATGAAAAGCCAACGATTCGATCGTGCAGCCGTCCAGCGCATCCGGGATCAACAATTCAGGCACGCCGCCGGCCACATTCCACAGCAGGACCTCTGTGCCGACGGCGCTGGCTGAGGCCAGTATTGCGGATCCGGGTGAAAAGGCCAGGCTGCTTACGGGCTGGGGATTCTCCGTGTCCTGGAAGTGCGTGCGCAGTTGACCGTTGGCGGCTTCCCACAGGCGGATCGAGGCATCTGCGCCCCCGCCTGCCAGCCAATGTCCGTCGGGGCTAAAGGCGAGGCTGTCGAACGATGCCTCGCCCTCGAATTGCAGCAGGCTCTGGCCGGTAAGCGTGTCCCAGACCACGAGGGTTGCATCGCTGGCAGTTGCCACGCGCGTGCCATCGGGACTGAGGGCCATTCCCGTTCCGCTGCGGCGAAAGCCGCTCAAGTCAATCGAGCTGTGAGACCCGGTCCTGCCCGGCTCGCCTTGCTCGAGATCGGCACAATAGATCACGCGCTCTGATCCGCCGGAAGCAACATATCGGCCGTCGGGCGCGAACGCCAGGCAAGAGATCTGGCCCCTGGCTCCCTGCAAACGTTTTCGAATACGATAGGTCGTGAAATCCCAAATGAAGATGGTTTCGAGAGAGTCGGAACATGCGAGCAGCTGACCGTTCGGGCTGAAATCGAGCGCCGTGAGTTGAGTAGCATGGGCATTGAGCAGGATGAGCGGCTCAAAAGTGGCGGTGTCCCAGACGCGCGCGGTGGTATCCCACCCGCCGGAAACGAGGCGCTCGCCCTTTGGGTCCCATGCAAGAGCCTGGATTCGATCGGTATGCCCCTTGTGGCTTCCCAGGAGTTGGTCCGTCTCGGTGGCCCAGATCGAAATCGACTTATCCTCGCTCGCCCCGGCCAGGCGCCCGCCCTCGGGGCTGAAGGCCAAAGCGCTAATCGCACGATCATGGTTGGCAAGCTCGCGGACCAAGCGTCCGCTCCCCCCCTCCCACAAACGCACGATCCCATCGTCGTGACCTGTCGCCACCAGCGTTGAATCGCCGCGGAACGCTATCGCAGTCACCCAGGAAGGCTGCGCGATGACGCGCAAGAGCCGTCCCGTGGCTGTCTCCCACAAGGACAAATCGTCGCTCGCCGAAGCAAGGAAGCGAGCATCCTTGCTGAAACTCCAAAGGGTCTCCAGGTCGCTTAGGAACCGGTATTCCAATTGCCGGCCCGTCTTGTCCCAGTGGCGCAGAATCCCGGGGTCTTCTACAGACCAAAGGTTGCCGTCGCTTCCAAAAGCCAGGGCCAGCAGCTCACCGTCGGCATGGAAGCGGGCATCGCCAAAGATGCGCAGCAGTCCTGGTGCGGGGCAGATTTGTTCTGGGGAAGGTAAAGCGCTTGCGGCAGTCATAAATCCCCCGGCAAGAGACGCGAAAGAAAGCCGCCAGGCAACTTCGATCTTTCACGCCTATCTGAAAATTCTACAACAGTTTTTCGTACCTGGTGCCTTGGACTCTGCGTAACTTGAGGAAATAATGGGTGCCGGGGATAATTCTTGCAGGAACAGATCGGCAAAATGGACAAAATCGGCTGGGAGCGCCAGGGCTCTCGTGTCGGCGGAAGACTCCAGCGCAGCAGCGTGGGAGCCGGGAGGATTAAGGATATGGCCGAGTTTGCCGGGGAGTTCGCTTATATCGATTGGCTTCGCAAGGCGACGCCCCAGGACCCGCGCGTGCTCATCGGGCCCGGCGACGACGCCGCAGCCCTGCGTCTGTCTCCACATGCGCCCTGCCTGGTCACGACCGACATGCTTCTAGAAGGGAGTTGCTTTCGCCTGTCTGAGGCCGGACCGCGGCTGGTGGGCCGCAAGGCCATGGCTGTCAACCTCAGCGACATCGCTGCGATGGCCGGTAAGCCCGTTGCCGCGGTGGTCAGCGTCGGCCTCCCTCGTCAAGGAGGGCGACAGCTGGCCGAGGAATTGTACCACGGCCTACGCGAGATGGCCGATCAATTCAACACGGCCCTGGCGGGCGGCGACACGAACAGCTGGGAGGGGCCACTCGTGATCTCCGTCACCCTCATTGGCGAAGCCACCAACCGCGGTCCGGTACGTCGAAATGGAGCCCGGCCGGGAGATTGGCTTTTGGTAACGGGACCGCTGGGAGGCAGCATCCTGGGCAAACACCTGACTTTCACTCCGCGCGTGCAGGAAGCCCTGGCGCTTCACGCCTCTACGGAGCTTCACGCAATGATCGACATCAGCGATGGTTTGGCAGCCGACGTCAACCACCTTTGCGTGGAGAGCGGCTGTGGGGCCGTGTTGCATGCCGAAAGCATTCCGATCACGAGTGCTGCCCGATCCATGAACGACAGCCAAACGCCGCTGGAGCACGCGCTCACGGATGGTGAAGACTTCGAGCTAGTGTTTGCCTTGTCACCCGCGGACGGCGAACGCTTGCTGCGCACGCAACCGGTCTCGGGGATCACGCTCGCCCACATCGGGGAATGTGTTGCAGAGGGCCTGTGGCTCGAAAAGGATGGCCGCCGCCGCGTTCTTGAGCCTCGTGGGTACGTGCACGCATTTCAATAGCTGCTCTGGCGGCAGGCGGATGCTTCTCAGGGATCGCTATCGTCCTCTTCCACCTCGCCAAAGGCGTAGCCGCACGCTTTGCAGACCAGTGGTTTCTGGCACAGCGGACAGGAAATGGCCATGTCCGGCTGATACAGGCCAATGTGGGTCTCTTCCTGGCGAGGGTGAAAAGGCTGGCCGCAGGACTTGCATACGAGTGGCTGTTCGCAAAAACTGCATTTGATCATGGCGAGCCCCACAACTTGGTTAGTTGAAAGAGAGAACGGCTATTTCCATTCTAGTGCTCTGCCAAGTCTAAAATGATAAGTCTTAACGTGGGCTTCGCCCACCGCCCTGCAATGTGCGCAGTTTCCTTGCGCCCGGCAGGAGGGTGATGGGGGAGTTGATCCTCATATTGCAAGCCAGCGATGTTCTTTTCCCTGCCT
>Ga0116215_1002427_pt1 | contig 11514 bp, 9 predicted proteins | sample Sb_taG_7_FD_89698 | JGI IMG/M metagenome (GOLD analysis project Ga0116215, IMG submission 89698) | Peat soil microbial communities from Weissenstadt, Germany - Sb_50d_2_FS metaG | ecosystem: Environmental > Terrestrial > Soil > Wetlands > Peat | place: Germany: Weissenstadt | collected 2010-09-21 | reverse complement strand
GCCATTCCCAACCCGTTCTACGAACTCCACGTCTGGGCGTGGCGGGAGAACCCGCAGGGCTCGTTCGTGGACTGGAACGACCACGTCAGCTGCGCACACGAGTAGAAGGCCGGGAGACGCGGGCCCGCGCTGTGCGTCTCCCGCGCTCGGTGATCTGAATATTCAGAAAAGGAGAATCCTATGAAAAACGTTCAGGCAGCGGCAGTCGGCAGGATATTGTTTGCAGTCCTCGGGGTCAGTCTTGTGGTCGCGGGGATCGCAGCCGCCCAAGTAGACATTCCAGTCTTCATGGGAAATCACGTTAACTAGTCCAGTCCACTGGGACGACACTGTTCTGCAGCCCGGCGACTACACCATCACCGTAGGGTCTATCGGCACGCCGACTGCTGCACTGGTCCGAGACGGCAGCGGTCGCCCTGTCGCACGCTTCATGACTGGGATCGACGACGGGAGGAAAAGTGCCACGAACGCATTGCTGATCCAAGAAAAAGGTGGGGAACTCCGCGTCTATGCTCTGGCGCTCGCGGGTCTGGGAAAGGTGCTGGTCTATGACCCGGCGTTGGCGCGGGAAGCAGCCCTGGAAGCGCGTGCGCCCCAAACCGTGCCGGTCACGTTGGCCGAACGCTAGGCGAAGCGGGCGATTGAGCGTGTAGGAGAAAGCTTGATCGCCCGGCCTCCCATCCGCTATTGACCGCCCACATCAAAGCTTGAAGAAAGCCAGTGTTGTACCGTACAGATGTCCAGATACGTCCATTGAGCACTAGGTGCGAGGGACTGGGCTGCACCGGTGGATGCGAATATGATGACCGGGATTTGAGAGGAACCTCATGGATGTCCGATCGTTACAACGACCCTTGAAAGACGCATACCGCCAGGACCCGGCCGGTTCCCGAATCACTTTGGTCGCGCATGGCCGACAAACCGACGCACCCATTTCCTGCTCGGTGGATCTCGGGCGGGCGATCTACGCGGCGCAGGCGCACAAAGGCGTAGGAGGGGCCGGCACCGGAGCCTGCTCCGGGGATCTTCTACTCGGCGCACTCGCTGCTTGCGCGCAGATCACCGCCCAGATGGTAGCTGCCGCGATGGGGATACCCGCCGAGGATATCGGAGTGACTGTTGAGGGAGATCTGGATTTGCAAGGGACGCTGGGAATCTCAAAAACGGTACCAGTCGGATTTGAGAGCATAAGAGTTAATTTTGATGTCCTGGCGCCGCAAGCTACGCAAGAGCAGCTGGCAGCTCTCCAGCAAAAAACTGAGCAGTATTGCGTTGTGATGCAAACATTACTGCATCCTCCTCAAATCAAGAACGTGTGGGCAGGTGCCGAGTCGGTCAGAGTATAGTGCCGTCACCTAGGCGACTGCTCGCATGCGATTGCAAAACCTGGCACCGCCGTGTTCCCTATGCTCTCGTGCTGGCTACGGGGATGCTTCATGAGGGCGGGTAACGGGCATTCCGCGAAAAATTCCTATTGCCACGCCAGCTGCGGCGACACCCAGCCTATCGGCCTTGAGAAGCGCACCGAGATCAATGCGCCAAAATCGTCGGCAAGAAGTGCAACCCCGGTACATAGAACCAATACCGGCCGTCGATCTTGACGGAGCGGACCATTCGCACTCTGCGATTAGCCACGGGAACCTCCGGGCCCAGATTATGTCCCAAAGGCTAAAAATAGGCTAAAACGGGTTTGAAGTCAGGTTACCGACGTGCAGCAGGAGTGTGCGCCTAGAAAGAATTGGCTCCTCAGGTAGGACTCGAACCTACAACCCTCCGGTTAACAGCCGGATGCTCTGCCATTGAGCTACTGAGGAGTGCAGTAAACCGGGCACCGATGGCCCGGCTGGCGCAGTTTTCATCATAGCATCCGGCACATCATCCTGAAAGCGCGTTCTAGTGCACGCCGTGCGCATTCAGGAAGTGGCTGCGCTGGGTCCACGCCCTGAATGTGGTTGTTGAGCCACTGCTGCAGGAACATCAGCTGGGGCTTTACGACGCTGGTGCCGGCTTCGAACCGCTTTCCCGTCTTGGAGTTTCGGTGCCTTTGGGGAATCGGCCGCGCCGTTTCTGTTACGCTTATCGAGTTGGACTGGCCCTCCGCTCGCCACTCCCTAACCGGTTTTCTTCGAGGCGTCTATGGCAGGAGGTGTACGTTTGTTCTGGGCCCTCTCTTCCCTGTGCATCATGGCGGCCACGGTGGTGGCTGCGGAAAATCGGCAGTCCGGCAAGACGCCGCCTTCAGTGCCTCCCGTTGCGGCCGTCAAACCCCTCTCCGAAAACTGGTACGGCGTAAACATCGTCGACAACTACCGCTGGCTCGAAGACGGCAACAATCCCGAGACGCGGCAGTGGGTCGAACAGGAAATGGCGTACACGCGCGGACTGCTCGATCCGCTGCCGGGGCGTGATGCCATCCATAAGCGCCTGACCGAGTTGCTCTCGATCGGCAGCGTCACCCCGCCAGAGATCGCCGGCAGGTACTACTTCTACACCAAGCGTGAGGGGATGCAGAACCAGCCGGTCTTGTATGTGCGGGAGTCCCTCAACGGCCCCGATCGCGTGCTGGTCGACGCCAACCAGCTCGCGGCCGATGGCACCGTCGCGCTCGACTGGTTTCAGCCCTCGGACAACGGGCGCTACGTGGCGTATGGCGTCTCGGCCGGCGGCTCGGAGATGAGCACGCTGCACGTGCTCGAAACGAAAACGGGCACGGTGCTTCCGGACACGATTGAGCGCACCCGCGCTGCCTCCATCGCATGGTTGCACGACAACTCCGGCTTCTACTACACACGCTATCCGGCGAAAGGCGACGTCGCCGCCGGCCAGGAGGTGTACAACCGTCACGTTTTCTTTCACCTGCTCGGCGACGACCCCATCCACGACGACCCAGTCTTCGGCGAGGGGCGCGACCCGGAAGACTGGCCCAACGTTCATCTCTCGAATGACGGACGCTGGCTGTTGATCGACGTCGAGCAGGGCTGGGTGAAGTCGGAACTTTTTCTGATGGATCTGAAATCGGACAAGCCTCCCAGCCGCATCACGACCGGTAAGGAGTTTCTCTACCGCGGCGAGGTGTACAACGGCAAGGTCTACGTCACCACCAACGAAGACTCGCCGCGTTATCGGGTCTTCGTCACCGATGCCGGGGACTTCGACCGTGACCACTGGAAAGAACTGATTCCGCAGTCAGACGCCGTGCTGCAAGGCGCGTCCGTTTTCGGTGGGAAGCTCTACGCGCAGTATGAACAGAACGCGTCATCCCAGCTGAAGATCTTCGACCTCGAAGGCAAGAAGCTCAGCGATATCACGCTCCCCACCCTCGGCACAGTCTTCGGCTCGTCAGGGCGCTGGAATCGAGACGAGTGCTTTTTCGGATTCCAATCCTTCACAGTCCCGCCCAGCATCTATCGCGTGGAGTTGAAGCCGGTGCAGGCGACCGTCAAACCCGCGGGCGTCGAAGCGGATGTCATCGCGAATCCGACGCTCTGGACCAAAGTGGACGCGCCGTCGATCGATCCTTCCGCCTACGAAGTCGCCCAGGAGTGGTTCAAGTCGAAAGATGGCACGCGCGTGCCGATGTTTGTGGTCCACAAGAAAGGACTGGAGAAAAGCGGCAAGAATCCGGCGTTGCTCACCGCCTACGGCGGCTTCAATGTCAGCCTGACCCCCAGCTTCAGCCGCTCGGCCTACCTCTGGATGGAGCACGGCGGCATCTATGCCGTCGCCAACCTGCGCGGCGGAGCCGAGTTCGGCGAAGACTGGCACCGCGCCGGCATGCTCGATAAAAAGCAGAATGTCTTCGACGACATGATCGCCGCTGCCGAACATATTATCTCCGAGAAATACACCGACCCGAAGCATCTTGCCATCCAGGGCGGCTCCAACGGCGGCCTGCTCATGGGCGCAATGATCACCCAGCGTCCTGACCTGTTCCGCGCCGTCATTTGCCAGGTGCCGTTGCTCGACATGCTGCACTATCAGAATTTCCAGATCGCCAAGCTGTGGATTCCTGAATACGGCAGCGCCGAGAATTCCGACCAGTTCAAGTGGCTGTACGCCTACTCGCCCTATCACCACATGAAGGCTGGGGTGGAGTATCCCGCAATCTTGTTCATGACGGCGGACACCGACACCCGCGTCGATCCCATGCACGCAAAGAAGATGACTGCCTTGATGCAGGCCGAAGCGAAGAACGGCGCCAGCCGCACGCGCCCGATCCTGCTGCGGATTGAGACGAAGGCCGGCCACGGCGCGGGCAAGCCCGTGACCAAGCAGATTGAAGAGCTCACAGATGTATTTTGTTTCTTGTTTTGGCAGTTGGGGGTAAAAGAATAGCTTTTGGCGGATCGAGCGGTGATTTCCGTGCTCCTGGCCCATCCTGGCACGCCGAACTCCAGAAAATGTTTGTAAAATCGACCAGGTCCTGACATCGAAGAGAGGAAATCGCGGTACAATTCGCTGCGCGATTGACATTTCTCCGTTCTGCTCGAAATGGCAAGACCAGCGCGCGGTTCCTCATGTCCTTCCACCACTACGGAAAACTTTACCGATCGCTCTTAAGCGGGCTGTGTGTCTTCCACTTCTGCTTCTGCATCGGTGCAGTAGCCCAGACTCAACCTCCTGCAGGCTCCGCCGCGGGCAATGTGGACTTCATGCGCATGACTGGTGTGAAAGTGAACGACTGTGGCGGGAGAAGAGGTCTTGAGGTGACTGTTCTCGATGAAAAAAAAGCCAAACTCGATCGTCAGGCGGTCGTGAAGATTCACGACCAGACGAGGAACACGACGACCTGGCTGACCACTTCGGACGAATCCCAATTACTTTTTTGCGGCATCGAATTTGGCAATTACGATCTCGAGGCCACCGCGGTCGGATACCTGGCCGAGCACAATGACTTGCAAATTACTCCGAGCCTCGAAAACCCTCAAACCGAAATCATCTTGCACAAGGATCCATCAGCCGTGGACCTTAGCGACGCTGACGCCTCGATACCCTCAAGCGTGCGCAAGGATGCGAAACGAGCAGTTCTTGCTCTAAAGTCGGCAAACTTCAAAGACGCCGAGAAAAGGCTCGACAAGGTTTACAAAGTCGCGCCGTCCAGTGTGCAGGCAAATTTTCTGTACGGGTACCTCTTCGTTCAGCTCAATGACCTGGAGAAGGCTGAAGGGTACCTCGGCCGCGCGGCTGCCTTGGACCCGAGAAGAGTCCAGACCCTGTCGCTCCTGGGCCGGGTGCAATTGCAACTCAAGGAGGACGACCAAGCCCAAAAGACGCTGGAACAGGCCGTTGTCGATGATTCGAACTATTGGATCGCTCACAACCTGCTCGCCGACGCATACCTGAGGCACAAGGAATACGAAAAAGCTCGGGAGCAAGCCCAATTGGCCATCGATGAAGGACAAGCGGCCGGCACCATGGCCCAGTTGGTCCTGGGGCAGGCGCTGGCAAACCTCGGGCATAACCAGGAGGGAATCCAGGCGCTAAAAACTTTTCTGCAAACCAACCCCAACAACTCAGCTGCGCCGGCAGTGCAGGATCTGATTGCGAAACTCGAAAAGCATGATTCCAGCGCAGGCGCAGCGCCTGAATTGCCCACCACATCTGATTTGACGCTCGCCGCGTCTGTGCTGTCTCTGCCCGAGAGCACATGGGGCCCCCCGGGCGTTGACGACGCCAAGCCTCCGGTTGCCCCCGGAGTCCCGTGTCCTTACCAACAGGTTCTGGACGCCACCGGTGAGCGCATGAAGCAGCTGGTGGACAACATCGCAAAGTTTGCGGCTGTCGAAGACGTCGTGCACCAGCAGCTCGACAAGACTGGCAATCCCGTCAGCAAAGAAACTCGCAAGTTCAATTACGTCGCATCCATCAAACAGGACCGCCCTGGCTTCTTGGAGACAAATGAGTACCGCGACTTACGGTACGGAGTCGCTGACCTTCCGGACCACATTGTGACCACAGGTTTTGTGACATTGGCTCTGATCTTTCATCCAGATATGCGTGAGAATTTCCAGATGACTTGCGAGGGCCTGGGCAATTGGCACGGACAGACAGCATGGCTCATGCATTTTCAGCAGCGCGACGATAAACCCAGCCGCTTCGCCGACTACGTGACGGGGGGCCGAAGGTATCCCATGAAGCTGAAAGGCCGCGCCTGGATTACGACTGACAACTTGCAGATTGTCCGCATTGAGTCCGATCTGGTCAGCCCTTTGCCCCACTTCACCGTCAGCCATCAGATCGCGGAATATGGCCCTGTTCATTTCAACAAGACGAATGCCGACCTGTGGCTGCCGCAGCACGTTGACATCTTCATGGAAATGAATCGCCACTACTATCACCGGCAGCACAGCTTTGATCACTTCATGCTGTTCGCCGTAGATTCGGAAGATAAGGGGCCGCTCAAAAAGCCGCAGGGCAGCGCCGACACTCAAACTCCCTGAACTGTCTTAGCCTCCCACGCGTCAGACGCGAAACACGGAAAATGGCGGAATCAACACAGGAGGCTGTTTTCTGCCAGTGGCAGGAAATGACCTGTTTTTGTCATTGCTGCCAGGTTCCTCTGTCTCTAGGATCACGGTATGAGGAACTCCAGAAACGGCACCGGCCCTCCCAAGACCATCGTTTTTCTGGCAGCCCCGAACACGCAAATTCTCGACGTGGCAGGCCCATTTCAAGTCTTCGTGCGGGCGGCAGACTTGTATATCCAGGAGCATCCTGGGCGCGAGCGGCCGTACAAGGTCGTGCTTGCCAGCACGAGCGCGCAGAAGGCTGTGCTCACGAACTGCGGCCTGGTGCTGACGGGCACTGAAACGTACCGCACTCTTCAGGGTCCGGTGGATACGCTGCTGATCGCCGGCGGGAGTGGGTTGGACGAGGCCACGCGTGATAAGCAACTACTCGCCTGGCTGCGCCGGACCGCTCCGCGCGTGCGCCGCTCTGGATCGATCTGCACCGGGGCCTTCCTGCTGGCTGCTGCTGGGCTCCTGGATGGTAAGCGCGTCACCACTCATTGGAAGTGGGCCGCGGATCTGGCCAAACGCTGCAAGGGAGCGAAGGTCGACCCCGACCCGATCTTCATTCGCGATGGCAACACCTACACCACCGCGGGGGTTACCGCCGGCATGGATCTCGCGCTGGCGCTGGTCGAACAAGATCTCGGATCCGCCCTCGCCCTCAGGGTTGCGCGCGAACTGGTTCTGTACCTGCGCAGAGCGGGCGGGCAGTCGCAGTTCAGCACGGCCATGTCATTGCAAGCATCGGACCGCAAGCAGATTGAGGAAATTCGTGCCTGGGCACTCGATCACCTGGACCAGAACTTGCCCGTGGAAAAGCTGGCAGCCAAGGCCGGGATGAGCCCCCGCAACTTTGCCCGGATCTTTGTGAAGGACACCGGAACGACTCCGGCGCGCTTCGTCGAGCGTCTGAGAGTCGAAGCGGCACGACGCCGGCTGGAGGAGTCTCCAGACAAGCTGGAAAAGATCGCCAACGATTGCGGCTTCAGGTCCATTACCAGCCTGCGCCGCTCGTTTGTGCGCGTGCTGCGCGTTCCGCCAGCGGACTACCGGCATCGCTTCTCGGAATCGAACACGAACTAGGAGAGATCTCGAAATCACTGAAATCGAAGGTGGCCGCGATAAATCTGTGACGGAGATGAAACCATGAAAAGAACAGTGTGGTTGCTGGTCGTACTGCTCAGTGCGGGGATGCTCACCCTCTCGCTGATTCAATCGAGTTCAAGCCCTGCAAGCGCCAGTGCGGCGCCGAGGGCGTCCGAAAACAACAACGCGGCGGTCTCCAATCCCCTGACCCCTCCTGCGCATGGCCAGATCCCTGTCGCGTTTCTCATTTCAGAAGGTGCGGTAGTGATCGACTTCACGGGACCTTGGGAAGTATTCCAGGACGTCCATTTGCCCAAGGGGGACATGCCATTTCGGCTCTACACCGTGGCCCCGACCCTGAAGCCGATCCACGCCAGCGGCGGGATGAAGATTATTCCCGACTACAGCATCGCCACTGCGCCCATGCCGAAAGTGCTTGTGATTCCCGCGCAGAGCAACCTTGGTCCGGCAACCAAGGAATGGATCCGCAAGGTAGCCAAGAACGCCGACGTCACCATGTCGGTCTGCACGGGTGCGTTCGCGCTGGCCAGCACTGGCTTGCTCTCTGGCAAGGCCGCCACCACGCATCACTCGGCCTATACCGCCTTGGCGGACCAGTACCCGGACATCCAGGTCAAGCGCGGAGCGCGTTTTGTCGAGGCCGGCAACCTGGCCAGCGCAGGCGGACTGTCCTCGGGCATCGACCTCGCCTTACGCGTGGTAGAGCGCTACTTCGGGCACGAAGCTGCCCGTCAGACCGCTTTTGCCATGGAATATCAGGGCGAGGGATGGATGAACCCAGACTCAAACTCGATTTACGCCCAACCCTATGCCCAAGTCGAGGAACATCCGGTTTGTCCCATATGCGGCATGGAGGTCGATCCGACGACGGCCCCCAAGTCGGTTTACAACGGCAAGACTTACTACTTCATGAACGAGCAGCACAAACAGCAGTTCGACGCTAGCCCGCAGACCTATATAGGTAAGTAGGAGTCCGTCGCTCGGTATCACCTGCCAATAGCGGGTTTCACTCCATGATCAGGCTGCCCCACCCTTCGCGGTTTTCGAAGGGTGGGCTACCTCCCTTCAACGCGATTCGTATGCCTGCATGTAGGCGCGCAGGATGGCATTAATGCGGGTCTGGTAGCCGCGCTGTTGGCGGAACCAGCGGAGCAAGTCAGCATCCAGTCTCATGGTAACAACTTCTTTCGGCGTCGGCATGACGACCTTGGCGCTCTTCCAGAATTCTTCATCCGTGGCATGAGCATCGGTGTCGGCCGCAATCCCCTTGCCAATGCGACCAGGACTCATGCGGCGCAGCTTGACCCAATCTGTGCCGGTGACGCGCTTGGGGACGGAGCGCTTCGTCTTTGATCCATTTGTCTTCAATCGAGGTTGCGGCGGTTCTTCCTTTCATCCAACTATAGCGCCTAAGGTGTATTTACATAACGTAAATATCAAATACATGGCCTTACCTTTTCTCAAGTGGGCGGCCACCACTTTGCACAGTGTTCCTGCAGGAACACTCGCGATTCTCCTTGGCCCGAACGCCCACCGCTTCCCCGCCTCGCTGAGCCCCAGCATTTGAACTCTGGGCTCACGGTCAGGCAGAATAGCCGTCTACACATTGGCCTCGTCCGATCGCTCAAGGAGCCCTCTTGATGACTCTGCTACGTTCCGCCCAGCTTTTCTGTCTCTTGTTCGCAATCTTTTCTTTCACGATGCTCGCTGCCCAGACCAACGGGGCGCCGCTGGTCTATCCGAAGGCCAAAACCGTGAACCAGGTCGACGACTACCACGGAGTTAAGGTGGCCGATCCCTACCGCTGGCTGGAAGATACCGATTCACCCGACACCGCGGCCTGGGTTGAGGCCGAGAACAAGGTGACCTTCGGTTACCTCGATCAGGTTCCCTATCGCGGCGCGATCCGCGATCGTCTGACGAAACTCTGGAATTTCGAACGCTTCACCCCGCCGCAGCAGCGCGGTGGACGTTACTTCTACCAGCACAACAACGGCCTGCAGAATCAGAACGTCGTGCTGGTCGCCGAGTCGCTGAACGCTGAGCCTCGGTTGCTGCTCGATCCCAACACGCTTTCCTCTGACGGCACCGTCGCTCTGGCGGGCTGGGCCATTACCGACGACGGCAAGCGGATGGCTTACGGCCTCGCGACCTCAGGGTCCGACTGGATGGAGTGGCACGTGCGCGACGTGGACACGGGCAAGGATCTTTCCGACGTGATCAAGTGGGTCAAGTTTTCCGGGGCTTCGTGGACCAAGGACGGCCAGGGCTTCTTCTACAGCCGCTATGACGAACCCAAGGGCGCAGAACTGCGCGACACTAACTATTTCCAGAAGCTGTACTACCACAAACTGGGCACGCCGCAGTCGGACGACAAGCTCATCTATGAGCGGCCCGACAACAAGGAACTCGGCTTCAATGGCGCTGTCACCGACGACGGCCGCTACCTCGTCATCACCGTCTGGCAGGGGACATCACCAAAAAATCGTCTGTACTACAAAGACCTCACGCAGCCCGACTCGCAGGTCGTCAAGCTGCTCGACGACTTCGACGCGCAATACAACTTCATTGACAATGACGGCCCGGTTTTCTGGCTGCAGACCGATCTGGACGCTTCGCGCAGCCGCCTGATCGCCATCGACACGCGTCATCCTGAGCGGGCCAACTGGAAAACGATCGTGCCCGAGAGCACCGACACACTCCAGTTCTCGAATGTCGTCGACAATCTTTTTCTGCTGGGCTATTTGAAAGACGCGCGCACCGAGGTTCGCGTTTACGACCTGCAGGGAAAGTTCCTGCGCAATGTCGACCTGCCGGGCATTGGCACCGCTGGCGGCTTTGGCGGAAAGCGCACGGACAAGGAGACCTTTTACGGCTTCACCAGCTTCACAACGCCGGGCGCGGTTTATCGCTACGATCCGCAAGCCGGAAAGAGCACGGTTTTCCGCCAACCCAAAGTCGACTTCGACTCTTCGCAGTACGAGACCAGGCAGGTTTTCTATCGCAGCAAAGACGGCACCCGCGTGCCCATGTTCCTGACCTATAAAAAGGGATTGAAGCTGGACGGGCAGAATCCCACCCTGCTCTATGGCTACGGCGGATTCGATATTTCTTTAACGCCAGGATTCTCGGTATCCAACGCGGTGTGGCTGGAGATGGGAGGCATCTACGCGCAGCCTAACCTGCGTGGCGGCGGTGAGTATGGGGAAGACTGGCACCTGGCGGGCACGCACGCGAAAAAGCAGAACGTCTTCGACGATTTCATTGCAGCCGCGGAGTGGCTGATCGCCAACAAGTACACGTCCACTCCGAAACTCGCGATCCACGGCGGCAGCAACGGCGGCCTGCTGGTCGGCGCTTGCATCACTCAGCGCCCCGATCTCTTCGGGGCTGCTCTGCCCGAAGTCGGTGTCATGGACATGCTGCGCTTTCAGAAGTTCACCATCGGCTGGGCCTGGACCTCGGACTACGGCTCCTCCGACAACCCTGAGGATTTCAAGGCGCTCTATGCCTACTCTCCGCTACATAACCTGAAGCCGGGAACCAAGTACCCTCCGACGCTGATTATGACTTCAGACCACGACGATCGCGTCGCGCCCGGACACAGCTTCAAGTTCGCCGCCACGATTCAAGCGGATCAGGCGGGGCCCGCTCCGGTGCTGATCCGCGTCGAGACCAAGGCTGGTCACGGGGCCGGCAAGCCGATCTCGAAGCAGATTGACGAGACGGCGGACATGTGGGCTTTTCTCGCCCATAGTCTCGGTATGAATGTGGAGCTGAAGTAACAGTCCTCGTTCTCTGGATCGACCTGGCGCCGGGGGTTCAGTCTCCCGGGCAGTGCCGCAAATTTGGAATAACGATTCGTATCAGAGCAAGAATTCGTATCAGGGCAAGG
>Ga0116215_1002423_pt1 | contig 11523 bp, 13 predicted proteins | sample Sb_taG_7_FD_89698 | JGI IMG/M metagenome (GOLD analysis project Ga0116215, IMG submission 89698) | Peat soil microbial communities from Weissenstadt, Germany - Sb_50d_2_FS metaG | ecosystem: Environmental > Terrestrial > Soil > Wetlands > Peat | place: Germany: Weissenstadt | collected 2010-09-21 | reverse complement strand
TTGGTGTCGGAGGTCGACGGCGCCGGCGCCTCCTCGGTCGGGGCCGGGCTGGCGGGCGGCGGGGCAGCAGCGGGACTGGTGCTCGTAGCCGTTGGGGGCGGCGCCGTCGTCGCTTCCTTCCCGGAGGAGTTCAGCGCGAGGGCCCCCGCGGCGCCGGCGAGCAGCAACACCACCAGGGCGGCGATCGCCGCCACCCGTCGATACCACCGGGCCTTCGGCGGCACCGGGCTCGGCAGGGCAACCTCCTCGGGTTCCGGCGTCGGACGGATCTCAGTGTCCTGGGCGGCGGCGGCCACGACCCGGGACGCGCTCGTTCGCGGCCAGGCCAGGGCCTCGGCCGGCGCCGTCCTCTGCATCGGCGCGGCCGGATTCGTCATCGTCGCGCCGGCACCGCGCGCCGCGCGCAGCGCGGCGCCGATCGCCGGCGTCAGTTGCGGGCGCGGCGCCGTGACGACCGGAACCCGGAGGCGTACTGACAGCGTGGTGGTGACGGCCGGGATGTTCGCGCCCCCTCCCACGGCCACGACCGCCACCAGATCCCGAATGGCATTGCGCGCCAACGTTGCTTCAACGACAGCCACGAAACGGTTCAGCGATTCGCGGAGCACGTCGTCGAGTTCGTTCCTGGTGAGCCTGAAGTCGCCGTGCATGCCCGGCAGCTCGTCGGCGAGCGTGGTCACCGTGCCCGACGACAGCTGCTCCTTGGCGCTTCGGCATTCGGCGCGCAGCCGGCTCAGCGAGCCGCTCGCCAGGGTGCTCGCCGAGTCGAACGAAGCGGTGCTCGGCATGTTGCCCATGACGGCGGTCAACAGCGCCTGGTCGATGAGGTTGCCGGAGAAATCGTGGTGCCGCACGGTCGGCACCAGCGCCCGGTAGTCGCCGGTGGCGTCCATCAAGGTGATGCTCGCGCCGCTGCCGCCGAAGTCGCACACGGCGACCGTCCCGCCGGCCGGTAGGCCGGGGTTGGCCCGCGCGGCGAACAGCGCCGCCGCGGCGTCGGGAATCAACACCAGCGGGTGCGCCCGGTCGGACCATTCGGACACCCGGCTCAACGACGCGCCCAGGGCCTCCACCGCCGTGTCCGGCCAGTGCGCGGGGTAGGTCACCGCCACGCTTTGCGGCAGGGCGGCGCCGCCGGTGGCGGCGTAGGCGAGCGCCCGCAACGCGTCGGCGATCAACGCATCGCTACGGTGCAGCGAGCCATCGGCCGCCACGATGCCGACGGGGTGTCCCACCGCATCAACGAAGTCGGTGATCACCAGGCCGGGCTCGTCCAGCCGAGGGTTCTCCGACGGCACGCCCACCTCGGGCGGCCGTTGCCGGTACAGCGTCAGGACGGGCCTGCGGGTGATGGCGCTGTCGGCGGTGACGGCCGCCAGGTTGGTCGCACCGATCGACATGCCAAGCGCGGGTTTCACTCGGTCAACCATGTGTCCCCATCCCTAGCGCGCCGCATTCCGCGTAGCCCATATTGTGCTGCCGAAACCTGTGCCCGATCTCAGCGAAAGCTATGCGCCCGCTGTACAAGCGAATCAGCGGATGGTGCCCACGCCGGGGATGAGCGGCAGCTCCAGCGGCGTCACCCACCCGGGCCCCAAGTCGTTGACCGCGGGCACGGCATTGAGTGCGCGCAGTCCGGTCGCCAGGCATCCCGCCGTGGCCGGGTCCCGGCCCGAGCCGTCGGTGAACCGGAACGCGGTCTCCTGGAAGATGCTCGGCGTCCCCTCGATGTCCACCCGGTAGATGTCGTCGTCGTGGCCGGACGGCCAGTCCGGGGCGGCATCGCGGCCGATGCGGTTGACGTGCTCCAGCTGGATGCGCGTCTCGCCCTGATAAACGCCGTTGATGGTGAAGCGGACCGCGGCGACGTGGCCGGGTTTGATGACACCCTTGACGGTGTTGCGCTCGGTGGGGGTCACCCACTTGTCCCAGGTGGTGGTGATCTCGTCGAGCATGATGCCGGCGGCGTGGGCGATCATCGGGACCGTCGCACCCCACGCGAAGATCAGCACGTCGCGGTTTTCCAGCATCGGGCTGTACTCGGGTTCGCGGCCGATGCCCATCTCGACTTCGTAGTCGCCCTCGTAGTTGGTGTAGTCCAGCAACTCGGACGCGCGGACCCGGCGCACCTCCGAGCACAGGCCCATCAGCGTCATGGGGAACAGGTCGTTGGCGAACCCGGGGTCGATGCCGGTGGTGAAGCAGGACGACTCGCCCAGTTCGCAGGCCTCGGTGATGGGCTCGATCCACTGCGGCGGGTTGAGGTGCATCGTCGGCCACACCCACGGCGTCATCGCGGTCGAGCACACGTCGATGCCGGCGCGCAGGAAGCGGGTGATCAGCGAGATGTTGTCCTTGGCGTGCATGGCCGTCGGGCCGTAGTGCACCAGCGCGTCGGGCTTGAGCGCGATGAGGGCGTCGACGTCGTCGGTGGCGATGATGCCCGTCGGCTCGGGCAGCGCGCAGATGTCGGCGACGTCGCGGCCGACCTTGTCGGGATTGCTGACGCCCACACCTACCAACTCGAACAGCGGATGCTTGACGATCTCGGCGATCACCATCTTGCCGACGAACCCGGTGCCCCAGACCACCACGCGCTTTGACGTCATACTCACCTTCCGATCGCGGTCCCCGCTTCACCCTAAGCGCGGGCGCACACGGCACCTAGACCTTCCGTCCCGTCTGGTGACACGATGAGAAACCATGACCAGTCATCTCACCGGGCCCTCGATGTTGCTCGCCATCGGCGTCGGCGTCGCCAATGTGTCCGTCGGCGCGGCCCACGCGACCGATTTCCCCCAGGTCCGCTACGAGGTGACCGGCAGCTCCCCGGTCGCCGAGTTCATCACCTACCAAACCGGCGCCGGTCAGCAGCGCATGGTGAACGCGACGCTGCCCTGGTCGACCCAGTTCAGCGGTTTCGGCGGGCAGGTGTACCTGATCAGCGCGCAGGGGCCGGGCAGCATCTCCTGCCGCATCCTCGTCGACGGCCTATCGGTCGAAGACGCGACCGCGACGGGAATGCCCGCCCGAACCGTCTGCACGCAGTGACACAAACGGTCTGCACCACTTCAACGGCGAAGAAGGGTCCTGCGTGAGCCTCAAAACGGGTATTGCACCGCGAACCAACGGGGCGCCACCGCCCAAGATCCCGCTTGCCGACATTCATCTCGAGTCCCTCGACTTCTGGTCGCTCGACGACGACGCCCGCGACGGCACCTTCGCCACGTTGCGCCGCGAGGCCCCGATCTCGTTCTGGCCCGCCATCGAGTACCAGGGCTTTGACGCCGGCAGCGGGTATTGGGCACTGACCAAGCACGACGACGTGTTCTACGCCAGCCGGCACCCGGAGATTTTCAGCTCCAGCCCAAACATCACGATCAGCGACAACAACACTGAGGTGGCCGAGTACTTCGGTTCGATGATCGTGCTCGACGATCCGCGGCACCAGCGGCTGCGCTCGATCGTCAGCCGGGCGTTCACCCCGAAGGTGGTCGCCCGCATCGAGGCGTCGGTGCGCGAGCGGGCCCACCGGTTGGTCGCCTCGCTGATCGCCAATCACCCCAACGGGGAGGCCGATCTGGTCAGCGAGCTCGCCGGGCCGCTGCCGCTGCAGATCATCTGCGACATGATGGGCATCCCCGAGGAGGACCATCAGCGAATCTTCCACTGGACCAACGTGATTCTAGGCTTCGGCGACCCCGACCTGTCCACCGATTTCGAGGAGTTCCTCAAGGTGTCGATGGACATCGGCGCCTACGCCAGCGCGCTGGCGGAGGACCGCCGCGTCAATCACCACGACGACCTGACCACGAGCCTCGTGGAGGCCGAGGTCGAGGGCGAGCGGCTGTCGTCGCAGGAGATCGCGTCGTTCTTCATCCTGCTGGTGGTGGCCGGCAACGAGACGACGCGCAACGCGATCAGCCACGGCGTCGTGGCGCTGTCCCGCTACCCCGACGAGCGAGAGAAGTGGTGGGCCGACTACGAGGCCCTGGCGCCCACCGCGGTCGAGGAGATCGTGCGGTGGGCCTCCCCGGTGGTCTACATGCGACGGACTCTGACCCGGGACGTCGAGCTGAGTGGCGTGAAGCTGGCGGCCGGCGACAAGGCCGCGCTGTGGTACAACTCGGCCAACCGCGACGAGTCGAAGTTCGCCAATCCGTGGGCCTTTGACGTCGCGCGCAACCCCAATCCGCACTTCGGCTTCGGCGGCGGGGGCGCCCACTTCTGCCTGGGCGCCAACCTGGCCCGTCGCGAGATCAGGGTCATCTTCGACGAGCTGCGCCGCGAGATTCCCGACATCGTCGCGGTGCAGGAACCCGCGCGCCTGCTGTCGCAATTCATCCACGGCATCAAGCGGCTGCCGGTCGCCTGGACTCCCCCGCGTTCGTAGCGGTTTGCCGCGAGCAGCCGCACCTCGCCGTGCCGCGAGCAGACACAAAATCGCATGATCTCGCGCGCCGGCATGCGATTCTGCGTCTGCTCGCCGTGCGGATTCACAGGAAAGAGTTCGCGGCGGTCAAGCCGATCTCGGGGACCGCGCCGAACGCGAAGGTTTCGGCGTTGCCTACCCCAACCCCACCGCCGACGGGATCTTCGACACGCACCAGTAAGTCGCGCAGCTGGTGTAGTTGGCGTGCGGTATCGGGATCGTCGCAATTGGTCACGTGGTTGCCTTCGACCTTGAGCTCTCCGACCCATTGGCCAAGCACCCAGTCGTTCCACCCGTAATAGCCGGCGGTGCCGAGGTGAAAGCCGGTCGGGCCGGCGGGGGTGATCGTCAAGGGTCGGTTCGTGCCGTCCGTTTCGGTCAGCGTGATGGTCCCGTGGCTCAAGCGGCGATTGCCGTCGTCGAAGTGCAGATCCTGTTCGACGGCCGCGAAGCGGAACGCGGTGCCATCGTCGTTTTGCTGCTCTGCTTGATACCGAGTCGACTCGAATCCGTCCCCCCTCTCCTGCTGGAAGAAGACGAACAACGAGTAGGCCGACCCGTCCGGTCGGGTCAGCGTCATCGGGCACCAGGTCATGAACATCTGGTCGATACGACGACCGCCGCGGGGTAAGCCGGGAATCGGTTTGCCGACGCCGGGCCGCAATCCCCAGGAATGGTCGCGGATCGAAATCCACTCGTCGGGGTTCGCTTCGACGCGCACGCCCTCGACTTCCACCCAGCCTGAAGCCACGCCAATCTGGTGGTAGCGCAACACATGATGGCTCACCCGATAGCCGTCGGGACTGCGATCAGGCCAGGGGTCTTCCAGCGCCGGAGCGAAGCTACCCTGCATCACCACGTCGAATGCGATCGGGGCGTGCTCGGTCTCGTCCAGCCGGATGCGGATGGAGCGAAGCGGCTCGACCACGCTGTAATGGATGGGTCCGACGGCGGTTCCCGACGAGTCGGCGGACAGCCGACGGCCGCCGCGTACCGTCCACTGTTCGGTGGATCGGCACACGCCTGCCGCGCCGTCGAAAACGCCGCGGTTGGTGTACTTGCCGACACCGAGAACGATCTGCAGCGAATTGTCGCGCGCGTGCGCAGTGGTCCAGACCTTTTCCGTCCACGACGGGTCCGATTGGCTCACTGTTGCGAAAGTGTCGACGATCTGATGCGTCAGAAGCTCATCTTCGGGCACCAGCCCGCCGTAATTGGTTGAAAGCACGCGAATTTACCCTCTTCTGTAGAACGTCGTCATATCGGTCCCACGGCCGTACTCGCGCATCCAGCTGTCGGCCCAATCGGGCAGCGGCTGGTTGGCTGGATCGTGATGCGGCGTTTGCGACAGGGCCAGACCCCACAGCATCTTGAGCAGCTGCATGGTGGGAACCGCGTGAAACACCGGACGTGGACCGGACCTCTGTGTATCCGATAGGTCAACTCGTTACGCAGCGCCGAGGCCATCACTTGTTCGGCCGATGCGCCGCCGTCGAACGGAATGGTGAACGCATTGCCGAAGATCGCGAAGTGGGGATTGGCCGGTTGCCACATGAACGGCACCGTCGCGTCGAACTGGAATGTCATCTTGCGGACGACCAGGTCCGTCATCGCTCGCTGCCTCGTTTTGACGTTGAGAGTCTCGATGTAACAGGTCGCAGTGTGACATTTATACCCAGAGATGTAAAGTGGTCCGTGTGGCTCCCCGCGTGCCCCCCAGCGCCGAAGTATCGACCCGGCGGCGAATCTTGGCCGCCACCTTCGTGGTGCTCGCACGCAGCGGACGCAAGAAGTTGATGCTGTCGGAGGTGGCCGCCGAGGCCCAAGTGTCGCGACCGACGCTGTACCGGTATTTCCCGTCGAAAGAGGTTCTACTCGACGCGTTCGGCCTCTACGAGCAGGACAACTTCGATGCCGGAATCTCCTCGGCGATGGCAGGTCTGCGCGGCCAGGAAAGGCTCGATGCCGCCTTGCAATTCGTCGTCGACTTCCAGCGCACCTACTCGCTGGGGTTCTTGGTCGACACCGAACCCGAGCATGTGCTGATTCAGATGAAGCGAGTGATCCCGATTCTGCACGGGCGTATCGCACGGCTGATTCCCGGCGAGAACGCCGAGCTGGCTGCAGCGACGGTGGTGCGAGTCGCCGTGTGCCACTACCTGGTTGGTGACGACGACCGCGAGCAATTCCTCGCCGAACTGCGCTACGCCGCGGGTATCAACCCCTCAAGCATGCAGCGCTCAGCAACCGCGAGCTAGCCGGCCAGCCAGGAGCAGATCCGCTCCGCGATCAGGTCGGGCTGCTCGAGATGCAGGAAGTGCCCGACACCATCGATCAGTTCGAAGGATGAGCCCGCTGCCGGCAGATGGTCGGCCACGCCGCCGACCAATTCCGCTCCGAGCGCACCGTCGTTGGTGCCATGCAGATACAGGGTGGGTATCGGCGGTAGGGATATGGCTGCCGCCGCTTCCGCCTGCGCAGCGGGATCTGCGAACTCTGGGTTGAACGAGGCGCGGTAGGGGGCGATCACTCCGGCGATGGTCTCGCTCGTGACGTATTGGCGCAACCACGAAATATCATCGTGGGCGTCGTATCCCGGTGACCAGTCGCCCCACAGCGACTCCCAGAAGCCGGGCTCCAGCAGCGTCACTTCGGCGAGTCCGGCCTGCTGGATGAACCAGATGTAAAACGAGCGCTTGAGCTGGGCGTAGCTGAATATCGAGGCACCGAGCGCCGGTGTCGGTGGCACCGCCAAAGTGACCAAACGGCGGAAGGCCTCCGGGTAGCTGGCCACCACCCCGTATCCGGTTAGAGCACCCCAATCGTGACCGATCAGCACCGCGCGGGCGTCGGCGTTGAGAGCCCGGCGCACCGCACGGACCTGACGCACATAGGTGCCGACGCTGATGGGTCCCGTCGCCGGCGCGTCGTAGCCGGGCAGCCACGGAGCCGCCACCCGGTACCCCTGGTCGGCGAGAGCCGGCCCCAAGTGGCGCCAGGTGTGCGGGGTGTCAGGGAAGCCGTGCAGGGCAATCGCCAGGGGACGCGTGGTATCGGCGATATCCCCGAACGTCAACGGGACGTAGATCGCCATCGAGAGCTCCTTGTGCTTTACATCTTACATTCTGGACGTTAATAGCAATCTATTTACATTGGGTACTGCACATGTAAATGTTTTGTCTATGGCTGGACTGTCCCTTGGTCAACGCGACCTGGCCGCCACTCGCGCACAACTCGGCGCGTGGTTCGAGCACAGGTTCGGCGCGGCGGTCGACATCGGCGAACTCTGTCCGGCCAACCGGGCCGCAGGATGGTCGAGCGAGAGCCTGCTGTTCAGCGTCGACGGTTCGAGGGAGTTCGTCGTGCGGATCCCCCCGACCGGCGGCGGCATTTATGCCGACTACGACTTGGCCGGCCAGACCCGCACTCAAGAACTTCTGCACGAATACGGAATCGCCACCCCGTCGCCCATCTACTACGAATCCGACAGCTCCTGGCTCGGATCTAGCTTTCTGGTGATGCCGCGCATCGTCGGCCACACTCCATCGGACACCTCCTACGCAACGCGCGGCTGGCTGCACGGAACCGGCGTGGACGTGCAGCGCCGAGTACATGATTCCTTCCTCGACACACTCGTTGCCTTGCAACGGGTCCCGATCGACCAGGCCCCCTGGCTAAGGCGCCCGAACGGTGTCGGCAACGCCGGAGAGCTCGCGTGGTGGCGCGAATATATCGAGTGGGCGACCGACAAGCAGGTTCCGGCGCTGATCGTCGACGCGTTCGACTGGCTCTATCGACACCAACCGGCACCGCCGCCCGAACTGACGGTCTGCTGGGGCGACGCCCGGCTGTCCAACGCGATCTTCGACGACACCGGTCAGATCGTCGGGGTCTTGGACTGGGAACAGGCTTGTCTCTGCCCGGCGGAGACCGACTTTGCCTGGTGGTTGGCGACGCGCCGGCAGACCATGGAGGTCAACGGGCTTTCCGCCGACCCCGAACTGCCGGGCTTCGACAGTCAAGAAAAGGTCATCGGTCGCTTCGAGGAGATGACCGGTCGGCCACTGCAGGCGTTGAGGTGGTACGAGGTCTTCGCCATGGTGCGGATGGGGTGTTGCATTCTGCGTGTCCAATGGTTGCTGCGCAGCACGGGCCAGGCCGCTCACGGGCTCACGAGGGCGCCGGTCATGCCGACGTGGGCAATCGAGGCGATCCGGGACTAAGCGCGGCGTTCGTAGCGCGAGCAGACATAAAATCGCACGATTTCGCGCGCTGGCATGCGATTCTGTGTCTGCTCGCCGAGCCTTAGCGGGTTTACCCTGACCAGCGTGACCATTCCCGCCTTTCCCCCGCCCGAGGTGCTGGCCGCCCGCGAGAAGCTCGTGCTCGACCACTTCCACGACGAGGTCCGCCACGCCTGGGACGACGTGTTGTCGACCTTCCCACATCCCCGATACGAACTGATCCCGCAGATGGTGGTCCACGACGGCGACGAGGCGGTGCGCGCCTACTACACCTACACGCGCACCGCGTTTCCCGACCAGGACCACGAGATCATCGCGCTGCGGCACAGCGCCGACGCGGTGATCGTCGAGTTCTGGCTGATGGGCACCCACCGGGGCTACCTCGGCAAGGTTCCGCCGACCGGAAGCCGGTTCCGGGTGCGCATGACCGCGTACTTCGTGTTCGACGACGCCGAAACCCTTGTCTGCGAGCGCATCTACTTCGATACGCTGACCATGATCAAACAGCTGCTCGGCGGGCTGGACATGAAGAAGCCGGCGAACTGGTTGCTCACCGCGCGCTGCATGAGGGGGTTCCTGTCGATGTCGTCGGAAAAGCCGGATCCCGCTTTGACTTCCGCGTAGACTGCAGCACTGGGCCGGAGCAAGGAGGCTGCGATGCGTCACGCGTTGTGCGGCCTGACCGCGTGCCTGATGCTGGCGCACTGTGGCACCGCTACCGCCGCGCCCTCACCGCAGGGCAGCAAGAAGTGGATCGACCTGCAGGTCGGCGAGTGCGTGGCCGACCTGCCGCCCGCCGACCTGAGCCGGATCACCGTCACCGTAGTCGATTGCGCCGCAGCGCATCTGGCCGAGGTGTACCGGCGCGCACCGATGGCCGTCGACACGGCCATCGCCACCGTCGCCAACCGGGACTGCGCCGCCGGGTTCGCGCCGTACACCGGCCAACCCGTCGACCGAAGCCCGTTCTCGATCACCTACCTCATCGACTCCAATCAGGACCGGACCGGTGCCAATCCCACCCCGAGCACCCTCATCTGCCTGCTGCAGTCAGTCAACGATCAACCCCTGACCGGGTCGGCCCGCCGCTAGCAGCCGAGTTGTGCTGCCAGGTCGAGGAAGTCGGCCGCGTTGACGTCGAACTCGTCGGAGTAGGCCACGTCGGCGTCGCCGCCGGCCCCGAACTCCAGCGGACGCGCGACGAAGGCGGTCGCGAAACCGAGGCGGCCCGCGGCGCGGACGTCGTACTTGTGGCTGGCCACCATCATGATCTCGGCGGGGTCCAGGCCGAGGTAGGTCGCGGCCATGTGATAGATCGCCGGGTCCGGCTTGAACACGCCGGCCATCTCGGCGGCGAAGACGGCGTCCCAGGGCAGCCCCGCCCGCTTGGAGATCTCGATGACCGTCGACACGTCGGCGTTGGACAAAGTCGCCAGCGTGTACGCGCCCTTCAACCGGGTGAGCCCGGGCACCACGTCCGGCCACGGCTTCAGGCGCTGCCAGGCCAGGGCGAGCTCCTCGCGCTCGCCGGCCGAAAACCCGGTGATGCCGCAGCCATCCAACACGGCGTCCAGCGCGTCGCGGTACACCGAGCGCACCGACACCCACCCGCTTTGCTGCCCCGGTGCCGCCTTGAGCGCCCCCTCCAGCGCCGCGAAGTAGCCTGCGCGCCAACGCCGCACCACCTCGGCCCAGTCGACACCGGGAAAGCGGCCGGCGGCGATTCGCCGCGCCTCGCCGCAGACGGTCGAGTGGAAATCCGTCGCCGTCCCCTGCACGTCGAATAACAGCGCTTTCACCACAACGGTCAATCTACGATGAGCCTCGTGGCCGACGACACCGCAGCCGAAGAGCGTGAGCCCGACTACCGGTTCACGTTCGCCAACGAGCGGACGTTTCTGGCCTGGCAGCGCACCGCGCTGGGGTTGCTGGCGGCGGCGGTCGCCCTGGTGCAGCTCGTTCCGGAGCTCGGGATCCCGGGTGCGCGCCGCGTGCTGGGCGTGGGGCTCGCGGCGCTGGCAGTCTTCACCAGCGGTATGGGGCTGCGGCGCTGGCAACAGGCGGACCGGGCCATGCGTCGCGGCGAACCGCTGCCCCGCCATCCCTCACCGGCCTACTTGGCGGTGGGTCTGACCGTGGTGGGGTTGATTGCCCTCGGGCTGGTGATCGCCAAGGCGGTCACGGGTTGAACGGCGACCCGGCGGACAGGACGGCGCTGGCCTGGACGCGGACGTCGTTCGCGTTCCTGGCCAACGGCGCCCTGCTGATGATCAAGAACCTGCACGGCGCCGTCGGGCCAGGGGCGTTCCTCCCCGCCGCGCTGGCCGCCGCCGTGGCGCTCAGCACCTACGTGATCGCGCTACGACGCCAGCGCACGTTGCAGCAGGAGCCATTGCCGGCGCGGGTCACTCCCCGCCGCCAGGTGTACTTCATCGGGACGGCCGTCCTGGTGCTCATCTTGGTGACGACGGCTGCTCAGGTGATCTGACCCTGCGCACTTGTTCGGACAGGGTGCGGATCTCGTTGCGCAGCTCGTCGATGTGCGACGCCGTCGCGGCCTGGTTCGCGGTGTCGGTTTCGGCCACCCGCTGCACGATCCACGAGGCGAGCGACGCGGTGACCACTCCGATGAGGCTAATGCCCCCGATCATCAACAGGACCACAAGCACTTTCGCGGGGCCCGACAAGCGGGATTTTCGTCACCGGATGGCCGGTCCGGCCGCCGGCGATCCCCGCGAAGTCCTGAGCCATCACTTCGAAGAAGGATGCGACCTCGTCCAAGCCCGCGTTCTTCGCGTCGCGCACATACTGGCCCACCTAGTGGCCCTAGTGGTGGCCGCCCTTGAG
>Ga0116215_1002420_pt1 | contig 11529 bp, 16 predicted proteins | sample Sb_taG_7_FD_89698 | JGI IMG/M metagenome (GOLD analysis project Ga0116215, IMG submission 89698) | Peat soil microbial communities from Weissenstadt, Germany - Sb_50d_2_FS metaG | ecosystem: Environmental > Terrestrial > Soil > Wetlands > Peat | place: Germany: Weissenstadt | collected 2010-09-21 | reverse complement strand
GGACCACCGGCACCCGCTCCCGCAGCATTGTGGACAAGACGCGGTCGAAGACCCGTTAACCCGCGGGGAGGGAATGCCCACGGCTGCTTCCGACCTGGTCACGACCTAACGTGAAGACCTCACCAACGTCCCTCCAGGTCAGAGCCATTGTCTCGCCTTCCGGGCTGATTCCGCATTTCGAACATGAGATGAGAGGCAGACATCGCGTCGTTGTCATTTTCGGTTGTGTCGGGACAGGTCTGGCAGCTCGACGTCAGGGGCAAGACCAAGACTCTGAGCGCCGCGAACTCGCCCCAATCCGGGCAGCGTGATGCTCCGAGTGCCGAGCACCTTGATCCAAGGCGGGAGGGTGGCGGCTGGATAACCAACAGCTAAGAGCTCTTCAGGCCGAGCCGATTGACACAACCGAGCGGCCAGATTGGTGGGACGCCCTATGTAGTCGTCGCCATCCATGATCAGAACCTGCCCATGGGCGAAACCACCTCGGAGAGCCAGCGTCGACCCGTCCTACCGCCCGATCAACTCTACGGCGGTGGCGAGCGTAGGTCCCACCTCGACGCCGACGATCATGGCGCCGTCTCCCAGCCACTTCGACACGAGCACGCCGCGGCGCACGGCGATATCACGAGCCAGCGAGCGGAAACGGGACAGCGCATCGATGGCGGCGTGTTCGCCGTTGGCGGCGATGAAGCGAGTGAAGCCACAGAGGTCCAAAAAGGCAAAAGCACGGTCGACCAAGGCGATCGTTTCGGCGATCTCCCGAGGGAGCTCGATTCCTCGGCTAGCCGGAGCCGTCCCCACAGCACCGGCCGGCGCGCTGCCCTCTCCCGCTGCTATAGGAGCCGGTGCAAACCGATGGACCACGTCGTGGCCCGTCTCGCGGACATGACCGACAAGCCCCTTGGACGGGGACGGTCGTTCTCGGGCCTTGTTGGGGGGTGGATCAAGCACAGCGTGATCTTAGGGGTCGCTCCTTCCGTCGCCGAGAGGTCGGCGGCTGACACCTTGCACAGTTTGCAATCCTCCTTCGAGACTCGCGGCGGTACTCGAGACACTCGGCATTCGACACCGAGCCCGCTGAAGCACTCACAGCCGGAGCGGAGCTTGCCAGCAGGGCTCTCGACGGAACTGCCTTTCACATTCTGCTAGCCAACAGTTCATCGAATATTTGCTTGTAGAAATCAGCTTCGTGACTCATGCTTACGATTATCTGATTGGGCGGGTCCGCTGGCGCGACTACCCCATCACGGTGCGCACCCGAACCCCCTACCCTTGGTTCGGGTGCGCTCGGATCTTGACTCAGCGCCCTTCCGAGCTCGTTGACTTCGAGTCTCGGCGAACACCTCGTCTGACTACAACGCGACTCCAGAAGCTGGGATTCGTTTGGGCACGGGACCGTGCGTGCTGGCGCGGGCGTCCCCCATCGGTTGGTCGGGAGCAGGGCAAACATCGAATCGGGACCGTTTGGCGTGCCCCAGCCCTTTCGTTATTGCGTCGTACACAGCTGGTCGAGTCGGTGCAGCGTCTTGGTCATACCCGCGAGCCATGCATTGCCGTTGTCCACAGCCTCACGGACGCGCTCGGGGGAATCCGTACAGTCGTAGGTCTCTGTCACCACCGTTCCATCCGGGCCATCTGGAATGAGGTCGAACCTCCAGCGCGACCCGTTCCTTGCGAGTTCGGCGTTTTCCGGCTCCCAGCCGATGCACCGGTTTGTCTCGTACACCACGATGCGGTTGTGCATTTCGTAGTCACCCATCGCCGTAAAGTTCATCTTTGTGACGAACACATCCCCCACACCCACGATGACCTCATTGTTGCCACCCGGTCGCAGCATCCTTGATCCATCGAATTCGGGATGCCGGTTTGGGTCGGCCAACAGTTTGAAGATGTCAGCGGCTGGGGCTCCGATTCGTCGGGATACCGACACGGGCTTGCATTCGTCGCTTCCCATTGTGGCTCTCCCTTGTCCGTTCCTGCTTCGTGGTGCGTTCAGAAAAGTAGTCACCAAGGTCCTGAGACTCAAGAGTCGGGATCTGCACAACGACCTTCCTCACGGACCGTCTCCGTTCAAGATCGCAGCCAGCGAGTCGAGAAGGGACTGGCTTCCTTCTTCTCTCTGGACCACTGTGTCGTGGCCATCAAGGAACACCCCCTGCTCCGTCAGGACCAGTTGCGTCGTTGTATCTCTGCTTCGGAACTGGACCGTTGCGACCGACACAGAGATCCGATTTTCGTCGGCGAACATTTCGTAGGTGTAGACGATCCGCTGCTCGGGGACGATGTCGCGGAATTGCGACTCGTATGTATAGACGGGCCCTCCGGGGGGCCCACCGCGATTGACCTCACGGCCCCCGACTCGGAAGTCGAGTTCGTAGCCAGCTTCGAGTGCGTCAGCGGAGCCGGCGAACCAGCGGGCCTTGAGCATGGGATCCGCCCAGGCCCGGAAGACCTGAGCGACTGGAACGTTGTAGGTCCGCTCAATGACGAACGTGTCATGGGCAACGGTGGACAGGGTCATGGTTTCTCCCCGGTGGTAGCTACGTCGTTCAGGATGTCGCCCAGTCGGTCCAGGCGGGCTTCCCAGCCCCGGCGTCGATCGGTGATCCACTGTTCGGCGGCGGTCATCGCCGCGCGTTCGATCCGGCAATAGCGTGTCCTTCCGACCTTCTCCGTCTTCACAACTCCACACGCCTCGAGGACCTGAACGTGCTGGACGACAGCTGCAAGGGACATGGCCAGGGGCTCGGCCAGTTCACTAACCGAGGCGGGTCCCAAGGTGAGTCGCTCCACCATCGAGCGCCTGCTCTTGTCGGCCAGCGCCTGGAAGGTCCTATCCAGGTCGATCGCTTGGTTAAGCATATACTTTAGTATATGCTTACGCGGTTATCTCGGTCAAGTGTCTACTTCAGTGTTCACGGGCGCTCGGCATTACGCCCCGCTTCTTTGGCCGACGGTACCCAGGCGACCGTGGAGAGCGTCGAGGTCGACCGAGACGCGGTCGTTCGAGCGCCCTGGCCCGACCGTAAAGGACCTTCCCGGTGCCGTCCGATGGTCAACGGGAGCAGTCTTGGTTGCGCGCTGAGAGAGGTGGCAAGTGGACCCTACGTGGTACTACTTGACACTCGCCCCAGGACTTGAAGAATCAGGAGGGCAACACTTAGGAGGGGCAACACTCTGGACCGTGCCGCGAACGGTCACAGGGCTGCCAACTGGAGTCCGAAATGCGGAACAGGGGGACATCGGACGGCCGTCGACTTCTCGGAGCGCGAGCGCGGACCCCACGGACGCTGGCAGGAGTTCTCCTCATCGCCGGCCTGATCACCGCTTGGACGTTGACAACGCCAGCGCAGGCGAGCGTCAGCGGCGGCTTTTCCGGATCAAGCGTGCTGACCTCAGTCTCCTGCACGTCGATGTCCACCTGCATCGCCCTGGGCGCAGGGGGGCAAGGGTGGTCGTACAACGGCTCGGCCTGGTCATCGGCCATACCGGTTGACTCAGGGACCCTGAGTTCGGTCTCGTGCGCCAACCCTTCGTTCTGCGTGGCCGTCGACTACGCGGGCGAAGCGATCGCGTTCAACGGGACAACGTGGTCAGCTCCCAAGCTCGTCGACTCGTCGGGTCTACTCAGTTCGGTCTCGTGCGCAACGAGTTCGTTCTGCGTGGCCGTCGACTACACGGGCCAAGCGATCACGTTCGACGGGACAACGTGGTCAGCTCCGCAATCGATGGACCCGTTCGGCATCCTCTTCTCTTCGGTCTCCTGCTCGTCAAGCGCCTTCTGTGCCGCCGTGAACTCCTACGGAGATGAGATCAATTACAACGGATCAGTGTGGTCCACATTGACCCTTATCGACCCCATCGGTGGATTGAGTGCCGTTGCCTGTGTCGAGGCGACTTGTACGGCGGTCGACCACTTCGGCAACTATCTGACCTACAACGGCTCGGCATGGTCGACGCCTACGCTGCTCGACCTCCTCGGCAATCTGACCGCAGTCTCATGCTTCTCCGGTTCCTCGTGTGCGGCCGTCGACGGTAACGGGGACGCGTTCCTCTTCGACGTGGTGCCCGCTAATCCTGCTCCTGAACCACCGAGTCCCACCTCGACGCCCGCCTCCCCGCAGCAACCCACTTCTGCGCCCTCCGGAGCTCCGACCCCTGTCGCATCCCCGATGGAACCGACCCAGACGTCGACTACACCGACATCGTCACCGGTGGGGACGCCTCCCGTATCTTCTCCATCAGGGAGTGCGCCAACGACGGGCCCTTCCACAACTGGAACCACGAACCTCAACTCGACCGCCGTCACATCCCCGACGGAACCGACCCCGACATCGACCACGCCGACGTCGTCACCGGCGGAGCCGGCTCCCATCTCACCTCCATCTGCCCCCGTCTCTTCTCCATCGGGGAGTGCAGCAACGACGGCCCCATCTACAACTGGAACCACGCAGCCGAGCTCGACCGCTTCTGCATCTGCGTCAACGGGACACTCGGCCGCACCGAGGGTGGCCGGCAGACAAAGTCCCGAAACGACAGCATCACCGCCGGCCGCAACGAATCAGACTTCGATTTCGAAACCCGCGGGTGATAGGGCCCAGGCCGCCATTCCCGGGACACAGAACACCGCGGCACCCAGCACCACCGTTCCGGCCAGCGTCACGCCCCTGGTACCGAATTCGGGGAACGCCGCCTCGCCGAGCACCGCACCCGGAAACGGATCGGGGGCCAGCACCCCGCAATCCGCCTCCGGCCCCCTTGCGTCGGCGAGTGATGCCTCAAGCTCGAGCGTCGCCGTCCCAGCCACGATCGCCGGAATCCTCATCATCATGGGCATGTTCGTTCTCGCTCTATGGATCAACCCCGGAGGCGCCTCTCCGGAGGCCGCCGCCGACCGCCGAACCTTCTGGTACTCCCGTTTTGCGAATTCGGACCACCGCTTCCTCGCCGTTTCCACGCGCTGGCTGGGCAGAGCCCATCGTCTCGCTTTGACCACATGGCGGCGCGGCGCGGCGACAGCGACGTGGCTCCTGGGACGATAGAACTCGAGAGTTCGGGCACGCTCCGAATCCCGGCAACCTCAGGATCGTGATGTCTCACGCTCGAGGTGGGCCTTATGAGCAAGTTTGATGACGTCCTCTGACACCGATCGCTTGTTGCCTTCATGTGCTGGATGGTGTGCCGGACAAGCCAGATATGGAGTGCCTTCGACCGGCTTCCCAAGTCGTAGACATCCTTTGACGTGGCAATTGTGGTGGCGATAGACGGTGATGATGCTGCCCAGGATGAGGAAGTCAGGAATCGCGCCACCGAAGCCAGACCAGAATCCATACCAGGTTCCCGACTCGGCATCCGCACCCGTATAGCGCAGGAACCAGTGAGCGGAGTCGGTCCAGTAGAAGACGATGAGTATCAAGAGACCGAGTACGACGAGCGGCAACCCGATGTTGAGAACTCGTTTCACGGCATTACTCCCGACGTCTCACTTTCACCGTCGCTCCCGAAAGCTCTTCGATGGCAAACCGTCGTTGATAGGGACATGCTGGCTCCTTCTCCGAGACGAGTGAGGGCACTCAGGGATCTGGTGCAACCGGCCCATTCTCCTCGGCCTCGGCATCTGCCACCGCATCCACCGCCGCCACGTCCGCGGGCGTGGCGCCGAGCCGGCGTTCGACGTCGGCCAACCGGTCGCTGATCACCGATAGCTGCTGGCCCAGGTCGGCGTGACCCTTCTTGAACTCTTCTTTGTTGGCGTCGGTGTGTTCCTTGATGAACAGGGACGCAACCGTCGCGGTCAGGACGCCGATGAGACCGATCCCCACCAGCATGAGAACCACAGCCACGACCCTGCCACCTTCGGTGACCGGGAACCGGTCCCCGTAACCCACGGTGGTGACAGTGACGATGGCCCACCACAGAGCGTCGACGTAATCGTGGATGTTGCTCCCCCTGGCCTTCTCCTCAAAGAGCAGGGCTAGCCAGGACCCAAGGAATAGCGTGACCACGACGCCGATGAGCACCCGGAAGAGGCTGTGGTGCTTCAGGATGGATTCCAGTCGAAGCTCCCCCTCGTGCACGAGGAGGCTCATCTTCTCGATTCCTACGATGTGCCAGCTCTGGAGGGGGGGGATCACAACTGTCGCCGGCTCCACCCACCGCCGCCTGAGATAGCCGGGTGTGTCGGGGGTGACCACAAGGCGCACCAGGTACTCGACCAACATGATGACCCAGAGCGCGAAAAGGCCCCCGACGAGGGCTTTGGAGGCGGAGCCGTTGACGTCGGTGCTGAGGACGATGATGGCAATGACGAGCCAGGCGACGCCCAGGAGGGCCATCGGGAACTTCGTAACCTGTTCGATGCGGTCGACGAGATCGTGACGCCCGCCCGATGGCTTTGCCCCGGCGATGGCCTGTCGCCGCCGTTCCTCCTTGCGCTCCTGCTCTTCGAGTCGCTCTTGCTCCAGCTTCTCCAAGCGCTGAATGCGTTCGATGGAGGACGGCTTCTTCTTCACCCTGCTGGCCGGAACGGTTCTCACATCAGTGGAGCCCACGGTGACACAAAGTTACTGCTTGGGCCCCTCACCGCCGGGCATCGTCACCGCTACCAGCTCGCGCCGCTGCGACCATTGGCGATGCTTCAACCGGGCTCGAGATCACGAGAGCCCGGTCTCACGGGCTGTGCCGGCGACCGATGACACTTTTCCTTCGAGGTCGACGATAAACCCTGGGCGGGTAGTGGCATCATTGGTGGGTGCCCAATGATGAACGCGCTACAGTCGATCTTTCCGAGATGATCGTCGAGGTAAGGCAGTCGTTTCCGGCCCCCATCGCCGAGGTGTGGGCGTTGCTGTCCGATGTGGAGCGGATGGCGGGCCTTGGACCTGAGCACGTGGAGGCGCACTGGCTTGATCCCGGCCCCAAGGTCGGCGCGAGGTTCACGGGAAAGAATTGCCGCGACGGGTTCGAGTGGGAGGTCCCGTGCCATATCACTGAGTGCGACCCACCTCTGCGGTTGACGTGGTCCGTGCTCGAACCGGAAAATCCTTCCTCAGTTTGGTCCTATACCCTGACCCCAGATGGGGAGGGAACCTCCGTCGTTCAGCGGTTCCAGCACGGGCCGAACTACAGCTTCATTCGACTGTGGGCGGAGGAGCAGCCCGAACGCGCCGCCGAGATTGTTCGAATCCGTACCGATGGCCTTCGAGCCGACATGATGGCGACGTTGGCGAACGCAGCATGGCAGTTGTCGAATCAGGACGACGAGACCGGGGACGAGGGCAATCGGCCCTGAACCGTCACCCGCCCTTCACCAGGCGGCCGGGTAGACGAAGTCGGCGGCCGGTCGACCCATCCACTGCACGATCCGAATAGCGAGGTCCATACCGGTGGCGAACTTCGCCGTGCGTAAGCCTGTGAGTTGGTTCGGGCTGCAGCCCAGGATGACAGCGAGGGCGGGCCACGTCAGTCCGTCCTGGCGCCGCTTCTCGTCCATGGAGGCATAGAGGAGCTTCAACGCCCAGCGCAGCCGACGGTCCGGACCGGTCACGGGGAGGGCGAACCGTTCGTCGTCACCGGTCGCACCCTCGAGAAAGCTCTCCGGGGTCCGCCCGAGCCACCGAAGCATGAACAGGGCGTGCTGGCACGAGATTCTCGGGTGCTTGGCCATGTTCTTCAAGGTGGAGGGACTGATCGGATGATCCCGGCGGCGGTCGTTCAGGTCGAACGACAGCTCCCAAAGCTGGTTGGCCACCGACTGCCAGCTGAGGCCCAATCTGTTTCGCTTGTCCTCGAGGGCCGAATACAGGGCCCCGACGTCGAATGGCTGTAACGGCTGGTCCATCGTCGTCGTCTCGGCACTTCCCGGAACACGCCCGACCATGCGGTCGGCCGTCTTGTCGGAAGGATCAAGCTCCACCGCGCGGCGTCGTACCCGGGGAAGCACCATCGTCCTCTTGGGGTGTACCCGGTGCCGGTTCGGAAGCGAAAAGCGACTCGCCGCTTTTCGATTGGGTCAGTTGACCTGCCTGCGGGAGGGGGACCGTGCCGGGGACCGCGGACAAGAGCGCGTCGTAGATCGACCGGCCAGACGCCACCAATCCCGTGACAACCTGTCCGACACCGTCAGCACCATTCACAACACTCAGATTGGCGCCATTCAGGCCTTGAGCCAACGACGCCACGATAGCCGGCATCATTTCGACCATCTTGGAAGCGACAATTCGCTCGAGGTTGCCCCCGGTGAGAGCTTCGGCCTGGGCTCGCAAAGCGTCGCGTTGGGCTTGGGCCAGCTTCACCGTCTTGTAGGCCTCGGCATCGGCCGGTTTCTGTACTTCGGCTACGAGTTCCGCTTCGCGCTTCTCGGCCTGCTTACCCGCGAGAGCCGCCTGTTCCTCGGTCACCTTCTGTGCGGCCTTCGCCTGCGCGAGCGGTCCGGATTGATCGGCCTCTGCCTGAGCGGCTTGGACCTCGGCTCGGGCACCGGCCTGTTTGATCTCCGAATCGCGGGTGAACCCTGCCTTCTGAGCGTTGGCCTCTTGCTCTCGCTCGGTGGCGGCCTGGTCGGCCTGGGCTTGGGCAATACGAGCGTTCTTCTCCACTTCAGCGATGTGCGGTGCAGCGAGGTTCTTGATGTATCCCGAAGGGTCGCCCACCTCTTGGATTTGAAAGGCGTCGACGACCAGTCCGAGTTTCTCCATCTCGTCAGAGGACGCCGACTTGACCTCTTGCGCCAGGCTGTTGCGGTCCGTGATGATCTTCTCGACGGTGAGACTGCCCACAATCGAGCGCAGGTGACCAGCCAGGATCTGGCCGACCAGGGACTCCATCTGGTCCTGCTGGTCGAGGAACCGCCTGGCAGCGTTGGCGATCGACTGAAAATCGTCAGCGACCTTGAAGACCGCGACTGCCTGGACCGTGAGCGGTATTCCTTGGCCGGTCACACAGTTCTCTTCCAGTTCTGCCTCATAAAGGTCAAGAGACAAGATCCGCGCCCGCGACCGCCAGGGAGCGACGAACGTGCCGTGACCGGTGACGATTCGGAACTGGCTGCCCTCGTCACCTCCTTTGGCTCCGGAGATGACGAGCGCTTGGTTGGGCTCAGGGATCCGGTAGAAGAACATTATGCGGGCCTTTCCGTGATGAGTGAAGGTCAGTACCCGGAGGCGGTGACCAAGACCGTTCGAGGTCCGGTTTGTTCGACCACGACGGCATGAGCATTCTTGGTCAGAGCTTCGTTGCCTTGCGTATAAGCCGTGAACGCCTCGGAGCCACCCCGAATCTTCAAGATGATTTCACCCGCACCATCGGTCGGTATCGGAACCGAGACACGGCCCACCATCCCGGTCAGATCTTCATCGATCATCGAAACGTCGAGCCCCTTATCCCCATTTTGGCGATTGTGATGCGCAAGGCCACGGGGTAGGCCTCAGATGGAATCGTATCCGCGGGTGGAGGATCGGCGCCCAGCGCTCTGGGGGATGTCAATTCACCCTGAGGCGCGGGTTCTGCCGGCCCTTCGGTGCCCGAGGTCGAGTCCCGGGTCGATGTCCGGTCAGCCCGTGAACCGCCGCGACTGCCGGGGCGGCACCGGCCTGAGCGACAACGCGCAGGTGCGGCCTCTCTGTGGGACAGAGCAGCGCTCGTTGTCCTGGCAGTTGACTCTGCCCTGTGGGAAGGGTTCATGCTCTAGATGTGGACGAACTTTTGAGCATCGGTGAATTTGCGGCTCGGTGTGGTCTGTCGGCCAAGATGCTCCGCTCGTACGCCGCGGCGGGCCTATTGGTGCCGGCCGCCGTCGATGGCTCGTCGGGCTACCGCTATTACTCGACTGGCCAGCTCGATCAGGCCCGGATCATCGCACTGCTGCGGCGGGCCGAGATCGCCGTCGACGACATCGCCATGTTCCTCCACGACCCCGACCCGTCCCATCTCGATCGGTGGGACCGCGAGATCGTGGCGGAGTCGACCATCCGCCGCAAGGCACTGGCGCAGGCCCGAGGCGCCCAGGCGTTGGGCCACGCACCCACGCCGGCTCGGCTCGAGACATTACGGAAAGGACCCGACGTGACACGTGATCTTCGCACCGGATCGGCGACCCATGTAGGTGGACGCGACACCCAGCAAGACGCCGTACTGGTCAGCGACGAGCTGTTCGCGGTGGCAGACGGCATTGGGGGACTGCGCGACGGCGAGGTCGCCAGCAGACTCGCCGTCGACACGCTCAGCGCCACCTTTGCAGCCGACCACAGTGTGTCTGGGCTGCTGAACGCCGGCCGGGAGGCCAACGGCGCCGTCTGGCGGCAGGGGAACGCAAATGGCGCCGATGCCACGATGGGCACCACGTTGACCGCCTTCGCGGTGACCTCTGACGCGGCTGCCGTCGTCCTCCACGCGGGCGACTCACGGCTGTATCACTTTCGAGCGGGGCGCCTGCACCAGCTCACGCAAGACCACACCGTCGTCGCCGACTTGATCCGGGCCGGCGAACTCAGCGAACGAGAGGCCGAAGTTCATCCTCATCGACACGTCCTCACCCGGGCGCTCGGCGTCGGCCCCGATGTCGAGATCGACCATGCCGGGGTACCGTGCCAACCCGGTGACCGACTCGTCCTGTGTACCGACGGCCTCGTCAAAGCTCTGTCAGACGAGGAACTCGGCGCGGTGCTGGCATTGGAAGGCGAGCCGGGTCTTTCTGCCGACAGACTGGTTGCGAACGCGGTGGAACGCGGCGCCGAGGACAATGTGACCGCATTGGTGATCGATGTTCACTGAGGAGCCGATCTGAGCCGATGGCGCGTGACATCGGACGGGCCGACCGCGCTGGCAGGCATCTCCCTAACAAGGATCCGACCACTCGAGACGGCCCACGAGCCTGGCAAGACCCGAACGTGATCGGCCACGGCGCTGGCTGCGGTCGAGCACGCCAGCGCGGGAAGGCCCTCGGGCGGGCCGTCAAACGGTGTGATGCCCCAACCCAGCTACCAGGGCATTTCGAGCGCAAGTGCGTTAGCCTCAGGGTCATTGTGGCGGGGACCCGGCGGCGGGCGCGCCGTAGGCCTTTCGATGTGGTCAGACGTGGGGACGGGGGAACGATGACCGAGCTGATCGAGAGCACCGAGGTCGGGGCTGGAAACGATGCGTCGGGGGCATCGTCACCGGCGAAGCGTCGCCGCACTCGACGCCTGATGCGGACACCGCGAACCATCTTGGTGCTCCTCTGCCTCGCCCTTGTCGGCGCGGCGCTCACTGCATGCGGATCCACCACGTCATCTTCGGCGCAGCTGGCAACGCAGGTGGTCAAGACGGTCTCGCTGTTGTCCAAGCCCTACACGCCCCAGGCGGCCGTCGGCACGACCGACGACTACCACTGCACCCTGGTGGATCCCCACGTCACTCAGAATTCCTACGTCATCTCGAGCCAGTTCCATCCGGGAGGTGCCGAGGTCCATCACGCCGTCCTGGCTCTGGTGCCTCCCTCCCTCGCGGCCGCAGCCCAACGCGCCAATGTCGGTGACAAAGGATGGACGTGTT
>Ga0116215_1002418_pt1 | contig 11537 bp, 9 predicted proteins | sample Sb_taG_7_FD_89698 | JGI IMG/M metagenome (GOLD analysis project Ga0116215, IMG submission 89698) | Peat soil microbial communities from Weissenstadt, Germany - Sb_50d_2_FS metaG | ecosystem: Environmental > Terrestrial > Soil > Wetlands > Peat | place: Germany: Weissenstadt | collected 2010-09-21 | reverse complement strand
GAGTCCAAGGCCACCATCGAAGGCTTAGTTCGGGATCTTGCGTGCCCCATTCAAAACCTGGAAGCAACCGCGACTCACTTGAGTATGAAGTGTCTGCAGGCATGTGCGATGAGCGGCTCGCCACTTGTCATTCTGACCAAGGATGGCGACCTCTATTTCCCAATCTCTGACAAGATGCCCGATACGGATCAACGGCAAAGGCTTATGCCGTTCTTGGGGAAATACGTGCGAGTGAGCGGCACCGTGTATGAGCGAAAGGGAACTCACGCGATTGCGATCGGAGAGATCACAGAATTGAAGGATGTGCATTTGACTATAGAAGATCAGTGAATTGGGAACCGTGCGCAATGCTTAGGCGCTGCTGTGTGCTGAATCGCGTCGCCGAGCCGTGTAATCTGGAAACCCCGCTCGCCGTGTCAGCGAACTACCACGTGCTTTGGAAGCGTTGCGGCGCCACACAGCCGGCGGAGCGCCGGTAATGCGGTGAATCCATCTCGTCATGTGGGCCTGGTCCGCAAAACCTGTATCCGCTGCGATTCTGCACAGGCAGTCGGATCCCCTCGTGATGCGCAACCACGCGGCACGGGCCCGCAATTCGGCACGCAATACTGAGGGTGTGATCCCGTACGCCGCTGTGAACCCTCGCGACACCGTTTCCCGTGCCAGACCGTTTACCTCCGCCCACACGCCAATCTCCATTGCAGGATCCCTGGCCAGGTTAAGCAGCAGCAGATCAGGCCAATCATTTCTTCGTCCAGGGGAGGGCTGACGCTTCTTCTGGAGGGCGCGTTCCAGCAAATGGGTTGCTTCAATCACGTCCTTTTCCGCTGCTCGCGCCAGTTCGTCCACATCGTCCAAATGATAAAGCCCGCCGATTCCGCTAGCGTCTGACCAATCCAGTCTTATCAGCTTGAGGCCCGCAAGGACTATCCGATTCGCGTGGCAGTCCAGCACCGGGTGGATCAGCACATCGCCCGCTGTTGCCCGTATACGACCAACCTGCCCCGATTCCTCATAGCTGCCCGCGAGCACGACTGTCGCATACGCGCGCAAATGGCGATGCCAGGGCAACCTGAGACTGCAGGGCAATGTGTCGATCCCGGGCGTAATCCCACGAAAGCGCGAATTGTCGATCTCTCGCGACACGTTCAATCGCAAGGCGAAGACCACATGCCGGGAAAGAATAACCCGGTTTGCACCGCTTCGGTCAAGTCACATGGATTCCCCTGAGGAGCCATTCTTTCCCTCCTGCCGCTTCAATCGCTTAAACAGCTTTCACTGGATTCATCGCCAAGGCTCTCCGCTGCACATTCCCGCGCCCCAGGACTATCCGGATGGTCCGAACGCAGGCAGGTCGCTGAAATCTACTCTCGCCGTGGCTGACGCCGCGTCTCTGCTCAACAAAGCGCGGTTTTGGGTGCATAATGAGGAGCTTTACTCTCGAGTTCGCTACTGGGCAGAGTCAGTCTGGGGATGGTGGTTCACTCATGTCTATGGAGCACTTCGACGTCGTAGTCATTGGCGCCGGCCTGTCTGGCATCGGAGCGGGCTACCGGTTGCAGACCCGGTGCGCCGGCAAGCGATACGTCATCTTCGAAGCGCGCGATCAGATCGGTGGCACCTGGGACCTGTTCCGGTTTCCCGGGATCCGCTCCGACTCCGACATGTTCACGCTGGGATATCCCTTCCGGCCGTGGAAAGACGCGAAAAATGCGATCGCCGAGGGACCGGCAATTCTGAACTATCTACGCGAGACTGCGCGCGAGTTCGGCATCGACCAGCACATCCGGTTCCAGCATCGCGTGGTTTCGGCGTCTTGGTCATCGGAGGATGCGCGCTGGCTGCTCGAAGTCCAATCCGGCGCGAACGGCGAGACCGCGCAGTGTACCTGCAACTTCTTGTATGGATGCACCGGCTACTACCGCTACGATGCCGGCCACGAGCCGAGTTTTGCCGGCGCCGACGGTTTCTGCGGGCAAATCGTTCATCCGCAGCATTGGCCGCAAGATCTGGACTACGACGGCAAGAAAGTCGTGGTCATTGGCAGCGGGGCGACCGCCGTTACGCTGGTTCCGGCGATGGCGCGCACGGCGGCGCACGTCACCATGCTGCAGCGCTCGCCTTCCTACATCTTGAGCTTGCCCGCGCATGATCACGTTGCCGACCGGCTGCAACGCTGGCTGCCTGCAGGGGTTGCGAGTCTCCTGGTGCGCTGGAAAAACATTCTGGTGAGCATGGGTATCTACCAGGTCAGCCGCCGCGCGCCCGACTTTGCCCGCCGCACGCTCCGCCAGGGCGCAGCCAACAGCCTGCCGCAAGGCTACGAGGTCGACAAGCACTTTAGTCCGCGCTACCAGCCCTGGGACCAGCGCTTGTGCCTGATTCCCGACTCGGATCTGTACCAAGCGATCACTCGAGGGCAGGCTTCGATCGTCACCGACCAGATCGATACCTTCACCGAACGGGGCATCCGCCTGCAATCCGGCCAGGAACTTGAAGCCGACATCATTGTCACAGCGACGGGTCTGAGAATGCTCGCCCTGGGTGCGGTGCGGCTTACGGTCGATGGTGCAGCGATCGATCCGGGACAGACGTTCATCTACAAAGGAACGATGCTGAGCAACGTCCCCAACTTTGCGTTCTGCATCGGCTACACCAACGCGTCCTGGACGCTGCGCGCGGATCTGGCCTCAACCTTCGTCTGCCGCGTGCTGAATCACATGGACCGGCGTGGATACCGCACCTGCAAGCCCGTTTACAATACGGCAGTCCTCGAGGCCAAGCCGTTGCTCAATCTCACTTCCGGCTATGTTGTCCGAGCCGCAGCCGACCTCCCAAAGCAAGCCGCGGAAAAACCCTGGCTTATCCGGCAGAACTACGTTCTCGACATGCTCAGCATGAAAATGGGCCGGTTGGAAGATGGGATTCTAAAGTTCGGAGCCCTGGCTCCCGCGGCTCGTACTCAGGTAGCTCGGGAAATGGCGACGTCTACGCCACGGGCTTAGCGTCAGTGTTTCTGCGGGTACATCCATTTCACTTTGCCGCCGGTTTGTGGGCTGCATAGTCGCCCGCGCCCAGCAAGTGCAAAGACACGTAGGGCTCATCGCCAATCACCCAACTGTCGTGACCGGGAGCGATGTAGAAAACGTCGCCGGCCTTCATTTCGATGACTCGGCCATCGTCCATCGCGGCGGTCGCTGTCCCGGAAAGCACCATGCCGACGTGCTCGACATCGCAGCTGGTTTTCCCGACCGCTTTACCGACATGAGTGGACCACTTCCATCCGGGCGCATAGGTGGCTCGTCCAATCGTCATGCCGGCAATGTGGACCAGTTCGAATTTGCCCTTTTCGAAATTCCGAACTTCATCCGGCTGCTCAAATCTTTTCAGGATTACGTCCAGCATGCGCGCTCCTTGGGTACTCATAGGATGCGAGGCATAAGGGCTAAGACTCACGCTCGCGGCGAAGCCGGGCAATTTGGCGCTGCCTGCAACGCGTACCAAATCGGGGCGTGCGCCCCAATCCAAGCCTCCATCGTGAAAGCAAGCTTCTTGCGCCCTGATCACGTTCCGGTTTACCTTTGTCCACAACGCAGGGGAAGCGGGCCTAGAGGGCGCCCGTCTATGTGGATATGAGCCAGCCACTTGCTGACCCAAACCTTGTCCGGCCGCTCACCCCGACGAAGACGGGGGCTGAGACCATACTGTCTCCGTCGATTCTGGAGGCCATTCCTGACGCCGTGGTCGCGGTGAACCAGCAGGGCGTCATGATCCAGGTCAATTCACAAACCGAGACTTTGTTCGCATATACACGCGACGAGTTGATCGGACAGAAGATCGAGATTCTGGTGCCGGAGCGCCAGCGTCCGCAGCACGACCAGCACCGCGAGCAGTTCCACCGGCAAGCCAAGATCCGGCGTATGGGGTCGGGGCTCGATCTTTACGGAAGGCGCCGCGACGGATCGGAATTTCCCGTGGAGATCAGCCTAAGTCCCATCGTGGTGGGCGATGGCATGGTGGTGCTGAGCGTCATCCGCGATATCAGCGATCGCAAGCATATTGAGGAAGAATTGCGCCGCGCCAGCGAAGAGCTTAGCCGGAGAAAAGACCGCGAGTTGCGCGACTCCCAGAATCGCCTGGCGCTGATCGTCGATTCCTCGCAGGATGCCATTATCGGCAAGACTCTGGATGGCATTGTCACGCACTGGAACAAGGGCGCCGAGCAGATTTACGGCTACACGGCCCGGGAGATGATTGGCCAGCCGATTTCGGTGCTTTGCCCGAAAGATCGGACCGATGAAGTTCCCGCCATCCTGCAGAAAATCCGCCACGGCGAACGCGTCGAATATTTCGAAACCGTTCGTGTTACGAAAGACGGGCGCCATCTCCACATCTCTGTCTCCGTTTCTCCCATTTTCGATGCCGAAGGAAAAATCGTCGGGGCCTCCACCATCGCCCGCAACATCACCGCCCAGAAAAAGGTTGAGGACCAGTTTCGCCAGTCGCAAAAGATGGAGGCTGTAGGCCGGCTGGCCGGCGGTTTGGCGCACGACTTCAACAACCTGCTGGGGATCATCACGGCGTGTTCGGAGCTGCTGCGCAGCCGGATCGACGCCAGCAACGGGGAATACATCGACAACATTCGAGAGGCGGCCAAACGGGGCGCATCCCTGACTCGCCAGCTGCTCGCCTTCAGCCGCAAGCAGCCCGTTCAGGTGCAAGTGCTGGAACTGAACGAGCGGCTCAAGGAGCTGGTCAAGTTGTTGCATCCGCTGATGGGAGACGATGTTGAGATCGTGCTCCTGCCCCGCCAGGCTACCGCAATCGTCGAGGCCGATCCCAGCCAGTTGGACCAGATCGTGGTCAATCTCGCAGTGAACGCGCGGGATGCCATGCCTCGCGGCGGGAAGCTGGTTCTCGAAACTGATGTCTACGACTTCGACGAATCCTTTGCCCGCGAGCATCCGCTGATGCTGGCGGGCCGCTACGTGATGCTGGCCATCAGCGACAACGGAATCGGCATGGACGAAGCCACCCGGACGCGCATCTTCGAGCCCTTCTTTACGACCAAGGAAATCGGCAAGGGGAGCGGCCTGGGCCTGGCGACGGTCTACGGCATCATCAAACAAAGTGGCGGACATGTCTGGGTCTACAGCGAGCTGACACACGGCACCACGTTCAAAATCTATCTGCCCTGCGCCGATCACAAGCTGGGGATTGCGCACACAACCGAAGCAGAGACCCTGCCTCCACGGCGCGAGGGCGTTACCATCCTGCTCACTGAAGACGACACCACCATGCGCCGGATGACCCGGAAGATCCTCGAGGAACACGGCTTCAAGGTGTTCGAGGCGGAGGACGGGAAGCAGGCACTGGAAGTCATCGCTGCGAATCGCGGCAAAATCGATTTGACGTTGACCGATGTAGTCATGAAGGGAATGAACGGGCCCGAGCTGGTTTTGCGGCTTATCGACTCCTATCCCACCATGAAAGTGGTCTACATGTCGGGCTACACAGGGGAACTGGTGATGAACCAGGGATTGGACAGCGGCATTCGGTTGATCGAGAAGCCGTTCACCCGGGCCAACTTGCTGCAAACCCTCGACGCGGCGCTGGGATAGAAGCGCGTCAGGCCAGCCCGCCTCCGTCCACTACAAGGCAAGCGCCCGTGATCCACGCCGCCATATCGCTGACCAGAAACAGCACGGCATGAGCGACATCTTCCGGAGTCCCGACGCGATGCAACGGGCGCTCTGCAGCCTCCCGCATGAACTGCTCAGGAGCTTGCCCAAGCTGCCGGCGCTCCGAAGCCAGCATCGGCGTGTCGATGTCGCCCGGACACACGCAGTTGACGCGAATGTTGTCCGCGCCGTGGTCGATCGCCATGGCGCGAGTCAGGTTGAGCACTCCGGCTTTTGCTGCACAGTACGCCGCCGCCTTCGGTCCACCTTTCAGCGACCATCCTGAGCCCGTGTTAACGATGTTCCCGCCGCCGTTGCGAATCATGTGCGGGATGACCTCGTGCGACAGCCGGTACACGCCGCTCAAAGTCACATCGAGGACGGCGTTCCATTCCTTCTCTTCGAGCGACACCACATCTTTTCGAATGATGGCGCCTGCATTGTTGCAGAGAATGTCGATTCGAACGCGCGCGTCGATGACCCGCTTCACGGCTTCCGCGCACTCGGCTCGAGAGCACACATCGCAGGAGATGAAGTCCGCTTCTCCGCCCGCCTGGCGAATTGTCGACGCTGTTGCTTCGCCGCCCGCGGCGTCTCGGTCGAGAACGGACACCGCAACGCCCATCTCTGCCAGGCAGATCGCGATTGCGCGACCGATGCCCGAGGCAGCCCCGGTCACCATCGCGACCTTGCCTTCCAAAGACAGCAGTTTCCCGGCCTGTCCCGAAATTTCCTGGAAATTCATTTTCTCTCTTGCGGCAGCGCGGTTACGCTAGCGAGTCCAAAGCCTTTTCCATCGCCGCCAGCGTTCGCTCCACGTCGTCCGCCGTATGGGCTACCGTTACGATCGAATGCAGCGTCGCCGCCGGACTGATGTAGACGCCAAACTCGAACAGTTTCCACGACAGGCGCTGATATTTCCTGCGGTCGACGTAACGGCAGAACTCGCGGTAGTCGCGGATCGATTCCCGCTCGGTAAACATGATCTGAAACATCGGACCGACGCGTTGGACGATGGCCGGCACTCCTTTGCGGCGAAAGAGTTCCGTGAGTCCGCCGGCCAGTTGATCCGCGAGATTCCAGATGTAGCGGAATGCCGCCCCGCCGTCGCGCGTGAGCTTGCGCAGGCTTGCCCGCGCCGCAAACATCCCGATGCGCGAGGCATTGTGCGTTCCATAGTGCAGCACGCTGCCCCCGGCGAGCTCCGACATGACGTCGGCGCGACCGGCAAATGCCGCGACGGGCAGACCGCATCCCAATGCTTTGCCGAAACTGACCAGATCGGGCTGGAGCTTGTAGTACTCCTGACAGCCGCCGGGCGCGATGCGAAACCCGGTCACGGTTTCGTCGAGAAAAAAGAGAATGCCGTGCTGGCGCGCCAGCGATTGCAAGCCTTCCAGATATCCCGCCGCCGGAGGAATGACGCCCATGTTCGCCATCACGCCCTCGGTAAGGATGGCCGCGATTTGCCCCGGATTATTTTCAATCGCACGCTGCAACGCCGGCAGGTCGTTCCAGGGAGCGACAATCGTGTCCTCCAGCGCGTGCCGGTTCAGGCCGGCGCTGTCGGCGATCTCGATGGCCTCGCTGGACAGACGTGAGTCTTCAGGCGGCAATGGATTCGAGCTGGCGAGCACATCGTCGTACCAGCCGTGGTAGTGGCCTTCGAACTTGAGAATCTTCGGACGGCCGGTCACTCCGCGCGCCAACCGAATCGCCGCCATCACCGCTTCGGTTCCGGTGTTAGCAAAACGCACGATCTCGGCGTTGGGCACAATCCGCTGCAACATTTCCGCAACTTCCACTTCAACCTCAGTCGCAGTCGCGAAATGCGCGCCGGTGGCTGCTCCCTCGGCGATGGCTTGCGCGATCTCCGGATCGGCATGGCCCAAGGGCAGGGCGCCGAAGCCCATCATCCAGTCGATATACTCGTTGCCATCCACGTCATACAGGCGCGAGCCTTGGCCTCGCTTCATGAAGATCGGATAGGCGCCGTAGTTGGCAGGGCCGCGCGACGGAGAACTCCCGCCATCGACCAGCACGCCGTGCGTGCGTTCGAAGAGGCGTTTCGACTGTTCCGTGGTGACCGTGGTCGCGATGTTGGATGGCAAGCTGCCCCCTGATGGCCGGTTCCGACGTGCATGGTCATCTTACAAAAAGCGGCCTGGCCGCGTCAGAGTTCGCTCCGGAGGGTGAGGCTATTTTCCCTTGCGCGCCTCTGCCCTCGCCAGCCAGCCACGCCGCAGCGATTCGGGCGGGACGTTGGACAAGTAAGGCTTGATGTCGAGAATGGGCGTTCCGTCCAGCATGTCGACTCCGCGAACGTGCAAGCGCGTGCCCTCGCGACGAAGCAGTTCAACTACAGTCAGCGCGATGGGGTTGGGGCGTCTCGGCGAGCGCGTCGCGAACACACCGTGCGGTCGATCGTCGCTGGGAGGAGTGCCCAGCAAATCGAATCCCTCTGCGCGATCGAATACCCACACAACAATCAAATGCGAGAAGCCTTCAATATCCGTCAGGCCAGTTTCCAGTTCAGGCGAGATTTCGAGGACGCCTTCCGCTTCGTGCTTCGCCCCTAAGCCTTTGGGAACTTCCCCTGTCTTCGAATACGGAGTCCTGACGTATCCGATGGCTCGCGGCGAGAACATATTCTGATCCTCTACAGCTTGGATTCGGCGCGCGGCACAGCGCTCTACTGGTCGCCTTTTTTCTCGCGCTGGCTGGGTACCGAGTTATCGATCGGCTTGCGCGGCAGCATCTGGTCGCGCATGGCCGCGTCATACACAAAGCCGGCCACGATCACCGAGATCTGTTTCAGGTCGTCGGGCTGCAGGCGGTCGTAGACATCCATGTTGGAATGATGCGTGCGCGTTTCGTATTCGATGGGATCTTGAATGAACTGAAATCCTGGAATGCCGGCCGCATCGAACGACAGATGATCGGTGCCGCCCGTATTGCGCATGGAGAGTGTGGTCATGCCGAGATCCTTGAAAGGGCGCATCCAGCCTTCAAAAATCGGCGCGACCGCCTCATTTTCCTGCAGGTAAATGCCGCGAATCTTGCCCGTGCCGTTGTCCACGTTGAAATACGCAGACACCCTGGCCTGCTCCGGCTTCACCGTGACCGGGCCAGCTTCGTGCCGCAACAAGGTCGGCTGGTCCTTCATCAAAGGATCGTCGATCGGCGGCCGCGAGCCGAAGTGATGCTCGACGTATCCCTGCGAGCCCAGCAGGCCTTGCTCTTCGCCTGTCCATAAGCCAATGCGAATGGTGCGGCGCGGCTTAATGCCAAATTGCTTATCGAGCTCCTTCAGAATGCGCACGGCTTCCATCATGACGATTGAGCCGGCGCCATTGTCAGTTGCGCCCGTGCCTGCGTGCCACGAGTCAAGGTGCGCGCCCAGCATGACGATCTCATCCTTCTTGTCGGTGCCGGGAATTTCCGCGATGGTGTCGTACTGCATGGGATCGTCGTCATAGAAGTTGTTGACGACGTTTAATTCGAGCGTGACATCCTTCCTCTGATCGAGCAGCCGCGCAATGCGGTTCCACTGCTCCGACGCCATCGTAAGCTGCGGCACGGTCGCGGTTTCACCCGTCTTGTACGAGCCGCCGGACTGAACGAACACGGTTCCCCCGCCGGCGGTTCCCCGGCTGTGATCAATCACCGCCAGCACCTTCTCGTCCGCGTAAAACTGGGTTCGGTCCTTGGTCAACTGCTGTCGTTTAAGAAATTCGGCTAGAGTTCCCGGCGGGTGGTCCCCCGCTGGGTCGAATTCGCCCGTCTTGGCTAAGTCGTCGTCGCTGTAGCGCTTGTAGGGAGCTTCCGTAATCGGTTTCACGTCGGCATCGGCGCCCAGAATCACGATCATTCCCGCCAGCTTGCCTCGGTATTTATCAAAGTCTTTTTGATTCTCGATGACCGCCCGAACACACTTGCCGGTCATGACCCCGTTCGTCCCCGGCGTCCAGGCCTTGGGGTAAGCGATCAATGTTGCGATGTCAGGCGACGTCATGCGCACGTTGACGTACTGATTGGCCCATCCTCGCCCGAAGGGGCCCCAGGCTTCCAGGTGAGCGTTGCTCAGGCCCATGGCTGTGAATTGGTCGCGCGTCCACTCATTGGCGCGCTTCGCATTGGGAGAGCCCGTGAGCCGCTCGCCGATCGCGTCCATGAGTCCACTGGCGAAATCCATCACGTGCGAGTTGTGAAATCCCTCGTAGCGAATGCGCGAGATAGTTTCCAGATCGAGCTTCTCCTGGGACCATGCCGGGGGAATGAACGAAAGTAAAATGGCGAGACAGCAGACCAATCGGGCAGAGCGCCGCATGGATGAAGCTCCTGAGTGCGAGATCAAAGCGGCGATTATACAACGATTGTTGGAGATGACTGGAGTTGTGTCCAGCTGCGCCGGCTCAGTTTGACGCGGAAGCAACCACGAAGGACACGAAGTCACACGAAGAAACCCGCGACAATCCATTCCTTCGTGATCCCTAGTGCCCTTCGTGGTTAATGGTTTTTCTTTTGGTACCAAATTGAGCCACTACCCAGCGGCCGCTATTCCTTTTTGGTCGAGGTTTCTGCTGTGGAGGCCGGATTGCCCTCGCTGCCGGCAGCTTTACCCTCCTCGTCATCGGCGTTCTTCACGATGTATTGCACGATGACAGAGATTCTGCGATTGGCGGGGTCGAGCGGGGCTTCGGATTTGCGCAGGCGCTGATCGGCAAAGCCACGCACCTGTATCACCTGATCGGCTCTGAGCCCGTTCGCCTGCATGACGCGGCGGGCGGCATTGGCGCGATCCGCCGACAATTCCCAGTTGCCATAGTTAGCCGAAGGCGCATAGGGATTGGAGTCGGTGTGCCCTTCGATAGAGATTTTGTTGGGAAGTTGGCTCAATTCCTGGGCCAGCATGACCAGCAACCCGCGGCCGTCGGCGTTCAGCTTGGCGCTACCGCTGTCGAAGAACGTGCCGCTCGCCGACTCCGAAAGCTCGATGCGAAGGCCTTCGGCGGTCACCGTCATCTCGATGTGGTTTTTCAGTTTTTCGAAGTCGGTCATCTGCCGCATGGCCTGCTGCAGTTGGTCCTTCAGCTTGGGCATGTTGTCCCGCGTCAGAACAAAGTTTTCTCCCGCGCCCTGCATGTTGGACCCGACCTTTTTTGAAGTGCCGGTGGGATCCTTGAAATATCCACCGACTGCAACCTGGATTTGCTTGCTGCTGTTGAGCAGCCAGAGCACGATGAACAGGGCCATCATGGCCGTGACGAAATCGGCATAGGCGACCTTCCACGCGCCGCCGTGATGGCCGCCGTGCCCGCCCTTCTTCTTCAGGATGATGATGGGACGCGTTTTGTCCATGTGGTATTCCGCTACAGTCAGTGTGCTCAGGCAGTCGCCGCCGCCGCGGCTGGCGCTCCTCCGCCCCGGCAAGCCGCTTCCAGTTCCTTGAACGAGGGCCGCACATGCCCGGGAACGGCCCGGCGCGCCACTTCTACTGCCATGATCGGCGCGCTCCCTTTGAGAAAAGAGATCATGAGCACGCGCATCACGTACAGGAACGCATGCTCTTCCTCCGCTGCTTTGGTCATGTTGGAGGCGATGGGGCCGACCAACCCGTAACAGAGCAGAATGCCCAGAAACGTTCCCACCAGCGCGGCCGCGACCTTATGCCCGATTTCCTCCGGCGGGCCGCCCAGCGCTCCCATCGTAATCACGACACCGAGCACGGCAGCCACAATCCCCAGGCCCGGCAGGGAGTCGGCTACGGTGCTCAGCGCGGAGGTGCTCTGCGTCGAGTCATTATGATGGACTTCCAGATCGAGGTCGAGCATCTGGTCCAGGTCGAAGGCATCG
>Ga0116215_1002417_pt1 | contig 11540 bp, 9 predicted proteins | sample Sb_taG_7_FD_89698 | JGI IMG/M metagenome (GOLD analysis project Ga0116215, IMG submission 89698) | Peat soil microbial communities from Weissenstadt, Germany - Sb_50d_2_FS metaG | ecosystem: Environmental > Terrestrial > Soil > Wetlands > Peat | place: Germany: Weissenstadt | collected 2010-09-21 | reverse complement strand
GGAACGGTCGTAACGCCCACCGTGTGATCGCCAGCGACACGCCGAGCTGTCGGACAAGGTCTCGCATCCTGCCCACGTTTCGCTCCTTCCCTAGGTGCTGCCGCTACGTCGAATCATACGGAGGGGAGGTAAACAGCAGGGGTCCGCGATATGACAGCTGCATTAACGATCAACATCAACGATCAACACGTGGGTTCGGTGTTGGGCAGTCAAGGAGGCGGACAAGCCCCCGCCCCTGGGGAACCTCAACGGTTGATGCGCTCCCTCGCCTTCGCAATCCCGCTGATTCGCGATTGGGTGTCGAGCCACTCACTGTTCCGCACCAACTGTGCCCCACGCGGGGCGTGTCCTCCGTGGGGCCCATCGGTGACGGCACCGCATCGTCGACACACCGCCATCCGTCCGTTGGTCTCCGGGAGATGGTCCTCGTCGAGTCGAGTCCCGAGTTGCCGCTCTTCGGTTGACGCCATGACTTCGTCCGGCCCGTGTGGTCTTCCCCGACCACCGATCCGAAAGGAGGCAGTTCGTTCGAGGTGGGCGAGCCGCCCTTCAGCTCCAGCCTACGGCGCGAAGCGTGGCTCCCGGAGCGATCGATCTCGACAGAACCGGCACGGGCCCCTGACACAACCGTCAGTGATCGGCCATACTGGCTCGAGAGACGGCTCGAGGAGGGCGAGAATGTCCATCATCATCGACTCGGATCAGCACCTCTACGAGAACCGGGCGCTGTGGGCACAGCACATCGACCCCGCTTTCCGAGACGAGGCGCTCGCCATCGTCGACGATGATCTCGGCTACCCCTGGCTCACGTGGCGAGACCGTCGGCTCGACGTGGCCGACGTGCAGATCCCCGGCGATACCTCGGTACTGGGACGGCACCGGGAGCGGTTGCGTCAGCACCTGGCGCCGGAGTACGACTACGACGAGGCCCTTCCCGTTCACTACTGGGACCCGGCCGCCCGGGTGAAGCAGCTCGACGTCATGGGGCTCGACGAGGCTGTGGTGTTCCCGAACTTCGGCCTGTTGTGGGAACGTCGGCTTTCGGAGTCACTGCCCGCCCTGACTGCCAACATGACGGCCTGGAACCGTTGGTGTTCGACCGTGGTGACAGAGAGCGGGGGACGCCTCCATCCGGTCGCCCACCTGACCATGCGAGACCCGGCTTGGCTCGAAGCCCAACTGGCCGAGCTCTCCTCGGCGGGCGTCCGCCTCGGGATGATCGCTCCGGCCGCCATCGACGGTCGCCCGATGTCACATCCCGACCATGACCGGATGTGGGCCGCCTTCGTCCACCACGGGATCACTCCCGTGTTCCACGTCGCCGACCAACCCCGCGTCCTCGACGAAGCCTTCTACACCGACCCCGACGACAGCTTCGTCCCCGTGATCGAGTCCGTCTTCTTGTGGGTCCAACCCGCCATCGCCGTCACCGATCTCATCGTGAACGGAACACTGGCGCGGCACCCAGGACTACGTATCGGGATCATCGAGCTCTCATCGATCTGGGTTCCTCAATATCTGATGATGCTCGACGGAGGCTGGGAATTCACCACCGCACTGAACGGTCGGCCCCTCGCCGAGCTCGACCTGCGGCCCAGTGAGTATTTCCGCCGCCAGGTACGCGTGGCGTCGTTCTCCTACGAGCAGCCCGCCCGGCTCACCGCCAAGTCCGCAGACCTGTACATGTGCTGCAGCGACTTCCCCCACTCCGAGGGCACGGCCACACCCATCGAGGACTACTCGCGCATCGGCTGCCTCCCCGATCAGGCCGAGGGTCTGTTCCACAGCAACGTCGCTACGCTGCTCACGCACTAGCCGGCCCCCGTCGGCGGGTCGGCGACTTCACAAGCCGGAGCGCACAAGCCCGAGTACGGTGCGATTCCGTGCCTGAACGGCTGGATGCGGACGTGTGCGTGGTGGGGGCGGGGTTCGCCGGGCTCACCGCCGCCCTGCGCCTTCAGGAGGGGGGCCTCAGCGTTGTCGTCCTCGAGGCACGTGACAGGGTCGGGGGCCGTGTCTGGACGCAGCCCTTGTCCGGCGGCTCGCCCGTTGACCGGGGGGGAGCATGGTTGGCGCCGAAACACGACGCGATCTTCGGGCTCGCACGAAGCGTCGGGGTCAGCACTTACAAGACATGGGTCAAAGGCGCGCATCTGCTCGTGGACAAAGGGCGGATGCGACCCTACCGAGGTCTCATTCCGAAGATCAGTCCGCTGGCGGTGGCCACGATCGCCTTGGCCCAGACCAGGATCGACTGGTCCTCCAAACGCGTCCCGATCGATGCCCCGTGGGCGGCGAAGCGTGCCGCGACGTGGGATTCGCGCTCGGTGGCGTGGTGGATCGAGCGTTCGGGGATTCGGACGGCCATCGCACGTGACCTGTTCGAGATGGCCGTGCGTGGCCTGTTCACGGGGAACCTGGAGGAGACATCGCTCTTGAACCTCCTCTTCCTGGTCCGGGCCCACGGAAGCATCAACACGCTCTTCGCCATCAAGGGCGGCTCCCAGGAGAACATGGTGGAGGGAGGTGCGGGCTCGATCGCACAACGAATTGCCGACGCCCTAGGGGACTCGTTGCATCTGAACGCACCGGTGCGATCCGTCAGCCAGCGCCACGATCACGTGCGCGTCGAGGCGAACGGGGTCTCGGCGTCGGCGCGTCACGTCCTCGTCACGGTTCCACCTGCGCTGGCCCTCGAAGTAGAGTTCGACCCGGTACTCCCCGCGGACAGGACGGCCCTGTACCGCGCCGCGGTGGCCGGTCCCGAGACGAAGACGCTCGTTGTCTACGACGAGCCGTTCTGGCGTGCCAAGGGATTCAGCGGGCAGAGCGCCGAACCCGGCTCGGTGTCCGAAGTGACCCTCGACGCGTCGCCGGCGTCGGCAAGCCCTGGTGTGATCGCGTCGTTCTCCTTCGGACCGGTGGCCGAGCGCGCCGCCAAGCTCGACGAAGCCGAGAGGAGACGAGCCGTGCTCGACGCGCTCTGTGCCAGGTTCGGCCCCGAGGCCTCGTCGCCCGCCGACTTCATCGAAACCGCGTGGTGGACCGAAGAGTGGACCAGGGGGTGCTCGATGGCGCATTTCCCCCCGGGGATCCTCACGCGCTACGGGCCTTTGCTCCGTGAGGCGTTCGGTCGTGTGCACTGGGCCGGGACCGAGACCTCGACCACATCACACGGTGCCATCGATGGCGCCGTCCGTTCGGGGGAACGCGCCGCGGCCGAGATCCTGGACCGGCGGTAGGACTGCCCAGCGCGTCCGCAACATTGGTCCGAGCCGCGATGGAAACACCCGCCCGGACCGACTCAGGGGTCGGACAGCCTCACCGGGATGTCATTGGCGGGTGCCAAGATGTCATGCTATTGTGACACCTCGCTGGTCGACCCGGCTTTTGCAGATATGCCTCGTTTGCGCGGGGCATGTCTGGTACGGGGGCAGCCGCGCGATGGGGCGTTGGGACCGCCCGCCAAGGTCCCTACGCCCCCGTCGCGCCTCCAGGTGGGTGCCGACATCTCGATCCGAGAGCGCCCACCGGGCTCGGAGGCCGCAATGTGGGGACCGCCAGGCTTTGTGACCTTGGGGGCAGAGCCTGGCGGTTCCCGCATCGCTCTGTGCAGCGTGGACTTGGACGCTGCGCAGGGCTTCCTGTCGTGGGAGATCATGACCCCCCGGCAGGATCGGTGTCATCCTCAAGAATGACGAGCACCGCGCTCTGTCGCCGCGACAGGGGCCACTGTCACACGACCTCGTGCTCACACCCGTCGACTCGGAAGAACCCCGTCGAACGGCGCACGCATCTAGTGCCGGCCGGCCGAGCTCCTGGTCGAACGATGCCACGGAACCCGACGGTTGTACCTGCCTCGGTAGGCCCTCGCCCTTCGATCGGATCGTCCGGCCGCGAGCCGTGCCAAGACCCTGGAGATCTCGGCGCGGGCGCCGTCGGCCCGCTCCAGCAGCTCGACTGGCGATCGCGACCTACACAGCCCCACCGTCTTCGGAAGGATGTCCTCCAGCCCGATGATCGCCTGGTTCAACACGTCGCATTGCGCCCGCGTCCTGGGCGACAGTCCGTCGACATCAGCGTCCATCTGCGACGAGAAGGAGACCTCCTGGACCAGTTCCCCTACTCGTTCCACGCGATGATGCAGGCGCGCGCGTTCTGCTGATCGGCGGGACATGAGTGCGAGCTCGGCGGCCCGCGCCGCCGCAGCTCTCGCATCGCCTGCTGCTCGAGCCGATGCCCGCGCGTACCAGAGGCCCAACCCTGCCGCGAGTGCCGCAACCGAAGCCGCTACCTCAACAATTACGTCAGCCCGCACAGTTCACGTGCCCCCACGAGAATTGCGAATACCCCGGCCATCCGCTCCCGAAACGGAGGCTTGATGGCGCGAAGAGACCACCACTGTGTCATGAATCTCCCCCGAGCGGGAGTCGGCCTCCGCGGTATTTCATCTGCTGCCGAGCATTTCGACACACGACCGGCCGCTGCGCCACGAGTGTGAAGAGAAACGGCGCAAAATCCCCCGTGGGGAGGCCCCGCGACCCATCGGCGCTCCCCCGATCCGGTGGCCGGGACCGCCGTGCCCACCAGGGTAGGATCTGCGGGCGATTTCGCTTCGCATCCACCGCGCCGTCCCCGTGCAGTCCGGGTCACCGCACCGACTCGATGCCTGGGCACAGGGAAAAGGCGAGGATCAAGTCGAGAAAGTGTCAATGACCATGAACCTCCTAAGACAGGTTCCGACGAACCGTGGCCGGCAAGGAGGAACCGATGGATGACGTCCCTTCCTCCCTCGCTGAGGAACGACAGAACCTCACGCGGCTACGGATCAGGCGTGCGGCCATGGAAGTCGTGGCCCGACGGGGTTTCGACGCCACTGTCGAAGAGATCGCACAGTTGTCCGGCGTGAGCCCGCGTACGATCTTCCGCCACTACAAGAGCCACGACCGTCTGATCGTGGCCACCGTCAAGGACATGTGGGAAGCCTGTGGGCAGAGGCCGATCGAAGGACTGCCCGATCCGAGTGACGACCTCGATGGCTGGCTCGAGGGATTGGCATCGACGATCCACACGAGAAACGCCGAGATCATCGGGGATGCCTTCTGGGACATTCACGCTCCGAACCACAAGGACTCCGAGGTGCTCGCCGAAGTCCCCGATCTCAGACGGGACTACCGGGTCCGCGGCGTTCGGTACCTTGCCGCCCTGGCCTGGCGGACAGCTGGAGGCAGGGGTGAACCGCCCGAGACGCTGACCCTGGCCTTCGCCCTGCATTTCTCGGCTTTTGCGACCCACGCGCTCATGATCGATTTCGACCAGACTCCCGCCGAGGTGGGAGAGCTCACCGCGGAGCTGTTGAAGGCCGCACTGGGGCGCGCCCTCCAAGCGCAGTCGGTCGACCAACCGTCAGCCGCCACCGAATCCGTGCGCGGGGAGGGCTGATCCCATCCCGAGGTGTTCGAAAGCTGCCACGCAGTGGTCCTGAGCTCACTCGAGATCACATCTCGTCTCGTCGTCTCAACCCAACTCGGCATGGGCCCGAGCGATGGCCCGAAGCGTGTCTTCGGCGATGGGTGCCAGCCACGGCGCCCCCCGCCACCGCCGACGCTGTGCGGACACGGACAGCGCGGTCCATACAGCCATCACGCCGACCACGGACCACAGCCGCTCGGCGCGTGCCCGGACGGCGCGCTGTTGGCCACCGCCGATCGCCCCGGCGATGTCGCTGCGGGTGTACATGGTCCCTGAGGACAAGGAGATCTCCTGGTCCACGGCGGCAACGGCACTCGGTGGGATCGTCGCCTCGACCCAGCTCCCACCAGTGGTGCGCAGGTAGGCGACGGGAATGTTTGCTTTGCCGAAGAGCACCGACCCGCCCGCAACCTGGTGCTGCGCAAGGTATTCCCCGGCGCGCAGAGCGGAGACAGAGTGCACGGTGGTCGACGGAAACCACCAAGGCTGCATGCTGCCCAGGACACCCACCGCGGCGGTGAAGGCGAAGAGGAGCCCTATGCCCCAGGCCCCGACCCTCCCTCGGGAGACGATGGTCCGGGCGTGGCGCCAACGGGCGGTCGCATAACCCGCCGCTCCGGCCGTGACCGTCAGGGCGAAGACGCCCCCCACCAGGGTGAGCACCACCCGTTGGTCGCTCGATGTGACAAGTGTCGGGATCCTGTGGAGCACGAACCACCCGCCGATGACCCCGGCGACGAATGCTCCGGATCCGGCGAGCGCGGCGGCCTCGAGCGCCACGACGGGTGACCTCCGGCACAGCAGTGTTCCTTGAACCTGGCGGACCCGTGTCACGCGCTCTTGAAATGGCGACGACGAACTCGTCGGCCCCCTCCCCGCGGGGCCCGACGGGTCCCAACCCACACCTGGGGGGGACGAGGTCCTGTCGATCCCCACGACCGACGGTGCGTCCGTGGCGCGCACTGCGGTGTGGTCGGGAGGCCGGACCCAGAGCTCGCCCTCCGACATCGACGATCAGGACGAGGCGCGATCGCCGGGGCAGGATCGAGCCGTTGCCACGGGGATTGCACGTGACCACGTCACGAGAGGGTGTCCTCGACGACCACCATCTCAAGGACGTCGTTCCATGCACTCCATCAGTTCCACTTGGGCCCCCTACGGGGGCGTTCTCCTAGCGCGTTCCTGATCCTCGTCACGTCGCCCTTTGCCTCGGTTCCCGGGAGATCAGCCGGCCGCAGGCGCACTGTGGGCCCGAAAGCGGCCCCTCAGCCTTCTCGGAACCACACGTTCCGACGGGGCGCCTCAGGGGAGGGCTCCGCAGCGGACGTCACCCAGAGCTCGGCGGCGTGCGGGGTCGGTGCCTGGCCTCGGGGCGGGGCCCCGCTGCCTTGCGCCTGGCGCCGCCACCGTCGGGCCCGGTCACCGAGCTGGCCGAACGTCGCGAGGACGCGGCGCGGCGCGGCGCGTCGACGAGGACGAGCATGACGACCCCCAACAGAAGAAGCGCTACCCCAAGCACGCCCGACCACCCGATGTCACGAGTGTATGCCGAGGCAACGAGTTGGCTCCCGTGGCGCCGCCAGCGGTCCGCTGGCAGGCGGGCCCGGGCCGAGACACATACCCTCTCGTCGGAGCGAGGGGGTCATGTCCGCGTCGGCACGCCCTGGAAGTGGTACGTGCCGGCGCCCATACCCAGCACGGTCGTTCCGGCCACCGAACGTGCCACATGCACCCCGGGCAGGTGCGCGACCGGCACCCCGCTCTCGGTGACGGTACCGGGGCGCAGGCCGGACAGAGAGACCGTGGCGGCGGAGTTGGGAGGCACGGTCAGGTCGAGACTCGTGGCCGGCCCCCCCGTCGCGGCCCGTCGCCACCCCACCGCCACCGTGCCACGCGGCGTGGGCAGCGTGCCTTCGACCCACGCCGGGCCCACGGGCGGAGGAGCGACGTCGAACGTGGCGTATCCCGGGCCTGTGGGGCGGACACCGAGGAGCCAGCGCTGGATCTCGACGAGAACGTTGGAGCCCCACCCGTGCGACATGCTGTCTCCGTTGGCGTCCGAGGGCTGCCACACCTCCCATGTGAACGTTGCGCCTCGGGCCAGGATGTTCGCCCAGCCGTTTGTCGTCGCGTCGGTGAGGCGGGCCAGAAGCTCGTCGTAATTGCCCACGATCGCCAGGGTCCGGATCACCTCGGCCGCGGTCTGCGGCTCGGCGTGCAGGCCCAACCCGGCGACGTGCGCCCCTACCGCCGAGAGCCGACGGGCGGGGACGACCCCGTAGACGACGGCGCACGCGTTGACCTCCTGGGACGCCCGGGCGACACGGGTGTTCGACACCACCAACTCGTCGAGGTAGATGCCGTCGGACCGGGTGAGGTGCTTGTTGAGGGCGGAGATGAGCGATGCCTGGCGCCCGCGCTGACGAGTGACCTCGACCGACGGCCGGCCCAGGACCTCGGCCACGTCGGCCGTCCGGCCAAAGACGTTCGCGCCCAGGATGTTCAGCCTCGTGGCCACTCGGTAGGGATAGGACGCTTCGGTCGTCTGGAGCGCAGTGACGAGACCCATGGTTCGGTCGATAGCGCCGTGGACGTAGCCCGACAGCTTCACGAGGACCGGGTACACCTCGTGCAGCAGGAGCCGGTCGCCGGTGTTCATCCAGTACTGCCAGACCCACTCGGCATAGATCTCGGAGTATTCGTCGATGTCCTCGGCACCGAGGCCGGTCGGATAGATCTTGTTCACCGCACCGCTCGGCCAGTAGCGAGCTTGTGACTGTGCGAATTCCTGCAGTGACTTTCTCGACAGGTTCTGATCGGCCAAGGCCGCCATGGCCGTCTGGGATTCGTTGAACCCGTCCCACAACCACGGGCCCTTCTCCCGGGTGGGCGTGTCGATGAACTGCTCCTGGGCGCCGAACAGGGCGGAGTGCCGGCTGAGCTCGAAGATGGCGTCGACGGTGGGCTCCGACGACGCGAAGGTGGCGGCGTGCTCGTCGGGCACAGCGCTGTGACGGGTGAGGGCGACGACATCAGATGGGGCGAGCGTCTCACCCGGGTTGTCGATCTGGAGATACCGGAAGCCCAGATAGTCGAAGGGGGTGAATTCCTCCACCCCGCCGCGCTGGATGTACGAGTAGCGCATGTTCGTGTGCTGGGTCCCGTGCTCGGTGGACACTTGGCCCGGGACACCGGCAAAGACCCCACCGGGCTCGTCGAGCAGGTACCCGGCCCGCATCGTGATCAGGCGCCCGGCGACCCCTTGGTGGAAGGTCACCATGGGCACCGCCGCGTAGACCTTGCCGAAATCCGCGACCACGGCACCGGAGGAGAGCGTGGTCAGCGACACCGCCACCACCGGCTCCTGGACGATCCGGGTCCGCACCGAGACCAGATGCGTCCAGGGACCCACGCCGGCAGATCCGAGCACCGAGGCTGGGGCCCAAGTCGTGTCGTCATACCCCGGGCTCTCCCAGCCGACGGGGATGTCGGGGCCGTTGATGTTCTCCGTGTAGTCGACCAGGTCACCCTCGAGGTCCCGCTGCGTCGCCGGCAGCCACGCCCCCTCACGCACCCGCCACGTGCCGTCGGTGGTGATCACCTCGGTCGAACCGTCGCTGTGGAGCACCGACACCTGCACGATGCAACCCGGATGGGCGGCGGGGTGGCCCTTGGTCGCCCCTTGCCAGCCGTACAGGACGGCCAGGGCGTTGGAGGTGCCTGGAACCAGGAGGTTCGTCACATCGAGGGTCTCGTAGTACTGGGAGTCGGGATAGCAATACGCCTGGCCCTTCCCGGCACGGGTGCCGTTGACGTAGAGCTCGTACTGCTGATCGCCTGAGACGTAGGCGCGCGCCCGCACGATCGGTGCGGCGCCGAGCGTGACCTCCTTGCGGACGTAGGTGTACTGGCCGGGCTCCAGGCCCGTGGGGCGCCAGATCCACTTCGCCTGCCAGTCTCCGTCCCGCAGGCCGGTCTCGAAGGTGCCGGCCGGCGCGAACGGCCCGGGGCCGCCCGAGGCGGCCCAGGTCTGCACCGTCCAGCTGTAGACGGCGTCGGATGTCAGGGCCCGCCCCCCGTAAGCGACGAACGCCTGTGCAGAGGACAGGATACGGCCGCTGTCCCACACGGCGGTAGGCGGGCTGCCGGAGCCTGCCGCGGTCGGACGGGACACGACGATGCGGTAGGCACTCTGCAGCGCACCCCGACGCGAGTCTCCCACCTGCCATGCGAATTGGATGTCGGTCGGATCGAGGCCGATCGGGGAAATGAGCCCGTCGACGGTGAGCGCGACAGGGCTCGAGGGAGACCCGGGGGCTTCGTCGGAGAGCGCGCCAAGGATCGTGGCACGGATCGCTCCGGCGCTTCGCCCCGTCTGCCCGGTGAGATCGACGCCCACCACTCCCGCCACACCGAGGGCGCCGCCTTGGAGCACCTGGCGGCGGCTGAGGGGCCGGCGCTGGCTCCGCCGTGGTTCGCCAGTCGGACGGGGTTGTGGGGTCACGGGGTGAGGTCCACAGGCATCGATTGCCCGTCATCGAAGTACACCGTCACCGTGGCGGGCTGCAGGGTCGCCGCCACCGGTCCGTAGCTGAGCGTGATCTGCGTGCGCGAACCGGGCGCGAGTTGCGTAGCGGGACGGTTGTCGTGGTTGGCGGAGTCGGAGTCCACCGTCAGTCCCTGCCCGAGACTGATCGGGCACAGCGAAGGCGGATAGACCTGCCGGACCCCACACGCAGAGGAGTCGCCCGCCGTGGCGGCGTCGGCAGCACTCATGACGAAGTCGACGTCGTCGGCGAGACCACTCGACACATTGTCGAAGTCCGACAGGTTCTCAGCGTGTCCTCCGGAAGGATTGGTCACCGTAAGGGTTGCAGTGAGGAAGTCCTGACCGGGAGCCGCGCTCCAGAGAAAGGAGTTCACGTTGACGTAGAGCGCGGAGGTGACTGGTGTGGCGTTCACCAGAAACGTCGAACCAGCGCCATCGGATACGGCGACCGATCGAGCGATCGGAGCGGACGTGGAGGAGCTCGACTTGCTCGGGGACGTCGTCGGTGGATTCGTGGCCGGCGCCGAACTACCAGAACGGGCGGCACTTCCCCCACAGCCGGCCGCTACAGCCGACGCAGTCAGCAGCAGGGTGGCGCCAGCGATCACCCGGCGCGCCATTCGCCAAGCACATGGGTCGAGGATCATCATCGACGGGGCCAACCGTTCGGACGAATGAAAGTGACCCTACTCCAACTCGCCACCACGCCTCCTCTTGCCTACGAACGGCGTCCGCGACATTGAATGAATCAGCACCTCACGGTGACAACCTTGGTGAGGCTCATTCCCACCACGGGCTGGTTGAGGCGCATGTTGTCGGTCGAGCCCTAGAAGATGGCGCCGGCCACAGGCCTCGATTCGACCTTGCCCCCTAAAGCGCATGGAACGGAATACACTTCGAAGCGGACCATTTGCTTTCCCCGGCGGTTCCCGGTCCACTGAGCCCTCGGTCGTAATCGGCGATCTCGAGATCTGCCACCCTCGGCTGAAAGGAGCTCAGAGATGAGCCATGATTAAGCCCCGGTCACGCTCGTGCTGGCCACCGACAGTTTTCTGATCGGTGATGGGCTTGTCTCTCTGTTTGCCGACATCGACAGCATCGAGGTGTTGGGCCGAGCTCGGGACCACGACGACATGCTGAAGCTCGTCGACGAGCTTGGCCCCGAAGCCCTCATCATCAGCATCCGCACCGCGCTCATCACCACGATGGCCACCATTGACGCCGCCCGACGTCTGCGAATGGAACACCCCGAGATGGGGATCGTGGTCATATCCGACAAGGTCGATGGATTCGCCCTCGAGCTTCTGCGTAGCGGGGCGGCGCGGGTCGCCTATCTGGTCGACGAGAGGCTCCCCACCATGGACACCGTGCTGGACGCGCTGCACCAACTGCGGGCCGGCCAATCGGTGCTGGACCCCTGCGTGGTGGACTCTCTCGTCCATCGCCGGAACAACCCCTCCATCGACGATCTGACCGCCCGTGAGGTCGAGGTCCTGGAACAGATGGCCCACGGGCTGTC